>ERZ1370068.9826-contig-8575_pt1 | contig 34505 bp, 33 predicted proteins | sample MGYA00561227_ERZ1370068 | MGnify/ENA primary metagenome ERZ1370068 (study PRJEB38410, sample SAMEA6850437) | metagenome | study: Metagenomic assessment of the ecological functions of the soil: analysis of the soil microbiota associated with the...
AGGTTACGTATTGCTATCTCGGCCGCGCGCTCATCTGTCTGGCGCGAAGCGCTACGCCGACGCGCGCAATGCGTGCTCGAGCTGCAGCCGCAGGTCAGCGGCGACGATAGGAAGGTCGTCGAGCTGCGCATCGCCGAGAGCGACTATTTCCTCAAACGTACGCGGCCGCGCGACGGGCGCGGCCGTATCCGAGAACGCGTCGCGCCGCGCCGAAGCGCAGTTCTTCCATCTGAGCCAGCTGCGCGGCCCGGCGACGTGGACGAGAGCACCCGGCTCACGCGCGCGCTCGTCGACGCGACTTTCCCGACAGCAGCTGGTCGAGCGAGGCGCTGAACAACCTCGGCACGCACTACATCGTCGACCGACGACGGACGACCTCGCGGCGCAGACGTTCAAGGAGCTGTTCGACAAGTTTCCTGCGGGTCCGCACGCGCGAGCGCTCGGCGTGGAAGCTACGGCTGGTGGGCCTACACGACCGGCAACTACGCCGAGACGGTCGCGGGTGTTCGAGAGCGCCGCGGCGACATTCCCGCGGTCCGACTACCGCCCGCCGTGACTCTACTGGTCGGCGCGCGCGCGCGAAGCTCGGGCAGCGCAGACCGCGCAGGCGCGCATGCGGCTCGTCCACACCGACTACATGAACTCGTACTTACGGCCGGCTGGCCAGCCGCCGGCTGCCGCCGGCCAAGGCCGAAGCCGGCGCGGCCGCGCGCGCCGGCGCGCTTCGTCGGCCGGTCCCGCGCTGCGCGCGCCGCCGGCCGGTCCACCGCCGCCGACCGCGCGCGGCTGCATCCGCCAGCTCCTCGGCGGCCGGCCTGTATGACGACGCGCTGAACGAGCTGCGCTACGCGCAGAAGGCGTGGGGCACGACGCCGGCCATCGAGGCGACGATCGCGTGGGTCGTATCACCAGCAGGGCGACCTGCGGCGCGCGATCACCGTCGATGCGGCGCGCCTATCCGCAGTTCCTGCGCCGCGGGCGGCGAAGCGCTGCCCGCCGAGATCCTGCAGGTGATCTTCCCGCTGACCTACTGGGACGCGATCAAGAAGAACGCCGCGCTCTACGAGCTCGATCCGTACGTCGTCGCCGCGCTGATCGCTGCAGGAGTCGAACGTTCGATCCCGACGGCGCGCTCGGGCGCGAACGCGTGGGGGCTGATGCAGATCCTCTCCGAGCACCGGCCGGCGGCTGGCGCGCGTCGCTCGGCATCCGCCGCTTCACGACGTCGATGCTGACCAACGGCGACACCAACATCCGGCTCGGCACGCTCTATTTCAAGCGGCTCGGTCCAGCAGTTCGGCGGACGTACTACGCGCTCGCCAGCTACAACGCCGGCGAGAACCGCGTCGTCCGCTGGAAGGCGGAGCGGCCGGGGATGGACGAGGACGAGTTCATCGACGACATCCCGTTCCCCGAGACGCAGAACTACGTCAAGCGCGATCCTCGGCACGGCCGAGGACTATCGCCGGCTCTACGGCGACGGCGACGGTCGCCCCAGCCCGGTCGCGAACGCGACCGCCTCGAAGAAGCCCACCGCGTCATCGAGCAAGAAGAAGGCGCCGGTCGAAGAAGAAGGCGCCGCGCAGGAAGAAGAAGAGCGCGTAATGAAATCGACGCAGCGGCGCGCGCCTCTACGGACAACGTCACCACTTCATAGAGCGTCATCCGATCGTCCCCGGCGAGGACGCCGAGGTTCGGCCGGTAGCGCTCCAGCCGGCGGCGGATCTCGTCCTCGCGTCCCGCATACATGTCCCAGTGGACCGCGATGTAGCGCACGCGGCGCCGCGCCAGCACCGCGAACGCCTCGTCGGACGGGAAGCGACGTCGAGGACCGGCGCGGCCTCGCGGAAGTCGGTCGGGATCACGTCGCTGTAGCCGTTGACCATCGGCATCCAGTGCGATCGTCGAGAAGAGCATGCATCGCGTGTGCAGCGGAAGCGCGATGCGCTCGCCGTAGAACGGGAACTCCGCGAGCGGGGCCGCGCGGCTCGTGCGCGAGCGCGCGTAGGCCGCCGGCAGATGGCCGGCGCGCGTCCCAGCCGCAGCGGGAAGACCGCGACATCGGCGATCGCGACGGCGACGCGACGATCGCGCGTGCTAACCGCGGCGCGCTGGCTGCAGGCGCGTCGAGACAGCTCGCGCAGCGGCGATGGCGGCGAACACCGCGAGGCAGCAGCACGACGATCGAGGCCCAGCCGCGACGGGCGCGCGCAGAAACGAGAACGTGGGCAGGTAGTAGAGACGCGATAGAGCCCGCGCCGCGGACCGAACGACGCCCAGAACGCCAGGCACGGCCAGCGTGCCGTAGAGCAGCGCGGTTTCGCGCTCGCGACGCGCGCGCCGCTGCAGTGCGCGAGACGATGCCGGCGACGCCGAGCACCGATCGGCGAAGAATGCCCGGGAAGAGCACTTCGCTGCCCACGGGCCGATCGCGCCGCACGTGTCGAGCAGCCATCGCGTGCGCGTGCACTGACGACACGAGGTAGTCGTGCGGCCGCGCCGCCCAGCGCGCCGTGTCCCCGACGCTGCGCGCGAACCCGCTCTCCTCCTGCACCCGCAGGAACGGGATGAAGAACGGGACGCACGAGCGCGAGCGACGTCGCCGCTCCGGCCGCGATCGCCGTCCAGTACGCCGCGGATTTCCAGAGGCTGCGCGTCGCCGCGAGAACGAGCGTCGCGTAGCCGATCATCAGTCCCGCGAAGATGCCGTAGTAGGCGCACGACAGCGCCTGCGCCGCGAGCGCGAGCCCGAGCGCGACGCCGCGCCATAGATCTTCGCGCCTAAAGGCGGAAGCCACGACGAAGGGGGCTCTCGCGGCTTCCGACGCCCTCGTGGCTTCCGCCTTCAGGCGGAAGGAACGTCGTCCGCCACGCCGGTGCAGCATCAGCAGCGACAGCGGAATCCCGCCGGTGAAGAGCAGCTGGATGTGCGACAGGTGCGACATCACGTACGGACAGAAGGCGTAGACGATGGCGCCGGCGGCCGCGGCGCGCGCGGCTGCCGGTGAGATAGCGCGAGCAGCAGATACGCGCCGACGAACGCCGACGCTGAACGCGACCAGCAGCACGACGTTCAAGCGTGAGCCACGGGTTCCCGTGACAGCCAGTAGACCGGCACGCCGATCGCCCGGCAGCAGGTTGGCCTCGAATAGGCGAGCGTCGTGCTTGTGCGGGTAGAAGATGTTGGCGTCGAAGAGCTGCAGCGGATCGACGACGAGCGTGCGCGCGACCCAGGCGATGTTCCAGATGCTGAACTGGCCGTCGGCGTCGGTCGGCGTCCGTGCGGCCGAGGTGCCCGAGGCCCGTGGCGAGCGGCCAGGTCATCGAGGATCGCGAGCGCGCACGCCGGCCGGCGAAACGAGGAGAAGCTCGCGCGCGGCGCGCGATGGTGCCGGGCGGGTCCTCCATGCAGAATTGCTCGTCATTGTAGCGCCGGTCACGTCATCACGTCTCGTCGCGCTCGCCGGCCGCCGCGCGGACCGCACTGGCCGCCTGCGTGTCGTTCGGCGCGATCGCGTTCACGGGTGCGCCTCGTCGACGCTGCCTCGCGGCGCGCGCCTCGGCGTGCGTTCCGCTCGACGCGTCGCACCTCGCGCTCGCGGCGCTGGCCGGCGCTCGTTGTGCTCGCCGATCGGCTGGCGCGCGCCGGCCGCGGCCGCGGCATCGCTCACGGCCGTGGCGCCGCTGGTGCTCGTCGTTCCTGCCGTGGCTGCCGTTCCCGTGCCCGGCCGGCGTTCCTCATCTGGACCGGCGCGCTGGTGTCGCTCGTCTGGATCGCCGTGGCGATCGCGCTCTCGCGTCGCGTCGTGCTCGCCGGACTCATGGAGCGTCTCGAGGCCGGGACCGCCCGCGCTCCTGCCGGCGTCGCGCTCGCTGCCGTCGTCTGTTCTCGCTCGCCGCGTTGCGCGCGTCGCCGTCGATGCCCGGCGGCGACGAGCCGCACTACCTCGTCATCACGCAGAGCCTGCTCTACGACGGCGATCTGAAGATCGAGAACAACCACCAGCGCGGCGACTACCGCGCGTATTACGGCGGCGATCTGCCGCCGCACGTCGATCACGGCGCGGCCGCAACGGCGCAGATAATGCTCGATCCACGCGCCCGGCCTGCCTGGCGCTCGTGCTGCCGGCCTTCGCCATCGGCGGCTATCGCGGCGTCGTCGTCTTCCTGATCCTGATCGCTCGGCGGCCGCGTGCGCGCTGGCGTGGTGGCTCGCGTGGCGGATCGACCGGCAGTCGGAGCGCGCGCGTGGTTCGGCTGGGCCGCCGTCGCGCTGTCGCCGCCGTTCCTGCTCGAGAGCTACACCGTCTTTCCCGACGGTCCCGGCGCAGCGATCGTGCCTCACGGGTTCTGGGCGCTGCTGCGCGCGGAGTGGGAGCGCGAAGCACGGGACACGAGGAGGCGCAGGACACGAAGCATGCTTCGCGTTCTTCGCTGCTCGTGGCCGTGGCCTTCACGGGCTGGCGCTGGCGCTGCTGCCGTGGCTGCACACGCGGTTCGCGGTGCTGGCGGCGACGCTCGGCGGGCTGATCCTCGTGCGGCTCGCGCGCGGACGCCGAATCCGATGGCGAAGGCGATCGCGTTCCTGGCCGTGCCGGCGCGTCAGCGCCGTGGCGTGGCTGCTTCTTCCTCGTCGTCTACGGCGCGCTCGATCCGTCCGCCGCCATACGGCGGCGAGCCGGCAGAACTCGTTCGCGTTCCTGCCGAACGGGTCTCGGCGGCCTTCTGTTCGATCAGGGCTTCGGGCTGCTCGCGACCGCGCCGGTGCTCGCCGTCGGCGTTCGCCGGTTTCAGCGCATGAGACGCGCTGTTCGCTGGAGTGGCTGGTCGTCGCGGCGCCCATGTCTGCTGACGGTCACCACGTACGCGATGTGGTGGGCGGGCATCGAGCGGTCCGGCGCGGTTCCTCGTGCCGCTGCTGCTGCCGCTGGCGATTCCGGCGGCGTGCGCGTGGGCGGCGGCGTCGCGCGGTGCGCGTTCGGTGATGCTCGCGGCGTTGCTCATGAGCGGCGTGGCTCGTCGGCCGTGATGGCGGGCGGCGGCGACGGGCGGCTCGGATATCACACGCGCAACGAAGGCGGCATGACGGCGGCGCCGTGGCTCGAATGGGCGAACCGCGTGGTCGATCTGCCGACGGCGGCGCCGGCGTTCGTGCCGCAGCCGGTGCAGCCGGATCCCGGCGGCCGCGTCTCGCGCTGCGCGAGCCGCGCAGACGGGATTCACCGCCACGCTGCCGTGGATCCTGCTTTGGCGGGGCGCGGCGTTCGCCGTCGCGTCGGTGGATCGATCGCCGTCAGCGTCTTCCCGACGCCGCGCATCGCCGTGCTGACGCTCGCCGCTCGCGAGCGCCGTGATGCTCGCGAGTTCGGTGGTCTGGCCGCTCGCAGGCCGCGGGCGTGACTACGCTACCGCCGCGCAGATCGACGCGCTGCGCGATGCTCGCGTCGATCGCGCGTGGCGGCGTTCGATCTGACGCATCGCCGAAGCCTCCGCCCTGCGGCGGCGTGGGGCGATGACGCTCGAGTTCCGTTCCGCCGCGCGCCGGGCGCGGCGGACCGCGTCCGCTGAACCGGCCGCTCGCGGTCGTTCCCGACGGTTCCGGCCGGCTCGTATCTACTGCAGGTCGGCACGGCGCCGGGGCGGCGCCGACGGCTGGATGATGGCGGGCGTCGGCAACGATCAGTTCACGCCATCGTGACGCAGCCGATTGCCTGCGTTCGACGCCGGCGTGCGCATCGATCTGCCAGTCGACGGTGCGCTCGCTGCCGTCCGCGGCGACGAAGGCGCGCGCGATCAGCCTCGACGGCGATCACGCTGCGGCCCACCGCGCGCGCTCGACGTCGCAGCCGTGACCGACGAGCTCGCGCGGCGCGCAGTCGCGCTACGGCGAGTACGCGCGTATCTTTCCTCGACGATCGCGCGTTTCCCGGAGCCGTCGGGTTTCTGGGTCGGCGGCGCGCGGACACGCCACGTGCGTCGATGCCGCGCGGATCAGCCGCGAAGCGGCGCAGTGACGCTGATGCTGCAGCAACGGCGCCGAGCGACAACCGCGTGACTGCTGGAGTCGGACGTGGCGCGGCGAGATCGCGCTGCAGGTCCGGCGAGGAACGCGCGCATCGAGGTGCCGGTCGATCCAGCCACGGCAGCGGCGCTGCATCCGCATCCGGTCCGACGGCGGGCTTCCGACCGTCGGATCGACGGATCGCAGCAAGGACACGCGATACCTGGGCGTGCTTCGGCGCGTCGAGCTGAGCGTGCAGGGCGGAGTCCGAGGTGCGAAGCCCCTCGATGAACACTCGGACGCAGGCCGCCGAAGTACGAGGCCGTCATGCTTGCAGCGTGCCGGTGTCCTTCTTCACTTTGTAGAACACGTCGAACGAGCGGTAGCCCAGCCTGCGCGCCGAAGTGATCGGTGAAGTTCACGGTGCCGTAGAGGTCGAAGTCGTAGTAGCCGGCCGAGTAGTCGTCGCTGCTGAGCGCCTCGCTCGGGCAGCTTGAACGCGCTGAACTCGCCGGTGATCGAGATGTTGGGGACGACGTAGCCGCGGCCGATGACGCCGATGGCGGGATGGGCGCTTGCGCGTGCGTGAACTGCGCGCGACGCCGACCGTCGCGGCGGTGAGCGTCGCGTTGATGTCGGTGTATTTCGCGTCCAGGATCAGGCCGACGAAGCCGCGGCTCTTGGTAGACGAAGTCCCACTCGTAGCCGAACCGGTAGGCCTTCCACTTCACGCTCGGTCGTGACCGGGGATGCCGACGTCGAATCGCTGCCCGTTGAACACGAACGACGCTGGCGATCGACTTTCTGCGCGTCGTAGCTCGATCGGCGTACTGAAGCGGAACTTGTGCTTCGTCGCCGGGCGCAGGACCATCTTGAGCTGCTTGAATCTTCGTGTCTGCGATGCCCAGCGTGTTCGACGAAGTCGACGTTGGTCGCCGATGCTGCCCGAGCTGCTCGCTGGAGATGACGATGTCGGGCGTCGGATTCCAGAATGCGCCGGCTGACGCTCGACGTGGTAGCGTCTCGCCGGTGGCGCGGTCGCTGCCGCGGGCGGCGCGCTGTACTGCGCCTGCGCGGAGCGGCGGCGCACAGAACGGCCGGAAGACAGACAGATGATCGCAAACAAAGACGCGTGCGCATGAGATCGTTCCCGCCCCGGAATGGTTGATCGAAAGAGCCGCGGGGTGAGCCTGCTGGGAGAGGCATCATCAGGATAGCACGGAAAGCACCGGACCGAGCGAGCGAAGCGAGTCGAGGGGTTGCCGCGAGGTTGGATCCGATCGGTATACTCGCCCAGAAGCCCCGGATGGCCAAGGCCCGCTCCAGCCGCCGCACCGATCGACGCGCCGCACGTCGAGCGCGCGTATCGCGAATCTGAAGGCCGGCATCGTCGAGGGACGATACCGGCCGGGCGCCGTCGCTGTCGGAGGTCAGCCTCGCGAGCGAGCACGGCATGAGCCGCACGCCGATCCGCGAAGGGCTCGCGCGGCTCTGGCAGGAAGGCTACCTCGATCGCGTCGTCGGCCACGGCTACTTCGTCGCGCGCGTGACGGTGCAGCAGATCCACGACACGTTCGACGTGCGGCGCCTGCTCGAAGGCGCGGCCGCGGCGCGCGCGCGGCTGAGCTCGCGACGACGCCGACAGACGCGGAGCGGCCTGCGCGCGCTGGCGCGCGTGCCGATCGCGCGGTCAGCCAGGACTACCGGCAGTCCGGAGACGGCGAACGTCCAGTTCCATCTCGCGATCGCCGCGTGCGCGCGTAACGGCCTCGCGCTCGAGCTGATCGAGCGGTGTCTCGCGCAGGTCGATCGGTTCATGTCGCTCGGCGTGAACTTCGGCCAGTTCACCGAGAACGCGACCGAAGCGCACCTGCAGATCGCCGACGCGATCGCGCGCGCACGATCGCGCCGGCCGCGCGGGCGCGCATGGAAGCGCACCTCGACTGCGGCAGCCGCCTGATGAAGGACGCGCTGCTCCGCGGACAGCTCGTCGGCGTCGGCGTCTAGCCCACCTTCGACCCCAGCCCTGATCCAGGCATCCCGCTTGCTGTATACAGCGCGTATCTACGCGGGGATTCCTCGCAGATACCGGTAGATTCAACACGCTTACGTTGAGTGACCGATTCGTGAAATCCAGCCGTGCATCGTTCCGGACTCCAAAACTTTCGGATCGCCGCGCACTGTCTGGGAGGGCAGCGTATGATACCGAAGACTCGTCTGGATCGTTCTTCGCACTCTTGCATCGCCGCGCCCTGCGTGGGCGCAGCAGGGCACGACCGAGCTCCGCGGCCGCGTCGAGGACACGCAGGGCGGCGTGCTGCCCGGCGTCACCGTCACCGTCCGCAACCAGGCCACCGGCATGTTCCGCGAGACCGTCAGCGGCGCCGACGGCTCGTTCATCGCCAGCGGCCTCGACGCCCGGCACGCTACGAGGTCGTCGCCGAGCTTCCAGGGCTTCAAGAAGTTCAACCGCAAGGATCTGATCCTCGAGGTCGGCAAGACCGACGTCGATCGACGTGAAGCTGGAGGTCGGCGGCATCGAGCAGACGGTGACCGTCACCGGCGAGTCGCCGCTCGTCGACGTGACGTCGAAGGAAATCGGCGGCAACATCACGAGCGAGACGCTCGTGCAGCTGCCGAGCGTGAACGGCAACTTCATCGGCTTCATCGGCCTGCTGCCCGGCATCGTCCCGTCGATCAGCACCGAGTCGTTCGGCACGCGACTCGATCAGCGTCAACGGCCAGGATCCGCGCAACAACAACTACATGCTCGACGGCGGCAACAACAACGACGACGTCATCGGGCAGCGCGCGGGCACGCAGGCGCGGACGCCGATCGAGGCGATCCAGGAATTCCAGGTCATCACCAACCAGTTCGACGCCGAGTTCGGCCGCACCGTCGGGCGCGGTGGTCAACGCGCGTGACCAAGGCGGGCACGCAACAGCGTCCGCGGCAGCGGCTTCGGCTACTTCCAGCGACGGCAGCCTGACGACGAAGGACTTCTTCGCGAAGAGAAGGACCTCGGCCGAAGCGCCGACACGAGCATACGACCGCTGGGGCGGCACGGTCGGCGGCCCGATCGTCCAGGACAAGCTGCACTACTTCGGCAGCCTCGAGCGGTTCTCGATCGACCGTCCCAACACGATCAACATCCCGGCGCGGCCCGAATCTCAACGGCACGCAGGTCGACGCAGGATCGCGTGTGGAACACGATCGTCCGCGGCGACCACCAGCTGAACTGCGAACAACACTACAGCGTCCGCTGGCTGCGCGAGACGTCGCCGCAGACGAACCAGATCATCGGCGCCGGTGACGCCGGCGGCCGCGCGCGCGAGGAGTCGGACGTCGACCAGACGCTGTCGGCGCAACTTCAACAGCGTGCTGTCGTCAACACGAAGGTCAACACGCTGCGCACGACCTGGACGCGCGAGAACGTCGCGTTCGCGCAACCACTGCTTCAACACGCAACGGCCGCGACCTGTCGCAGTGCGAGCCGACGCTGGCGTTCCAGACCTTCACCGACCAGCAGGACAACACCGGCGCAGGCGCGCATCGACGACGGCGATTCAGCTCGACGAGACGCTCGGCCTGGTTCCTGCCGAGCAGTCACGGCGACCACGACATCAAGTTCGGCGCGCAGTATGAGTACTCGGGCGCGCTCAACCTCAACCAGGGCAACCTGAACGGCACGTTCGCGTTCGGCCGCAACGAACGGTCCGTTCGATCAGCAGCAACCCGTTCACGCTATCCCGATCGCTTCTCGATCCGCGTCGGCGGCCCGAGCCGCGTCTACGAGAAGGTCGCACTACTTCGCCGGCTTCGCGCAGGACAAGTGGCGGCGTGAACCGCGGACTGACGGTCAGCCTCGGCCTGCGCTACGACCTCGAGATCATGCCGATCCCCGAGACCGACGACCCGCTGGTCGACGACGTCATCCGGTCGACAAGAACAACTTCGCGCCGCGCGTCGGCGTCGACCTACGACCTCGAGCGGCGGCAAGAGCGTCGTCCGCGGCGGCTACGGCCGGTTCTACGAGCAAGACGCATCTCGAGCTGATCGGCGGCCTGTGGACACCGCACGCCGTTCACGACCTCGTTCGACGCACGACCTTCCCGGTCGAGCGGACCCGATCTCGGCCCGCGCAACGGCCGGTTCCCGACCGATCCGTTCCTGGTCAACGGCCCGGTCATCAACACGGCGCTGCTGAACCAGCATGTTCCCTGGCCGGACGTGCCGGTGCAGAGCACGGGCGCGACGTGGGACAACCCGGATCGCGCAATCCGCACACCGACGAGTTGACGGTCGGCTACGAGCGCCAGCTCGCCGGGCACCTGGCGGTCAGCGGCCGATTACGTGCACGCAGAACAGCCGCGACATGCCTGATGGCGCTGAACCTGAACCCGCAGTCTGCGCGTCGACGCCGAATGTCAACACGTCACGCTGCACCGCGGATCGGCAGCCCGGCGCTGACCGATGCGACGGCACGGAGCTGCGCAGAGCAGTACCCGGACTTCGCGCCCTTCAGCGGCCAGCGGTGACTCAGTTCGTCAACATCGGCCGGATCGACTACGACGCGCTGATGATGCAGCTGCAAGAAGCGCTTCAGCCACAACTACAGCGCCCAGGTGTCCTACACCTACGCCGACGCGCGCGGCAACTACTCGCGGCAACGGCGCGCCGGGCAGCAGCTTCCAGGTCGGCTCGACGACATGCACCTCGAGCTGAACGAGGGGCCGACCGACGTTCGACATCCGCCACAACCTCACGCTCAGCGGCACAGGCGCTCGTGCCGCACGACCGACGGGCCTGAACGTGAGCTGGGTCGTCGCGCGCGCTGAGCGGCTCGCCGTTCAGCCGCTGACCAACGGCAGCGATCGACCCGGACCAGCAACGGCATCCAGGCGGAGCCGCTGCCGGCCGGCGACTACACCGGCACCGGCCACCGACGCGACAACTACACGGTGAAGGGCTACGAGTCGAGCAGCGCAACGGCGCGCTGCGGTCCGGGCTTCTTCAACGCTCGACATGCGGCTCGGCTATCGGATTCCGCCTCGGCGAAGCAGCCGCCGCTCGAGGTCTCGCGCCGACATGTTCAACCTGACCAACCACACGAACTTCGCTGAACCCGGCCGGCAACCAGGACGCGCCGACGCACGTTCCTGGTGCTGACCGGCGCACAGCACGAGCTACGCGCCGCGGAAGCTGCAGATCGGCGCGCGGCTCGCAGTTCTAAGCGTTCAGCCGTTCGTGGGGAGGAGACAGGGCGTCGCGGCTTCGGCCGCGCGCCCTGCTTTTCGACTGCGCCTGATATTCTGTGATGGAGATGCTGTCGCCCGTCGATCCGCAGGCTCCTGCCTTACGTCAATCCGCTATCGCCGCGCGTTCCGTGCTCGGGCTCGTCTGCGTCGTCTCCACGACGCGCGTTCCAGCTGCTGGGGCCGTGGGTCCTGCAAGTACGCCATCGACGATCTGACACCGGGCCGTCACGCGGCGCAAGCTGCTGCTCTACGCGGCGCTGCTCGTCGGCGTGTCGCTCGTGCGCGGCCTGTTCCTCTTCCTGATGCGCCGGATCATCATCGGCGCGTCGCGCGACATCGAATACGACATCCGGAACGACTTCTTCGCGCGGCTCGAGCAGCAGCCGCTCGCGCTACTACCAGGCGCGGCGCACCGGCGACCTGATGTCGCGCGCCACCAACGACCTCGAACGCGGTGCGCATGATGATCGGACCGGCGATCATGCATTCGGCGAACACCGTGCTGGTGTTCGTCGGTCGCGCATCGTCGCTGATGGTGTCGATCGACGCGCGGCTGACGCTCATCGCGCTGATCCCGCTGCCGTTCGTGTCGATCAGCGGTGCGCTACTTCGGCACGCGCGATCCACAAGCGCTTCGAGGCGATCCAGGCGCAGCTCTCCGAGGTCAGCGCCGTCGTCCAGGAAGCGCTCGTCGGGCGTCCGCGTGGTGCGCGCCTACCGGCAGGAGGCGCACGAGATCGAGCGCTTCCGCGCGGCCAACGAGGAGTACCTCCGGCGCAACCGCGTGCTGATCCGGCTGCAGGGGGCGTTCTATCCGAGCATGACGCTTCTTCCTCGGCCTCGGCTCGCTGCTGGTGCTCTGGCTGGGCAGCCGCGACGTGATCGCGCGGCCGGATCACGCTCGGCGAGTTCGTCGCCTTCAACGGCTACCTGGTGATGCTCGGCGTGGCCGATGATCGCCTTCGGCTGGGTCACCAACATCCTGCAGCGCGGCTTCGCGTCGTGGAAGCCGGATGCTCGAGGTGCTCGATCACGCGCCGGCGATCAGCGACGCGACGCGTGACCGCCGCTGGCGCGGCGGCGCCGCCTCGACGGCGCGATCGAGATCCGCGCACCTGACGTTCACCTATCCCGGACGCCGACCGCGCCGGTGCTGAACGACGTCAGCCTGCGGATCGAGCCGGGCCAGACCGTGGCGTTCGTCGGCGGCACCGGCTCCGGGCAAGTCGACGCTCATCAGCCTGCTGCCGCGCCTGCACGAACCGCCGCCCGGCACGGTCGACGATCGGCGGCGTCGACATCCGCGAGATCCCGCTCGACCGCCTGCGCGGCGCCATCGGCTTCGTGCCGCAGGAGCCGTTCCTGTTCTCCGACACGATCGCCGAGCAACGTCGCGTTCGGGGCCGCGCGAGGACACGACAGGCGATCACGAAGGACACGGATGCGACACTGCAGCGAATCGACGGCGGCGGCGGCGGTGGCGCGGCTCGACAAGGACGTCGCCGACTTTCCCGCGCGGCTACGAGACCGACGGTGGGCGAGCGCGGCATCACGCTGTCGGGCGGGCAGAAGCAGCGCACGGCGCTCGCGCGCGCGCTGATGATCGATCCGCGCGATCCTGATCCTCGACGACGCGCTGTCGGCGGTGGACACCTACACCGAGGAGGAGATCCTGTCGCGGCTGCGCGGCGTCATGCGCCAGCGCACGTCGATCATCGTCGTCGCACCGCATCTCGACCGTGCGCGACGCGGACCAGATCTTCGTGCTCGACGACGGCCGCGATCGCCGAGCGCGGCACGCACGACGCAGCTCGTCGCCCGCGAACGGCCTCTACGCCGCGATGTACCGGAAGCAGCTGCTGGAAGAGGAGCTGCAGGCGTCGTAGCGATCGATCGCGCCTGCACCGACGACGACGACATCGTCGGTAAGGCGCTACGACGCGCGCCTGATGCGGCGGCTGCTGGACTACCTGCGGCCCTACTGGCTGCAGGCGGCTGCTGGCGCTGGCGGCCATCATCGCCAACTCGATGCTGCAGCTCGCGCAGCCCTACCTGATGAAGGTGGCCATCGACCGCTTCATCCCGGCGCGGCGATCTCGGCCGGCGTCGAACCGGCATCGCGCTCTGCGTACTTCTGCATCCTGATCGCCGGCGTTCTGCCTCGAGTTCACGCAGACGTGGCTGCTGCAGACGACCGGGCAGCGGATCATGTTCGACATGCGCATGCAGATCTACCGCCACCTGCAGCGCCTCGACCTGCGCTTCTACGATCGCAACCCGGTCGGCCGGCTGATGACGCGCGTCACGACCGACGTCGACGTCATCAACGACCTGTTCACGTCGGGCGTCGTCTCGATCTTCGGCGACGTGTTCACGCTCGCCGGCATCATGATCGTCATGCTGACGATGAACTGGCGGCTGGCGCTCGTCGCCTTCGCGGTGCTGCCGCTCATCGTCGCTCGTCACGCAGTGGTTCCGGCGGCAACGTGCGCGAGTCGTACCGCACCGTGCGCGCGCCTGATCGCGCGCATCAACGCGCTACCTGCAGGAGCACATCACCGGCATGGCGACGGTGCAGCTGTTCCGCCGCGAGGCGCGCGCCTTCGCAGCGGTTCGACGCGCATCAACCAGGAGCACCGCGACGCCAACGTCGACTCGATCTTCTACTACGCCGTGTTCTACCCGGCGATCGAGGTCGATCGGCGCGCTGGCGTCGGCGCTGACCATCTGGTTACGGCGGCGCGCTGCGTGCTGCCGGGCACGCTGACGCTCGGCTCGCTGGTCGCGTTCCTGCTGTACTCGCAGCGGTTCTTCCGGCCCGATCAGCGACATGTCGGAGAAGTTCAACATCCTGCAGGCGGCGATGGCCTCGTCGGAGCGGATCTTCAAGCTGCTCGACGAGCCGGTCGAGCATCAGAATCCCGGCGAGTCCCGGAGAGCTTGCCCGCCGTAGCGCGCAGCGCGAAGCGGGCCGAACGAGGGCACATCGTCTTCGACCACGTCTGGTTCGCCTACAACCCGACCGGACGGACCGGTGAGCCGGACTGCGTGCTGAGGGACGTCTCGTTCGAGGTGCAGCCCGGCGAGCGCGTCGGCATCGTCGGCGCCACCGGCGCGGGCAAGTCGACGCTGATCAACCTGCTGCTGCGGTTCTACGACGTCACGCGCGGGCGGATCCTCGTCGACGGCGTCGACGTGCGCGAGATGGACCTGCACGAGCTGCGCGCGCTCTTCAGCCTCGTGCTGCAGGACGTGCACCTGTTCACCGGCACGATCGCCGAGCAACATCCGCCTCGGCGACGGCGGCGATCGCCGACGAGGCGCGTGCGGCGGCGCCGCGCGGCCGTCCACGCCGACTCGTTCATCGTCGCGCCTGCCCGGCGGGCTACGCGTCGCCCGTCGCCGAACGCGGCGCCACGCTGTCGGTCGGGCAGAAGCAGCTGCTGTCGTTCGCCCGCGCGCTGGCGTTCGACCCGCGCATCCTCGTCCTCGACGAGGCGACGTCGAGCGTCGACACCGAGACCGAGATCCTGATCCGCGACGCCCTGCACGTCCTGATGTCCGGCCGCACGACGATCGCCATCGCCCACCGCCTGTCGACCATCCAGGACATGGACAAGATCCTCGTCCTGCACAAGGGCACCTGCGCGAGGCCGGCACGCACCAGGAGCTGCTGGCGATGCGCGGGATCTACTACAAGCTGTACCAGCTGCAGTACAAGGATCAGGAGAGGCTCGAGACGCCGGTCACGCACGAATTCCGACAGAGCCGCAGAGCACGCCGAGTCCGCCAAGCTTAGTTGGAGTCTGAATTGACTCGCGGGCTCTGCGATCTGCGTGAGTCGCGGTGCGTGACAGGAGTGTCTAGCGGATCTCGATCGGCCGCGACGGCAGGGCGCCGGGCTTCGAGCGCTGGCGAGCTTCGCGCTGGCGGAAGAGGCGCTCGATCAGGGTCGGCGTGCTGGCCTTGGGGTTCCAGCCGAGGCGCAGCACGTTGATCGGCGATGTCGCGCGCGGCCGAGCTGCAGCGCCTCGTTGCAGCTCCACATGTAGATGTCGATGTGCCGGCCCTGGACCGCCGGGCCGGTGTCCATGATCGTGTAGATGCCGTTGTAGCGCTCGCCCAGCCTGTAGACCTGGATGACCGAGCCCACCGGCAGCAGGTCGGGATCCGCGGCGGCGATGCCGGTCCGGACGTTCACCCCCGACGCCGTCGTCGTCCCCTTGCAGTAGGCCGTCGCGCGTGAACCGCAGGTGCGGACGCCTGGCTGCAGGAACGCGTCCTCGGCCAGCCGCCGAGCGTCCGGACCGGCGCTGGCGATGTCGCGGAAGTCCATCACGGTCGACTCGCACATCAGCACGAAGCCCGACGGCCACCGTGGCCGTCGCCGCGAGCTTCCGTCCGAGCGAGCGGAGATCGAAATCAGCATGGTTCGGAGGCCCGCGACGGCCGGGGCCACCATCCACTATAGGGGGATCGGCGCTTCAGTCAAAGGCCCGAAGGCCGCACAGTCGCATTATTGTAACTTGTTGATTCTATTTGACTTGCTGGCTATGTCCAGATCGCCGGCGGTGCGCGACGATCATCGGCGAGGGACACGCGATACGCGATCAGCGCCAGGACGACCGCCCCGAGCGGTGGACCCCAGGACGTAGGCCCAGGCGAGCGGGGTCAGCGTCGTGGCCGAAGCTGGCCGGAAATCCGCCCACGACGGCGTCGCGCCAGCGCGCACGTCAGGTCGCCGCATCAGGTTCGGCGGGACCTTCACGCGCAGGATCGTCGCGCCGAGCCATCGTGGCCAGCGTGTAGTAGGCCGGCAGGATCCAGGGCAGGTTCGAGTAGATCCCGAGCAGCACGGCGACCCGATTCAGGTTGAAGCGCGAACGCGAAGACCAGGCCGAGCACGGTGTGCAGGCCGAGCAGCGGCGAGAACCCGAAGAAGACGCCGAGCGCGTAGGCGCCGCGCCGTCCGCTGCGGCGTGTCGTGCGTGTGAAGGAGCTGGTCGAGCCAGCGGCGCGTGCGGGGCGACGTTCTGCATCGGCTCAGAAGTGGACGAACCCGCGGAGGCAGCGGTTCCGCGACGCCGTCGCGGACGCAGGACGAGCGCCGGGCTCCTGCGGTGAGCTGGCCGATGCGCGTGATCGGGCACGCCGCGCGCCTGGCGGATGACCGGTGGCGAGGCGGCCGCGCGACGCGCGCGCGGCACGGCGAACAGCAGCTCGTAGTCGTCGCCGCCCGCGACGGCCGCGGCGGCGATCGGATCGACGCCGCGTCGCGCGCGAACCATTCGCGCGCGCCGGCCGGGATCGGCAGAGCCGCGGCGTCGATCGTCCGCGCCGGTGCCCGAGCGCCTCCGCGATCTGGCGCACGCCGTCGGCGAGGCCGTCGCTCAGGTCCATGCACGCGCTCGCGGCGCGGTTCCGGCCGAGCAGCGCGCCGATCCGCACGCGCGGCTCGGGCGCGCGATGACGCGCGCGACGCACGGACGCCATCGCGTCGCCGCTCGGCGCCTGTCGCTGCCGTGCGCCGCCTGCAACCAGCCGAGCCCGCGCGCCGCCGCGCCGATCGCTGCCGGTGACGTAGAGCTCGTCGCCGGCGCGCGCCGCCGCCGCGCGTCAGCACGTGCCGCGGCGCGCGAATCCCGGTGACCGTGACGTCGACCATGAGCGGGCCCGGCGACCGCGTGATGTTGCCGCCGGCGAGCGTGACGCGCGCCTCGGCGGCGAGCGCGAGGAAGCCGTCGACGCAGCGCGTGCGATCTCGTCGACGCTCGGCTGTCGCCGGCAGCGCCGAGCGACAGCAGCGCGAGCCGCGGCGTGCCGCCCATCGCCGCGACGTCGCGACGAGGTTGACCGCCAGCGCCTTCCAGCCGATGTCGCCGGGCGAGCTGAACCGGCGATCGAAGTGGACGCCCTCGACCAGCGCCGTCGGTGGTGAGGATCTCGAGCGCGCCGCGCTCGGGCTGCACCACCGCCGCATCGTCGCCGATGCCGACGAGCAGCCACGGCGGGGCCGGCGGGACGCGGGCGCGGATCGCGCGCGATCAGGTCGCGCTCGCCGGCATCGGACCGCCTGAGCGGCTACGCCGCCGGGCAAATTCAGACGGCCCGGGTTTCACGGATGACGGTGACCTTGATCTGGCCGGGATACTCGAGCTCGTTCTCGATCCGCCGGGCGATGTCCTTCGACAGCCACACCGTCTCCTCGTCCGACACGTGCTCGCTCTCGACGACGATGCGGATCTCGCGGCCGGCCTGGAGGGCGAAGGCCTTCGACACGCCCTGCGAACGAGTCGGCGATGCCTTCGAGCTTCTCGAGCCGCTTGACGTAGGACTCGAGGATGTCGCGCCGCGCGCCGGGACGCGCCGCCGAGATGGCGTCGGCGGCCTGGACGATCATCGCTTCGAGCGACGGCCAGTCGATGTCCATGTGATGCGCGGCCACCGCCATGCAGCACCGGCTCGCTCTCGCCGTGCTTGCGCAGGAAGTCGAGGCCGAGCTCGAGGTGCGTGCCCTGCAGGTCGCGGTCGATCGCCTTGCCGATGTCGTGCAGGAACGCGGCGCGCGCGGCGACGTGGCCGTTGAGCCCGAGCTCCTTGCGCCATGATGCCGGCGAGGAACGCGACTTCGTGCGAGTGGTTGAGCACGTTCTGGCCGTAGCTGGTGCGGAACTTCAGCCGGCCCATCAGCCGGAGGATCTCGGGATGCAGGTCGTAGAGGCCGAGCTCGAACGCGGCCGCCTCGCCTTCCTTGCGGACCGTCTCTTCCATCTCCGCCTTGACCTTCTCGACGACTTCCTCGATGCGCGCCGGGTGGATGCGGCCGTCGGCGATCAGCCGCGCGATCGCCTGCCGCGCGACCTCGCGGCGGAACGGATCGAAGCGACGACAGGATGATCGCGCCCGGCGTGTCGTCGACGATGAGCTCGACGCCGGTGGCCTGCTCGAGCGCGCGGATGTTGCGTCCCTCGCGGCCGATGATGCGCCCCTTCAGGTCGTCGCTCGGCAGGTCGACGACCGACACGGTGGTCTCGATGGCGTGCTCGGCGGCGCTGCGCTGGATGGCGTCGGTGATGATGCTGCTGCGCGCGCGCCGGCGGCGGTCTCGCGCGCTTCGGCCTCGAGGCGCTTGACCAGGTTGGCGGCGTCGCGCCGCGCGTCGGCCTTCGATCTGCTTCGAGCAGCAGCTCGCGCGCCTCGTCGGCGGTGAGGCCGGCGACGCGCTGCAGCTCGCGCTGCCGATCGGCGACGATCTGCTCGGCGCTGCGTCGCGGCGGCCTCGAGCGCGCTTCTGGATGCTCGGCCGACGGCCGTGTCGCGCGCGCGCAGGTCGCGCTCGAGCGTCGTCGGCCGCGCGGCGACGCGATCGGCGAGCGCGCGGCGTCTTCTCGGCGAGCCCCTGTTCCAGGCCGGCGATCTCCTGCTGCCGCGTCGCGCGCCGTGCCCTCGGCGTCCGGCGAGCATGGCGTGTGCGCCTTCTCGCGCGCTTCGAGCTGGGCTTCCTTCTTGAGGGACTCGGCGTCGCGCTCGGCCTGCTGCCGGAGCGATGGCGGCCTGTTCCTTCGCGCGCGGCCGACGGTGTCGGCCGCGATCCGCTTGCGGCTGGCGATCCACCAGACGATCGGACGCCAGCGTGAGCGACATCGCGTGACGACGCGAGACGACAGCCGAAGAGGTACACGGCGGACGGACTCATCGCGTGACCTTCTATCTGCGAACGGCGAACGCGATCGCCGGGTTGTCGCGAGAAGAAAAAGGCCCCGCTTTGCCGTGTGGGGAGGTCGTTTGAACCTGGGTTAAACCAGGTGGAACCGCTGTATTTCGCCGCGCGTCAGGCTTCCTCTCGCAGAGGCATGCACACAGCGCGGCGCCGCGATTCACTTAGATGGAACATTGGCTCAAAGCGAGCCTCCGATTGACCATCACGCGCAAAGCAGGGAACTCGAAACTCCAGAGGAGGATCTTAGATATGAACCGGCGGTCCGGGCAGCGCGCGATGCGTCCGGTCTGCGGCCGAGCGGCTCGGCGCGCCGAGCGCCAGGTCGAGCATCCGCTCGAGTTCGCGGGCGCGCTCGCTGACGCCGGTCGCGCTGCGCCGTCCTTCCTCGCGCGAGCGCGGAAGCATTCGTCGGCGATGTTCAGCGCCGCGAGGACGGCGATCTTCAGCGTGTCGCCGGCCGGGGATTCCTTGCGCGCGCGCAGCTGCATCTTCTGCTCGACGTAGGCCGCCAGGTCCGCGACGTATGCGGCGTCGAGGTGGCTGCGGATCGGATAGCGCAGCCCGTTGATCTCGACGGTGACCAGACGTCCGTCGTCTTTCATGACGGGTCCATGGCGACCGTGGCTAGAGGTTCAGCGCCTCGATCTGCGCGGAGCATGTCGTCGACGCGGCCGCGGATCTGCTCGCGCTCGGTCGCGCAGCGCAGTGAGCTCGGCGCCGGCGCCTTCGGCCTCGGCGAGGCGCGCGCGCGCGGCATCGAGCTCGGCTCGACGCGTTCTCGCCGTGCGCGGGCGTGTCTGCGCGTCCGTGGCGAGCTCGTCGTCGCCCGCGCGCTTTCCGCGCGCGTGCGGTCCAGCACCGGCGACCAGCATGCTTGAGCTTCTGCTCGAGCCGGTCGATCGCCTCGAAGATCGACCGACGGGTGTCGCGACCGCCGTCTTTGCCATGCGCAGCCTCTCGTCGCGCTCGCCGATTCGCTACCTACCGACGCCGCGCCGTGCGCGCGACGCGAGGGCGTCCACGATGCGGTCCATCGCCTCGTCGACCTCCGCGTCGGTCAGCGTCCGCTCCGCGAGAGCGGAACGTGAGGCGGAGCGACAGGCTGACGCGACCTTCCGGCACGCCCTTGCCGCGGTAGCGATCGAACTCGATCGCGTGCGCGAGCGTCGCGAAGGCGCCGCCGAGCGGATAGTGCCACGAACCGCGGCCGCAGGCAAGGTGCTATCGACGAGCATCGACAGATCGCGCACGATCGACGGGAAGCGCGGCAGCGATTCCGCGCGCAGATCGTCGCCGCGCTGGCGGATCGCCAGCGCGTCGACGTCGAGCTCGAACGCGTACAGCGTCGTCGCCGGCCGGGAAGCCGCGCGCCTCGAGAATCGCGCGGCGCGATCTGGCCGATCGACGTCCGATCTTCCGCCAGAAGGCGGACGCTCGCTCGACCTGGCTCGGTCGCGGCGTCAGGCTTCAGGCGGAAGCACAGCGCGTCCCGGTCGACGAGATACGGAACCGACGCCGGCTCGTAGTCCAGCGTCGACGCCGAGCGCGCCGGCCGAGCGCTTCGACGACGCCCTTCACGTCGTAGAAATCCGGCCGGACGGGCGCCGCCGACCAGTGCGGCGCCTGCGCCGGCGCCGCACCAGACGCCCGCGACCGCGCGCGTCTCGCCCGACGTGCTGAAGCGCGTCCCGGTCTCGAACAGCCGGACGTCGTGCGTGCTCGCGCCGGCGGTTGTGCGCGCGCCGCGTCGACCAGCCCCGGCAGCAGCGACGGCCGCAGCACGGCGAACTTCTCCGACAGCGGATTCGGCGACGCGCCGACGATCGACGCCCGGCATCGCGGCGAAGGGCGCGGCCGCCGTGTCGCCTCGATGAACGCGAACGTCATCGCTTCCGACAGCCCGCAGGCCGTCAGCACCTGCCGCAGCAGCCGGTCGCGCAGCGTGCGCGCGTCGGGCGGCGGCTGCGCTGTCGCGTCAGCTCCGGGAACGTCGCCGGCAGGCCGACGTAGCCGTCGTGCCGCGCGATCTCCTCGATCAGATCGATCTCGCGCAGCGACGTCGACGCGGAACGACGGGCACGCTGACGGTCCACGAGGCGCCGAGTCGCGAGGTGCGGCGCGAGTCGATGCGCGCCGAGTCCGATCGGATCCGCGCGACTCCGACTCGGCCTCGCTCTCGGACCCGAGCGGCAACCAGTCGAGTCGGGCCGGGACGTCCGCGTCCGGCACGCGCATGCCGAGCACGCGCTCGATGCGCGAGGCGCGCAGCGTCGAGCGTCAGCGGCGCCGGCGGCGCCGGATACGCGATCGATCGTCGGACCGAGCGGCTGCGCCGCGCCGATCTGCTGCGAGCAGCGCCGCGGCGCGCGCGATCGCCGCGCGGCGCGCGCGTTGACGTCGGCGCCGCGCTCGAAGCGCGTCGAGGCCTCGGTCTTCAGCCCGAGCCGCTTGCTCGTCCGCCGCACCGACGCCGGCTTGAAGTACGCGCTCTCGAGCACCATCAGCTTCGTCGCGCCGCCGATCTCCGACGTGCGCGCCGCCCATCACGCCGCCGATCGCCTGCGGCGCGCTCGGCGTCGGCGATCACCAGCATGTCCGGCTCGAGCGCGCGGTCGACGCCGTCGAGCGTCCGGATCGTCTCGCCCGGCTTCGCGCGGCGGATGCGCAGCGCGCGGCCGGCCAGCTGCGCCGAGATCGAACGCGTGCGTCGGCTGGCCCATCTCGAGCATCACGTAGTTGGTGACGTCGACGATCGGTGCTGATGCGGCGGACGCCGGCACGCCTCGAGGCGCTCGCGCATCCAGTCCGGCGAGGGCCCGTCGATCGCACCTCGAACACCTGCGCGCAGTAGCGCGGGCAGAGCTCGGGGTCCTCGATCGTGACGTCGATCGGCTGCGGCGTGGCCGGCCGGCGGCATCGTCGCGATCCGGGACGCTGCAGCGGCAGGCCGTAGCGCCGCCGACGCCTCGCGCGCGAGGCCGATGCACGCTCAGGCAGTCCGGCCGGTTCGCGGTGATCTCGAAGTCGATCACCGGCTGCTGCGCCGTGCTCGATCGACGGCGACCTCGAAGCCGCGCAGGCCGAGCGTCGCGGCGACGCTCGTCGGGATCGCCGGGGACCTTCACGAGCTCGCGCAGCCAGGAGTAGACGCAGCTTCACAGCGGGAACTGCTCCAGGAAGCGCAGGTCGTTCTCGTAGAACAGGCGGATGTCCTCGACGCCCCACTTGAGCAGCGCGAGCCGCTCGATGCCGACGCCGAACGCGAAGCCGGTGTAGCGCTCGGGGTCGTAGCCGACCGCTTCGAACACGGCCGGATGCACCATGCCGCTGCCGAGGACCTCGATCCAGCCGGTGCTGCTTGCACATCGCGCAGCCCGCGCCGCCGCACGCGGCGCAGCTGATGTCGAGCTCGCCGCTCGGCTCGGTGTAGGGGAAGAAGCTCGGACGGAAGCGCGTCTCGCGCTCGGCGCCGAAGAGCTCGCGCGCGAACGCCGACGAGCGTGCCCTTCAGATCCGCGAGCGTGATGCCTTCGCCGACGACCAGGCCTTCGACCTGCGTGAACATCGGCGAGTGCGTCAGGTCGAGGCCGTCGCGGCGGTAGACGCGGCCCGGCGCGATCAGGCGGACCGGCGGCTGGTGCGTCTCCATGTAGCGGATCTGCATGCCCGACGTGTGCGTGCGCAGGAGCGTCGCCGCGCGGCCGCCGCCGCGAGCCGGCACCGGCGACGCGAGATACAGCGTGTCCTGCATGTCGCGCGCGGGATGCTCCGCCGGCATGTTGAGCGCTTCGAAGTTGTGGTAATCGTCCTCGAGCTCCGGGCCCTCGACGATCGAGGAACCCGATGCGCGAGGAAGATCGACTCGATGCGCTCGCGCAGCAGCGTGAGCGGATGGCGGTGGCCGACGCAGCGGCGGACGGCCCGGCAGCGTGACGTCGATCGCGTGCGCCCTGCGGACGCGTCGCGCGGCGCGGCGTGCGCGCGAGGCGCGCCTCGATCGCGCTGTTCGATGTGCTGCTTGAGATCGGTTGGCGGCCTGGCCGAGCGCGCGGGCGCGTCGTCGGCCGGCGACGCGCCGCGAGCGTCTTCATGAACGTCGGAGATCAGGCCGTTCTTGCGCGCGAGATACTCGATCGCGCAGACGCGCGCAGATCGCGCGTCGCTCGCGGCGCCCGACAGGTCGGCGTCGAACTGCTGTCTGAGGAGATTCGATGTCCATGCGATTCAGGCAGTCTTGCAACAAGAGGTCAGGAGATCACGCGATCAGGAGCGTGCCCTGGTCCCTGACCGCCTGACCTCCTGGAATCGTGACGGCGGTGCGCGCTACGCCTGCGCGCGGCGCGCGCCTTCGGCCGCGCGGCCTTGTGCGCGCCGGCACGGCGGCTTCTTGGCGACGACCGGCTTAGCGTCGGCGGCCATCTTCGCGAGCTGGGCGAACGACGCCGGCGACGCGACCGCCAGCTCCGACGAGGCTCTTGCGATCGAGCGTGTTGCCCGCGGCCTTCGAGCCCGGCCATGAACTGGCCGTAGGTCAGGCCGTGCTCGCGCGCGGCGGCGTTGATCCGCATCGACCCACAGGCGGCGGAAGTCGCGCTTCTTGCGGCGGCGGCCGACGAAGGCGCATAGCTCGAGCGCGGTGTCGACCGACTCTTTCGCGGAGCGATAGAGCTTGCTCTTGGTCTGGTAGAAGCCCTTTGGCGCGGCTGAGCAGCTTCTTCGCGCTTCGCGCGCCGGACGTTTCCTCGTTTTACTCTCGGCATCTTCTGCTCTTCCACCTCTACCTTCGACTTCTGCAGGACAGCATCCGGCGCAGCTTCGCGCGTGTCCTGCGGTCGACACGAGCGTCGTGCCCTTCAGCTTGCGCTTGCGGCTGCGCGCCTTGCTGGTGAGGATGTGCGCCTTGAACGCCTTGCCGCGCTTGAACTTGCCCGTCGCGGTCTTCTTGAAGCGCTTCGCCGCGCCCCGGTGTGCTCTTCAGTTTCGGCATGATCTCGCTTCGCTTCCTTCGTTATCGCTTCGGCCTTCCGGCTTCGCCGCGCGGCTTCTTCCCGCCCGACCTTCTGCGACAGGATCGTGTGCATCTGGTTGCCTTCCTGCCGCGGCATCGTCTCGGCGATCGCCACGTCGCCGAGGTCGTCGATCAGCCGCTCCAGGATGCGCCGGCCGATCTCCGGGTGCGCCATCTCGCGCCCGCGGAAGAAGATCGTCGCCTTCACCTTGTCGCCGTCCGCGAGGAAGCGCTCGATGTGCTTCTTCTTGAACTGGTAGTCGTGCTCGTCCACCTTCGGCCGGAACTTGATCTCCTTGACCTCGATGATCTTCTGGTGCTTCTTCGCCTGACCGCGCGCGCTTCTGCTCCTGGTACTGATAGCGCCCGAAGTCCATGATGCGGCAGACCGGCGGCACCGCCGTCGCGGCGATCTCGACCAGGTCGAGCCCCTTCTGCCGCGCGATGGCCAGCGCCTGCGGCGGCGGCATGATGCCCGAGCTGCGTGCCGTCCTCGTCGATGACGCGGACTTCACGGACCCTGATGCGTTCGTTGACCCGCGTGCGGTCGTCGCGCCGCGGACTGCGATCAAATGCGATAAAGCCTCCTACCTGATTAGCTCGCCGCGGCGAGCCCGCGTCGGGCTCGCCCTTCGCCGCCACTTCCGGCCTGCGCCTGCCGCGATGAACTCGTCGACCGCGCGCGCGCCCAGATCGCCGCCGCTGCGGCTGCGGACCGACACCGTGCCCTCGGCCACCTCGCGGTCGCCCGACCACCAGCATATAGGGAATCTTCTGCAGCTGGGCTTCGCGGATCTTATAGTCAATCTTCTCCTGCCGCGTCGTCGAGCTCGACCCGCAGCCCGGCCGCCGCCAGGCGGTCCGCGCACCGCGGCCGCGTAGTCCGCGTGCCGGTCCGCGATCGGCAGCACGATCGCCTGCACCGGCGCCAGCCACAGCGGGAACGCGCCCGCGTAGTGCTCGATCAGGATCGCGATGAACCGCTCGAAGCTGCCGAAGATCGCGCGGTGGATCACGACCGGCCGGTGCTCGGCGTTGTCGGCGCCGATGTATTTCAGGTCGAAGCGCTCCGGCATGCTGGTAATCGAGCTGGATCGTGCGCGCACTGCCACTTGCGGCCGATGCGCGTCGGTGACGTCGAAGTCGATCTTCGGCCCGTAGAACGCGCCGTCCTTCTCGTTGATGCGTGTAGGCAGCTGCCGACGCGCTCGAGCGCCGCCTTGAGCTGCGCCTCGGCGTGATCCCACGTCGCGACCTCGCCGAGGAACTCGTCGGGCCGCGTCGACAGCTTCGCCGTGTAGCGGCAGGCCGAAGTCGCCGTAGACGCGCTGCACCAGCCGGATCAGCCGCTCGACTTCCTCGCCGATCTGCTCCTGCGTCACGAAGCAGTGCGCGTCGTCCTGCGAGAACTGGCGGACGCGCGTCAGCCCGGCGAGCACGCCGGACGCTTCGTTGCGGTGCAGCGGCGTCTGCTCGTGAAAGCGGATCGGCAGGTCGCGGTAGCTGCGCACGTCGCTCGCGTAGATCAGGAAGTGCCCGGGGCAGTTCATCGGCTTCACGCCTCATCGTCTCGCCTTCGGATTCGATGAGGAACATGTTCTGCCGGTAGTGCGACCAGTGCCCGGAGCGCTCCCACAGCGCCTTGTTGTAGACGAGCGGCGTCTTCACCTCGACGTAGCCGGCGGGGAACAGCACGTCGCGCATGTAGTTCGCGAGCGTGTTGTAGAGCGTCGTGCCCTTCGGCAGCCAGAACGCGGCGCCCGGCGCCCACGGATGGAACGTGAACAGGCCGAGCTCCTTGCCGACCTTGCGGTGGTCGCGCTTCTTCGCTTCCTCGATCCGCTGCAGGTGCGCCTGCAGCTCCTTCTCGCTGAAGAACGCCGTGCCGTAGACGCGCTGCATCGGCTGGTTCTGCGCGTCGCCCTTCCAGTACGCGTTCGACGTGCGTCGAGCAGCTTGAACGCCTTGAGCCGGTCCGGTCGACGGCACGTGCGGGCCGACGCAGAAGTCGACGAACGTGTCGCGATCCTTGATCGTGTAGCACGGAGACCTCGGCCTGGCCCGCCGTCTTCTCCTCGATCAACTGCACCTTGAGCGGCTCGCCGCGCTTCGTGAAGAAGTCGATCGCTTCCTGGCGCGGCCACATCTGGCGCTCGTAGACGCAGATCCTGCGCCGCCAGCTCCTTCATCTTCTTCTCGATCGCCTCGAGGTCCTCCGGCACGAACGGGCGCTGCGACGACGAAGTCGTAGTAGAAGCCCTCGTCGGTCGCCGGGCCGATGCCGCACTGCGTGCCGGGAAGAGGTTCGTCACCGCCGCCGCCAGCAGGTGCGCCGTGCTGTGGCGGTAGACGTGGAGCGCGTCGCGCCGCGGTCCGTGAGGATCTCGACGCGCGGCGTCGCTGCGTGAGCGGGAACGTGAGATCGACCGGCGTCCGTCGACGACCGCCGCGATCGCCGCCTTGGCGAGGCGCGGAGAGATCACGGCCGCGACGTCGGCAGGCGTGCTGCCGGCGGGCACGCGACGGATGGAGCCGTCAGGCAGCGTGACTGAGATCTCACTCATGAGATGCTGAAGTGTGCCTATGACGGCTACGCCGCTTCGGCGCAGACGGCTTCGGCTCAGGTGCATGCTGCTCGCACTGGCCGTCGCCATGAGCGCAGCTTACGCCCGCCTGAGCGCGCGCAGCGAGCGCAGTCGTATGGTAGGCGCGAGTGGAGTCGAACCACCGACCTCCTGCGTGTCAAGCAGGCGCTCTAACCACTGAGCTACGCGCCTATGTCTTGAAAAACACAGGCCTTGCCGAAACGGTAAGTTTAGCAGAAGCGATGCCGGAATCAGCGGACAATCGCTCAGGCCGCTTCTTCTTGGTCTTCGGTGCTGACCGCCGCGTCGAGGATGGCGTCCTTCGCCGGGCGTCGGCTCGCCGAAGTCGACGTCGGGCTCGTCGACCGCGACGTCGGGCGTCGAGGCCCTGGCCCTGGATCAGCTTCGCCGTCGGGCGTCAGGTAGCGCGCGTACGTGAGCCAGAGGCCGCGGCCGTCCGGGCAGCTTCACCAGCTTCTGGATGCCGGCGCGGCCGAGCGTCCGCTCGCCGATCAGTGTCGGCGCGCTTGTTGCCGTCGAGCGCCGCGGCGAACAGCTCCGCGGCGCCCGACGTGCCGGTCGTGACGAGCAGCGTCACCGGCAGATCGATCGCGCCGTCGCCCGGCCTTCGCGGCGATCGTCTCCTTGATCGCGGACGGCGGCGACCTTCGGGCCGGCGGCTTGTCGGTCGCCTTCGCCTGCGGATCGCGGCCGGCGATCATGCGCGAGCGTGCCGGTCTTCACGAAGAGCGCGCGCCGCCTCGAGGCCGGTCTCGAACGGCCCTTCGGCCGTGCGGCGGATGTCGATGATGAGGCTGCTTCGCGCCGCTCTTCGCCAGCGTCGGCGGCCTGCGTGCGCACCTTCGCCGCCGCGTCGGCGCCGAACGACGGCGATCCGGATGTAGCCCAGATCCGGCGCCGAGCATCTTCGACGTCACGATCGCGCCCGGCGTCTTCTCGCGGACGAGCTCGATCTGGTGCGGCTCGGCGGCGTTGCCGCGGATGATCGTCGAGCGTGACCTTCGTGCCCGGCGCGCCGCGCAGCAGGCGCATGCCTTCGAACACCGACAGGTCGCGCGCGGGCTTGCCGTCGATCGCGCGCGACGTAGTCGCCGGTCTGCAGGCCGGCCTTCGCGGCCGGCGAGTCGTCGCGCGCCGCGATCACGCGCAGGTAGTACTGGCGCGTCAGCTCGATGCCGACGTCGCCCGGCGTCCGGCGCACGCGTTCTCGGCACCGCGGCTCGACTCGACGTTCAGCGTCGCGCTCGCGCGGTCAGATACGCGCTGTCGGGATCGAGGCCGTCGGCCAGGCCGCGCATCGCGCCTTCCATGACCTTGTCGACCTTCGCGTCCTCGACGTAGTTGTTGAGGATCAGCGAGACGACGTCCTCGAACACGCGCAGGTGCTGGAAGGTGCTGGTCGCCGTCCGACGCTTCCGGCCCATCACGCCGCCCAGACACGATGAAGGCGAGCAGCGGCGTCGAGATCAGCAGGACGGACAGGCGGGTTCGCTGGTCATGGATGCTATCGCCTCTTCAGCCATTGTAGCGGGATCCACGGGCTTACCGTCGACGCGCAGCTCGAAGTAGAGGGACGGGTTGCCGGACGGGTTGCGGCCGGCCAGCCCGACCGGGGTCGGCCGCCTCGACGCGGTCCCCTTTCTGGACGGACAGCGCTGACAGATGGCCGTAGAGCGAGTAGCGCCCGGTCGCCGTGATCGACGATCACCAGAGTTGCCGTAGCCGCTGAACGGGTCGGCAAAGGCGACCGATCCCTTCGTGGACCGGCGTGGACCGGACTGGCCTTCCGGCAGCGAGAGTTCGATGCCGTTGCGGACGACCGGGCCGGCGCGCCGCGGCCGCCTGGCGCCGAACCGGGCCGAGCAGCACGCCGTCGGCCGGCCAGGGCAGCGCGCCCTGGAACGGCCGGATCGGCAGGCGCGCGCGGCCGGGCGCCTCGCGGCCGGCGCCACCTGCGTCGAGCGTCGCCTGCAGCTTGCGCTGCGCGTCCTGCAGCTCGCCGGTCGAGCTGGGCGTTGAGGTCGCGCCGCTCGTCGATCGACGCGACCAGCGTCGCCGCGCGCGGCGACCGCGCGCGTTCGACGGCCGCGCTCGCCTCGCGCGCGCTCGCGCTCGAGCCGTCCAGCTCCTTCGCGCGCGCCTGCAGCGTCGCCGCGCTCGTCGCCGAGCGCCGCCGAGCGTCGCGGCGGTGCTCTTCGACGCGGTCGCGGTCGATGCGGTCCGAGCGCGCGCGGCCGTGCGATAGGCGCGGCCGACTTCGCGCAGGTCTGTCGACGTCGAGGAGCAGCCGCCAGTAGCCGGCGCGTCCCATCTTGTAGACGCTGCACGAGGCGCGCCTCGACGTCGGGCCGCTGCCGCGTCCGCTTCGCCCTCGAGCGCCTCGGCGCGCGCCGTCGCCGCGGCCAGCTTCGCTGCGCACGTCCGCCGCGTCGCGCTCGATCTGCGCGAGCTGCTCGACCTCGATCGGCGCGATCGACCTCGAGCTTGCGCAGCTCGACCGAGCAGCGTGCGCTCCTGCGCCGGCGAGCGCCTCCGCTTCGCGCTGCAGCGCGGCGGATCCGCTCGGCGCGCGCGTCTGACTGCGCCGAGCTGCGGCGAGCCTGCGGCAGCGGGCTTGAGCGGCAAGGCCAGCGTCTACGCGAGGCGAAGCGCCGCATCGTGCAGATCGAGCTGCCGGATGCGTACGGAGCCGGCGAATCAGAAAAGCGGCTTGCCATCGATGTCCGTCGGAATCGGCAGGCCGAAATAGCTGCAGCACCGTCGGCGCGATGTCGATGATGCGCGGATCGCTGCGTGCTGATCGGACGGCTGCGTCACGAACACGCCGGACGTGATCGCGAAGTCGTAGCCGCCGTGGTCGGCGCTCCACTTCGCGATCGTTCTTGTAGACGATGCCCGGCGGCGATCCGCCGAGCGTCGTCTGCCACGAGACGCGGTAGCCGTCGTCCATGCCGACCTGCAGCTCCGACGCGTTCGTGCAGGTACGGGCCCGAATAGATGTCGTCGCGCTTGTAGACGGCGCGGATGATCGTCGCTGCCGTCTTCGGGGTCCTGTCAGCGTCAGGAGCTTGCTCGCGCAGCTCGTCGGCGAGCGCGCTCGCTTCGGCGCCCGGGCTGACGATGCCCTGCGACTTCGCGGCCGCGGAGGTTGAAGTAGATCTGGCCGATGCCCATCGCGTAGGCGCGCGTGCGCGACCAGTCGACGTTCTCCCAGAACGTGCCGCCGCCGAAGAGGTCCGACAGCTTCTTGTCGGCCCGCTGCTGGCCCTTGCAGCGCCATGTAGCCGTTCTGCACGAGCCAGGTGTTCGAGGTTCACGGCCTTGCGCCACGAGTGGAAGCCGTGGTCCGACACGATCATGCACCGGCGTGCCGGGTCCGACGCGCTTCGACGACTTCGCCGACGAAGTCGTCGGCGCGCCGGTAGACGCGCTCGATCGAGTCGCCGAACTGCGCCGCGAGCGCCGCGTCGTACAGCGGGTGCTTCGGATCGATCAGCCGCCACATCATGTGCTGCACGCGGTCGGTGGACTCGATCGACGCCGATCGAGCAGATCCCAGTCCTGCGCGTCGACGCGGTTGAGGATCACCTGCGCGCGGTCGTCGAACGCCACCATCAGGTCGTCCATGAACGTCTTCTCGTCCATGCGCCCTTCGTTGAGCGCGCCACGTCGCTTCGGCCCAGCCGAGCGTGCGGTAGTTGCCGACCGCCTTGTAGAGATCGCCGGAGAACGACGCCGGCGACGAGATCGGCACCGGCGGATTGTCGGGCTTGAAGTTCACCGGCGACACGTAGAGCTGCAGCTCGTTGCCGGCGTTCACGCAGCAGCATCTGCGCCATGCCGTGCACGCGGACGAGGAAGTTGACCTTGAAGGTCGAGATCGATCCACGGCGTCCACTTGCCCGGTTCGAGCGTGCAGCGACTGGCCGTCGATCTCGACCGTGCGCCGTCTTCGCCGCGCGGTTCCACGGACCGTGAACGGGATGCGGACGTCCTGCACGGCCTGCAGCTCGGCGAGCTGCGCGCGGTCGCGCGTCGCTCAGCGGCGTGCCTCTGCGGCGGATCGCCTCGATCTGCTGCCGGACGATCGGGCTCGGCGGGCCTACGAGCTCGGTCGACGCGCGTGTCGCCGTCGAAGACGAGCCGCTTGAGGATGCCGCCCATCTCGGTGTTGCCTTCTTCGTAGCGGCTCAGATCGGTCGCGAAGTACGTAGAACGTGCCCATCGTCCCGCGGATGTCGGGCAGCGGGAGGCCGGACAGCAGCTCGCCGTTCGGCGACGTCCTCGGGCGGAAACGTCACCGGCACGGTCGAGCATGCTCGACCGCACGCCGGCCTTGCCGGCCGTCACCCAGAACGACGTGCCGCCGCGCGATCGACGTGCAGCTTCGGCTTCGCGATCGGGAAGTAGTTGAAGAGGAACTTCGGCGGCGTCGCGCGTGCACCATGCCGAGATCCGGGCAGGTACGTCGTCGTGTCGCGCACGAGGAAGTCGTAGATGTTGTGCTTGCCGGCGTTCACGCCGGTCGCGAACGACGCCCACGCCGTCGGCGACTCGGGCGAGTGCGTCGTCTGCAGCGGCGAGACAGCCGCCCTGCTTGCGCGAGCGTCGCGATGTGCGGCAGCTTGCCTTCGGCCATCCACTTCTCGAGCAGGTGCGGATCCATGCCGTCGAAGCCGAGGATGACGAGCTTCTGGCTGAACTTCGACGGGCCGCGCCGCGGCGACGACCGAGCAGGCGAGCGTAAACGCCGCGATCGACGGACGGCCGCGACGCGAGCAACCGCAGCCGATTTGCGCATCGAGATGCGGGGAATTATAACTCCCGCCATGGACACGCTGTTCCGCGACATCCGCCTCGCGCATCCGGCGTCTGCGCCTGCGCCCGGGCTTCACGTTGTTCGCCGGTCGCCTCGCTCGCGCTCGGCATCGGCGTGTCGACCGCCGGTGCTACTCGCGCGGTCCGCACGTTCTTCTGGATGCCGCTCGGCATCACCGACGCCGATCAGCTGGTCGCCGTGTCGAGCGGCCGCGGCATCGCGCGTGATGTCGTGGCTCGATTTTCAGGACGTCCAGGCGCAGCAGACGGCGTTCCGCGCGCGCTGGGCGGGTCGTCGCCGATCCGGACCGCGCTCGTGTCGTCGCGCGGGGCGGAGGTGGTGACGGGCGACGCGCGTGTCGGGCGGCTACTTCGGCGTCACGGGCGTCGCGGCCGCGCTACGGGCGGCTGCTCTCCGCGAGTCGACGAGCGCGACGGCGTCCGCGTTGCGGATGCTCGGAAAACTTCTGGCGCGACCGCACTTCCGCGGCGATCCCGCCGTCGTCGGACAGAGCGTCCGGCTCGGCGGCGTGCCGTTCGAGATCGTAGGCGTCGTCAGTGGGCCGTTCCATGGCTTGCGATCGCTTCAGCCCGCGTTCGGTCTGGGTGCCGATCACCGCGGTTCCAGGCGCCGGCGACCCAACGTCTTCGTTCACAGCCTGTGGACCAGCCTGACCGATCGCTCGCGCGGCCGGCCTGGTTGTCTATGGCCGCCTCAAGGCCGGCGTGATCCCGGATCGCGGCCGGACGGAACTGAACCTGATCGGACGAGCGGCTCGACGCCGCGTATCCGCTCGATCGTCAGCAGCGGCGGAACTGGTCCGTGCGGGTCGATGCCACGGCGCTCCGGGCGATTCGGAAGCGGTCAATACCATCGCCGGGATGATGCTGACGGGCGTCGGGATGCTGCTGCTCATCGCGTGCAGCAACCTGGCGAATCTCGCGCTGGCGAAAGGCACGTCGCGTGCGGAGGGAGACCGCGGTGCGCAGCGCCTCGGCGCGTCGCGATGGCGTACTGGTCCGCGAGCAGGTGATCGAGTCCGTCGCTGGTCGTGCTCGCCGGCGGCGGTCTCGGCGTCTGGCTGCTGTCGGCGCTGATCGACGTGTTCACGACTGATTTCTCGATCGGCCGCGGCCGCGTGATGACGTTCCGGCCCGAGGTGAGCGCGCCGGTGCTCGGCGCGTCGATCGTGTCGATGGTGCTGGCGATCCTGGTGTTCGGCCTGTGGCCCGCGATCCAGGGCACGCGCAGCGACGTCCGCACGCGGATCGGCGCGGCCTCGTCCACGCCGCGCGCGCTGGCGGCTGCACCGCAATCTCGTCGCGTGGCAGGTGTGCGGCTGTGTCGCGCTCACGCTCGTCGCGACGATGTCGCAGCGCATCATCGGCACGGTCGGCCGCAGCCTGCCCGGCGTCCCGACCGCGCCGGTCGCGGTGGCGGAAATCGATTTTTCGCTGAACGCGCGTGACGAGAGCCAGGCGCGGCGCTCCGTCGACGCGCTGCGTGCGCCGGCCTGCGCGGGCAGCCGGGCATCGAGCGTGTGGTCGCGTCGAGCGGCCTGCCGTTCATGTTCGCCATGAACTCCGGGTTCTTCCTACTTTGCGACGACGCCGGACGCGCCGCTCAGCCAGACGCGCGATCCCCGGCAGCTCGCGTCTGTCATTGCGACGCATGCCGGGGCTGTTCGAGGCCTACGATCTGCCAATCGTCCGCGGACGGGGATTCACGGATCGCGACGACGCGGCGCAGCGCCGCGTGTCGCGGTGATCAGCGAGCGGCTGGCCCGGACGCTGTTCCAGTCGGTCGACGTGGCCGGGCGCAGTGTGGTCGTCGATCGTCCCAGGCGGCCGTCGATGCCCTTCCGAGCGCGAGACGCTGACGATTGTCGGGCGTGTCGGCCAACCCCGACGGCACGCCGCGGACGCGGCGCGGCGACAGCTACGTGTTCGTCCCGTGGGCGCAGCGCTACGAGCGCAACGTTCCGGTGATTCTGACGGCGAGAGGTGCGGCGCCGTCCGCGGTCCTGGGCGTGATGCGGTCGACCATCCGCGCCGCGTCGATCCCGATCTCGCCGTCAGCCTGTCGGGAACCGGCCGCATCGTGCTGCAGGGGCCGCTGTTCCTGCTGCGGGTGATCGCGGGGCTGTCGACCGCGCTTGCGCCGCCTGCTCGCTGGTGCTGGCGATGGCCGGCTTCTTCGGCGTGCTGTCGCACGTCGTGATGCGCCGCACGCGCGAGATCGGGATCCGTCTCGCGCTGGGCGCCGATCGCCGGCGGATCTTCCGCCTGGTCCTGCGCGACGGGCTTCATCCGGTCGGGAAGGGCATCGTGCTCGGGCTGACGATCGGCGCGGGCGCGCGCATGGCGGTGGCGTCGTGGGTGGTGACCGACATCAGCGCGTTCGAGCCGCTGGCGTTCGCGCTGATACCGCGCTGCCGTTCGCTCGCGGCGCTCGCCGCGTGCGTACCTGCCGGCCGCGCGCGTCGCGCGTCGATCCCAACGTCGCGCTGCGTGATCTGTACGACCGAAAGCTGTAGCCGGAAGCCGGAAGCACTGTAGGTGCAGCGCGCTGTAGCGTGTCGCTGCGCTGCGCTCTGGCATCGACTACGGCGAACGGCGGATCGGGCTCGCGCTGTCCGATGCCACGGGCCTGCTCGCGTCGCCGTGGAAGACAGATCGCCGAACGACGGCAACGTCGGCGCGCGCGGCGAAGCGGCTCGCTCGGCGAAGTGAATGCGCTCGTAGGCCGAAGGCGACGGTCTCGGCGCGATCGTCATCGGGCTGCCGCGGCGGCTTGAGCGGCGACGACAACGACCAGACGCCGCGCGTGCGGAGACTCGCCCAGCTGCTCGCCGACGAAACCGCCGTTCTCGATCACCCTGCGCGGACGAGCGCCTCACCAGCCACGAAGCCGACGAATGGCTCGCCCGAGCGCGAAAGCACGACTGGCGCAAAGCGGAAGCAGCAGGTGGACGCCGTCGGCCGCCATCATTCTGCAGGACTTCCTCGACCAGCCGAGCCTCGATGAAACGAGTTTTCGCCTGTCCTTCCTGCTGATCGTGAGCAATACGTAATCCTTGAACGAAGTAATAC
>ERZ1370068.758-contig-10695_pt1 | contig 34499 bp, 53 predicted proteins | sample MGYA00561227_ERZ1370068 | MGnify/ENA primary metagenome ERZ1370068 (study PRJEB38410, sample SAMEA6850437) | metagenome | study: Metagenomic assessment of the ecological functions of the soil: analysis of the soil microbiota associated with the...
AGTTACGTATTGCTGGAAGAGATCCTCAAGGTGCTTTGGCCTCTGATGGGCAGTTCCTGTTCCAGCCGCGCATCATCACCTTGCGCCATAAGGGCGTCTGTGCGACGCCGCTTCCACCACCCCATTCTCGCCAAGCTTTTCTCTTTAGGGATCGCCCTGCCATCTGCTATATTGAAAGGATTCGCGGGCTGTCTTTCTCTTGTTCTTGACGGGACAGTCCGGTCCTTGGCGAGCGCTTCTGGCGCCGTTATTCACTGAGGCCCCTATTTCACAGAGGAGGAAAGTTTTTTGTTAAAGATCGACGATTCGACCTTGATGGGTTCCAAGAAGAAGCCCAAGTACCGCATTGTTGTGATTGAGAAATCGCGGGCGCGTGACGGACGCTACGTCGATGTTTTGGGGCAATACGATCCTAAGAAGAATCCAGCCGCATTCAATCTCAACAGAGGAGAAATACGCCTAACTGGGTATCCAAAGGAGCACAACCGAGGCAATACGGTAAAAAGCTTCGTAGCCAAAGTGTCATAGCTTGGGCGGCCTGCTCTCATTCCTGTGAACCTGATACATCGACTGGACGACACCTAAGGAGGCTGCCATGAAAGAGCTGATTGAGCAAATCGCACAAAGCGCTAGTGGACAATCCTTGATCAGGTATCCGTGAAGCCAATCGAAGGTGAGCAGACCACCGTCCTCGAACTCAGAGTTGCTCCCAATGACCTCGGGAAGGTCATTGGAAAACAAGGCCGCACAGCTCGTTCAATCCGCACCATCCTTGGCGCAGCCGGAATGAAGCTTCGCAAGAGATTCACACTTGAGATTCTGGAGTAAGCTGGTTTGCAGGACTCACCGCGCATTTCTGTTGCCCGCATCGTGAAGACTCAAGGAAACCGGGGCGAAGTTGCTTTGCCGACGATCCTCACCGATTTCCCCGAAAGGTTTGCAACATCTCATCGCCGTTGCCTTGGAGAAGCGAAGGCAGGCCGCTCTCGAATTGAACCTGCGAAAATCACTGGTTCCACAAGCATCGTGTCGATCCTCAAGTTCATGGATCGACGCGATCACGCCGGCAGAGCGTCTGGTCGGATACGAGGTGACTATGCAGACAACTCAGAGTTGATGCGTCGCTGCAGCCAGGCTCTTACTATCAACATGATTTGGTGGGTTGCCGACTTGAAGACCAGGATGGCGTCACCCGAGGCCAAGTGTCGTCGAGGTCTTGGGTGCGTCCCGGCAATTATCTTCTGAAGGTCAGGCATGATGTGGGAGATTTCTGGTGCCGTTTGCTGAAACCTATTTCCCCAAAATTGATGTTCACAAACAAGCTTCTGATTTGCGACCTGCCTGAAGCGCCTGGAGGATCTCTAAGAATCCTGCTCTGCCGGGTTCCCGCCTCTGAGTGATTCATGGATTTCGACATCATCATTTTCCCGATTTTTCGTCGGTCCACTCTCCCATGGAATGGAGTTTGCAGGCTCAAAAGCGGGGGCTGATCGACGTCAAAATTCACGATCTCGTGAGATCTCACCACGTGACCGGCACACAAGACCGTGGACGACCGACCATTCGGCGGAGGGGCTGGATGGTGCCAAGCCCGAACCCTTGCTTCTGCGCCATCCGAAAAACTCGGGCGGAAGAACGGTCTGGCAAGGAAGATCATTTTGCTCACACCTCAAGGTAAACGTTTTGAACAGCGCATGGCTTCTCAGTTTTCCGCGTTGGATCAAGCCATTTTGATTTGCGGCAGATATGAAGGTGTGGACGAAAGAGTCGCTGAGTCTATGGTGGACGAAGAACTCTCCATTGGTGACTATGTGCTCAGCGGAGGCGAGTTGGCCCGCCTGTGGTTTTTGTGACGCGGTCACACCGATTGCTGCCAGGTGTGCTGAACAACAGTTCGAGCGCGGCCAATGAGTCCTTCGCCTGAGTTGGAGAATGCTTGACTCCTGCGGGACAACCGTATTTTGGACCATCCACACTACACCCGGCCGGAAAGACTTTGAAGGTCAGCGGGTTCCGGAGGTTCTGCTCTCTGGCGACCACAAGCTGGTCGAGCACTGGAGGAGAAAAAAGGCACTAGAAAAGACTTTGAAAAACCGTCCTGACCTATTACAATACGCAGCCTTATCTGAAGAGGATAAGCAGTTATTAGGATAGAGTTTAGCGACGCTGTCCGGTATTTTAGGGGTGGTTATGAACGCACTGAGTGCAGTCGAGAAAGGCGAGTTGAAGTCGGATATCCCTAATTTTCAGGTAGGAGACACCGTAAGGGTGCATGTGAAGATTAAGGAAGGCGACAAGGAACGCATCCAGATTTTTGAGGGTGTGGTTATTGCTCGCCGGAATGGCGATCTTGCGGTCTTCGTTTACGGTCCGCAAGATTTCTTTGGCCAGGGCGTAGAGAGAATTTTCCCGCTGCACTCGCCCGTCATCGACAAGATCGAGGGTGTCCAAGAGGGCAAAGTCCGCCGAGCCAAGTTTGTCACTATCTGCGTGGCCTGAAGGCGTAAGGCTGCCAAGATCAAAGAAGTTAAAACCACCTAGAACATCCTCCCCGGTGCGCGGGTTTAGTCTTGCGGGCTGTGAAGCTAACCTGCCTTGATTCTGCCTCCGAGTCTGGGGTTTCGTCCGCATGCTGTCTCTGTAACCCCATGCCGTCGTCGCGCTCTCCAGTTGGCACCCTCCAGTCGCGAGAGTTTCGTCTGCGGTCAGACCTTTGAGAATTGGGCTCAGCTATTGGGCCATGAATGTGTTGCTGGAATCGATGAAGTCGGCAGGGTGCCCTGTTTGGTCCGGTCTGCGCGGCCGCAGTCATCCTGATCTCGAGAAACTACCCTCCGGAATCGATGATCCAAGAAACTAAGTCCTAAGCAAAGAGAAGTTTTGGCCGAAAAATAAGAGACACCGCGTTGGATTTCTCGATTGCGTTTGCGTCGAGGCCAGGGTGATTGATGAAATCAACATCCTGCAAGCCACATTTGAGGCAATGCGCCAGGCGATCAGGGGGCTGCGAGTAGCGCCAGAGTTCTTGTTGTGTGACGCCCTGATCATCCCGGGTTGCACCATTCCTCAACGGTCGATTATTAAAGGAGACGCGCAATCGGTTTCTATTTGCTGCAGCTTCCATTCTTGCGAAGGTTGAGCGTGACCGGTTGGTTTGTGACCTTGATGGAAGGTATCCCGGTTACGACCTCGCCAGCAACATGGGGTACGGTACCGAAAAGCACCTGAAAGCCTTGTCAGTTCTGGGACCAACAGATTTACACCGCCAGACGTTTCGGGGCGTTGCCGCTGACAGCCCCATACCTGGGTGCTAGATTTTCAAACTAAATTGTTAGGTTTGCGCAGAAGGATCTGGAATGGCTTTAAAACAAAGCCAAGAGTTCTAAAATCGGCTGAAAAGTACGTTATTCAAGGCAGAAATCAGCCACGCGATCGCCGGAATACCAGAAGCTGATTAAGGAAGATCCCACAGATCTTCCTCTGGTCAACTACCTGGGCGATCTCTACGTCCGCATCGGCAGCATATTCCCGAGGCGGTTAAGTGTTTCACCCGGCTGGCCGAAAGCTACGACAATGGCGGATTTGTGGTGCGCGCCATTGCGATCGTACAAGAAGGTCAGCAAGATCGACGCAGGGACAAATCCAGCTCCCTTTCCCGCCTGGCTGACCTGTATCTTCGACAAGGGCTGAATAGCGATGCCCGCGCGCACTACCTGCAGGTTGCCGACTACCTCGATCAAAAAGGGAGAATTGGACAACGCGATTACCGTGTATCAACGCGTTGTTCAGATCGATCCGGAAAACCCGGCCGCGGAGGGAAGCGATCGCCGGAGGCCCTCCAGAAACTGGGAAGAAACACGACGCCGTTGGTTCCTATCTCGCTGCGGGTCTGAAGTCGCGGCAAGGGATCGCTGGACGAAGCTGCCGGTTATCTAAAGAAGGCTCTGGATCTCGATGAAAATGACGTTCAAGCGCTGCTGGCCTACGCCAGAGTGTTGAGTGATCTCGGCAAGCCAACGGACGCGCTTGGCACGCTAAATCGTATACCGCTGCACGATTTCAAGCCCGAAGTCCTTGAGACCAGCTTCAGCATTCACCTCAAGGCGGCGCAATGCTGGCGAAGCCGAAAAGGTGGCCAACCAGCTGGTCGAACTCGATGGACAGTATTTCAAGCTGTTCCTGACGCTCGCGGATACCGAGATAGCCAAGGGCAATCTCGACAAGGCCGCGCTGAGCGCCGGAAGGGTCGCCGAACTCTCAATCAAGCATCGCGCAGGCGCGCTGTGTTGAGGCGCAGCTGAAAAACATTCTGCAAAAGAACCCCAGAACATATTCCCGCGACTGCTTGAACTGGTGAAGTTCTATACGCTTTCAAACGACGCGGCAGTACCTGGCAACACTGCTCGAAAAGGCCGGTGGGATCTACATCCGTTCTTGACCGATTGGCGGAAGCTGCCAGTGTTTACTACCAACTGGTTCAGCTGGAGCCCAATGATCCGGTTCATCGCGAGAATCTGAGGCAGGTGCAGGAACGGTTGGGCCTTAGGGGCGAGGACACCCCACTGCCGAAGTTGGTACCGGACATGGGCGCCTTGGCGGACCGATTCTTGTCGGAACCGACACTGCAGACCATCACACCCCAAGAGACGGCGGAGCAGGGGAGAAGCCGCGCGGGCACGTGCTGCGGGCGAAGAAGAGGTCAAGGGGTTCATCGTCGAAGGTGACCTGTTTTGCCGGCTATGGATTGCATCAGAAGGCAATTGACCAATATCAGCGCGTGTTGATGCCATTCCCCATCACATCGAGGCGCACGAAAAGATTCGTGACATGTACGCCAAGAGCGGTGAGCTCTCGAAAGCGGCGCAGGAATGTTTGATTCTGGCCAACATCTTCACGGTCTCGAGGCGACTCTGAAAATGCAAACAGGAATTTCACACCTAGCCTACCAATACGATCCTCAACTGCACCAATCGCCGATCTACGAGGCAGTCACCGCCACGCCTGATGAGCCGCAGGTACCCGCCGCCAAACCGGATGCCGTCTCCACACCCTCAACCTGCAGTTGCCCCAAAGAATCTGGAGGATCTGCTTCAGGAGGCGGATTTCTACCTCGACCTCGGGTTTCTTTCGGAAGCCAAGGCGTCAATGGATCAGTACCGGCAAGCCGGGCCTCTCGACGCTGAGTTTCAAAAGCGTGTTGATCGGTATGACAGCCTGCTGAAATCACAGGGAGGTCAGTCTCCCGCACCAACACCGGAGGCCGAACCCGACCGCAGCGCACGAGTGTCGTCGATACCTCCGAAGTAAATTGACCTGTCTGGATTCGAGAGCACAATGCCACGCCCCGGTTGAAGAGACGGCAAGGAGGCACGGAAGCGACTCAAGCAGAGGGTTTCGAAACGACCGCGGTAGTGGAAGACCTGCACCACCTTCGTTACCCAAGACTGTCGGCCAGCACGCCTCCTGTCAGAGTCCTTTGACGAAATGATGATCGACTTGGATGAGGAACTGAGTCGAGTCGACTGCTCGAAAAGACCGCTGCGCCGGTTCGTCCTCTCCTGCTCCGGCTTCACAATCCCCGCACCTCCGGCCGGCGATTTCACGACTGCTGGCGCGTTGGCCGATGTCTTCTGACGAGGTTCAAAGAAGGGCATGGAAGACGATGGCGACAGTGGCGACTACGAGACGCACTACAACCTGGGCATCGCCTTCAAGGAAATGGGACTGATGGAGGAAGCCATTGGGGAATTCCAGAAGGCACTTAAGTCTGTTGGCTCTGATGTTGCGAGCGAAGAGTTCGTAAGATGTTGTAACATGCTGGGACTTTGTTTCGTGGATAAAGGGTTGCCGCAAGTAGCTGTGAAGTGGTTTGCTCGTGGTTTGGCGAGCCCGGGCCGGAACGAGGAGACCTACCAGGCGCTGCGTTACGATCTTGGCTGCGCACATGAGATGGCCGGTAATCAGAAAGCGGCTCTGGAAACGTTCCTGGATGTCTACGGCGTCAACATCAACTATCGAGATGTTTCAGAAAATTGAGAGCTTAAAGAATCGGATTCATGGCTAACAAGATCTTGGTGATCGTTTTCATCTTTTTCTGTTTTGAGCTCGGCTTTTTCCTCGTCATCTTTCCCTGGTCTCAGTATTGGGAGAATCAATCTCTTCCTCGCCTATCTCCCCTCGCTTCGCGACCTCGTTCTCAACAACTACTTCCGAGGTGCCATTACCGGTTTGGGCATTGTCGACATAGGCTTGGGATTTTGGGAAGCGCTGCACTTCAAGCTGGCAGTATCTCGGCTTAGCCAGAAATGAAATGCCTGCTGGCCTACTACATCACGGATCGTCAGAGTTGTTCCCTCCCTATTCTCCTGCAGATACAACACGCCATCGACGCTTCTGTCGACCTGATACAGATTCGGGAAAAGACCTCGCCACTCGACCACTGTTGGAACTTCGCGAGCAGAGCTCTTGAACTGGCGAAGGGAACCCGGAGCAAGATCCTCATGAATGACCGTGTGGATATCGCTCTGGCTGCGAGACTGGACGGCATTCAGTTGGGTCATCATTCGGTAGATCCCGCACCGTAGGCAGACGAATGGAAGGAATGAACCTGCTGATTGGTGCATCAGGTTCATTCCATGGATGAGTTCGCTGCTGGCGTCAGAAGAGGGTGCGAGCTTCGTAACCCTTGGGCCCATTTTCGCAACTCCTCCAAATCGGCTTACGGCCCGCCGCTCGGCCTCGAATTACTGAGACAGGTATGCCGGCGCGCTTCCATTCCGGTGCTTGCCTTAGGTGGGATTGATCTTGAGAATTATCGTCTCCTGTCTAGCTGCCGGTGCCGCCGGCATAGCGGCGATCCGACTGTTTCAAGAGCGGGTGACCTTGGAGCGCGCTGTTCACGGCATCCACGACTTCCTTCCGGACCGCTAGTCATCAATCGGGTTGATATGTCGCAGTCCTCCTTCTGCCACTGCACTGCACACCGTGAGAAAGGCCTTCCGCACTGTGGTCGCGGTGGACGATGTTTCGTTCGAGGTGAATCGAGGAGAGATCTTTGGCCTTCCTCGGGCCCAACGGAGCCGGAAAGACGACGCTCTTGCGGCTGATCATGGACATCTTCCGGCCGGACTCCGGCAGTATCGAGGTCTTTGGACGTGGCTTTCAAAAGGAAGACAAAGCTCATATTGGCTATTTGCCGGAAGAACGCGGACTCTACACGCGGCAAAAAGTTCAAGCGGTCCTGGAGTACTTCGTCCAGCTAAAGGGAGTACCACAGCGTCAAGCGCGGATCAAGACTCTCCACTGGCTGGAACGTCTGGACATGCTCGATGTCAAAGACTACAAGGTCCAGGAACTGTCGAAAGGGAATCAGCAGAAGATCCAGTTTATCGCCACCGTCGCAGCGGATCCCGAGATCTTGGTTCTTGACGAGCCCTTCTCCGGACTCGACCCGGTTAATGTGCGCTCTTTGATTCAGGTCATTCAGGAGCTAGCGGCCAGCGGAAAGACGATCGTTCTTTCGACGCATCAGATGAACCTGGTGGAGTCGCTCTGCCGCCGGGTGTTCATGATCCACCATGGGCGCCAGGTTCTCTATGGCGATTTGGAGCAAATCCAGAAGGCGCATTCCGAGAACGCTGTCGTTGTCCGGTCCAACGCGAATTACGGCAATTGCCCTTGGATTGTCCACACGATGGCGAACGGCCGCGGAACGTTGCTTGTCTTGAAGGAGAATTGCCGCCCACGCGACGTGCTGGCCTGGCTTCTGGAAGCTGGCGCTGACGTAGAATTGTTTGAGTGCGCCAAGACGCCCTTGGAAGAAATCTTCATCAAGATGGTTCAGCACTGAAAGTAGTTGTGTGTAGGGTTCTAGACACCTGTTGACGACTTGCACTCGGTATGAGCAAAGTCTGGGTTATTGCCAAGCGGGAGTTTTGGGTCACGGTGACACGCAAGGGATACATCTCTTGCCGTTGTCGGAATGCCATTGCTGTTTGGAGCCATCTTTGGCATCAGCTTTCTCACGAGTGGCAACCTGGAACAATCCATCAACTCAGGCCCGAACCCATCGCTGTCGTTGATCGATCGCACACTCTGGACTTTGAATTGGCGGCAAGCCTCGAGCCGGCTCGCGAATCTCCGACCGCAGCCACCGAAGTTCTTCAGAAAGCGGCAGGCAGCACAGCCTTCAGGCATCGTTCCTTACACAGATATGACTGCGGCGATTCGGGATTTGAAGGATGGCAAGCTTTCCCGCGGTTTACCTCATCGAGTCGGACTACATGAGCACTGGCAAGATCGTTGCCTACTCTCCTGAACGCGGCATCTTCTCGGACCTGGCGACTCCCTGACCGGAGCCGGCTTTACGACCTCATCCGGGCCAGTCTCGTCAAGGGCCGCATTGACGCCGAAACGCGTGAGCGCGTGCTGGCACCGGGCCAGGCTGGAAACAGATGAAAGGTCTCAAAACAGGGGGATGTCGAAAATGCCAGCGATCGCGTTCCAGAAGGCCGCCCGCTTCTTCGGCCCTTTCAGCATGTTCTTGTTGCTGACCATGTCGATCTTTTTCTCCTCCGGTTACCTGTTGCAGGGCATTGCCGAAGAGAAGCAAAAACCGCGTTATCGAGGTGATCTGGGCATCGGTTGATCCGATGGAGTTATTGACTGGAAAGATCATCGGCCTGGGCGCGGCGGGTTTGTTGCAAGTCGCCCTTTACGCCAGCATGCTCTTGCTGCCTGCTGTCACCGTGTTCGCCCTTTTCCAGGTGAGCGTGGCGGGCCTCATCCTGTCGCTGGTCTACTTCATTCTTGGATATCTCTTTGTTTGCCGGGCTGATGGCCGGCACCGGCATTCTGGGGAACCTCGCCACAAGAGAGCGGGACAGCTCTCAGCTTTCTGGACCTTGCTCAGCATGATTCCTATGTTCCTGCTCTGCACCGATCAGCGAGGCTCCCAATTCCTGGTTGGCGCGGGGACTTTCCTGGTTCCCCCTCACTGCACCCGTAACGATGCTGTTGCGAATTACCTCCGGCCACATTCCCTGGGCCGACGTCGGGATCTCGATTGTCGTTTTTGTTGGCATCGATCTATCTGGCGGTGAGAGGTGCGGCAAAAATGTTTCACGCCGCAGCGCTGATGTTTGGCAAGCGTCCCGGCTTGGGTGAGGTATTGAGGTGGTTAAGAGAAGCGTGAAGATGCAGGAGAGTGTCGAGGTGCGTAAGTAGCGAAGCCACTGGCTTATGGGAGCGCCGTGGACCCAGGTGGTTTCCCCTGCTTCAGTTTTCAACCGTTAGGCACTACGGAAACTGAATCGGATTTGATGAGATGCGGCAATCAGGCGAGCATCGGTCTGCAGAGCGCGGCTGAAGGACGCGGCCTTCATGGCGAAAGCCCTGGCGCAGGCCCGACGAGCGCTTTGAGCTGGACGAGGTCCCGATAGGGGCCGTGGTTGTCGTTGCAGGGAAGATTGTCGGCCGAGGGTTCAATAAGAGCATCCGTCAGTCCGATCCGACGGCGCACGCGGAGATCCTTGCCCTGCGCCAGGCGGCAGCGGCGTTTGGGAAATTACCGGTTGACTTCAGCCACGCTTTATTGCACGCTGGAACCCTGTTCCATGTGCGCTGGAGCCTGCTGATCTGGACTCGTCTAGCTCGGACTGGTTTACGCCGCCAAGGACCCCAAAGCGGGCGCTATCGATTCCCATTTGAGGCTCGCCCAGAGCCGGATTCTCAAATCATCATTTCCAAGTGGTTTCGGGAGTCATGGAAGAGGAAAGCAGCGGCGCTGCTTCGACAGTTTTTCAGGCGCGTCGCCAGCGTGGCTTGAGTTGTTTGACAACCTGCGGTTTCACACTCACCACACCGGAGAGGTACCGAAGTGGTCGCAACGGGGCCGCCTCGAAAGCGGTTTGTGGGGCTAAACACTCCCACGCGGGTTCGAATCCCGCCCCTCTCCGCCAATTGTCCCAGGAAGTACGTTCCGTAGCCTACGGCAAGGTATACGATTTGTGTGTTCTCTGCTTTGTGAAAGGGAACAGAGCACGGGGCGCTTGCTATGGTGGTCTTCCTGGATCGGAACTGCCTGGTAAGCGCCTTTTTGTGAGCGGACAAGAAAAAGCCCTGCCGTACTTTGCCGGTAACGACAGGGCCATTGGTCAACGATACTCTCTGCCGTTTGTCGCCAGCAAAGCCTAACGTCGCACTCCAAGGAACAGTTAGCCCCGGTGAAAATGGCCGTCAAGGTTCGTAGGACTCAGCGAGGTCCAAGCATTGCTGGACGCGGTTCTAGCGGTGCTGTGCGTCCCTCGCGGGCGTTGCTCAGAGTGGCGCGTGAATGTGGGAAAGAAGGAGGCCAAATAAAGGATAAAGAATCGTCCTCTGGTTGACGATTTGCGAGGTATATCCATACAAGAGGGAGGACAGGACAATGATTTGACTTCATGAAGCAGTTCCTTCAGAGATGAAGAAGGGCAAGACTTGGTGGAATACGCTCTCTTGCTCGTCTTCCCGGCCCTAGCTGCGATCGCGATCCCGCCCACGTTGGGCAGCAGTGTTAACAAGGTATTCAGCCAGGCCAACAGCTCCTGACTGCTTCCTAGATAGCGCTAGTCGAGTTGTAGTACGCCCAGCGCCTGCCAATTCTCTATGACTTTGGTAGGCGCTTTTCTATTTCTGGAAGCAGGGCTCAGCGAGTCTCAAGGCATTGCTAGCCGGGCCGGGCGTTGCCTCGTGTGCGCAGTGGGTGTATCGTGGGCTGAAAAATGGATGAAACCGAAAAATTCGCTACCTAGTTGCGCCGGTCTTCTTCTTCGCGTCGTTGTTTTTGGGCCGCTATCTCAACTGTCAACCGGGCAACTACCGATCTAAAGGAAATAGGAGCGGCGCTGGCGATTGCTTTTTTGCCAGTTGGCTTTCCGATCAATGTCATCTCCCTTGTTGCTTCATGGGTTGTTTTTTTGGGCTTGACTGGTCAACCCAACGACGTGTGGCTGCGTCCAGAAGTGCAGAAAACCGTTTGGAAAAGGATTGGTATCGAGGAAGCGGCGCGGCGGTCCGATCTTGACTTTTATGCGAGTGCGACATTTGACCATGAGGTAATGTCCCGAGAGACGCACGAATGGGTAATGCGCTTGTGGAGTGCATGTATGATCTCAAAGACTTCGGCAGTCGCCCTTTGGCTTGCCCTCATTGTGGGACCGGCTGTGGGGGCAGAACGGATCTGGATTTGGTGGTGGCCTAATGTTGCGGCAATCGGTTTACTACGTACTGAATGCCTATATCACTTTGACGACACTGCACGAAAATGATTGAGGTTCAAGCTCTCAGACCGCCGAATCAACCGGAGCCTCAAGCCCGCAAGAAAGGACGGTGAGGGTTCATTGCTCGTCGAGCGGCGCCAGCATTCACGGGATTTGCGGTTTTGATTTGCTGCGGATTTTGTACCGAATTTGTACCGCGATACGTCAAAGTCTGTGATCTATGCCTTCTGTGAGATTGTAGAATCAGTAACTTACTGAGCCCAATAATTGTGGCTGAGATCGAATCCCGCCCTCTCCGCCAACTACAGCACACATTTGAAATAGTAGGCACACCCAACCAAGTCTCTCGTTTGGTGTTCGATTGCGAAGGGAAGGCCCCGTGTCTGGCGAATTCGATACCTTGACCTGGGACTGCCGCGGGTTCGGCTGGTAGAGAGTGACGGCAAACATCACAACTTTGACAGCGCTTTCGAAAAGAGGATCCAACAACGGTGATCACAGCTCGGCGAACTTCACCACCGGATACGAACGACTGAGCCGCTGAAAGCGGTGACCCTACCAGGCAGGTTCTGTCTCAAAACCCTTTTTTCAGCCCAGATCTGCTGCGAGCGACGATCACCGAGAAACGACCAGTGAGTAGCTTGGCTCCTCTAGCCTCCAACCATCCCAACAACGTGGGCTGTTCCTGGTGTTCGGAAGAGCCAGCGGCTAAGAGGGGTGAATCTTGGGCCCATGTCTCGGCAAACCCGCTCGCGCGAGCGACCCACTCGCAGCCTCGCCCGTCGTCTCTACAGCCTGCTTCTTTAGCGAAACTCAGCGCGCTGATTTTCCGACGCGTCAGAACGCCGGAGTCGACGGTTTGGCCCGTGCGTGCAATGGCGTTGAAGTACATCTGGTCGCCAGTAATTTCCGCGGCCATGAACGCCAAGTCGGTGTCAAATCCCTTCGCTGTGAGGCCGGACTGTCGGTCGATGTTGCCGGCTCGCAGCTGGCCCCCGGAGCCCACCACAAAATACTGAATGCCCTTCTGAGGCTTCACGCGCTCGTAAAAGTGGTCGTGGCCGTTGAGGACCACACTGACGTTGTACTTGAGGAAGAGGGGCTCGAGAACTTCCCGAAGACGCAAATCCGAACCGTGCCGCTCGCCCGACGAGTACAGCGGGTGGTGGAACACCACGATCTTCCAATCGTTGCTCGACGCCTTCAGCTCGTTGCTCCAGCCCATTGAATCTGCTCCAGGCACCGGATACGTGCTCTCTAAGAAAGAAGAACCGCACGTCCGGTTTCGGGTCGAATGTGTAGTACAGCTTTCCGTTCATGTTGAACAGCTTGTAGTACCGTTGCTCTCGCGCATCATGGTTGCCCAGACACGCGTAGAACTTCACTCCGGCATCGAGCAAAGGCTTGTACGGGATCTCAAACTTCTTCTGGAAATCCTGCGGGCGCTCTGACCCATACAGGTTGTCGCCGACCAACACCACGATTTGGTACTTGAACCGTGCGTGGAGCTTCGCCATCTGGTCGGCGAGCTGATACTGGGAGGAAGCGCCGGTGCCGAAGTCGCCGAGGACGCCGAATTTGAGCGACCCCTCCTTGTTCGGCAGTGCAACCACGGCTCCGGCGGACGGCTGCGCATCGGCGGCAGCAGCGCGGCCAATGGTCGCGATGTCCTGGCAACCGGTCAGCGAACAAGGCCGGCGAGCAACAGAAATCCGGCGCGAAGGAAATGCAACGAAGGCATTGAGGACCTCTTCTCTCTACTTTGGCAGTGCGTCGTCGATGAAGTCTGCTACGACGTGCGCGTGCGTATCCAGCAGGATCAGCCGGTCTCCGATAAACCGGTACTCCATGTCCTCGGTCAGCTTCGGCAGTGTCTGCAGCACCTCGGGCGGGACGCTGGACAGAGGCACCGTTGTCGGGATAGCGGCCGTTGACGGAGATCGTGATGCCGACGGAGTTCTCATCCATGATCGACGCCTTCAACTGCCGGCCTTCAGGTCCACCGAAGACGGTGGCGAGCAGGCGCTTGATGACGGGACGCGCCTCCGGCGTGAAAATATCGCCGGGCTTCGCCGTCGCCCGGGCGTTGCGCATCAGAGCTTCAAACGCCCGTTGGTTCTTATCGATCTGTTGCGGCGTCGCGTCCTTTGGAAGCTTGGGAAGGGAACGCTCAAGTTTCGTGTGCAGGTCGATGTAATCTCCCAACCGGTCGTTCATGGTCGAAAGCGCCTGCGCGTCGGCCGGGCTCAGCGGCCCAACGACACGTTCGGTCGGAGGCGCCGTCTGCGGGAGAGGCGGATGTAGGGGTGGCGGCGTGGGTTTGTCGTGGCCATTGCACGCAGTGAGCGTTACAAGCGCGAGCCCCACGAACACGAGGACGCCATTTGGTTTTAGAAACATAGAGACTCCCTTTAGAACTAGAGAGCTTCCAGCTTTTTCGAGGAAGCTGCTGGTCGTCGAAGATGCCTTCGATTTTCGAGGGTGCGAGCAATTACTAACTATTGGAGCTATCGGTGCCCATTCTTTTAGTATTTTCTTCACTATCAACAGCCAGAAAATTGAACTATTGCTCGCATTGTAGGTCGTGTTCGGCAGGGTCAATGTGCAAAACGCGACACCAGCGATGCAAAGTCCTGTGCGACTGTTTGGCATAGATCTCATCTTCAAGAGCCCTGTGGCAGGATTCTGGCTGCAGCTTCTGATTTGTCAAGTGTTCTGACCGGTTTTGAAGCGGAGTCGTGCCGTGAAGAGAAAACCTTGTGTCGTGTTCTGCCGGAACGACAGGCTGTCAGTTGACCACACTCTGCTGTAAATGACAGCAAGTTGGCGTTGCCCGCTCGTCGATATTCGTCTTATGCTCGCCCATGATGGCGCAGCCTATCAAGCGACGAAAGCTCTCTGTCAGGGGCCTCAGACTCCACCGTTCGGCAGTGCTAATCGTCACAGTGCAAGAATCCAACGAACAGACAAGGTCGTTGCGTCTTGTCTCGTTCTAATCTCGGTAGCCAATCGATCTGAGACGGTGTCTCTTCACGACATGATCTGCAAGAACTGTCAAACTCCTGGGACGGGGGCAGCGTTTTCTGGCCTAAGTGCAGTTCAGAACTACCGACACCTGCAAGACCTTGGCTATGGATTGGAGCTGTCTTGTTATTTGTGTTGATGGGGAAGATCTTGTTCACCTGAACTTTCTAATGAAACAGATCACTCATCAAACTCGTTGCGAAAAATGCGAGGTTCTGAGCACCCAATATGACCGAAGATGGTGTCGCGGCGATAGAATTCAGTCACACTCTCGCAGTGGTCGAGAAGTTCAGGTCGATTTTCTCTGACTTGCCGCAATCGTCACCACAGCTCAGACTGCATCTGTTCACCCGGTCCGCCTCATCTCATCCCAACGATCTAACCCTTATTCCACCCCTTAGGCTGATGGCTTTCAGGGACGGCGTGACGTACTTTTGCCGTGTGGAGGTCCTCGACCAATGATCTTTCAAACGTCGGTTTTGCGCATACATGACAAGGTACCGAATCTTTGGTCAGCCAGTATCTAGACGGCTGGCGCATCCGGCTTCACCTGAGGGACGATAATCACATTCCCGTGACCATTGCGGGGTATCTCGCAGGCCTACTCTCGAATCAGCCAAGCAGCTTGCCGACGCTGAACTTCTGAAGCTTGGCCACGTCTGTAGTTCGTCCTAGCCAAGGTTGGGAACCAGTGCTCTGAGTCTCCTCAACATCCTCTTAACTGACCACACTTAAAGTCTTTCTTTGTTCTCAGGCTTTGGAGTGGTTCCACTTCAGAGAAAACCTGATACCAATCCTTCTCCACCGATTGACAGCCGCAAAAGCACAGGCTGCACTTCGATTATCCGCCTTTGATCAAATCCTCTTGAAGGATACTTCTGTGCGGAGGTTATCGCGATGGCCTCGAAACATAGTTTCTCACCTGAAGAGTGTGCCAGTTGTAGAGGTCTCAGAGTTACCCCGATCAGGAGCATTGGCGTCTTTCAGTCTGTCGGGGCGCGAGGGGAGTGTCTTGGTGCTTCAACCTTCTTCCCGAGCGTCCCAAGGTACAGTGGTAGCGGCGGCTTTTTCCAAAGCCGGGCGACTTCTGGTCTTCCGATCACTGCGTTGTTTGCCTGGGTACAGGCTGGATTTGGACCGAATTTCACTTAGCTGAAAACCAAGAGCAATCGAGGGGTCCGCAAGAATCTCCAGAATCAACCCTCAGCCTCCTGACGCGAAAGCGGGCCATTTTTAATTAAGATTTATTTCTGTGCAAAAGTGAACATCCCTCGCACCCATTGCTGATTCAAGATCGGGCTTGGAGGGCTGGACCGCGGCAGGGGAGCGCGTTTGCTTCGGGGATGAGTGCGCTTCTTGTTCGTAAGACGGCCCAGCCGCTCCACCATTCTTGTGAGCGCGTCCAGTTCTCCGCCAAGAGTTGTTCTGTCAGTAAGAGCTTCCTCCCGGTGCCACTCGGGGCTAACCGCATTCAGCTCCTCAATATCCCTTTCAACCTGAGAGCGGGCGCGCCGTAAGAACCGCCTTCGCTCACTACACACCCCTTCGACTTAACCAAGAAATCACAAATCGCCAAGACCGCCCTGCCTTTCCCAAGCAAATCGCGACCCCTCCCCCTTCCACAAACGGCGATCTGCTGTTGATCGTACGACGATCGTCAAGGCTGGATTCGCATAGTCGGTTCCGACGCCCGCCGAAGGATGCCACATTGGAAGGGCTCGAATCTCGGCCAGAGAAACAAAGCGCGGACTTGGCTGCTTCGTGATCCAGTGCCGCCGTGGGAATTTAGAAGGAACAAGCCGGCACCCTACACGGAAGAAAATGACGATTGACACCGACTTTTGCGACTTGCTACTCTCCGTCGATACACGAGCAATGGAGGGTAGCAATCGTGGACGGATTGTCACGACCACAGAGTACAGGAAGCAATTTTCAGGGAGTTGAACTGATGGGAAACTTTGGAGCGTGGCAACGCGACTATGTTTTTCTCTCCACGACCTCGCTTGGTGGCCCTTGGAAAATTGACCTGTTTAAGAGAAACCTGATCCAAAGAAGAGTTCGATCGTCGGGGAAATCAGAGCTCTTCGAAGTCGCCGAAAGTTTTATTCTGAGGTCTCTTGAAGCATTGGTAACCAGGGGTTGCAGGGGTGCTACTGCTTTAGGCTGAACGCAAACTTTCCGCACCGCGCGCATTCCCAGGTGCCCGCTCGGGAGTGCTGAAGATCGTGGCGGGAAGGAAGCCACCATGACCGATGATCCAACAGACAACCCTTTAATTGGCTTCACGGCTAGCTAGTCCGAGGCGTAGTATGCAGTTAACAAACCTTGCTTTCAACAGAGCAACCAAATTGGAGCCAGGTCGCTTCATTCTCCAAACCCGAAGAGTGATTCGAGTCCTTCCACGCAGTCGATTTCGGGGTTTATCTACGTGGTCCTCGTGGCGAAGAGCCTGATCGCTGGTTGGCTCCCGAGGCAGCAGCCGTCGGTCTAACAGAATCTGATGATTTATGAGCGATTGAATCACATTTCCATAATTCTCATCCAGGATCCGTATGATATCAGTCACAGGCAATCCATGATTTGTAAATAGGTTACAGATGGTTGCTTCTCGCTTAAGCTGCGGACTGAGGTGTAACGATTTGCCACCTCACCTGAAATTTCTTCCCCAGTGACGCGGAAGGTATTCTTTGAATTGCTGGATAAATTCCATTTTGACTGTCCTCCCACACACGTTTTGTGCAATCAACGGTCCAGGACCGAGGGTTCTCCAATGCACGCGAATGGTGGAAACATCAAACCCACGATCTGCCGGCAGAGTCGAATACCCTTTCGACCGCGAAGGCTGGTTCTTCGAGTTGAAGTGGGACGGCTTCCGGGCGATTGCCGAAACGGATGGAACCGGTAAAGTCACCAACAAAGCCGGGTGCGTGGGTGGTGCTGCGTGGTGCGCCTGCCAGAGTGGGAGCGACTCCTCGACGGGGGTTGTGGGTACGTGCTACCGAGTGCCTGGGTGCCGGATGGTCTGGAGACCATGCTGACTCAGTCCGAGCTTCGCGGGTCTCTCGGCCTTGTCCCCAGATTATCGCCAGTGTCCCTCGACGAACACCCAGCCGTCAGTGCCGCTGCCTGCCAGTGTGACGGCACCTCAATGCGCTCGCTTATGCGGGGGTCATCCAGAGTCCTGGCCTCCACGCGTAGCCTCGACCATCCCAGTGGTGATAGCCGGGAGCCACGCCATATCATACGGGCCCCGGTGAGGCATGGGCGCTGCTCCCGTGCGAAAGGATGTGGCGGACGCGTCCGAACTATGATCTCCGCGCTGAAGCCAGTGCCAGTGAGGAAGCATCCGAGCACCAAAGTGACCAATCCTCTTCGGAACATAGATATATCTCCTTTCAGATTCTTAAGATTCGGGCGGGCCTTCAACCTGCTTGGTACTTGACAGGACTCTCCGCCTCTGATTCAATCTTATCAGAGGGTGAAAGAGGCCGGCCTGTTCCCTATTGGACCCTCTCAAGAATCGTCAGTGCACGGATACAGAGAGCCCCCAATGGGGTCCGATCTAGACCTGTGTGCACTAGCCGTGAGTCGAAATTGCCGGAATCGAACATGTCGTAGACGGTACAAAGGTTCTCAGCAGGATTTCCGGGCACCTGACGAAGCCGCTACCCCAAGAGCTTGTTGCTGCAGTGCGAAGATGAGCGAATAGCCATCTTCACCAGAGGCGTCAGAAAAGCGCTGAAAACCAAATGCTGTGCGGCGGCAGGAATTCATTATTCTTGGCTTCAGTAACGCGCGGACCGGGATCGCGCCCGCGATATCTCGGCTACCACAAGATGGCGCGATTCGATATGCCTGAAAGGTGGGGACTACCAGCTTCTCGATGAGAGGGGCTCGCGAGCTTGCGCGCTGCGATAAGCTCTCAATACAGAAGCCCTCTCTAACGCGCGCCGAACCGAGGGCCTGCTCGCCCATGAATGGCGGTCGGTCCGTGGATTGCTCTCCGGAAATGATCGTTCTGTTTCAGGAATTCAGTCGTCAGTTGGTTCTGCCGAAAAATCAACCAACCTTCGATCGATCTACGAATGGTCTACAGTATTTTGGAAAGCCATACCGCATCAGCTGGCAGTGACGAACTCAGCTCCGTCGTATGGGCCGACTGGGGGCACTCAGAGCGATTGAAACGCTGCGATGGCTGGGTAGACTCACTCTAGTCGTGCCGAAGCTGGTGGAGGAAGATGGATTGAGAAGAAAAGAGCACGGTCCGGGGTTGGCAATTGATCTTGCCCATGTCAGTCTGCGTCCTCGTCCCCCGGGCACCCCAAAACCCTGACTGTGACCCCTAAAGCTGATTCGCCGGCGTCGAAGAAGTGCCGATCGATTATCATTTAACAAAGGAATGCCACCAAACTCGGGCGCAACCTAGCGCGAATACGACCATAGACAAGCTGCTGCTCAATAGCCTGTTTAGTAGGGTGGTTTGGGCATCTTGCGTCCACAGTTAGGACACAAAAGATACAGGCCACCTCTCGACTATCGCAATTCTGACATGCATGAGCAATCCCCCGAGATTCGCATGAGATACTGAATGGTATTTCCAGCTCTAGACCCAAGCCGACCGAGTGTCAATCTCCTTTGTAGCATTCTGGCTGATCAATATTGAACAAATGAGACAAATTTGTTTTGTCCTCTTCGACCGATTACGAGGCGGCCGCAATGGCTAGGCGCAAGCATCGTGCAGTCTCACACCCAACTTTAGGGAAGCTTCAACCACTATCAAGGACAAAGAACAAAGCATTCAGGAAAACTGCGGTTGCTTGAAACCACCATTGAGAGCTACGTCCTGTTTGAATAGACTGACTCTCGTCAATTCTGTCCTGTCCGCTATAGGCTCGGAGTTGCCTCTCTATAGAGACACTCGATAAGGAGATCGCCATTCTTGCGATACTGCAGGAACGTAGACGTTCAGCGCTACAATTTCCTCTTGCTAGTGTTTCGAATTTCGTACATCTCGCCCCGTTCGAAGAGCGTAAGCGTCCGAGTTGCTGCGACAGGTACCGCTTGCGCCTCAATGATTACGTACCAGGAGTGACATGTTTGGCTCTGCCTTCCGAGCCTCCGGCGCGACGCCACTCATCAGGGAAGCTCGTCGAGCAGATTGGGAGAAGAGTTACCGACAGCTGGGAGTCATCCCAATCAGCCTTCAGTGCCCCGCTCCATCTGCAAAGCGCTGAGCGAGGACTCTGCCAGGACTTCGGGATGCCTCCCATCTCGCCTGCCGCACCGCATCTGGTCAATATTGCTCGCGACTTTTGGGAAGAAAGCCTACTCTTGGTGAATGAAAAGTTCAGGACTTTCACTGATACTGAGACACTTGGGCCTCAAGGGACGTGAGCCGTCGAAAGATCGCCTGAAGGGTTGGCAGTTCGGTTGTCTAAGGCTATTGGGCATTTTGATTGTCGTACTGTCCGGCAGCCAAGCGATGCTGGCCTACTCCGTTTTGACACATGAGGAGATTGTGGATTTGGTCTGGGAAGACCAGATTCGACCGCTGCTGATCAGAGCGATTTCCAGGCTTGTCGGACAGGACCAGATTCGCGAGGCCCATGCCTATGCCTATGGGGGCTCGGTCATTCAAGACTTGGGCTACTACCCGTTTCGGGAGCAAGGACTTCAGCAACCTCGTTCACTACGTTCGCAGTGGGGACTTTGTTCGTGAACTGATTGGAGCAGAGTCAAGATGTCGACGAGTACGCGTTTGCCTTGGGTGCGCTCGCTCACTACGCCTCCGAACAGGGCTGGCCACCCTGCCGTCAACCATGCAGGTGGCGATGCTATACCAAAGCTGCGGTCGAAGTTCGGAACTCAGTCCGGTTTGCCCAAGGAAAGAGCGCTCACTTAAGAACAGAATTCGGCTTTGACGCGTGGCTCAGGTGGCAAAGAGCCGATATGCGTCCGAGCAGTACCACGACTTTATAGGTTCGAGGTGTCGAAGTCCCTGTTAGAGCGAACTTTTCCGACTGTGTATGGGCTGGAGTTGAAAGACGTGCTGCCGAACGATGATCTCGCCATCAGTTCCTACCGATTCTCGGTTAGCACGCTCGTCCCCAAGATGACGAAGGTTGCGCTCCAGTCTCACAAGAAGGAGTTGATTCAGGGAGACCGGGAACTTCGGCAGAGCAAAAGTTCCTGTATAGACTTTGGGCGAGCCGACTACGAGAAGGAGTGGGGGAAAGGGGTTACAGAAAACCTGGATTCGGCACTGTAGTGCTGGCTGCGGTTCTGCGCTGCATACCAAGGTTGGCCCGCTTCAAGTCCCTCGCCTTCGCGGCCTCCCACTCCTCAAACCGAAGCTAGACTACGCCTTCAAGAGTCTAAACACGACGAGTCGATCACTACCGTTCCTTTCTCAAAGGAGCAGGCACAAACTCGCTGCAGCTCCGCCTCTGTGAGTCTGGACTCCGGGTGAAGATACGCGTGCGGCCAGTGTTCATTGACGGACGGCGACTTGTGCGAAGTTGGTCGGGGAAGTTGCAACAGCGCAAATTCGATTTGATGACGCCGGCTCTGCGTTGACAACATTCTGCTGTTTCTATTGAGACCTTTTCGACTCCAATCGCGACCAAAAAGACCAGGCCCGGTGGCGAAGCCCTCCTGAAGTGGCACTGAATCAGTTAAGATCAGCTGGCGCCTAATCGAGACTTCTTGCAAAAGCCCAATCCAGTTGAACCCTGAACAACGCGTGTTTGCGCCCCCAGAGAAAAGCGGGGAGCATTTCCTTCTCCGGATCCGGCCCAGGTTTCAGCAATCACTTCGAGAATCGTCCACTTCGGCTCAAGGATGCCAAGCTTCTTAGCGGTGAGGCTATTGTCCTGCCTCGCGGCAGCCCATGCTCAAAAAGCACGGATTTGGTACAAAACTTGCTCACTCACTCAAAAGGATTGCTTTTAAGGATCGGTGGCGGGACGACCGTCAATTGACCAGCAAGGAGAAATGGCCTATGCGAGCACAGAAGCGATCCTGCATAAACGCGGACGGCGAGCATCTCCACAGTGCGGCCATCGCATTGGCCGCGACGTTCAGTTGTGGGCAAAGTTCCGCAGCCGAAGCCGGCAAAGAAAAGGCGCCTGCCTCACCGCTGGCGGGCATGGACTCGTAGATCTGAACTCCGCAACGAAAGAGGAGTTAGTGGCCGTGCCGGGCATCGGCGAGGCCTACGCTGACAAGATCATTGCCGGCAGACCATCACAAGTCGAAATCTGAGCTGAAGAGTAAGAAGATCGTCCCAGCGGGTACGTACGACAAGATTGCGTCACATGTAATCATAAGCAAACCAACCTAGCCTGTTTCGCAGCTCAGCAGCCCTGTGGCCGGGGGGTGGTAGAACCATCCCCTCGCTGCTTACCACCGTATTCCGAAAACTTGAACCCATTGCCAGGATTTCCAACTGCGTCTCGTTGAGGATGTCCTTAGCCAAAAACGCTTGTGAGGTCCTTCTCCGATCTTTCGCGGCTTCGCAAGCCCGCCGACTGCCGCGCGAATCGCGTACCGGCGCCCTTTCCCCCGATGTGAGCAGTACTGCACCGATTCAGACTTAGAACGACGAGATAATCCCTTTTTTGAGGACGCAAAAGGAGAGAATGCAATGAGTACTAGAACAATCGAGAAAGCCGCAAAGCCCGCCACGCACTCGAAAGAATGGAGTCAAGACCTTTCCGGCTCCGTCGCCGCTTGCCACTCCAACGGATTTGAAGCCAGAAGAGGTAAAAGCTGTCGTCGAAGCGGTGAATCCACTAGTAGCAGACTCCTTGGCTCTATTCGTGAAAGTCAAAAACTTTTCACTGGCATGTGTCCGGGCCGCATTTCCGCGACTACCACTTACTATTCGACGAGCAAGCCGAAGCGATCATGGCTTCGCTGGATGAATTAGCCGAGCGGGTACGCCGCATCAGGGGTACCACTATCCGCAGTGTTTCGCATATTAGCGACCTCAAACTATCGATGATGACAATGAGGAGTTCGTTCCCTCGGATCGCATGATTCACCGCCTGTTGGACGACAATCGGCAAATGGCCGAAGCGCGACGAGCGGCGATTGAAGTCTGCGAGGAAAATCGCGATACACCCACAGCGAATCTCTTACAAGAGATTCTAAACGATACCGAGAAACGTATTTGGTTTCTGAATGAAATTTGCCAGGGGCTCTCTTAGCTGCGTGAATCTGCCAACTGATCCAGTGGACTGCACGCCGGAAGCGGGTCGAGCGGCACCGCTAAATCGATCCGCGCCACCAGCCTGGCCTGTTGCAGCCCGCGTGCATTTGACACACTGGCGCTAACACGACGACGCCAAGAACGATCAGTAGCTTCGCCTTGGGACAATCGCGGTGTGGCCACCGGAAATGAAAGACATCTGGAGACCCAGACCACCCTACGAATGAAGTTTCAATCAAGCTGCAGGCCTGTTCGTCACTGTTCGTCCAACAATGGTTCCTGAGTTTCCTCTAATTCCCGATGCAAACGTAGGGTGGTTAGTTACGTTGAACGCCCGACTCCGACTTCTAGTCATCGTAGCTCAACCCTGATTGTCCCCCATGCCGGTTCGGCCGTCATCAGAACCGGCACTCGACGGGAATCAGACGTCAAATAGAGTCGGATCTTCAAAGTATCTTGAGCGATGCTCGTTCTCAACTTGTTTGATCGCTACTCTGGTGACCTGATAATCCTTCTGGCCAACGCGGACTGATTCAGTCCGTTCGGCTTCTACTCTCAGGGTATACACCGTTTGCTTGTCCAACAGGCGGACTACCTGTGTCTTACCGGAACTGAGGCTCAAAGTTCGAAGGATGAACATGAGTGTTGCGGCATCGTAGGTATTTGGAGCGAGGGGTCGTGTGTGTCCGTTTGAAAGGCGAGCCACCCTGTTTTGATGATCAAAACGAATCGAGGTCTGTTCGAGTTTGTTGCCGTGTTCAAGTCGTGCTTGAGCCTGAATGGGTAACAGAGTTTCCGCATCAACCGAAGCCTCGTAGGAGTCATTCACATTCAGAAACAATGTCCGGACCCAATCTACTGAGCGCGCTCTGACTCCGAACCGATACAGTCTTTGCCTTTCCGGGTTCAGACACCTCCTGGCAATCGAGCGTTAGCTCTCCCGCCGCGACGAAGTTTGCCCATGACACTCTGCTGTACTGCAGGCGCTCTCCAGGGTTCCAAGGCACGGAGCGTGTCACCTTGCGTGCTTCATCGTTCGGAGAAACTAAGTGCTGTAAAGCCCGCAGATACTGACAACAATGACTGCAAAGAAACTTAATGCAACTCTTCGGATGCAGTGTTCGTTAACAGGGACTCGGCCTCGTAAACGGCCAGTTTCGGAGAAGAAAATGAATGATCGGCTGACTTGGGGGCTTACTGAGAATACCTGGTTTGGTCATCAACCATCAGATGAGGTTTGCAGCAATAGTGTTTCTGACTATTTGAGCACTGGGCGACTTGTCAAGTAGAGGTTCGCAGCAGTTGTGGCATCGAGACTGGCCTCGAACCCTGCGGCTCAGGCGGAGATTCGCCGGTATCTTGCATACTCCGCTGAGAATTCACCGCCCCAAATCAGAATTAGCGCCGAGACATGCATCCATATCAGAAGCACAAGCACGGCGGAGATCGACCATAGACCTTGCTGAAATCCGCTATGGTTGCGATATGCCAAACAAAGGCATGCTTCAATAGCTCCCAAAGGATACCCGCTTGGAGAGCGCCCCAAATTACATCTTTCAACTGAACTGTGAGTCGAGGCAAGTAGAGGTAAAGAACTGTGAATACACCAATCGTGATGCAGAGCGCAGTCATTTGAGCTACGACAGACCAAATCCGATGTCCCAGGGTCCAATGCTCATTTCAGAAGGAACACGGAGGAATAAATCAAACGGGCGACCAGTGCGGCCTGCGTCGTCAGTGCCATTGAGCTCATGACGAAAGAAGAGCAGAATGGTCATCATCAGGAAGCTCTTTAGCTTGGAAATCACATACCGCTCAGGGTGTCGAACACCCCAAGCCGAGTTCACTGCTTCATTGATGGCATCGAACATGAGCGATGCCGACCACAACAAGCCGAGAAAGCTCATAACTGAGATCGACTCTCTTCTTTGGAGGACAGCCGTCGACATTGTCTCTGACCAACTGCAGAGCCTTGCAGGAAGGTATGGCCACGCCAGGCCGACAATTTTGTCGGCTGCGTCCTCCTGAGTAGAAATCCGATAATGACGATGAATAGCAAGAGCAACGGGAACATGGACACGATGGCGTAGTAAGCGATGGCCGCGGCATGTGTAAAACCCCTTGTCCACCAGGACATCTCGGCAGGAATTCTTCCAGAGCCTCCAAAACCCCTTGACTGTCAACCTTCTTACGGTTTGGTTGCCACTCGGTAATTCCCCGACAAATGTCTCATTGCCAAGCGACCGTTTGAGACGCTGCGATTCAATCCGAGCGAACACTCTCAGGCTTGGGCGTCTTGATTGCGGTTCAAAATTGACCAGGCCTAGGCTGCTCTGCTGTTCAGAAACCTGCCCGCACGAGGCACTCCTATAGCGAAGCCCCGCGTGGAGGGTCAGAGTGATGGATCTGCTCGGAGAGTCAAACGGACAATCTTTCTGGGAAGGTCACTACCTTGCGGAACTGACGTTTGAACCTGAAGCCGATCGCTTCACAGTTTCTTTGCGTGCTGTTTGGACTGCAGGACCAGGAGGATCGGGACTTGTCAATGTTAGGGTGAGATTTGTCCCAACCGAGGCGCGTAAAAAAACATCGGAATCTGGCGCTCTCGCCAATGGATCTGAATCCTCAGGACCCTTGCGAATCGGCCGATTGGTCTAAAGGGATTGTGCCAGTCATCGGCATGCCACCTGGGTATCAGCCGAGACTGCCTGAAGCCAGAAACTGCACGAATGGCTCAAACGGCGGGTCGGGTTACTCCGGGTTGATCGCAGGATCAAGGCTAAGCGCAATGCCTCCTTTTCCGCGGCGAGGCGCCCGGCTCATCGACGCTCCGCGCTCACGCCAGTTGCCGTATCGCACTACGACTCCGATCGAGGCTCAGCGCACTTCCTCGGATTCGAGAAACGAGTCGACGACTGGATTAAGGACCTCTTCGAAAGGAAGTGCTTCGATGTGGCCATGAGCCAGTTCTGTTTGACATAGGTCTAACTGTATCAGTAGGGCCTAAGGGTCAGATGTCAAAATTGAACGGTTGCAGCCACTACAGCAAATCCCCACCGGAAAATACAGAATCCACCTGATACCGTCGCACTGGACTCTTGTCTATACTCTGTCAGGTTTTTTCATGACAGCGACGATGTCGCCGCCTGCTGGAACAAGACTTGCGAAGGCGTCACGAGAGCCGATCATCTCAAAGCCCACAGGAGTCGCAACTTTCAGGGCGCGGTGAAATTCCGCAAACCGGCAGCTGATGAAGTGGACGCCGAGGTAACCAGGCCTTCTTGCTACCGCAAAGCAGCCTGGCGAGCCGCGTAGTTAAGTTGCCCTCTGGCAAGTACTTGATCTTGTGGGCCGCGCAAAACCTGTGACGACTCTGCGTCCTTTCCGCGCAAATTGGGAACGACTAGGAGAAACGGGCAAAACAGAACGGTATTCGTTCTGTAATACCGCAATAATAACTCAAGGGCTGTAGAAGAGGGTTGCTCCGCGTCGTTGAACGCAATAGCGACAAGTGACACCCAGTCGTAGGCCCAAATGGAGCTCCAACGCCAGATCCGCATCAGCGAAAACGTCAATGTCCGTTCGAACCTCACTTCTCCGGAACTCTCCTTTTCTTCTTGCTTGCTCTACAGGCCGTTCCATCGTTTGCATCTGACGCGCACAACGCTCCAAAGCTCGCGAGCATGACGGGCAACAAGCCTGCTCTTGGTTGTGGGTAGCCACGAATCAGCTCTTGCTTCTTATTTCCGGACTAGTCAGCTTTTCGATCGCGCTGGGAATGAAGCGTGGGCTTACGAAATACTCTCTCTGGATCGATCTCACACATTCCGATGATTGAAGAACGTCACGCATCTCTTCTGTAGATAGAGGTCACCACAATGCAAACCTTCAGACCGAGAAGTGGCGCCGAATACTTCGTGCTCCTATGGCGGAGGAAGTGGTGTAGTCCTCCTCTACGCCTCCGGAATTGCGCTCGCGGCACTGATTGTCGTCGATGCCATACCCAACGTTTATGAGTCAGAAGCGGTGCTTGTGTCGTCTCGGAGCGTGAAGCAACGGATAAGGATCCGGCACTGCGGAGTGTACGGATCTCGACGGCAACAGCAACGAGCGATGAGTACTGCCCAGTTGAGAGAACTGATTGAGTTGCACCATCTCAGAGGCGCAACAGAGACCATGGACAGCGCTGTTCAACGACTTCGGCAGGAAATCAGGATCGCAACGAAATTCAGTGAATCATCACAACCGGAGGGTGGAAGCGCTTAACGTTGCCTATCGCCTCCAGGATCCCAAACGCACGCAGGAGGTCGTCAGGTCCGTCGTTTCAGCACTGGACCAGACAAATGACCACTCTGGGGCAAACGAGCTGAGATTGAATCGGACTGGCTCAAGTCGCAGATTAAGCAACTGGAGGCGTCAGTTTACTGACCTCAGTGCGCAGCAGTGCAGGTCGTTTGCTTGCTTCGCTGGGTCTGTCCGGCGCCGATCCCGGAAACCGCTCGGTTCACGCCGACTTCGGCAATCGACAGTCTGAACGACAAGCAGTATCTTGCTTGAACAACAGATTGCGGAAGAGAAACGACAAATGCAGGAACAGCAGAGATTTGTTGAGGTGGAGCAATCAGCCCGGCTGTGAAGGGTGGCGTCTATGGCGCGTACGGTGCTTTGGTCGCACGCAAGACAGAGCTCACAGCTCAACTGCGCGACTACGCACTGCAGTACACAGAGAAGAATCCCAAAGTGGTTCAAGCAAAGGCTCAGTTGTCCGAAATTGAGCGTCAATTGGCGGCGCTAGGTGCCAAGAATCAAGAAGGAAGTATTCCCACCCCCTGAGGTCTATCAAGTTCTAGCGTTGGAACGTAACCTGGTGCATCTGCAAACCGACCTCGAACTTACAAAGCGAGATCTTGCCAAGAAGCGAGGAGTCCTAGATGCCTGGCGCGAGTCTACGGATCCTCGTCTAGGGGTGGCCGGATTCTAGACGATCCAAGGGCGGAGAGCTCGTCGATTATGACCGGATCGGCCGGAGATACTCCACCCTCGTTGAGCAGCGAGACGAATCTGTAACGCGCAGGCCTGTTTGCAACTTGGGAACCGCCGCTGTTCCAGGTTATCGATCCTGCAAGCCTACCTGAACAACCTGTAGGACCGAACCGGCTAAAGCTGAGGGTGCTGCTGCTGCCACTGGGCTTGGGGCTCGCCTTCTTCATCGCCATGATTCTCGAAGGGAGAAGACTGCCTCTTCATTCAAGATTCAGACGACCTGACCTATTTCTTAGCGGTGCCGGTTCTTGGCATGATCCCGGAAATTGTTAGTTCAGAAGAGAGAGGTTGAGGGCGGCGGGAAACTGCCCGGCCTCAAGGTTGGGAGTTGCAGTCTTGGCGGCGTCTATGCCTGCCATGGAAGTGCGGTCATGCGACATTTTGATCTCCTTCAACTTGGTGGAATGCGTTGTCAGACCGTTGAGAGATTCTGACGATGAAACCGCTGTCGCTATCCTCCAATCCCAGATGACATCAAGGGAAGAACGCCGCGACGTCACTCGGAGCGCGCATGCAACTTCGAGCGTCGGGCGCAGTAGCGAGGAATGGCCTGCCAGGTGGCCAATACAAACGGTTCAAGCGCCCGGGGCTTTTCGAAGGACGTCTATGTGGGAAGGTCTGCGGCACGCATTCCTTGCCACGCTGCCTTGCAATAACCCGCTGATTCCACGCGGATTGACCCCCATCTGGTGACTCCGTGTGATTCTGATCCACTGGCGGCCCAACAATACGTGAAACTTGTAGGTTCATTAATGTCATTGTCGGCGTCGCGCCCTCCGAAACGTTTACTCATCACTTCTGCGAAACACCGGAGACGGTAGGAGCTCAGTCGTTCTTAATCTTGCCGGAGCGCTGGCTTAAAACAAATCTGCGACGGTGCTGGCGTACTAGAACTCCGATCTCTCCGACCTTCCATGTTGAGATTACTCGGCGTGGGGTGTAGTTGCCAGCTTCACCGCGTGTCTCGCGTGCGTGGCCTTCCCCTGACGAGAGGGATTGTCGGTGTGCTGCCCTTTGGCTTCTCTCTACTCCCGAATCGAGCACCTGCTGAGAATTCAGCGGAGATTGCTGCGATCCAACCGCACTGAGCAAGAATCTGGCTGCGCTTCGAAGGAGGCTTTACGACTTCATCCCGTTTGATTCACCTCCGCTGCTCACGCGAGCCCGGATGCAGGCAGATGCTTCGCAGCCTGGTTGACAAGTGTTTGTTCGTGATTCGGCCTGGCCTGACCACACCGGAAGCAGATGGCCATGGCCCTTGGAGCGCATTTAAAGAAAGTAGCACCTTTCTGGGTGCCGTCCTGAATCGCAGCATCGCGACCCTTCAGCGAGGAGTAATGTTCACGGAAATCCCTTCTCCCCATCGTTGTATGCACTTTTATTCCAACCTGGGCAGTGCTACTTGCCGTCTTATATCCGACCCGCGGGCGACGCGCCGCAGGTATTGCTCCACGACCGGGCGTCGCTAAAACCCTGATCCCGATAGTTATATCGTTCAAAGGCTCCCTTCTATCTGTTCGACCTCTATGAATTCTCACTCATTCGGCAGAACGTTTTCCTCGTTATCCGCATCTTTCAGGCGCTCGGGCTGGCTGCAATCACCTCGCTCTGCCTGGTTCATTTGCGTGCCCGGGATTTGGATTGGCCGAAATGTTTTTGTGCATGTCGTGCTGATGCTGATGGCCATGAGTTGGTGGCGCCTGGTGGCCATGCGTGGGTCTTGCGTAACCAGCGGTTAGCGGAACGCGTGCTTATTGTCGGTACTGGTCACAGTGCAGTGGACCTGGCACGCGAGGTCCTAAGCGCCCGGAGAATGGCTTTCGAGTCATCCGGATTTCCGGTGATGATCCGCGACTTCTCGGCCAAAGTCTTATTAACCCTCGTGTGATTGGAATGGTGTCGGAGCTTGAAGAGGTCGTCCGGTCGTTTCACGCAGAACGTATTGTAGTTGCCCTGAAGCAACCAGCGTGGCTCTGCCGATGGGAATCCCTGCTCGAGTTAAAGCTCCGTGGTGGCGTGGCCGTGGAGGAATTCTCTTCATTTTACGAGCGACTCACAAACAAGATCAGCACCGAAGAACTGCGCCCCAGCCAACTGATCTTTGCAAACGGCTCTCGATGGATCTGCTTCTATCGGAGGTGGCGCCAGGTCGGCTGATCGGGTGATGGGATTCATCGGCTTGAGTGTTCTCCTTGCCCGTGATGTTGTTGACAGCCATTGCCGTCAGGCTCGAATCACCTGGACCCATCCTCTATTCCCAGGAGCGCATTGGGGTTGCGTAATCGGGTGTTCAGGATGATCAGCTTTCGCTCGATGTGCATTGACGCCGAGGCTGATGGCGCCAAGTGGGCCGAGGAGAGGGATCTCCGGTCACTCGTGTTGGCCGGTGTCATTCGCGAAGCTCCGGATCGATGAATTGCCTCAGTTCATCAATATCATGCGTGGCGACATGAGCCTTATCGGTCCCAGGCCGGAGCGTCCGATATTTGTTGAAGCGGCTGGAGCGCGACATTCCTTACTACGCTCGGCGCCATTGTGAAGCCTGATTGACAGGCTGGGCTCAGGTGCGTTGCCCATATGGCGCATCGGCCCAGGCCGCTATCGAAAGTCAATACGATCTTTACTACATCAAGAACCGGCCGCTAATTCTCGATGCGATCATCAATTTTTGTTCGAAACCGTCCGTATCATCCTCCAGCCTGGAAAGGTTGGATGCGCCGCTGATCCGGCATAGCTCGATCTGGAGCGCGTAATCTTATGTCATGCAGCGGATCGCGCTCCAAAGGTTAGTCGCCGGCACTGCTCTGCTCTTCGGTAGTTCTCGGAACCGGGGAGATGGCTCGGGCCAGAGCTAGGCGCAGCGTAAACCCAGACGCATCGTCGGACCGGATTCCGCCAGCTAACCTTCTGCGCCGCAACCTCGAGCAGTTCTGGACGGAATCTGCCGGCACTTCTACGAGAACTATAAGATCGGCCCAGGCGATGAAATAGCGATTCGAGATCGCCGGTCAGCCGGATTTCACGCTGGGAACGTGCGGGTCCCTCCGACCGGGCGAATCTATCACCCCCTCTCTTGGGCAACGTTCCTGCTGCGCATCTGACAGCTGGAGCAACTTACCGCGAAACTCGCTGCGGATTTCACAGCAGAGTACTAGTTCCCAAGCCCTCGGTCAATGTGGAATTTGCTCGCAGGTCAGAGCGCGAAGATTGAGGTGCTTGGCCATGACGTCATACTGTCCAGGCATACTGTGATGGCGCCGTGAACCAACGACGGCGCTCGCTGCCACCACTCGCTGTCCGGCGGTGTCGCGGACACTGGGGAAAGAAATCTCGAGATCATGGTATTGCCGCGACAATCCAACGAGTAAGGACCAGCTCAAGATCGTTAGAGTCAACCTTAAGCGCATCCTCAAGGCGTGAAGCGGGATCCCCTGAACAGGACTCCAGTCTTGAAAGGTGCAGCGTACGACATTTGATTGTGCAAGCTCAATCTGGAGAAAGAAGTACTTCGAGCGTCTTGCAGACCGGTTCTACAACTTGACATCAGTTTCTGTATTTTCTGTCTTACTCTTCGATGGACAACAATCAGGTAGGGACACCGACATCCTAAACACGGCCTTCGAGCGTAACTCCGCGCCATTTCGGGATACGTCAGTTCAGCTCGGGCAAAAGGCCCAATGAGGCAGCCTCGATTTAGCCAACCTCGCTCGCCTTCGCCAGGCTCGTGGCTCTTTCACGCCCCTTTTATACGCTCGGCCGAACGACCTCCCGCCAGGTATTTTCGGCAGAGTTTATCCTTGTCAAGCAGGTGGCATAATGACCTACCGCATTGATCGATTTGGTTTCAGTGCTCAATGCTGGCAAATCAATAACGATCTGGCCGCTGAATTGCGCCTGCTTCGTTCGATCGTGCTGTTGGGGTATCCTCTTCATGCCTTTGCAACCTCAGCCCAAGATAACGATCGATGGTTTGTCGGATACCCTTTCCAAGATTGTGCTGATCTTCGTGCTCATCATTAAATCTCGTTACTTCAGCCCGCCAAACGGCCGTGCTCGGCGCTTGAACGCCATGCTCATTCTGCGGAGCTGGCACTCGCGCCACGGGCGCCATCATGGATTTCCCGTCAGGCAAGTACACCAAGGGCAGAATTGCAGGTCTAACGAACGTGAATGTTCGAAACCCCAAACGACCTTGCGTCTGCGCTGGCGTTGCAGTTCGACACCGCCGGCGGTGTGGCCCTGCGCTGAATCACCGCCGCAGGCGGTGTCGCGCCGTCTTACGCAGTCTGTGCTCCTGGTGCTGAGTCTTGGCGTGCCGGATGACCCTTCTTCGCGGGCGGGTTCGATCACTCGCAGGCCGGGAATCGCTCTCGCAGCGACTCTAGCCGCGTTACTTCCTCTGATGGACACCGCGGCGGCGCTGCTGGTCAGTTGTTGCTGTGGACGATCATGATGGGCGGCAGTGAAATAGGCTCGCCACCATACTCTTCTGAGCCGGCCACCGACGAGACGGGATCCGCACAGGAAAGGCAATCTGGTCCTTCAGCGTGCCGCCCTTGTGGTCGGTACGGCATCCGCTGATCGGCGTCGGCATGGGTAATTTCCACCACTACTCACCCGGCGAGTTGAGCACATCAAAATGCTCACACTTGAAGCGTGGGCAGAGCTCGGCATGGCGGGCCTGAGTCGCCTACTCGACATTGATCTTTCGCACCCTTGCGGCGGTCGCTTCGGGAGGTCTGGGAGCTTCGTAAACGGCCGGTGCACTGCGATGAGATGTTCAAGAGACGGCTACTATCTCAGCGTTGGTCTCCAAGCAACGCTGGCAGCCTATATATCGTGTGCAGCTTCTTCGCGTCCCTTGAGTATCTATGGCTTCACCACCCGGTCGCATTCAGCGTAGCTCTGCGGGCCATACACACTGCGAAAGATCCAGCATTGCACACCTGGCTGGCGACGCGGAGGCCGTAGGAGCTGTTTGGCCTCAGATGAGAACGGAGGTTGCGGCTTGTGGAGGAAGGTGGGCGATGGCTGCTGAAATCATATTCATCGCATCCGTGGTGGTTCTGATTTACACATATCTGGGTTATCCCGCCCTGATTCAAGTCCTTAGTCGTCTCTTTGGTCGTACAGTCCGGGCGGCAGATATTACGCCCGAGTTCGGTCATCATTGCTGCTCGCAATGAAGAACGCGACATCGGCACGAAACTCGAGAATACCTCATGGGCGCTTGACTATCCGCATGACAGTAAGGAGATCATTGTGGTTTCTGGACTGCTCGACAGGATCAGACCGACGCCATCGTCACCGGATCGCGGACCGCGGAGTAATTCTTCAACGGCAGTCTGTACGGCTGGGGAAAACGGCGGCGCAGAATCAGGCGGTGCAGTTGTCATCAGGTGACATTCTTGTTTTCTCCTGATGCAACGACGAGGTTAAACCCAAGCGCGGTGAAACGCATCGTGCGAGCCACGATCCTGAGGTGGGTTGTGCTTCTGCAGGGCAATTGAACTATACGGGACCCCAGCACTTCCGGAATCGGCCTTGGATGCCGCAGGTTGGAACTGGGAGAAAGAGATCAGAGTCCCTGCGAGAGCCGCCTTGGCTCTCTGATTGGTGTCAGTGGCTGTTTCTATGCGGTCAGGCGTAGCTCCTTCCATAACCTCTCTGGAGAGATGATCGATGACTTCGTAGTTGCGAGTGAGAGATCCACCCCAAGGGCTACGTACCGTCTATGATCCAGAAGCTTTGGCGACGGAAGACACCCATCGGCACGCAGAGATCAAGAGTTCAACATGCGTGTGCGCATCATCGAGCAGTCCCTGAATGCGCTTCGCCACTATTACTCCAAGCTACTAAGTCGAAGATGGACCTATTTAGGATTTCAGTTGGTGTCGCACAAGTGGTTGCGTTACTGCCCGTATTTTCTGGTGTTAGCCTACGGTTCAAACTCCTGCTACTGAACCAAGGTGCTCTGTACATCATCTCTTTTGTCGGGATGACCTTGTTCATTTGTCTGCCGTCGTTGCTTCGGGCGTATGGATCGCTCGATCGGCACATAGGCCTGCTAACAGTCCCCTACTATTTTGTTCTTGCCAATAGCGTGGCTGCTGTTGCGCTCCCAAAGTCGCACGGTGATTCTTCCAGAGTGTGGGAACCAGTGCGAAACACCGTGTTGGAATAGAACATGCAAGAGAAACTGCTATGTGTGGAATTGTAGCAGGATTCGTAGGACAAGCCGGAACAGCGAACGTAGAAATGTCCCAACGAATCGTCGGGCAGATGCGCGGATGCGAGTTTGAGCACCGGGGTCCGGATGACGAGGGTTACTACGTCCGGGACGAGGTAGCGCTCGGTATGCGCCGTCTTGCCATCATCGATATCACGTCTGGTAGCCAGCCCATGTCCAATGAAACGGGTACCATCTGACTGCTTTCAACGGTGAAATCTAATCATCGAGAGCTGCGCCAGAGCTGATCAAGCATGGGCACTCTTTCCACTCGCAGCGATACCGAAACGATTGTTCATCTCTATGAAGAAGAAGGAGAGCAATGCGTTGAGAAACTTCGTGGCTGTTTGTGTTCGCGATCTGGGATCAACACGAACATAAACTGCTTGTCGCTCGCGACCGGGTGGGCAAGAGCCGTTGCACTATACGTCGGTTCGCCGACCCTGATATTTGGTTCTGAAATCAAAGCGCTCCTGCAGCATCCTTGCGGTCAAGCACGAAGTTAACCCTCGCGCGATCTCGGATTTTCTCACCTTCGGCTACGTGCCGATCCCGCAACGGCCTTCCAGAACATCTTCAGGCTGCCGCCTGGGTGTGTGCTCACGCTAAAGAACGGTTGCCTCCAAGTCCGGGCGCATTGGGATTTCAATTACCAGGACACAGTCCTGACATCCCCGTGCGCAAGGAGTGCGACCTCACCCGAGGAGCAATACGTAACTGAACGAAGTAATAC
>ERZ1370068.5249-contig-4279_pt1 | contig 34497 bp, 49 predicted proteins | sample MGYA00561227_ERZ1370068 | MGnify/ENA primary metagenome ERZ1370068 (study PRJEB38410, sample SAMEA6850437) | metagenome | study: Metagenomic assessment of the ecological functions of the soil: analysis of the soil microbiota associated with the...
GGCGATTGACGAAATAAGTTTTCGTGCGATTAATTGGCGCGGTAAATTTCTCCCCTCGCAAGTCATTTCTCTCGCGAGGTGAACACTGGTCGCAAGTTTTCAGGTTTAAATAACTCCGCACACCTATGGCGGGACATAGTAAATGGTCGAAGGTCAAACGCTTTAAGGGCGCGATCGACGCGAAACGCGGCAAGATCTTCAGCAAATTATCGAAGGAAATCACCATCGCGGCAAAAACCGGCGGCGGCGATCCGAGTGGCAATCCCGCGTCTGCGCAGCGCGATCCTGGCGGCGCGCGCGCAGAGCATGCCGAATGACAATATCGAGCGCGCGATCAAACGCGGCACGGGCGAGGGCAAAGACGGCGAACAACTCGACGAAATCACGTACGAAGGTTACGCGCCCGGCGGCGTGGCCATCATCGTCGAGACCGCGACAGACAACAGAAACCGCACGGGAGCGGAGATTCGGAGAATTTTCACCCAGAACAACGGCAACCTCGCCTCGAGTGGCAGCGTTTCGTACATGTTCCACCGGAAAGGACAGATCACGGTTCCGCGCTCGAGCATCGACGAGGATCGGCTGCTGGAGATTGCTTTGGAAGCTGGCGCGGAGGAGTTGACAATCGAGGAGGATCAATATGTTATTACCACTTCCCACGATCAGCTCTACGCCGTAGCTGAAGCGCTCAAGAAGGCAGGCGTCAATACCGATGGGCAAAGGTTTACGTTTATTCCCGGATACTACAGTCGCGGTCAGGGACGAGACCGTGGCGCGCCAGGTGCTTGCGCTTGTGTGATGCGCTCGAAGAGGACGACGACGTGCAAAACGTCTATTCAAATCTAGATATTCCCGACGAATTGCTGGCCAGGTTGCCGGCCTGAAAAACTACTGCTTACAGAGACCTGTTAGGGCGCTGCCCCCAACTGCAGCGAACAATCTTAGCTTATGAACGAAGAAAACGAAAACCAGCCTGCGCCGCTGGAAACTGAGTCCGCTTCGCCGGAGCAACGCCATCCTCGCCCGCGCCGCCGATTCCCGCGAAGGCGTTACCGCGGCGATCGGTTCAGGCCCGGTAATTCCGAAGAATCGCCAAATTCTTCTCCCGTAAACGCCAATAACGCCGGCGGCGATGTCGCTGTCGAGACTCTCGATCAGCCCGGCACGGCAGGCCGAGAAGCCGCTGAGGGCGCTAGCGAAACCGGCGAACAGGTTCAGGTCGAACCGGAATTCGGCGAGGGCATCATTGAAATCTCCGGCAAAGGGTTCGGCTTTCTGCGCGATCCAAAACGCAATTTTGTGCAGACGCCACAGGATATCTTTGTCACCCCGGAAATTGTGCGCCGTTTCGCCTTGCGCGACGGCATGTGGATCAACGGCGAAATCCGGCGCGGCAGCCGTGGCCCGCAATTGACGAAGTTGCTGACGATCAATGGCGAAGAGCCGCCGAAATATCAGGGGCTTCGCCCGTTTGAAGAATTAACGACGATCAACCCGAACAAACGGATCAAGCTCGAGACGGTCCCGGATCGTTATACCACGCGGATCATGGATTTGATGACGCCGCTGGGAATGGGCCAGCGCGGTCTGATTGTCGCGCCGCCGCGCACAGGCAAGACGACGCTGTTGCATCACATCGCCGAAGCGGTCGCTAAGAATCACCCGGAAATGGAGCTCATTATTCTTCTGGTCGATGAACGTCCCGAAGAAGTGACTGATTTTCGTCGTTCGCATCCGACAGCGCAGCTGATGGCCAGCTCCAACGACGCCGACATAAAGAGTCACACGCGGATTTCGCAACTGGCGATCGAGCGCGCCAAACGACTGGTCGAAGCCGGAAAACATGTGTTCATCCTCCTCGATTCCATCACGCGCACGGCTCGCGCTTTTAATAATGCCATGGGCGGTGGCGGCCGCACGATGAGCGGCGGCATCGATGCGCGTGCCATGGAAATTCCACGAAAGATTTTCGCAGCCGCTCGCAACACCGAGGAAGCGGGTTCGCTCACGATTGTCGCCACGGCGCTGATTGAAACCGGCAGCCGCATGGATGAGCTGATCTTTCAGGAGTTCAAAGGCACCGGAAACATGGAAATGGTGCTCGACCGAAAAATCAGCGACCAGCGGATTTATCCGGCCATCGACATCTTTTTGTCCGGAACGCGCCGCGAAGAACTGTTGTTGCAACCGTGGGAGCTGGAGAAAATCAATCTCATCCGGCGCGGTCTGGCCGGACACAAGCCAGAGGAAGCAATTCAGCGACTGTTGATGTTTGTGAAAAAATTCCCGACCAACGCTGGAGATGCTCAAAGGCATTCCGGGCTGATCGGTTCGCAGACGATTGCCGATCTCGACGCGCGCTCGAGACAGTTCACCACTCGCTGTGCGCACTCGAAGGGTTTCCAAGAAGCTCCGAAAGATCTTTGGGAGAAAGCGACAGCGCGAGATTTCCGAGCTAAGCACATCAGGGATTCATCAACGCGGTCCTCCGCGCAATCGCGACTGCGCCCGCGTTGCGAACCAGCGGAGACTACCTCGATGATGGGTAAGCGGGACCGGGAATTGTTGGGGCTCGTTACCGCGGTTAAGCCGGCGTAATGTGTCGTTGGTAGAATGTGTGAATCGCCTCGCGAGCAGTCGAGGTAATCGCGACGGAAAGCGTCAAATTCATTATAGCCAAGACGGATGGCAAACTTTCGTTGTTCGTCTGGATCGCTCGGAAGCGTTGAAATGCTTCTGTTGTCATATCGACGCAACACAAGTTCGCAGCGGCGCAGAAACGCGTAAGAATTTTTGAGCTTCGCAACGTCCGACTTGTCCAGATGCCCGCGCTGGTGCAATCCGTCGACGGCACGCTCCCAGTTCTGTTCCCAGATGTTTGCGCGCATCTGCAACGCTTGAACGAGAAACTCCGCTTCTATGATGCCGCCAGCTCCGGTTTTTAAATCGAGAAAATCCGATCCGCTTCCGCGCTCTCGCCGAATTCGCTGCACCATGTCATCGATTTTCATGAAAAGGTCGGCATCCTGGCATGCGCGACGCCATGCGGCTTTTGCGATCTCCATGAATTCATTTTGTAGCGGACCACTGATGGCGCGCGCGCGAGTCAGCGCCTGTAGCTCCCAAAGTTGCGCTCGGCCTGCGTAATACGATTCATAAGTTTCAAGCGAGCAGACCACCGGGCCTTTTTCGCCTTCAGGACGCAGCCTTGCATCCAGCGCCCAGATATTTCCCTCGGCAGTTGGCTGCGCCATGGCGATCATAAGATTCTGCGCGGCGCGAACGTCTTCGCCTACGAACAAAACGTCCAGGTCCGCGCCGTAGCTGATCTCGCGTCCCCCAAACTTTCCGAGCGCGATGATGGTCAATTGCTCACTTGCGAGGAGTTTCGCGACAAAAACCAGACACGCTTCCGCGACATCGGAAAGCTCGACAAAGGTTCCTGCTGGTTGGACGAGTCCCAGCACATCGCGAAGGATGATGCGCAAGAGTTGCCGCTGACGGTAGGCGCGTATCGGATCGAGATTGTTCGCATCTGCGCCTAACGAATCGAGCCGGCCTAAATTTTCTTCCACCGACCGCGGTTCATCAAAGGTTGGGTCCCTGGTGATGTCTTCCAGCAGTTGCGGTCGGCGAATCAGAAGATCACCCGCAAACCGGCTGGCATCGAAGGTTTTTACGACCAGCTCAAGCAACTTCGGATTCGTAACAAGCAGTTCGAAAAGCAAACTGCGCAGGCCGTAGCTTTCCACGAATCGAAGGAACTGGTTCAGAGTCGCATCCGGGTCGGCAGCTTTGGAGATCCAATCCAGCAAAATCGGGCGCAGCCTTTGGAATATCTGGCGAGTTCGCGTGGCGACATGAAAACTCGCCGCACCTCGTTCAAGCTCTGATGAGCGCTTTTTCTGCTCGTTTTGCATCGCTTGAAAAATTCAACAGTGATTTTGGCGGCTCTGCGCAGGGCTTTCAGAGATAATCCGTTGAAATATGGGACGCACCGATCCCATTCGGTTCTGCAGTGCCGCTGTGAAATCGCTGGCCGACGAAAACCGGAGGCTGCGCGCGAGTCGGCGTCAATGGGTCCGGCTCGTCCGGAACAGTGTGGGTCTGTTGTTCGGCTTCGATCTGCAGGCGGTGTTCAACGCGGCGGAGGAATCGATACGCATTATCCAGCGCCAGAACTTCATCGCGCGGGAGCAAATCCAGTTCTCGTAGTGCGCGGAGCGCCTTGAGCATACTCGGTTCCTGCAGAAACGGATTACGCGCGCCATGGATAAGCTGCAGCGTTTGCACGATGAACTCGATGTCGCGAATGCCGCCGCGCCCAAGTTTTACGTCGCGATCCAGCTTTTCCGGCCCAACCACGTCGCGCTCGATGCGGTGCTTGATGTTCGCAATCTCCTCGAGCAAATCCGGCGTTGGACTCTTTGGGTAAATGAACGGCTGATGTAGCCGCAGGAAATCGTAAGCCAACTCGCGGCTGCCGGCGATTCCGCGCGCCTTGATGAGCGCAATTCGCTCCCACGTTTCGCCGAACCCAGCGTAATAGTTTTCCATGCTCTCGAGAGACCGGGCCAAAGGTCCTGCCGAGCCTTCAGGGCGCAACCGCAGATCCGACTCGAAACAGCGAGCCGGCCGGATGCGGCTTCGAAAATGTTTCGAGGATCTTGTTTCCCAGTCGATTGAAGAACTCGATGATAAGAAATGTGCGGCGTGAGCTGGCCTTCGTCGCTGTAGAGAAAAAGAAGGTCGACGTCCGAACTGTGATTGAGTTCGCCTCCGCCGAGTTTCCCGAGCGCAAGAATCGCAAACTCCGCTTTTGGCGAGCCGTAACGTTGCCGCAGTTCGGCGTCCCAAAATTCGAACACGCGACGAAGGCAAATCTCTGCGATCAGTGAAAGCTCCCCGGTGGTCTCCTCCAGCGGCGCGACCGCAGCCAGTTCGCGCACGGCCACGCGCGTCATTTCGCGGCCTTTCCAAAACCGTAGTGCTGCGAAATTGTTGTCGACCCCGGAATCACTCGTCAGAGCGTGCACTTCAGCGAGCATTTCCGCGCGGCTACGCGATGCGAGGCACACCTCAGGCTGAGCAAGCCACAGCAGCGTTTCAGGATTGCGCGTCAACCGCGTCGCGCAGATGCTCGAGACCGCCAGAAGATGCAGCAGCGCGGCTTCACCTAGCGGAAATTGTTGGACCACTTCGGCAAGGGACATCGCGTTTGCCGGCCATTGTTCGTTGAGCTGAACCAAAGTGGTCTCTACCTGTGAAGGGTTCAGCGATGTGGCTGCTTTTTCCCGAATCCAGCCCGCACGGTGATCCATCGCGCAGAACATCACGCGGTTCCGGACGAAAACCAGTTGTCGCAGTGCTCAGACTCAAAGCTACGGCGATGCCGGAGGCGACAGCACAGGAAGGGCTTTTTCGTGCATTTGAAAGTCAACCGGACAATTACCGGCTAACTCACCATCCAGCTCCACGGGAACATCCTGCTCGCTGCTTACGCGGAGTTGGCGGGTCTGAAAATATTCAATTTCCGGAACACGGATGTCGGAGCTGAATACAACGTCGTGGAGATATTTAATGATCTCGAGAAACCCGAGCCGCTTGAACAGGACCACATCAAGTAAACCATCATCGACAACAGCCTGCTTGAAAAATGGGAAAGGTCCGCCGTAAAGACGCCCGTTGCCGACAAGCACAAACGATCCTTCCTGCACAGGCGCGTCCTCCGACTCGATTAAAAGCTTCGGAGGTTGGCGCGCTGCGATGTGCGCTGCGGAGATAAGATAACTGAGTGGGCCAAGACTGCGCTTGAAAGCAAGAGTGGTTTCTTTGACCGCTTGCGCATCGAGCCCAATGCCACCGAGTTGGACGAAGTATTTTCCATTCGCGCTCGGTAGATCGACGAGACGCATGTTTCCGGCCTGGATAATTTCCCAGCAACGCTCGAGATCGTTCGCGGGCAGACCGAGCTCCATCGGCGAAAACGTTGACCGTGCCCATGGGGAGAATGCCCAGCGCAGCATCGCTGCCGGCGATTCCGTTTGCCACATGATTCACGGTTCCGTCGCCGCCAGCTGCAACTACGCGTCCGAAACCTTCCTCGACGGCACGCCTCGCGAGCGCTTCCGCCTCGCCAGCATGCGAAGTGATACGGATCGGCCAACGTCCGACGATCGATTCGACTCGCTCCTGCCAGTCTCGAACAGTTTCGAGATTTCCCGCGGCTGGATTGAGAATGACAACTATGTCAGTCACACGAAAAAGGAACTACAACTTATCTATTCATCTCAGTACCCATTGTCATGTTGAGCGTAGCGAAACATCTCTGGTCTAATTCTGGTTTGGGCGATTGGCTCAAAATGGATCTGAGATTCTTCGCTGTGCTCAGAATGACGACTCAGGCTTTGGTCTTTGATTCAAACTGGGGCTGCGTAACATCTGAGGGTGCAAAAATTGCGCCGGCTGGCAGTGATCGCTCTGGGGGCATTGATTGGACTTGGTGCGGTGGTTTTGCTCGGCGTGAACCTGTATGTGCAATCACAAGGGGCACAAGGAAAGATTCAGCAGGAACTGAGCTCGCAGCCTCGGCGTTCCGCTCAAAATTCGCAGCATGAGCGTCACTCCCTGGGGCGGACTTGAACTTAGCGGCATCACGATTCCGCAAACCGTACCGGTCGGGCCGAAAGATTTCCTGAAGGCAAGAACATTCCGGCTGCGCGTTCGTTTCCTTTCGCTCTTTTCGCGGCGGCTGGTGATCAAGGAAGTTTCGCTGGTTGCTCCCAAGGTTGTGTGGCCGCAGAACACAGAAGGAAAATGGCGTCTGCCAAATGCGCGAGCAGCGCGCGCAAAACCGTTTCGACCAATCGAGCTCCAGCGACCCCGCAGGCGGAAGCAGGAATAGAACTTGTTCAAACGAACACAACTGCCGCTGTGACGAATTCAGCCAGCGTTCCATCTTCGCCAAAAGTGACTGTTAAGGATGAACCACCCGGACGCGAACCAAAATTGGCCGTTGCTCCGGAAGTTCGACGAGTAACCGTGAAAGACGGCGATTTCACTTTCTTGGATCAAACCGGGAGGCTCGTTGCGAGTTTTACAGGGGTGGATTTTCGCACCAACATCCGTAGCGCGCAGGCGCTCCGGGGAGATGCAAAGGTCACCCGAGTTTCGTTGCAGCGACCGCTTTTTCTGGACCAGCTCCGCTCACCGATTCGCTACGAGCCCGACGTTCTCGAGCTCTCGAAAATTTCTGCTCGTGTCGCAGAGGGCGAGGTGAACGGTTACTTTGCGATGCAGCCAGAGGCAGAGGATTCCCCATTCACTACGAGCGTAAAGTTTCATGACGTGCTCGCCGATCAGACTCGTCGAAAATGCCGGCGGTCGCGAAGGGAATGGTGAAGGGCAAATTGGAAGGAAGTTTCCAAGCCTCGGGAAAAACTGGCGATCCGGAAGCGCTTGTTGGACAAGGGCGAAATTTTCCTGCGGGACGGCCGCGTCCAGCAATACAGATTGCTAGTGTTACTCGGCCAGATTCTTGCAGATCGAGGAACTGCAGGAGCTTCATCTGGAGCAGGCGGAGGCAAAATATCATTTGCGTCCGGGGCTGGTCACGATTGATGAGCTGGTTTTGCGTTCGCCAAATATTCGCCTCACCTCGTCGGGCACAGTTGCGTTTGACGGGACGCTGCAACTTAATTCGCAGCTCGCGATCAACGACAGAATTCGCGGTCAACTTTTCAAAGCAATTCGCGACAACTTTCACCGCATCGACGACCCGGGCTATTCAGCCATCGAGTTTCAGGTCGGCGGCACTATTGAGCGGCCCAGCACAAACTTAGTGGAGCAAGTCGTCGGCCGGGATATCAGCAGCATGCTCAACAGCTTCTTCGGCGGAAAAAAGGATCGACCGAAAAAGAAAAAGAAGGCCGTTGAAGGTGCGATGACCGCTGTGCCGTCGCCCTCTTTGCCGCCGGAGGCAGCGCTGCCTGAAGCCACTGCGACGCCAAGTCCAGTCGCGTCGCCATGAGGGTGATCGCCGGCAGCGCCGGCGGAGTCCGCCTGGCAGTTCCGAAGCGCGGTGTCCGCCCGACAATGGATCGCGTCAAAGCGGCTATCTTTTCGAGCTTGGGTGAGGCGATCATCGGCGCGCGAGTGCTCGATCTTTTCGCTGGGAGCGGCGCGCTCGGGATCGAAGCGCTAAGCCGTGGCGCGGCCTCCGCAATATTTGTTGAAGATGACCGGCAATCGGCAGAAGCAATCGAGAAAAATCTCGCCAAAACAAAGTTACAAGGGCGCGTTCGACACCAGGATGTTTTTGATTTTCTACGTCAACGATCGAACGCCGAGAAATTTCAAATCATTTTTGCGGATCCGCCTTATGAAAAAGCCCAGCACGACGAAAGCTATACTGAGAAGCTTTTGAATAACGAAAGTTTGCCACAGTTGCTGGAGCCGACCGGCATTTTCGTGTTGGAGAAACGACCGAGTGAAACGGTCTTCAGAATTGAAACTTTGGCGCGTGATTCGCCAGAAAACCTACGGCGCAACAGAAGTGCTGTTTCTATCTACAGCCAATTGATGCACGTCATTCCGAGCGGAGTCGAGGAATCCTGGGGCAAAACGCGAACCTAACTTTCGGGATGTCTCGACTTCGCTCGACACGACCGGATTATCTACTGAAATGTGATCTGCTGTGATACGATTCCTGTACAACTTCCTTTGGCCGCTCGGACTGTTGATCTTTTTGCCGGGCTATTTCGCCAAGATGATTCGCCGCGGCGGTTACCGCGAAAAATTTGGCCAGCGGCTGGGAATTTACGACGGCGAGGTGCGGAACCGGCTTTCGAACCAACGCTCAACATGGCTGCACGCAGTGAGCGTAGGAGAAGTAAACATTGCGTTGAAACTCGCGAATGCGTTACGCGCGCTCGAACCGGATTTGCATTGCGTGCTGACCACAACCACAACGACCGGCTTCGCGTTGGCGCGCAAAACTGCGCCGCCCTGGATCGAAGTCATGTACACGCCGCTGGATTACTGGCCCATCATGCGCCGCGCGTTTTCGGTTATTCGTCCCGCCCGGATCGTTCTTGTTGAAGCGGAGGTTTGGCCCAACCTCGCCGCCGCAGCGCACGCGCGCCGGATCCCCTCGCGCTGGTCAACGCGCGATTGTCTCCGCGCTCTGAGCGACGCTATCGACGGTTTCGGTTTTTTGTCGCGCCGACGTTCCGGCTCCTCGATTTGGTTGTGTACCCAGAACGGGGTGATGTCGAGCGATGGACGGCGCTCGGTGTTCCGCGAAACCGAATCCATGTGACCGGCAGCATCAAATTCGACCCTGACGTTCAGACACAAAGCCACACTGTAGCCGGATCCATCTCAGACGCGTTCAGCTCGGATTCACTCGTGCTCTTCGGTGGCAGCACGCACCGTGGTGAAGAAGAAATCCTGGTCAGAGTTTTTCTTCGGTTGCGCGAGCAATTTCCGTCGCTGCGGTTGTTCATCGCGCCGCGTCATGTCGAACGGCTGCAAGAAATCCGCGCGCACTTGGGCGCTATGCCATTGCGCGTGACGCTCGCCAGCGAAGCGCTCACCGGCGGCGCAGCTAGATGCGGATTGCATGCTCCTCGATACGACTGGTGAACTTCAACGCTGGTACGGCATCGCCACTGTGGTGTTCATCGGGAAAAGCCTCACCGCGCACGGAGGACAAAATCCCGTGGAACCGATTCTCGCGGGCAAACCCGTTGTGTTTGGTCCGCACATGGAAAACTTCGCAACGCTGGCTAAAACGCTCGTTTCAAATAATGCCGCCATGCAGGTTAACGATACCGACTCGCTCGAGCGTGCCGTTGGCGAACTTCTCCGCGACAGCGAATCGCGCCAGCGTCTCGTGAAAACGCACATGCAGCGTTGAGCGAACACGAAGGCGCAACCGCGCGCGCAGCGACGTTGATCCACGAGCTCCAACCGAAGCGTTGAGAGATTCGCGCTTGTGCGAAATCTCACTCGGCGATTTGCCTTGCGCCGAAGCATGGCAATTCCGATATTGCCCGGCTTTTTGACCCTATCGTCTAGAGGCCCAGGACACCGCCCTTTCACGGCGGTAACACGGGTTCGAATCCCGTTAGGGTCGCTTCCTTGGATAAACAAAGATCGCACCGCGGGAATCGAACCACGGTGCGACTTTCTAACGGTTATTCCTTATTGAGGCAGCAGGAAAATGCCGTTGACATTGCGTCGGGCCTGCTCGGTGCAACCCAAAGGCGTGGCCGCGGTGGCGGCGGTTGCCGCCTCTGGCGTCTCTTGTGGGCGTCCAGGTCACGGACTTTGATAGTTTTCTTCGCTTTTTTCTCTGTCATTTTATTCTTCTTTCTAATTTGGTTTTGCCTTCCGTGAATTCTCATCTTGAAAACTCATTTCTGGCCGTTCACTGAGGTAATGCGTAGAATTGGGCGCGAGGTTACGCGAAAGAGTGACGGACCAACGGTCGCCCAAGGGTCAAGACAACGGCTGAGGGACTTCGAGCGTTCTGGCGGCCTCGTATGTTTGAAGCCCGAAACGATTCCGCTTCCTAAATGCCGAATGATTCGGCACGATTCTCGCCGTGCAGCCCTTTAATCGCTTTCCTCTCGCAACGGCAGAAATGATTACGGTGAAACTTCGCACGTTTGGGTTTCTTGCCGTTGTCCTGGTGGGGCTTTTCTTTTCTTCCTGTGCGGTGGCTCCCCGACGCGCCGCCATCAGCGGCCGCCGGTGCAGCCGAATTGAGAATCACGCAGGACATCATCCCCCAGGGAAATGCGGACGTCCCTTGCATCGGCCGATGCGTCCGACATTTATCACTATTCATTCGACCGACAATACGTCTCGTAGCGCCAACGCATTGAATCACGCGCTCGCCATGAACAAGGGGCTCCGAGGCCGTCACAATCGCACTGGATTTCTCACCTGGCATTTCACTGTGGACGATCATTCCATTTACCAAACCCTCCCGACTAACGAAACCGGAGAGCATGCTGATTACGAAGGCCAGGGAAACAGGTCGTCCATCGGGATCGAAATGTGTGTAAACCGGGGCAACAATCTTGACATCACCATCGACCGCACCGCGCAACTCACAGCCAGACTGATGCGTCAATATGATATCCCTCTCGATCATGTTGTCCCGCACATGCACTGGCGCATGATCCGTTACAGTGACGGCCGCGATTTGGGGTTCAAACAATGCCCGAGAATCCTGCTCGATGGCGGTCGTCTTGGTCCAAAATGGAGTGCATTCATCGCCAAAGTCTCATTTTATGCACGATGAAGTCGGCAACGACGTCAGCTCGGCCCTTAAACGGCCCCATTGCGAAATGCGTTCAGCGTTTTGCCGCGATCCTGCCGTGGCTTTCTCTCGTTAGGTGCCCTGCTGTTTCAAAACCAAATCAACCAAGAAAGGACCACGTAATGAGCCCCGATACTTGGAACGCGCTCTGCCGAACACTCTATCGTTTAGTTATCACTGTTTGTTTAGTATTGACGTCTCTTGGCTGTATGCGCACGGCCGAGAAATTCTGTGGGGTAGACCAAGAGACGCTAAAGCAAAATTTGATTCGACTGGTGCAATCTCCAGTTATCAAGGACGACGATTCGGTGAATGCCACGTCTATCGCAATTGATAGCGTCGAACCATTGCCTCTCAGCGAAGGCAAGGCCGACGTTTCGTTCGTCGTTCGCTGGACCACCGGTGTTGGCGACGCTCGTACCGACCATTCCGGAAACTGGCAAGCCAACCTGCAAAAGGCGAAAGATGGACATTGTCACGTGATGGGAGTGGCAGTCCGTTCGGGCGACAGTTGGATTAAAGCCATTAATACCGATTTTGAGATCAAATAGATCAAACAAGTTTCTGGTGAGACCTAACTAACCGATGAAAAGAACATGGCGCCTCAGCGGCCTCACCGGAAATGGTTTCAGTGTGTTTGCCACGGACACCCTACCGTGGCTTATCTCTGTCTTGGGTAATGCTTCGCTTTATGTCCGGAAGATAACGAATGAACGACAATGACGAGTAAGCTAAGGGCACCGAAAGTGTGCCCAGTGTGCGGCGAAGATGTTCCTCGCGTCGCGTTGGCATGTCCGGAGTGTGGAGCAGACCATACTTCGGGCTGGCGAGAAGATGCCGAAGCATACGATGCCGTGGATTTACCGGACGAGGACTTCAATTACGAAGAGTTCGTTAAACAGGAGTTTGGATCATCTCGAAGACCCGCGATCAAAAGACTTTGGTGGATCACTGCAATCCTCCTTATTGCTGCGTTTATCGCGATCTATTTCTATGCTGCTCACTGAGTGTAGCACGTACAACAAAACGACCCCTCAAACGTCGTTAAGCTTTTCGGACAAATTCGGACACTCGAACTGCATAATTCTGCGCGATTGGTCCAAACCGGCTGATTTGCAGTTTCGCCTCCTAACGCGCAGCCTACCGCATATTTGTGACGGTGTCGCGCAGAGCCGCGAAAAGTTCAAATTGGGTTCGAATCCCGTTCGGGTCGCTTCGCGCGTGAACGACACGAGTGAAGCGACACGCCTTCGGTGCCCTCTCAAAAATTGGCCGGGCAAAAAGCGTTAGTGATCGTTCTAGAACTGTTTGCGGTGCGGATTCGCTCAGTTCGAGCTGAGCGCTCACTCTCTGCAGGACCGCAGTAAGTTCTGCAACTTGCTCTTTCAGTTCTTGAACCGTCTGGTGTTGTTTTAGGAACTCGTTGAGCAACATGGCGTTCACCGCTTCGTATCGAACGCTATAGATTTCCCCATTGCGATCACGTACAGCCAAATCCTGATTCACTTTCGCTACTTCCTCGGCGATCAGGCCAAATTGCAGTGTGTTCCGTTGCTGTCGCTCTTGTAGTGAAAGGTTACCGGCTTAAGCGCTAGAACAGGTTCGCTTTCTTTATCCATCGGCTCTGATCTCGCTTTTAAACCGGCATGATGAACTCATCGTGCCTAGCTGGCCGGCGGAATCGATTAACACTGGTATCGCGTCGGCGATTCCCGTCGTAGTGTCGCGAATGCCGGCGATATAGGTGGCAGTGTGGGCGGGATGTAAAACCCCAAATTGGTCCGTGACCGCGACCTGAGCGCCAATCCGAATTGCGTTGGTTTCCCTACGCACACCTACATTGCCGACATCGATGTTATTATTGCCTGTGGCGAGATTTACGCCGGCGGCAAAGCCGAATGCGACGTTGAGGTCACCGGTGCTGTTAACCAACGCGCCAGTGCCGTTAGCGGTATTCAATGCCCCGGTTGTGTTGCTATTCAGCGCAGCAAAACCGGTGGCCGTATTGTCGTTGCCGGTTGTGTTGTTTTGTAGCGCAACACTGCCTGTAGCCGTGTTTTCGAATCCGGTTGTGTTGGAAAGCAGCGCCTGGCGACCACTGGCTGTATTGCGGGCGCCGGTGGTATTCTGAAAGAGCGCCCGCCAGCCGTCACCCGTGTTCGAAGTTCCTGTGGTGTTGTTAAAGAGGACGAACGCCCCATTTGCAGTGTTCCGGTCGCCATTGGTGTTACTCAAAAGCGCACCAGCGCCAGTAGCGGTATTTTCGTCTGCAATGTTTGAAAAGAGCGCACCAGCGCCAATGGCCGTGTTGAAGCTACTTGTGGTATTGGTGCGCAGCGAGAACGAAGCCCACCGCTGTGTTGTATCCGCCGCTGGAAAGGCTAAGCAGGGCATTCTGTCCTTCTGCCGTGTTGCCGCCGGGATAACCTCCGTCCGGTGGCGGAATAACCGCTGTAACTTTGAGGTTAGCAGCCGACAGACAGAGAAACGCGAGAAATAAGCAGGTGATTGTTTTCATAGGCGAAAGCTTCGGAAAGCTGTCGCTCTACTTGTCGAGATCAAACCCTGATCTTGCGGGCAAAATTTAGTACAACGGCACCGTACTCGTTGCGATGGTAAACATCGACGCAGGTTGGAAAACCCGTGTTCTACGCTGACTATGAACAGTGCTTGTTATTTTATTTGGCGAGGTTCGGTCCGCACGAATGGATGCTCGAATGAGCAGTAGAAGAACAATCCCCAATCGGGGGAATCTGAGGTGAGACCGATGGGCAGAGCCGCGCCGATGACGAGTTGCGCGTCGTTAGGCAAATTGAAGGCGTAACGCGCACCAGGAGAAATGATCGCAGTCGTGCTGCGTTCGACGGTCTCCTCAAACGCGAATACGTCTTCGGCAATGTCTTCGTTCCAGCCCGCCAGCGTTTCGAGCATGAGATTGAAATCCCGGCTGACGGCGTAAATCGCGCTCGCGCCGACATTGTAATTCGTTAGGTGCGTTGTCGTGCGCGTTCGGAAACACCGACATCCCGGCGTTAAAATTCAGAGTCCAGCGGTCGCTGACGATCTTGCTGAATGGAAGATTGAACTCATAACCCACCACGCCAGTGCCGAAGCCCTTGTCGCTATCGCCGGTCGGAAGCACAAGCGATAAACGCGGCGCGAACGCTGGCGTATATTTGCCTTCCATAAAAGCCTGCAGACGGTAATTGAGCCGCATGTCTTCCATGCCGTTATCGTCTTCCGTAAAGAGTACGGAATCGTGTACGAGAACTGGTGCGTCTGACTGAAGACCGGCCATTCCTGAGTAAAACTCGGGCCGATCTCACGCGAGCCATTGGTGAAATCGATTGCCAGGTTGAATATGTGCTGAACAACGCCCGGCTCCTGATTGTACGCTTCTTCGATGAAAAACGAGTTATCCTGGATGCCCTTGGCGAGCGGCTCGGAGGCGATCAGGGCACTCAGCGGCAGGAGATACGCCAGTGACCAAGCCGATGCGATTATGAGGCGCAACCTCGATCGGAAGCGAGAACGCCGAAATCGCGCGAGCTTCATATTGGCGGTGAGTCTGGTGCACACAACCGAAGCATAAACACGCCCGGACCATCAACGCGACCGGTTTCAGATTGCGAAAAGCGCGATTGAGGATGCGGCTTCGATGCAATACTTTGAGGGCCGATGCAGGTCGCCTTTTACCAGTCTGAATCTGAGCAGCCGCACCCGGGCGGGCACGAGCGATCATCAAAGCGCATCCCGAGGTTCGCGAGTTGATGGTGCGCAATCCGTGGACTGCGCTGATCGCGGTCTCGATTCTGGTGATGCAGACGGCGATCGCGTTCGGCATGGGCCAGTTGGGCTTCGGTTATTGGTGGGTCAGTCTGCTGATCGCGTTTTGCGTCGGCGCGTTCGGCAATCATGCCAACTACGTCATCATTCACGATGCCACGCACAACCTGATTTTCCGGAGCCCGAGCTGGAACAAAATGGTGGCCATCATCGCCGATCTTCCGAATCTCGCGCCCGGCGCGATGGGCTTTCGTGTTTATCACTTGAAACATCATTCCCATCAGGGCGACTACGAATGGGACGCAGACCTGGCGAACCATTGGGAGGCCCGCCTGGTGGGCAACTCATGGTATCGGAAGGCAATCTGGCTGATGCTGTTTCCATTTTTCCAGGTAACGCGTCCGCCTCGACTCAAAGCGATCAAGATGTGGGACCGCTGGTTCTCAATCAATCTTGCATGCGCGGTCGCGTATGATGTCGCGATCGTTTATTTCTGCGGTTGGGCTGGATTTCTTTATCTGGTGTTCGCGTTTTTGTTTTCCATTGGGCTGCACCCGGTGGGGGCACGCTGGATTCAGGAGCATTACACTTACGACTTCGACCAGGAGACGTTCAGTTACTATGGGCCGATCAATCTGGTGGCGCTGAACATGGGCTATCACAATGAGCACCACGATTTACCGTCGATCCCGTGGAACAATCTGCCGAAGCTGCGCGCCATGGCGCCGGAGTTTTACAACAATCTGAAATATCACTCTTCGTGGAGCCGACTGCTCTTTCAGTTTATTTTCGACAGGCGATACAGCCTCTATTCGCGAGTCGAGCGAACCGAAACGGACGGGCCGACTCACGCGCTTCACAGATGATAAGCCGCGAAGCGGGCAACCTTGATCTGAGTGCCCGGCCCATTAGCTTTTAGCCATGGCGGAGCAATTGGACCAGACAGCGTCGCTCTCCAAGCCGCCGCTCTACGTCTCGACGAAAAACGAAACGGTCCGGATGTTCGACAGTGATTTCATGGAATTCTTTTCGCGCGTGCATCCGGCGATTCCATTGATTCTCTACCTGCCTGTCGTCGGCTTTATGCTTTACGTGGCACTTTGGAGGCAAGGATTCCCGGTGTTTGTTGTCGTGGGATTTTTCCTGCTCGGTATGCTCCTCTGGACGCTGACTCGAATATCTGATCCACCGATACATTTTCCATTACGAACCGAAAACGCGCGTGGGAAAACGGCTCCACTACATCATTCACGGCGTGCATCACGATTATCCAAACGACGGGAGAAGACTTGTTATGCCGCCGAGTATCAGTGTGCCGCTCGCATTTCTTTTTACGGCATGTTCCTGCTAATCTTCGGGCGCTTCGCGTCCAGTGCGTTCGCCGGATTGGTGTTTGGCTATGTCTGTTACGACATGCTCCATTATGCGACGCACCATTTTCCGATGAAACGCGGCGTATTACTCTGGCTGAAGCAGTATCATCTTCGCCATCACTACAAAGATGATCACGTCGGATACGGCATCAGCTCGCCATTGTGGGACTACGTCTTCCGGACGACGCGCCGGTAATGCGTCGCGTTCGTACATCGCCGCGTGCATGTTGCTGCGAACTGGACGGGCCAGGGCCGTGCACTAAAATCCTTGTCCTGAAATCCGAAACCCGCTACATTGGCTGCCCCGACACGGAACTCCGCGCTGCATGCGGATGCAGCGGAGAAACTTCGTAAGGAATCTAGTGAAACGAGAAAATTATCAGTTTTGCTGGGAAACACCGTTCTGTGCAGACGGTTGCGAGTGAAACGGAGTTTGACGGCTCTGATGAACGTTAGATCCGGCAAAGCTCAGTCTGAGTAATTTTCTGGCAGGCGAAAGCGACGACCCGCTGCAAGCCTCCACCGAGCTTTACAAACTGGATGCAGCTCGGCGCGTGGGCCGTTGAACTTATACGAGCCCGAGCTTCTCGCACTGCGGACGCCCGCACGACGATCAACTACGCCGGGAAACCGCGGCTCAGTAATCAACCTCTGTTCGTACAATTATCTCGGGTCTGGCAAATCACCCCGACGTGCTCGCTGCCGCGCATGAGGCGCTGCAGCACCCACGGTATGGGCGCATGCGGTTCGCCGATGCTTTCAGGCATGACCGATCTGCACCGCGAACTCGAACGGCGCGTCGCGAAATTTCTCGAGCGCGAGGACGCCATGCTTTTCAACAGCGGATTTGGCGGCGCGCTGGGCACGATCTCCGGCCTGCTGCGCAAAAGCGACGTCGCGATTCTGGACAATCGCTCGCATCTGAGTCTTGCGTGACGGCGCGATGCTTGTCGCGATGTCGCACGGAGAAATTCGAGCATAACGATCCGGCCTCGCTCGACGTGGCACTGAGCGCGTCAAACAGGCTCGGCGCCAACTGGTGGTGATCGAAGGCATTTATTCGATGGATGGCGATTTCGGAAATCTGCAGGAGCTGCTTGATGTGGCGGACGTCGCACGGCGCGAGTGTTTTCATCGACGAAGCGCACTCGATGCTCGGCTTGCGGCGAACATGGTCGCGGAGCTGCGGAGAAATTCGGCGTCGAAGACCGCATTCCGCTTGTTTACGGCACATTTTCAAAAGCGTTCGGAGCGCTGGGCGGATTTCGTCGCCGGTTCGAAGGAGACGCTTCGCAATATCTGCGTTTTTACGCGCATCCGTATGTTTATTCGTGCGCGCTGCCGCCGGTCGTGATTGCGGCAATTCTCAAAGCGCTGGAACTCGGCACGAGCGCAGCCGGAGTTGCGCGCAAAGCTTTGGGAGAACGCCGATTACTTCCACGCGCAACTGCGCAAGCATCGGCATTCGATACCGGAGCATCGACAACCTACGTGATGCCGATCGTGATCGGTGATCGCGAGCTGCATGTACCGGCTCGGGCACGAGCTGCGGCGGCGCGGTCTTTGGGTCGCGCCGGTGGATTATCCAGCGGTGCCGCAAAACAAGATTTGTTTCCGCGCGTGCGTGACCGCCAAACATACCCGCGCGGATCTCGATGAGGCGCTCAACATTCTCGAGGACACGCTCGTTCCGGCGTTGCTGCAAAAGGCAACCACGTCCGGTTGCGCTGCATGATGTCGAGCTGGCAGCGAGATGGTTCTAATGCGGCAGCGGTCATTCACGCGGCAGTCGCAGCCGACTTACAAAGCGCGCGAAGTCGAAGGCGCTCTCGATCGTTTATTTTTACCGGCCGCTAGGGTTTCGCCTGGCCGAGTTTTTCGCGCAGCTGAAGATGACGCCGGCGGGCGTCAGTCTTGCTGGCCGGCATCTTCGGTGTCATTGCCGGACATCTTTATTTTTACCGTAATCTCGGCATCAACATCGCGGGCATGGTGCTGCATGTCTGCGCGAATGCGCTCGATAACGCGGACGGTCAGCTTGCGCGGCTAACTCACCAGGAAAGCCGCAAAGGTCGCATCATCGATAGCGTTGCCGATCATTTGGGATTCGCGAGCGTTTACATTCATCTGACGCTTCGCTGCGCGTTTGCAGGTGCGTCGCCGGCGATCTGGCTTTTAGCGCTCGGCGCGGCGATCAGTCACGCCTTGCAGGGGCAGCGGCTGATTATTACCGCACCGCATTCCTCTACTTTGCGGACGGAAGCACGCACCGAAATAGATTCCTCCTCTGTACTGCGCTCTGACTATCGAAAGTTGAGCTGGGGACAGCGAGCATGGGACAAACTTCTCCTCGCGCTCTACTTGAATTTCACTCTGCAACAGGAAATGCTCGCGCCCCGTCTCAAAAAGCTGCGCGAGACCGCAAGCGCGGTGTTCCATGGCCGAATTCCCGGCTGGCTGGAACAGCGCTATCGAGATGCTGCCGGCCACATGCTCAAGTGGTGGCGCCTGTTAATGACTAACACGCGCATGCTGGTTTTATTTCTTGCTGCTCTTCCTTGGGCAGCCGGTTTATTACTTTTGGTTCGAGCTCATCCCGCTGAATGTGCTGTTCGTTTATCTGATCGTGCGTCAGGAAAAAATGGCTAAATCGCTGGAGCGACTCGTCGTCGATGCAGCGACGTTCGGCGTAGAACATTTCGTAAATCATTCTGTCATGTTGAGCGGAGCGAAACATCTCTGGCGAATTCGTTGGACGTTCGGTACAGAAGCGATCAGAGATTCTTCGCTCCGCTCAGAATGACAGTGCGGAATTATTTTAGTCTTTAGCGCGTTGAATATCGAAGTTTCAGAAGTGACCTCGCGCCGGGAGCGCGATGCGTTCATCAAATTCCAATGGGAAATTTATCCCAATGATCCGGCATGGGTGCCGCCGCTGATCATCGAACGGAAAGCGTTCCTTGATCGCAAACATCATCCGTTTTACAGGCACGGCGACGCCGCGTTATTCCTCGCGCGGAAAAACGGCAAGATCGTTGGCCGAATCATGGCCAGCGATGACCCGAATTACAATTCGTTGCACCAAACAAACGTCGGCTGTTTCGGTCTGTTTGAGTGCATCGATGATCGCGATGTAGCCGCTGCGCTCTTTGACGCTGCGGCGAGTTGGCTTCGCAAGAAAGGCCGCACTGAGATCATGGGCCCGATCGATTATTCAACCAATTACGTCTGTGCCCTGTTGATCGACGGCTTCGAATTTCCGCCCACAGTATTGACCGCGCACAATCCACCGTATTACCGGCAGCTGATCGAGGGCTACGGTTTTACAAAAGCGAAGGATTGGTACGCGTGGTGGTTTGCCGATCCTTCAAAAGCCGTGACGCAATTGCGACGGCTCGCGGCTCGCGTTCACAGGCATTGCCCTGTCACTTTTCGTCCAGCGAATCTCACAAATCTTCGGGATGAAAGCAGACGGCTCCGTGAAATTTACAACCAGGCATGGGAAAAGAACTGGGGCTTTGTGCCATTCACAGAAGCGGAGATTGAGTTTATGACCAAGGAACTTAAGCCGCTGCTCCTGCCGAAGTTCGCCTGGATCGCCGAGAACGGCGATGAGCCGGTCGGGTTCGCGCTGGGTGTGCCGGACATCAATGTGGTCCTGCGCGATCTCAACGGACGGCTGACACGCTTTGGCTTGCCGATCGGTCTGATCAAATTGCTGTTCTACAAGAATCGCATCCGAAAGGGTCGCCTGGTCGCTCTCGGCGTGATTGAAAAATATCGCCGCGCTGGCATTGCCGAGACGCTCGTGCTGCGCGTGATAGAAGAAACAATGGTCAAACGCGGAATCACCGGCGAGTTGAGCATGACGCTTGAAGACAATTTCATGATCAATCGTTTTCTCGAAGCGATCGGAGCCGATCGCTACAAGACGTATCGAATTTACCGCAAACAGTTACCCTGCTGACAACGACTGCCAAATGAAGCTGCGGCCGCCGGGGCTTCGTAAAACGGAGCTTCGTCTTGCTGGGCGGCCGTCAGATCACGAATGCGCTCGGGCCCGCGACGCCGCTATCCTTGACACCCGACTTGCCAGCATCCCCGCCACTTCCCGGCCGGCGTATCGCAGGGGATGGCTCACGGCCAGTGAGGCCTCCGCGGTGCAATAAACGCCGCATCCCGCCTGGCAATCCTTCTTCCGGTTGTAGCTCAGCAAATCTTCCCGCGTGATCTCGAGAATGTGCCTCTCGGTTCGCACCTGGCTGCAGAGCCAGAACTTGCCGGTCGATGAGACGAAGAAATATTTATAGCCCGCGATGCAGGTCCATTCGACCGGTTCCTGCCGCAGCATCTTCTTTTGATAAGTGAGAAGGTTCCAGCTCGAGTGAATCTTCTCGCCGCTGCGCTTCAGTTTCTCCTGGTGCTCGAGAAAGCGGAGCAGCGGCTCGCTCGCACTTGCATCGCGCAAGGCGCGGTCGTGCACGAGATCGTCGTGGATCACGCGCGCATGGACCCGGATGCCCAAGTCGAGGCAAGTGTCTATCACCTGTCCCATCTCATCGAGCGTCTCTTTGAAAAGGACGCCACTGACTTGCGGCTTGATCTTCGAATCTTTGAACCAGTCGAGCTTGTGCACGATCGACTTCATCGCTTTGCGTGTGCTCGCGATCGGCGTCATCCGGTCCACGGAAATTTGCAGTCCATCGAGGCCCGCTCCTTCAAGGTCCGCGAGGAGCTGGCGGTTCAGGAGAAACCCGTTTGTGGACATGCTCACTTTGCGAAAACCGAGGGATTTTGCGTAACGCACTACCTCCACAATGTCCGGATGCTTGAGCGGTTCGCCCCCCTGCAGACCGAGGCGCATGACGCCGAGCTTCCGAATGTGGTCCATCCACTTCTTGAGATCGGCCAGGGCCGGATGCGGAATCGAGTTGTTGAACTCGTTGCAATAATGGCAATCCAGGTTGCACTGTTCGGTCACGTACAGGTGCGCAGACCACGGTTTGGTGTCAAAAACGCGACGGACCTGCTGGAGATCGAGCATTCGTTCCCCTATCACAGTCATAGACGCGGTGTCAAGCAACTACGCTGGTTCCTAATCCTGCTGGAAGCGATCGGCGCGGAGAAGGAGAAGACGTGTCGAATCTAGCCGGCGGCACTCTGACTCCGGAGAGCCCACAGTGCCCAGGCCACGCGTGCCAGCTGAATGGCAGCCGTGACGGCTTCCCACCAGGCGATGAGTTTGAAGGCTCCGGCGGCAGTGCCACAGATAAGCCCGAGCACGAGAATCCAGACGTAAATATTCCGCCGTCCGCCCACGAGACGGAAGATACGATCGAAACGGCCCCAGCTCGCTGATCGATTTTCCGTAGTAGCGAACGATGCTTGCGCGCGCCAGTGCGTTCAGCACCTCTGCGCCAATAAGGAGAGCAAGATAAGAGAAGGCGTCGGGTAATTTTCCGGAAACGCTGAGGTGCCAGGCGAGCGCGATCCACCATGAATTCTCGAACAAGGCATCAAACAGATGTTCGAGCTTGCCGGCCTTCGACGTCTCGAGTTTTAGGCGCGCCAGCTTCCCATCAAGTCCGTCAAGGACACCGACAATTAGGGCAAGGCCGAATCCCCACGCAAGGTGACCGGTTACCAGAAGAATAGTGACTGTCCAGGCAACAACATTGCAAAACAGGGTCAACTGGTTGGGTGTGATCGGCGTTTTACAGAGACAAGAGACAAGAAAGGTCTCAATCGGAGCATGAAACCATGCGGGAATGTCTGGGGGCCCCTTTTGTATTGAATCCAACAGAACGCGCTCTGCCAGTTTTCTATTCGAAAGCGATGGCGCAGGAAACCAAAATGGCCTGAGTTTTCGACGCATCGAGACGTAGTATGAGGGCTGAGCGGAGACATCCAGCGCGGCCAAACCATCGTGCTCCAATCCGTTGCGCAGACCTTGTTCAAGCCCCGAATGCTTCGGGTTGCGCCGAAGCCCAATCGTATTCCAAAGAGCTGGACCGCATAGTTTCCCTCGGGCAGTATCCGGCGCGGAACCGATGAGGGCCTGAGTCCGTGGCCCCACGCCGGAGTCCACCAGAACCGTGGGTGCATTTTGCGAAACGAGGGCGCGCAACAATCGAGGGTCGAATACAGAACCAGCTGGAACAACGAGCAGAAGTGGAATTGCGTCGGAGCTGCGGGGCCAGAGATCGACAATCTGTTCCAGCCTCACCGGTCCAGCTGGACGAGTGCGAAGTGTTAAGTGCAACTGTGCCCGCGCCCACGAAGGGCGTGCGAGTTCCTTTGCGATTGGATCGGGCGTGCTCGAAAGAACCGTTGCGCGTTCAATTCCGCAACGTTGCAGTGTGCGGAGCAGGCGTTCCAGCGTGGAAATGCCGCAAAGCTCAACCAGCGCGCTGGGGTCGTCGGCCAGAATGACGCATTCGTTAACCATAAATTTTCAAGATCGGATACGGAATCGACTTTCGGAGCAAGTCGAGCAACAGCTCAACGGCCGCAAGCTTACAATAAATTCGCCTTAGCCTCGGCATTCGCTAGGCTTTCTGCTTGTGGCAAAAAATAACGGCTCGACTTTAGCAGATAATTTGCAGCGATCACGTGTCGATGGCGCGCCAGGCATTTTTCACGGCTTCGTTATAGTCCCTTCCTTGCGCAGTTGGTGATCATCCGCCGTTGCAACCTGTCTTGTAGCTATTGCTCGGAATACGACAAGGTCAGCGAGCCAGTCCCCACGGAAGTTCTGGAGGAACGGCTTCGGAAATTGAAAAGTCTGGGCACTTTTGGTATCTCTTTAACGGGCGGGGAACCCACGTTGCATCCGCAACTCCCCGATCTTATCCGAAAGTGCCGTAAACTCGGTTTCTTCCGCACGGGTATGATTTCCAACGGCTTTTTCTTGCGACCCGAGTTAATCGAGGCCCTCAATGAGGCAGGACTTCAGGAAATGCAGATTTCTATTGATGGAGTCCAGGCCAACGACACAACACAGAAGGTGTTGGCTAACCTGAAGAAACGCCTTCAATGGCTCCGTGAGTATGCCCGTTTTCGAGTGATTGTTAGTGGCGTTCTCGGTGCATGCCCCCACGAGAGGCTGAAGAGGTGCTCTCTTTTGCCAGGCAAATGGGCTTTGTCCCACGCGTTCTGCTTATTCACGATAATGAAGGTCAGTTGAAGCTGGGCAGTGAGGAAGCTAAGATATTTGAGAAGATCCTCGGCCAGCTGCCAAAGACTTTGTAGATTTTTCGACTTACCGAAAACGATTGGTGCGCGACGGTTCTGCGCCATTCAAATGTCGAGCTGGAAGCCGATACCTTTACGTTGATGAATATGGAAAGGTCAATTGGTGTTCACAGACTAGAAGCGTTTGGTCCAAAGTTTGATGGATTACACGCGCACCGATTTACGCGAGCAGTTTTACCAGTACAAGCCTTGCCACGCGACCTGCACACTCGGGTGTGCGCGCTCTACGAGCCAGCTCGATAACTGGCGGGCTCAACCCGGATTTAACTCGTAGCCGGCGCTCAGTTTTCTTCCGCGTGCCGCAGCATGCTGGGAGTATCCACGTCCTGCCACCAACCATCGCCGATATCGATGGCACGGACTTTATCGTTGCCAGCCATCAATCGAACTCCATCAGCCAGGCTGCAGTCGTTTCTGCCACTGCCGGACTTCGCTCGTTCGAAATAGTCGAAGATTTCGAGTGGGCAAACAAACAGCCCGATATCAATGGCATCGTAATCGCGCAGGTTTTTCCCGATGTCAGTGACTCTATTTCCCCGTGTTCGGACTTTCATCGCGTCTTCCAAATCGAAGATGGAATCGAGTTTCTGGTCTACCGCGATGTTAAGGAAATCGGAATCGAAAGAATCGAGCAGACGATCGACGACGGCAGCGTCGAAAAGATGGTCGCTCATCGTGAGAAGAAAGGGTTTGCTGAGGTGGCCAGCGGCCGCAAGAAGCGAGATGCCATTCTGTTTTTGCCAGTCGCGGTTTTCGATGAAGGACGCGCTGAGGCCGGAAGGAATCAATTGCTTGACCTGCTCGATCATGCGCCCGCTTTCGTAGCCGACCACAAAGTTGACGCTTGTGATCCCTGCGCGGATCAGGGTATCTAACGCGTACGAAATCAACGGACGGCCAAGCACTGGGACGAACGGCTTTAGGAAGGTGCTGTCCGATCCGCGCAGACGCGAGCCCTCGCCGGCCATCAAGATGACCGCTTCAGAGATAGCAGTCATATCTGGTAATACCTCTTCAATCCCCACAACCGGAGGCGTTGCGGAAGAAATCTGAAAATCAGAGGCGCAATTTTTGATTGGAATGCATCGCCAACTGTTATACGCGGCGGCGGCTGAACAGCGCTGACTAATCTGAGAACATGTCCTGTGCGACGAGGTCCGGTGGTGGCGCGCTTTTCATGTTGCGCTCGAGCGATTTCCCAAGTCCTCGCGACTTTTGTGTCGTAGCGGGGATTAGCCTCGGTGCTCTTGATCACGCCCTGGTTAAATTCCGTGCGAATGTCGGCCGGCTGAAGATCCACAACGTGCACGCGGGAATTACCGAGCTCGAGCTGGATTGACATGGTAAAGGATGCCAGGGCCGCTTTCGCGGCGTTGTAAGCCGCCATGAACGGCACTGGAAGCCGGGAAGCTAACGAAGTGACGTTAATGATCAAACCTTCGCCACGTGCCTGCATGTGGCGCAGTGCGAGTTGCATCAATTGGATTTGGCCGAAAACGAGAATTTGAAACTGGCTCGTAATCGTTTCCATGGGAAGAAGCTCAGCAGGCGTCAAAGTGACCGGCCCCGGCGTTGTTGATCACAACGTCGAAGTAACCAGCTTCGGCGAGCGCGGAATTGAATGCCTTCTCGATCGGAGAGCCGGTCGGCGAGATCGAGACGAATCGGATGCAATCGCGGCAGTTTTGGGATGCGTTCCAAGTTGCGTGATGTGCCCCATACCTCATGACCTTCCTCCACAAGTGATTTGGCAATGGCCAGGCCAATGCCCGAGCTCGCACCGGTGAGAAAGACCCGCCTCATCACGCCGGTTTGGCCAAGCGTCTGTGGCGCAACCAGCCAACCCCGAAGATTGCGAGGAAGACAAGACCGGCTATGACTTGTCCAGCGATCCCATCCAGAAACAAACGACACATCAACGCCGGGACAATAGCGATGATTGCGGTAAGGATCGGTGGACGGATGCTACTCCACGGATTGCGCCATCGAAAGACCAGACGCAAGCACGCCGTAACGCAAGATGCCTTGGATCACGTAGGGCAGCAGGATGCCAAACGCCGCGCCCATCACTCCAAATCGAGGAATCAGCCAGAGATTTGCGCCGAATGCTACTGGCGCAGGTGACCGAAGAATTCAGAAGGTTCAAGTGCGGGCGTTGCACCATGATTACGGTCTCACCCAACGACACAAACGCGTTCGTGGCACACGCGATGCCGAGGATCCCGAGCCAGGCGCCGCCTTGCTCAAACGCTGGACCGTAGATCAGTAAGATCACCGATCCGGTGAGCGTCATGAGGGCGACCAATGGTAACAAAATCCAAAGCATCCACTCGGCTAGACGAGCATAGGTGGCGGCGGCGCGTTGCTGATCGCCGGTTGCAGTCATGCCGGCAACGACTGGGGCAAAGATCGGATTGAACGTTTGGTTGACCTTGCGTAGGCTGCTCGCAAGCCCAACCGTGACACTATAAACGCCAACCGTGGCGAGGGTCACCCCGGGAGCGCGGCCGATGAACCATCCCAGCATGATCACGTCCAGCCGCAGGATGAACGCGTTAAACATCTGATAAACGCTGATGGGAGCGCCGTAGGCGAGCAATGGTTTTGCTTCGGTCCAAATGGAGACGGTGTCGCGCGCTGTCACACCGCTGAAGAGTCTTGAGGCAAATATGAGTGCGACAATTCCCGAAGCCGCGGTTCCGGAAACGGCGGCCACCTCCGGCGCGAACCTTGTGAATCCAAAGCCGAGCGCGATCAAAAGCGCCAGCGTCGTGATGGCAGGCTCTGTCATGCCTCGCGAGTAGATGTCGTGCTTCATCACCTTCATGCCGCGCGAGATGGAAGTACAAACGCGGTACAAAGCGATGCCCGGCAGCGCGCAGAGGACAAAGGCCAGCGCGGACAGCGTCTCGCGCGGAAATTGCAATCGATCGCCAAACATTTGCAGGGCCGTGATGCCGATGGCGGCGACGAGAGTCGACTGGGTTAGAACCAGAACAACGGCTGCCCGAAACAGCGCGCGACTGCGCGCGAGATTGCCGGTCGCTTGCGAACGGGCGATAAAAGTCGTGATGGCGTTATCGAGTCCGAAGACCGCAATTTTGCTGGCCAGATCGGTATTCGCCCAGGCAACCGAAAACGTTCCCAAGGCAGCCGGTCCGAGGAGTCGCGCCACGAGAAAGGTAAAGATGCCGCGAAAATTCGACGCCAACGTCGCGATCGTGTTCAAGATGGCGCCGCGTTTGAGCTCTGCTCCGGTTTCGTCTACGCGCGCTGGGGCATCCGCTGCCGGCGGCGGGATGTCGAGCGCAACTTCCGTTGGGCTCACTGACTCCGTCGCGAAGTCGGTCAGAGGCTTCGGCGATTTCAGCGTTATCTGTCATCCGTCACGATAAAGAGTGCCTACGCTACAATTGAGTGCTCGGGGCCGCCAAAATTTTCTCGCAAAGCGTTTTGGTCATGCATCAGTGGGTGACGGCAGCCTTCATTGCATCGAGAAGCGGCTGTCGCTACACTTAGGGTCCATTTCGCCCAAACAGCATGAGCATTCGTCCCCAAGCTAAAAGTTTTCGCAAGGATTGACTATCTTAGGAGGGCCAGAAAATGGATCTCCCAGCCGGCATTCTAACTTTGCAACGCACCGATCGCTGGGTTGGTGTGCCGCTTTGCGCCATTTTAACCCTTCTCAGAAGAATCTTTGAATCCGCTGGGCGGCCAGGACCGCGCCAGGTTCGGCGCATTCTCTTCGTCAAGTTCGCGGAGCAGGGCTCAACCGTTCTCGCCTATCCTGCAATTCTGTCGTGCGATCGAAATGGTTGGACGTGAAAACGTTTACTTCGTCGTATTCGAAGACAATCGCTTCATTCTCGACGCGATGGAAATCATTCCCGATGGAAATGTGATAACGATCGCGACGAAGAGTCTTTTCGGACTCGCGACTGGTGCGCTGCGAGCAGTGCTCGCAGGTCCGGAAAATCGGCATCGACGCGGTCGTTGATATGGAATTTCTGACACGCTTCTCCGCGATACTGACGTTTACGACCGGCGCCAAATCGCGTGTTGGTTTTCATACTTTTTCGGCGACGGACCGTACCGCGGCGACTTAATGACGCACCGGCTTTTATACAATCCTCATCTCCACACGAGTCAGATGTTCGAAGCCATGGTTGAAGCATTGACCCGCGATCCGGCGGTGCTCCCGACGTTCGACTTTACGCCTTCTGCAAACCAGCCACTCGCAAGATTTCGACCCTCGCCGTCTGAAGTTGCTGAAATCAATGCCCTGCTTAGAGCGCGAAAATCCTCGCATCGGTTCTGCGCCACTCATCCTGCTCAACCCGAACGCGAGCGACTTGCTGCCGCTGAGGCGGTGGCCGCCTCTGCGTTATGTCCAACTTGCGCGACGGCTGCTCGAACGTTATCCGGAGTTGTTTATCGGATTTACCGGTGCGCCGGCCGAAGCCGCTGCCCAATAACCAGCTTGCAGACGAGGTTGGTTCTGACCGCGTCATCCGGCTTGCCGGAAAAACGACTCTGCGGCAAGTGCTCGTCCTTTACACCCGCAGTGCGATTTTGGTGACGAATGACAGTGGCCCGGCTCATTTTGCCTCGATGACGCCGATTCGCGTCGTCACGTTGTTCGGGCCGGAGACACCGGCGCTATTTGCCGCGCGATCGCCAAACGCGACCGCCTTGTGGGCTGGCATCGCGTGCAGTCCGTGCGTGAACGCCTACAACAACCGGCAATCGGTCTGCCGCAACAATCTCTGCATGCAAGCAATCACAGTTGATGATGTTTTTAAAGAAGTTACGGGCATTTACGATTCTCTTAAGAGGACCACATCCGGAAATTAATCTGCCGAATGATGGGTGTGCCAACTCATAGATCGCGCCAATTTCGCTTCGCCGCGCTTGGGATAATCCTCCTCACGGTTGCAATTCGCCTTCCCTCTCTTTTGCATCCTCAGCCGATTGACGAGTGAGGCGATGATATTCGGTGGTAGCGAACGAGATCGTCGACGGAGGCCGTCCCTACGTTGACGCGGTGGAGCGCAAGCCGCCGCTGCTGTTCTGGACGTACGCGGCGGTATTCAAAGTCGCGGGCAAGTTCAATTGGAAGGCGCTTCACATGCTCGCGCTGGTCTGGACGCTATGCTGCGATGGCCGGGCCTATATGTAATCGGCACGACGAGTTGTTCGATCGCGAATACGGGTCTGATCGCTGCGCTCTTCTACAGTGTTTTCCAACCCTGGTGGAGCGTGGAAGAACCTGGCATTCGACGGCGAGATGCTAATGAATCTGCCGATCATCTGGGCGTGGGCAATCGCGCTCCGCCGCAGTTCATCGCGGCTGCGACCCGAACTCTTCCTGGCAGGTGCGCTTCTTGGCGCAGGCTTCCTGCTCAAACAGCCCGCCGCGATAGCAGCAGTCCCGCTCGGCATCTATCTACTTCTCCCGAGCTATCGAGCTAGCCGCAGTTTGACGCGAACGAATTCGATCATTCAGGCAGCTATGCTCACGGCAGGATTTTTCGCAGCCCTCGGTCTTGTGACGATTGTGCTTTGGAAACAAGGCATTCTCCATGAGGCGTTTTACTGGACAATTGCCGATCATGACGTTCCGCATGTTTTTTGGCAGAACGGGGATCGTGAATACGCTGACCTTCCTCGGGGCGTGTTTGCCTTTGGTAATCGGGGCGATAATGGCGTGCCGGGATAAGAGTGAGATTTGGGCTGGGAGGACGGCAGAACGAATAGCGCTTTTCGGGTTGCTTGCTGCCTCGGCGATCGGCGCTGCAGCCGGCGCGCGCTTTTACCATCACTACTACATCCAACTGATTCCTCCCCTTGCGCTGCTCGCGGCGCCGTACTACGCGCAGACTTTGGACCCGGAGGATGCAGCCGCCTCACTGGTTATTACGACCTTCTGTCACTTATGCCTGGTTGGCGCTCACCATTGTTGCCTTCTCAATCTCGCACTGGCTAGCGCTGGCTACGCGGCGCGAACCGAAGGAGACGGGACGCTATTTGCTCGAGCATTCTAGCTCCAAACGACAGGATTTTCGTCTGGGGCCATAAGGCGAGAATTTATCTCGACGCACGACGACGTCCTGCTTGTCGCTACATCATTGTCGTTTCCACTCACGGGATTATGTGTTCGGCGGACCGATCCCGGGTTTCGATACTCGCAGCCGGATCTTGCCAGGCGCCTGGACCAACCTCGAGCAGGATTTTGCCAGGCATCCGCCGACCTACATTGTCGATCTTTACTCTGAGCCTGGCGCACTATATCCAGTGCAAGACTTTCCGATCCTGGCCAAACTTTTGGCGGAACGATACCAGCCGGTCGCGCGCACCGCTGAAGGTGTAATTTATCGGATGCGCTAGGTTTGGTCAGCCGACCAATTAACTCTCTCCTTCAACGCATTAAGCTCCTTGGTAGACTCGGCCGCGAATTTTCCGGCTATAACGCTGTTTCGTCGTTCCTTAACTCCGGTTAGCGACAAAGCCACGCACCGCGCCATCACAAATCCAGATGGAACGCACGAGATGAACGGCAGCACTAAAGGCAGCCCATCCGCAGATGACGGCGTAACTTTGCGGAAAAGCGCCTAACAAGAAGCCGCACGCCAGTATCCAAACGTAAACGTTTCTTCGAGCTGCGATCAGTCGGAAAGCACGGTCGAACGGCGCGACGTCATCCAGCAGGCGGCCTTTAGCCATCTTCGTCCGGCGTCTCGCGAAGTGATCCAATACGTGCGATCCGATGAGCAATGCGAAAAAATAAAACACGTTCGGAAACAGGCCGCTTCGCCACAATTGAAAAGCGATAGCCGTCCACCACGAATACTCGATCAAATCATCGAGATGATGTTCCCATTTGCCGAGCTCGGTCGTTTCGATTTTGACGCGCGACTGTTTTCCGTCCAGTCCATCGACGATACCAAACATGAGAGCAGCGATGATTCCGAGCCCGACGCGGCCAAGCGCGAATGCCGCGGTCGCGCTGCATCCGATGACGAAACCTCCAATCGTAATTTGGTTTGGCGTGATTCGCGTTTTGCAAAGAAGCGAGATGATTGCCGTTTCGATCGGTGCGTGAATGTAAGCGGGCAAGTCGAGTGTTCCATTTTGCGCGGAATCGAGAATGACGCGCTCCGCTACACGACGGCTCTGCTCTGGCGGCGCTGAAAAACAAAGTGGCCGCACATGCCGGCGCATGCCGACGATGTAATCATCAACTTTAGCTGCGTCCACGGCGTCGATTTCACGAGCGTCGATCTTCTGTTTGAGCTCCTCAACAACCGGCGCGCTGTCAGAGCACGTCAGAAGGAAGTCCCGCGTCACCAAAGCCGGCCCGCTCGGGTTTTGGATCAGGTGTTGGACGAACTGCGGCGGATTGGAATCCACAAGAACAGTCGGAGAGTTCCTGGCTGACAGGGCGGCAAGCAAACGCCGATCGCAATAGACGTTTGCCGGGACAATTAGGAAGCGCGCCGTCTGGCCTTGTTCCAAAATCCAGTGGGCCGTGACTGGTTTAGCTGCAGTTGGAACAAGCTGAGCAGTGATTTGTTGTCGAGCCCACGAGCGCTTCGCCAATTCCGCTCCGATGATTTCCGGCGTTGCTGGAAAAACAATCGCGCGGCGAAATCCGAGTCGCTGCAAAATGCGGAGCAAACGTTCGAGTAAGTTGACGCCGCACAATTCGGTCAACGCCTCGGGCGCATCCGCAATTATGATTGGCAGGATATTCTCCATCGCCCGCGAGATTAACGGTGGAGCGGCGAGCTGCCAACTGTCAGCGACGCCTCGCGCCGCGCGGGTGGCTGGCGTTGATCAGGCCGTCTTTCATCTCATGGATCCAATCGCAGGCTTCGGCGATGACGGGATTGTGCGTGGCCAAGAGCAGAGCTTTGCCGCCTTCTTGGACGATATTTTGAAGCAGTTCAAAGGCGCGCTCGGAGTTGGCGGTATCGAGGTTGCCGGTTGGTTCATCGGCCAGAATGACACGCGGATCGTTAGCCAGCGCGCGCGCGATGGCGACCCGCTGTTGTTCGCCTCCGGAAAGATGGCGGCTCGGTCTGCGTAATTTGTCGCCCAAACCTACCGCTTCCAACAAGCCGGCAGCGCGTTCGCGCATCTTGTTATCGGAAAGTTGCCCCAGCTTGCGCATCGGAATCATCACGTTTTCCTGCGCAGTGAAATCCTCCATCAAAAAATGGAATTGGAAAATGAAGCCGATGAACTTGCTCCGCTTATGCGCGAGCTCGTCATCACTCAGCTCGGACACTGGCTCCGATTCGATTGAAACGCGGCCAGCATCGGGCAGATCAAGCAGTCCAAGAATGTACAGCAACGAACTTTTGCCGCATCCAGACGGACCGACAACCGCGTGGACGCTACCGGGCTCGATATCGAGCGAGACCCCGCGAAGAGCATGCACTCGCTCTTCTTCTTCGCCGAGATAACGCTCGATCCCTTCGCAACTAAGGCACGTTTCTGAGTTCATCTGGAACCTCGAATAGTAACAACCGGTGGCAACTCAGCGGCGCGACGCGCGGGGACATAACTGGCGATGAACACCGCCAGAAGCGCGAGAAACGTCGCAAACACGTAATGCTGCCACTCCCATGTCACCACAAAATGATTCGTATACAACAAGCCTCGAAGCCGAATGGGAATGTGCGAGATGCCCCACGTCATCAAAGCGCCCAACAGACAGCCAACCAGTGAACCGGCCGCAGCGATGAGCGCTCCCTGCCACAAAAAATCCAGGAAATATCGATGCGGCGATAACCCATCGAACGCAAAATGGCGATCTCCTTTATCTTCGCGAGGACCGACATGGTGAGCACATTGAAAATACCGAAACCAGCCAGCAGGATGATCAGAGAGGTGGTGATGGCCACCGACATTCGCAAGGTCAGAAAAAGTTGTAGCGTGCTCTCCTCGCGTTCCTGCCAGCTAACGGCGTTGTGCTGGAAAAGCGTTTCGAACCGGCTGGCCAACACCGGCGCACGATTCCGGTCCCGCAGTTTATAGATGATCATGGACGCTCCGGAAGGCTGCTTGCAGCAACGCCTGTGCAACCTTGGCGTGCGCAGTAAATCCGAGTCGAATCGATCGAGCCAATCCCTGCGCGTGCGATCGCTGCAACGTTGAATCGCCAGTACTCGCCGTTTGGGGCGAGCAATTGCACAGTCTCGCCGACGCTAGTCTGAAGGAGCTCTGCCAGGCGCGAACCGATAATGATCGCGCTGGTGTTATTTCGAAAGTCATCAAAGTTGCCGTCAATCAATTGGTGCAGAATGTCGGTCGTCTGCGCGTGCAGGGCGGGATCGATGCCGTAAAGATCGACCGTCGCGTTCTCAAACCCTGCGCGAGCGCTAACGGTTCCGCGCAGAACCGGTGAACAGGAAACGACATCGGGGAATTGCCTGCTCACCCGCATGATTTCGTTGGGGTTGGTGATGCCTTCAAAATAGAGACGGCGGCCAGTGACTGCCTTGGAGTTTTTCGCCGCGACCATGAGCGGCTCGTAACGCGGCCGAAAACGGGACCTGACGACGAGCGCGCCATTGCTCCCGATGTTGGACTCAATGAAGTAGCGCGTGAATCCCTGCGTTTGCGCCTGAGTGCAGATGAAGATTGCGACGCCGAAAACGACTCCGCTCAGGCTCAGAAGCAATGCACGCTTGCGATGCGTCAAAAAACGCAGGGCAATGTAAAGTGGCGGTGTCACCGCGCTTTCGGTGGAGGAGGCGAGTTGACCATGCGCTGCCGCACCGGCTGACCGGAACGAAACTTGTCCTGGTCGGAAACGATGACGTGATCGCCTTCGGCCAGGCCACTGAGCGTCTCGGAAAAGTCGAGAGTGCGAAATCCTACGTTGACGGTTCGCCGCTGCACAATCCCCCATTTACCACCAGCGCCTGGTCCACAAGAAGAGCGCGCGTCGGCACGAGCAGGGCATTTTCGTGAACGCCGGTAATGATGTTCATCTCCCCGGTCATTCCGACCATCATGTTGTCGGGCGGATTTTCCATCTCCAGCACAACGGTATAGCGCTGCGTAGTTGGATCGGCTGCCGGCTGCACTGACGTGACGCGCGCCGCGAATGTGCGCGTGCGGTACGCGTACAATTGCACTTTGGCTGTCATTCCTGGTTTCACTTCGCCTACGTCTTCCTCGTTCACTTCGCCGCGCACATAAGTCTTTCGCGAAGAGACGGTGAAAAGCTCATTCCCGTCTGAAACCAATTCGCCGTCGATCGTCTGTACGTTGGTTAGAATTCCGTCAATCTGGGACCGGACTTCGGCATTCTTCATTGCTGCTTCGAGCTTTTTGGCAGTTTCTTGCAGAGACTTGAGATTACGATCCCGCTCGATGCGCTCTGTCTCCACGGCGCCGCGCAAACGGTTCACCTCGCTCTTGGATTTCTGATACTCGACAGCGGGCACGTTCCCTGAGGAAACGACTTTTTCGAGCCGTTGCAGATTGTCCTCCGCTGCTTTGAGCAACTCCGAGGACGGGACGGGGAGAGCCGCGCGGTCAACGGCCGCCTGCAAATCGGTGCGCGCTTGTTTCAATTGTCTGGAGGTTTCCTCGTCAGCGATGGTTGCTAGTAATTCGCCCCTTTCCACACCTTTGCCGATCGCGCCGCGACCGGCAGAGAAAGAGTCGGCCAGCCGAATAAACCCGTCGTTTTGCGCGCGTACTGCACCACAAACGCGGGTTCGATCCGCACCGTCC
>ERZ1370068.4438-contig-3511_pt1 | contig 34483 bp, 40 predicted proteins | sample MGYA00561227_ERZ1370068 | MGnify/ENA primary metagenome ERZ1370068 (study PRJEB38410, sample SAMEA6850437) | metagenome | study: Metagenomic assessment of the ecological functions of the soil: analysis of the soil microbiota associated with the...
GGTAGTACTTCGTTCAGTTACGTATTGCTCCGGTCTATGCCGAGGAGGCCGCCCGGCGGCTCTTCGCGCTCCGGCACGCGCCGGTCAGGCTCGCTCGCTCGCTCCTCAGGAGATCGTCGTCGAGGACACACGCCTGACCTGGCGCGGCGATGCCGTAGGGCTCGCCGATCCTCCCGGGGCCGAGCTGTCTGCTCGAGGACGCGACCTTCGTCGTCGTCGATCTCGAGACCACCGGGCTGCGGCCCGGCAGCTCGCGCATCTGCGAGATCGGCGCCGTGCGCGTGCGCGAGTTCGAGCTCGCCGAGGAGTTCGAGCTGCTCGTCGATCCCGGCGTCCCGCTCGGCGCGGCGATCAGCGCCGCTCACGGGCCTTCGACGACGCGGAGCTGCGCGGTCAGCCGCATCCGGGCATCGCGGTACGGCGCTTCCTCGAGTTCGCCGGCGACGCGGTGCTCGTCGCGCACAACGCACGCTTCGACCTCGGGTTTCATCGACCATGAGACGGAGCGGCTGACCGGCGGCCGGCTGCGCCGGACCGGTGGTCGACACGGTCGGGCTCGCACGCCGGCTCCTCGGCTGGCCGAACCCGCCGCGCGGGCTCGCTTCGCTCGCGCACTTCTTCGGCACCGCAGCGCGGCCCGTGTCACCGCGCGCTGCCGGACGCGCAGGCGACGGCGGAGATCCTCGTTCAGCTGATCGGGCTCGCGCAGGAACGCGGCGCGCGCACCGTCGCGGATCTCGTCGACCTGGCTGCGCCGCGCGTGCGCGAGGTCTACGCGAAGCGGACCGCTCGCCTTCGGCGCGCCGACGTCGCCGGGCGTCTATCTCTTCCGCGACCGCCACGACCAGGTGCTATACGTCGGCCGCGCGCGCGACCTGCGTGCGCGCCTTCGTTCGTACTTCCGTTCGGACCGGCAGCGACCCGCCGTCGAGGCGGCGCTCGCTCGCGCTCGACGCGGATCGAGTGGCGCGTCGACCGGCTCCGAGGTCGAGGCGGCGCTCGAGGAGCTGCGGCTTCTACGCGAGCTGCGTCCGGTCGCCAACGCGCGCAACGACGCGGCCGGACCGCTACGTCTATCTCCGCCGGCGCGGCGACAGCGTCGTCTGCTCGCAGACGCCGACGCCTCTCGGCCCGATCCGCAGCCGCACGCGCGCGCGACTCGCCTGCCGGGCGCTCGACGGAGCCTCGGCGGAGGAGCTCGAGCGTCCGAGCTCGCGCTGCCGCGCGTTGCGCGCACGCCTGCGTCACCTTGCCGAGTGCCGGCGCTACGAGGACGCAGCCCGGCCTGCGCGACCGCATCAGCGCGCTCTGAACAGATCGTCGCGTGCCCTTCGCCGCCTCGACCAGCTGCGCCACGCACGCTGCTGCCTGCTCGTACCCGCCGCCGAGCCCGGTTTCGCGCGGCGTCTTCGTCGCCGGCGGACGCGTCGCCGCCGTTCGCACGCTTCCGCGCGGCGAAGGAGCGCGAGCTCGAGGTCGACGCAGGTCTTGCCGAGACGCAACTGCTCGACGCCCGACCACCTCGCCGCCGAGGACGTCGACGACGCACTGCTCGTGATCAGGAACGTTCACTGCGCCGCCCGCCGCCTGAGCTGCGCGTCGCGCCGCTCGAAGCGCGACGCGATTCTCAGTCTGGCGGCGGCTCTTCCAGCGGCTCTGGGCGGGGCAGCCTCGAGCACGACCTCGCGCTCGTGCGGCTTGATGCCGCCCTCCTTGATCTCCTCCGCCCAGTGACACGCGACCTCGTGGCCGGTGGAGAACTTGCGCAGCGGCGGCACTTCCTCGCGGCAGCGCGTCGGCTGCACGAACGGGCAGCGCGTGTGGAAGCGGCAGGCGGCCGGCGGGTTCGCGGGGCTGGGCAGATCGCCGCCGAGCAGGATCGGCCTGCGCTTCCGCTCGACGACCGGATCGGGGATCGGCACCGCCGACAGCAGCGAGATCGTGTACGGGTGCAGCGGGTTCGTCGTAGAGCTCGTCGGCCGGCGAGATCTCGACGATCCTGCCGAGGTACATGACCGCGATCCGGTCGGAGATGTGCCGCACCACCGCGAGGTCGTGCGCGATGAACAGGTAGGTGAGGTCGAACTCGCTCCTGCAGGTCCTCGAGCAGGTTGATGATCTGCGCCTGGATCGAGACGTCGAGCGCCGAGACCGGCTCGTCGGCGACGATGAAGTCGGGATTGCAGCGCGAGCGCGCGGGCGATGCCGATGCGCTGGCGCTGGCCGCCGGAGAACTCGTGCGGGTAGCGGCGCGCGGCGTCGGCGGGCAGGCCGACGATGCTCGAGCAGCTCGCGCACCGCGCGCGCTCGCCTCGCGCCGATTCGCGAGCCGTGGACGCGCAGCGGCTCGCCGACGATGCGCCCGACGCTGTGGCGCGGGTTGAGCGACGCGTACGGATCCTGGAAGACCATCTGCATCCGCCGGCGCAGCGGCGCAGCTCGTGCTCGCTCGAGCGTGCGTGATGTCCGTGCCGTCGAAGACGGATCTTGCCGGCGGTCGGCTCGTAGAGCCGGAGGATCGCGCGCCCGACCGTCGACTTGCCGCAGCCCGACTCGCCGACGAGCCCGAGCGTCTCGCCGCGGCTGATCGTGAAGCGTGACGTCGTCGACGGCCTTGATGTCGCCGACGTGGCGGTCGAGGACGACGCCGCTCTTGATCGGGAACTAGACCCTGAGGTCCTCGACCTCGACGAGCGGGCCGTCGCCGTCGACGCGTCATCACGCCGCACGCCGCCTGCGCTCGCGCTGCCACTCGTCGGCCGGCACCGGGTTGAAGCAGGCGACCTTGTGTCCGCCGCTCGATCTCGACGAGCGACGGCACCTGCCGGCGCGACTGCGTCGACCTCGTAAGCGGCAGCGCGGCTGCGAACGGACAGCCGCAGGCGGCGCTGCAGCATGTTCGCGCGGCGCGCCTTCGATCGGCTGCAGCCGCGCGCCGCGCCCGCGTCGAGCCGCGGGACGCTCTGCAGCAGGCCGAGCGTGTACGGGTGGCGCGGCGCGCCGAAGAGCTGCTCGGCCGAGCCCGTCTCCATGAACATGCCCGCGTACATCACGTTCACGCGCTCGCACATGCCGGCGACGACGCCGAGGTCGTGGGTGATCAGGATCAGCGCCGCGTTCTCGCTCGGTCGACGAGCTCGCGCAGCAGGTCGAGGATCTGCGCCTGGATCGTCACGTCGAGCGCCGTCGTCGGCTCGTCGGCGATCAGCAGCTTCGGCTCGCACGCGAGCGCCATCGCGATCATCGCGCGCTGCCGCATCCCGCCGGAGAACTGGTGCGGGTAGTCGCGCAGCGCGCTGCCTCGGCGCTCGGGATCCCGACCCGGTCGAGCAGCTCCGGCCGCTCGCGCGCGTCGGCCTCGCCTTGCGTCATGTCCGAAGTGCGTCTCGAGCGCCTCGCGGATCTGCCGCCCGATCGTGAGCACCGGGTTCAGGCGTCGTCATCGGGTCCTGGAAGATCATCGCGATCTCCGTGCCGCGGATCCGGCGCAGCGCGCGGTCGCTCAGGCGCGATCAGGTCGCGTGCCCTCGAACATCGCCGGCCGCCGACTCACGTCGGCCGTTGCGCGCGAGCAGATGCCGAGCGAGCGCGAGCGACGTGACGCTCTTGCCGCAGCCCGACTCGCCGACGATCCCGAGCGTCTCGCCCGGAGCGATGTCGAACGAGATCGCCGTTGACGGCGTGCACGGTGCCGCGCCGCGTCCAGAACTGCGACGTGCAGGTCCTCGACGCGAGAGGAGCGGCTCGCTAGCCACGGCCGCGCAGCTTCGGGTCGAGCGCCTCGCGCAGCCCGTCGCCGATCAGGTTGAACCCGAGCGACCGAGATGACGATCGCGATGCCCGGGAATGATCGCCAGGAACGGCGCCGTCTGCGAGGTAGTCGTTCACGTCGGTCGAGCATCGTCCCCCACTCCGGCGTCGCCGGATCCTAGCGGGCCGAGCCCGAGGAAGCCGAGGCCGGCGACGTCGATGATCGCGGTCGCCATCGCGAGCGTCCCCTGGACGATCACCGGCGAGATCGAGTTCGGGAGGATGTGCGAGAACGAGAATCGCGCGCTCGCGCACCCCGACCGACCGCGCGGCCAAGCACGAAGTCGTTCTCCTGCTGCGCCGAGGACCGAGCCCGCGCAGGAGCCGCGCGAAGATCGGGATGTTGACGACCCCGACCGCGAGCATCACCTGCCACAGACCCGGGCCGAGCAGCGGCGACGATCCCGATCGCGAAGCAGGAAGCCCGGGATCGCGAGCATGACGTCCATGCAGCGCATGATCATCGATGTCGACGCACCGCCGAGGTAGCCGGCCGATCGCACCGAGCACGAGCCCGATCGAGAGGCCGATCGCGACCGAGACGACGCCGATCAACAGCGAGTAGCGGGCGCCGTAGACGATGCGCGAGAACTCGTCGCGACCGAGCAGGTCGATCGCCGAACCAGTGATCCGCCGACGGGCCGACCGGCTCGCCGTTCTTGAGCAGGTCGAGATTCTGGTCCGTTCGGCGCCGTAGGGCGCGATCAGCGGCGCGAAGATGCGCGACGGTGACGAAGACAGCGACGAAGAACGCCCCGACGACTGCGCCCGGGTTGCGGATCGAGCCGGTACCACGCCTCGCTCCAGAGCCTCGACGGCGCTCGAGCGCCCGATCTCGCGTGCTTCGATCTCGGCGACGCTGACATCAGCTGTACCGGATCCGCGGGTTGATGATCGGCGTACGAGATGTCGACGATGCAGGTTCACGAGGACGAAGACGACCGCGAGGAACAGGATCCCGCCCTGCAGCACCGGGATAGTCGCGGTTGACGATCGCGTCGCGCAGCCACGAGCCCATGCCCGGGAAGGCGAACACGGTCTCCGTCAGCACCGCACCCGAAAGCAGCAGCCCGGTCTGAAGGCCGATGATCGTCGACGACCGGCAGCAGCGCGTTGCGTAGGACGTGGCGCCGGTCGACGCGTATCGGGCGACAGCGCCCTTCGCACGAGCCGTGCGCACGTAGTCCTCGTTCTGCACGTCGAGCGCCGACGCGCGCGTGATGCGCATGATGATCGCGAGCGGGATCGAGCCGAGCGCGATCGCGGGCAGGATCAGGTGCTTGATCGCGTCCCAGAACGCGGCCCAGTTGCGCGGTGATGATCGCGTCGAGGACGTAGAAGCCCGTCGGGTGCTCGGCATTCAGCGAGCACGTCCTCACGGCCGACGCTCGGCAGCCAGCCGCAACCGCACCGCGAAGATGTACTTGAGGATGATCGCGAGGAAGAAGATCGGGATCGAGATCCCGATCAGCGAGCCGACGAGGCTCGAGTGGTCGAAGACGCCGCCGTAACGCTTGGCCGCGAAGAACCCGAGCGGTAAGCCGACGCCGACGGCGAAGATCATCGCCGCGACCGCCAGCTCGATCGTTGCCGGGAAGCGGCGCTTGATCTCCGAGGCGACCGTGCGGCGCGACGGTGATGCTCGTGCCGAGATCTCCGTCGACGACCGTCACCTTCAGGTAGTCGACGTACTGCAGCGGCAGCGGGCGGTCGAGCCCGTAACGCTCCTTGTACTGCTTGACGAGCTCAGGCGTCGCGCGCTCGCCGAGCAGCGCCGACGCCGGGTTGCCCGGCAGCGCCGTGGACCCAGAAGAAGATCAGGATCGAGACGCCGAGGAGAATCGGGACGAGCAGCAACAGCCGGCGGACGACATACCGAAGCATCGGTCAGTCGTCCGCCGGCTGCTGTCTATCTGCTACTGACCTCCGTATCCAGCGTACTGGAACCAGACGCCGCCGACCGGCGTTGCGATCAGCTTCGTGACACGCTTCTCGGCACCGAGTGCCGGAGTCGCATGCGCGTACGGAACGCCGGGCAGGTACTTCATGATCAGGATGTTCGCCTGCTGGTAGAGCTTCACCCGCTTGGCGAAGTTCGGCTCGTTGAGCGCCCTGTTGCAGGATGCCCGTCGATCGCCGCGTTGTGGAACCCGAACTGCGGGTTGAAGTTCCGGAAGAACGTTCCGAGGAAGTTGTCCGGATCTCCGTAGTCACCGGTCCAGCCGATCAGGTTCAGATCGCCGGCGCGTTCCTTCGTTGACCTTCGGAACGTAGGTCGGGCGCCACGGTGCGCTGTGCGCGACCACGTTGAAGCCGGAAGCCTCGAGGCTCGCTGCGAATGCCCTGGAAGTTCCGCTGTCGGGTCGGGCATGTACGGCCGTGAGACGTCCGTCGGGTACCAGAAGTCGACCGTGCACGGGACCTGCAGCTCGACGCAGTTCGAGCAGCTGCCTTCGCCTTCGTCGGGTTGTACGGGTACTTCTGCGACCTTGTTCGATCCAACCGAAGAGGCTCGGCGGCTGGAACTCGTTCGCGCACCTGGCCGGTGCCGTAGTAGAAGTTCTTCACCACGGCGGCGCGGTTCGAGGCCGTACGCAACCGCCTGCCGGACCTTGATGTCGTTCATCGGCGAGCCCGGGCCCTGGTGGATCGTCACGTACGCGACGTTGAACGCCGGCCGCTTGATCACCTTGAGCCGCGAGTCGCCGGACAGTCCGCCGATGTCCTGCGGCGGAGCGAGGTCGAACGCGTTGATCTCGCCGGTCTTCAGCGCCTGGAAGCGCGCCTCGTTGTCCGAGATCGGCCGGATGATGATCTTGTCCAGCTTCGCCTTCTTGCCCCAGTAGTTCGGGTTCCGGACGAGCTCGACCTTCTGGCCGATCGTCCAGGACGAGAACTTGAACGGGCCGGTGCCGGTCGGATGCTGGAACGCATACGGTGCCGGTCGGCGCAGAAGCGCCGCCGCTCAGCGTCGCCTGGTCGGCGCCGTACTTCTTCATCGCCGTCGGGCTCTGCATCGCGAACGACTGGATGACGAGCGACGGGAAGAACACGCCCGACGCGCGCGTTCAGCGTGACGACGATCCGCGAGCTTGCCGACCGTCCTGCAGCTCTTGGAACAGCGGCGGCGAGCAGGTTCGCGACCTCGTTCTTCTTGAAGCCGCCGTAGGTCGCCTGGTAGTAGAACGTCGCCGACGGATCCTGGAACGGCCCCGTCCAGTTGTACCAACGGTTGAAGTTGCGCACAAGCAGCCGCGGCATTCCACGGCGTGCCGTCGTGGAACTTCACGCCCTTGCGCAGGTTGAACGTCCAGACCTTGCCCGCCCTTGAGAGCTTCCAGCTCGTCGCCAGCGACCGGAACGATCTTCGTAGTGCCCGGCCTCAGCTTCACGAGGCCCTCGAACATCTGCTCCGTGACGCGGAACGACTCGCCGTCGGACACGAGCGCCGGATCGAGATACGTCGGATCCGACGCGCCCGCGAAGACGAGCGTGCCTGCCCTCGAGGCGCCACCTGCGGTACCCGCGACGACCAGCACGAGCAGCGCCGCGAGAGGCAAGGCCGAGCCTTCTCAAATCCCCCTCACACAATCTCCTTTCGTCGTCACCGCCCCTCAGGCGGACGCAGCAAGTATGAACAGAAGGTTAAGCCTTCCTCAAGTTAAGACTCCGCCACCGGGGCTGGACGCCGAAATCGGCTGCGGACGGTCATGCGATTAGTCGAGGCCGTTGAGCGAGGCGGGCCGGAGCCGCTCCGCAGCGTCGATGAGCGCGGCCTTTGGCCGCCCTCAGGTTCGATCCGGTCTGTGGCTTAGGCGGCAGCGAGATCGAGATCTCGCAGCGCCGAGAGCCGGGCGAGGGCCTGGCCCTCGAGCTGCCGGACGCGCTCGCGGGTCAGGTCGAGCTCGTGGCCGATCGCCTCGAGCGTCCAGGGCTCGCCCTCGAAGCCGAAGCGCAGCTCGAGGATGCGCCGCTCCCGCTCGGGCAGCGCGTCGAGCGCCTTGCCGGACGCCCTGGCGGCGGAGCGACTCCTCGGCCTCGTCGAACGGATCGGCGGCCTCGCGGTCGGCGAACAGGTCGCCGAGCTCGCCCTCGTCGTCCGCGCCGACCGTCTGGTTCAGCGAGACCGACGCCTGCGCGGCGCCGAGCGCCTCGTCGACGTGCTGGATCGGCAGGCCGGTCGCCTCGGCGAGCTCGTCCTTCGTCGCCTCGCGGCCGAGCTCGACCTCGAGCCGGCGCGCCGCGCGCGACAGCTTCTGCTGGCGCTCGACGACGTGCACCGGGACGCGGATCGTGCGCGCGTGGTTCGCCACGGCGCGCTGCACCGACTGGCGGATCCACCAGGTCGCGTACGTCGAGAACTTGTAGCCGCGGCGCCAGTCGAACTTCTCGACGGCGCGGTTCAGGCCGAGCGTGCCCTCCTGGATCAGGTCGAGGAACGGGACGCCGAGGCCGCGGTAGCCCTTGGCGATCGAGACGACCAGGCGCAGGTTCGACTCGATCATGCGCCGCTTGGCGATCGGGTCGCCGCGCTCGATCGCCTTCGCGAGGGTGACCTCCTCGGCGGCGGTCAGCAGCTTGTGGCGGCCGACGTCGGCGAGGAAGAGCTGAAGGCTGTCGGCGGAGCCGACGAGGACGTGCGGCTCCGGCTCGACGGGCTTCTCTCTGCCTTCTCGGCCTTGCCTCGGCTTCCGCGGCGGCTGGCGGACCTCGAGCCCGATCGCGCTCGAGCTCGCGGGTCAGCTCCTCGACCTCGGCCTCGTTGAGGTCGTGCTCGAGCGCGAACGCCTCGAGCTCGGCAGGCTCGAGATAGCCGCGCTCCTCGGCGCCCTCCACGAGTGCGCTTGGCCTGGTCGGAATCAAGCAGTTCGTGCAGCTGATTCTGTGTCAAGTGTCCCTTTCGAGTCCTACTTTGTGATACTGCGGCCAACCTTCGCACTGTAGGTCGAATCTCCTCTTCTTTCCAGGGTCAACGCGTCCCTGAAGGGCCTCGAAACCTGCAACGAGACCGGTGCCGCTTTGTTATTCCGTCGCCGCGGGCTCCTTGGATTGCGCGCGGACCGGAAAGTCGAACTCGATCTTGTCCTCGTCGTTCAAGACGAGCCGGGCACGGAAAGGTTTGCCGTTCCGTCGACCGGAAACCTGAGAGTACTTCGCGGGTCCGACGTTCCTCGATCAGCTGCCGCGCGATCTCGGGCGTGAGCGTCCGGCTGGCGACCCGTTTCCAGATCACGAAACCGCAGCCGGCCTCCTCGCGGCTCTTCCAGCTCGTGCAGCCGTAGGCGCGTCGAGTTCTCCTTGATGATCTCGCCCGTCTCGGCTCCGCAGCGCGGGCACGGGCCGAGCTCGACCCGCTCGGGGCGGAGCTTCTCCTTGTCGAGCGCGGCGATCTGCTCGACGGTCTCGCTTGGCGAAGTCGGCGATCCCCTTCATGAACTCCTTGCGATCGCCGCTGCCGTGCTCGATGTCCGAGAGCTTGTTCTCCCAGTCGCCGGTGAGCTCGGGCGAGGTGAGCTTGTGCTCCTCGAGCATCGTGATCACCTGGATGCCCTTCGGCGTCGCCTGGAGGTCCCTGCCGACGCGCTCGATGTACTCGCGGCGGATCAGCGTCTCGATCGTCTCGGCGCGCGTCGCCGGGGTGCCGAGGCCGGATTCCTTCATCGCCTCGCGCAGCTCCTCGTCGTCGATCAGCTTGCCGGCGGTCTCCATCGCGGAGAGCAGCGTCGCCTCGGTGTAGCGGGGCGGCGGCTTCGTCATCTTGTCCTCGATCTCGGCCGCGATGCAGCGCGACCGCTCTGGCCCTCCTGCAGCGCCGGGATCTCGCCGCTCTCGTCGCGTCCTCGTCCTCGGACTGCCGCTCCTGAGTCGGGCTCGAGGCCGTAGACGCCGCGCCACCCGGCCTCGAGCGTGATCTTGCCGCGCGTGCGGAAGCGCTCCTCCTCGACGAGCGTGATCACCGTCGTGCGCGCGTAGCGCGCCGGCGGGTGGAACACGGCGAGGAAGCGCGCGGCGACCAGGTCGAACATCACGCCGCTCGTCGGGCGAGAACGGCCTCGACGTCGTGCTCGACGTCGGTCGGGATGATCGCGTGGTGGTCGTCGACCTTCGCGTCGTTGACGACGCGCTGCAGCGGCAGCTGGTCGAGGCGCGAGCACGTACTCGGCTGCCTTGCGGTAGTCGCTCGATCGGCTGCAGCGTCGCGGCGGTCGGCTTCAGCTGCGGGACCATGTCGCCGGAGAGGTAGCGCGAGGACGTGCGCGGATAGGTGATCGCCTTCTTGCCCTCGTAGAGCGACTGCGCGGCCTGCAGCGTGCGCCGCGCGGAGAAGCCGTAGCGCGCGGTTCGCGTCGCGCTGCAGCGAGGTCAGGTCGTAGAGCAGAGGCGCGCGCTCGGACTGCTCCTTGCTGCTCGACCTTCTCGACGGTGCCGTCCTGGCCGGAGACCTTGGCGACGATCTGCGTCGGCGCGCGCGAGGTCGCCGAAGATCCGCGTCTCGTCGCCCTCGAACCAGAGGCCCTGGTAGCGGCGGCTGGAACGTGCGCGTGGACGAGGCGGTACGGCTCGGGCACGAACGCCTGGATCTCGCGCTCGCGCTTGACGATCATCGCCGAGCGTCGGCGTCTGCACGCGGCCGAGCGAGACGACGCCGCCGACCCACGCGCGGCCGCGAATCGTCGCGGCGCGCGTCGCGTTCATGCCGACGAGCCAGTCGGCCTCGGAGCGCGAGCGAGCCGCGTGCCTCGAGCGGCTGCATCTGCGTCGCCGGGCGGAGCTTCTCGAAGCCTTCGCGGATCGCCTGCTTCGTCATCGAGCGAGATCCAGAGCCGCTCGACGGGCTTCGGCGTTCGGGCTCGTTGCCGACGCCGAGACCGATCTCGTAGATGTACGCGAAGATCAGCTCGCCCTCGCGGCCGGCGTCGCACGCGTTGATGATCCGGTCGACGTCGTCGCGCTTCAGCAGCGTTGTCGATCAGCTTCAGCTGCTTCTTCGCCTTCGCGTCGCGCGGCGCCGAGCTTGAAGCCGTCCGGCGGGACGATCGGCAGGTCGGCCATGCTGCCACTTCTTCCACTTCTCGTCGTAGACCTCCGGGTCGACGAGCTGGACGAGATGGCCGACGGCAAAGGTGACGACGTACTCGTCTCCCTCGTAATGGGTCTCCTCGTTCGTGAAGGAACCAGGCAGCGCGTCCGCGAGATCGCGGGCGACGGATGGCTTTTCGGCGACGACTAAAGTCTTCACGCGAGACACAGTAGCGAAGGGCTCGCACGACGCAGGATCACGCAAACGAGCCGAAAATGGAACGATCCTTTCGCGCCGTGCAACCCGTTTACCTGCTTGCCGCCACGATCAGCTGGCCCGTCGTCAAGGTCGGCTTTCCGCCTCCGCGCACGCGGAACCGAGCACCTGCCGGAGGGCGGCTTCGTGCTCGCCGCCAACCACACGTCGAACTTCGACCCCTGGCCGCTTGGACTCCCGCTCTTCCCTCGGCAGGCAGCTGCGCTTCATGGCCAAGAGCGAGCTGTTCAACCCGATTCTGAAGCCGATCCTGGTCGGGGGCGGCGCTTTCCCCGTTCGCCGCGGTCAGGCCGACCTGGAGGCCGTCAGATCCGGCGGTCGAGCCGTCAGGGACGGTGAGATCGTGGTCATGTTCCCGGAAGGGACGCGGCGCCGAAAGGGGCTGCGCAAGAAGCACGACCCGCGCGCACACCGGCGCGGCGCGGATCGCGCTGAGCGCCGATGCCCGCTCGTGCCGGCTGCGATCAAGGGACCGACCGCCTCACCGGCTCGGCCCGCTGCGGGTCGCCTACGGCCCGCCGATCCTGCTGGACGATCTTCGCGGGCAGGAGATCAGCCCGGCCGCGCGCGAGGCGACCGAACGGCTGATGGCTAAAATCCACGAGCTCGAGGCGTCAGCTGTGAAGCGTCCGCTGCTCGTGATCGACGGCGACTCGCTCGCGCACCGCGCCTACCACGCGCTCCCGAAAACGATCCGCCGAGCGGAAGGCAAGCCGTCGAACGCGATCGTCGGCTTCACGAACTTCCTCCTGCGTCTCTGGGACGCCGAACAGCCACGGGCCGTGGTCGTCGGCTGGGACACGCTCGAGGTCCCGACCTACCGGCACGAGGCGCTCGAGGCGTATCAGAGCGGGCGCGAGTTCGACGACGAGCTCCTCGAGCAGCTCGCCCTGCTCCCGCAGCTCGTCGATGCGTTCGGGTTCGCGTCCGCGAAGGCCCCGGGCTACGAGGCGGACGATTTTCTCGCGGCGGCCGTCGCAGCGCGAAGAGAACGGGGCGGGACGGCGGTCGTCGCCACCTCGGACCGGGACAGCTTTCAGCTCGCGAGCGACCGAACGACGATCATCCAGCCGATCCGCGGGGTCAGCGAGCTCGCCCGGATCGGCCCCGCCGAGGTGCGGGAGCGCTACGACGTCGAGCCGGCCCAGGTGGTCGACTTCATCGCCCTCCGCGGCGATCCCTCCGACCGCATTCCGGGCGCTCCTGGCTTTGGGCCGAAGAGCGCGGCCGACCTGCTGCGCCAGTACGGCTCGCTCGAGGAGGCAATCGCTGCCGGCCGGTTCTCGGCGATCGCGGAGGAACTGCGGCTCTACCGTCGAATCGCGTCGCTAGACGCCTCCGCCCCTCCCTCCCCTCGAAGACCAGACACCTACTTGGGCGGAGGCGTCCTCCTCTCCTCAGCAGCTGGGGCATGAACGCGGTCGCGGAACGCGTTGCTGGGCGCGCCGAGTGATGTAGATGTACACCTACATCACTGAGAGTCCCTTTCATAATGGGGCCTCGTCGCCGGGGTGCGATGGTCGGTTTCTGGCAAGGACGCGGGGAGTGCCCGTATCAGCAGATACGGGCGCGACTGAGGATCGCCGCCAGGGGCCGTCCAGCGCGGCCCGGGCTCAGTGCCTCATTGTGGAAGGGGCTCTTAGGAGTTCTGGCCATGGATCAATGGTTGTCAGACGCGCGCGATGCGCTCGCTCAGACGAGCGGCGTTCCGACCGAGCGCCTCGAGCTCGAGAGACGAAGCCGTCCGCGAGCTGCTCGAGCTTGCCCGAGTCGCCGCGCACGACAGCGGCGAACGGACGAACGCGCCGCTCCTCTGCTACCTCGTCGGCCGCGCCCAGGACGGCGCTTCGCTCGACGAGCTCGCCGGACGCGGTCCGCCGATCGACGTCCTGAGCCACCCGGCGTTCGCGCGCCTGCATCCGACTCAGAGCCACCCCGAGTCCCAGGCGCGGCTGGCGGTGCTGCTGGAGGCGTTCGAGTACGACACGGTCGAGGCGGCGCCGGTCGAGGCGATCCTCCGCTGTCACACGGAGGAGTACGTCGAGCGGATCCGGACGATCGCGGAGCCGACCTGGCTGGACGGGGACACCTTCGCCTCCGAGACGACCTTCGAGGCAGCCCTGCTGGCCGCGGGCGCCGCGATCGCCGCCGCCGAGCGTGGCGGCTTCGCGCTCGCCCGCCCTCCCGGCCATCACGCGCTCCCGGAGCGGGCGATGGGCTTCTGCGTCTTCAACAACGTCGCGATCGCCGCGCGTCACGCCCAGGCGCGAGCTCGGGATCGGCCGCGTCGCGATCCTCGACTGGGACGTCCACCACGGCAACGGCACTCAGGCGATCTTCTGGGACGACTCGACCGTGCTCTACGTGTCGCTGCACGAGTGGCCGTTCTATCCCGGCAGCGGCGGGCCGGGCGAGGGCAACGAGACGACCGTGAACGTGCCGATGGAGGCGCGTCTCCGGCGACGCCGAGTATCAGCGCGCGTTCGCCGACGTCGTCGAGCCGGCGATCCGCGCGCTTTGCGCCGGAGCTCGTGCTCGTGTCGGCGGGATTCGACGCGCACGGCTCGGACCCTCGCCGACATCCGCCTGAGCGACGGCGCCTTCGCCTGGATGGCCGAACGAGCCACGACGTTGGGCCCGCGCGTAGCCGCCGTGCTCGAGGGCGGCTACAACATCGAGACGCTGCCGCGGCTGGTGGCGGCGGCGCTCGAGGGCTTCTCAGAATGACGACGGCCGGCTAGTTGTAGCCGGCCGTCCGATCAGAAGCACGTGCCACCGCGCTCCGCACACCACTTTCAGGAGGGGCGTTCAGCCCAGGTATCGGCCGAGCGCGCGTCTCGCTCACCGCCCACGGAGCGCGATTTGCGGGTGATTTCGCATCCCCGCTGTGGGGGATGTTCCCCTTAGGTACGCGGCCGCGCCGAGAGCTTCGAGCGCCTGGCGGCGGGAGGAGACGCCGAGCTTCCGCAGCAGGCTCTTCACGTGCGAGCGGACGGTGTGCTCCGAGATGAACAGCCGGGCTCGCGATCTGGTCGGTGCTCGAGGTGGTCGTCGAGCAGCAGCAGCACTCGAGCTCGCGGGCGCTGAGGGCGCGCGGCGATCGAGTCCGGCACCCATCCGTTCCGCGTCGCGTCCGTCTCGCACCTGCTCGACCAGGCGCCGCGCGATCGATCCCGAAAGCGCGGCCTCGCCGTCGGCGGCGCCGCGCGAGGAACTCGACGATCCGCTCGGGCGGCTCCGTCTTCAACAGGTAGCCGGCCGCGCCGCCACGGATCGCGGCGAGCAGGTTCTCCTCCGCGCACGGAGGCGGTCAGCATCACGACCTCACAGCCCGGTGCCGCGCTCGCGTAGGCGCGGCAAGGCCCCGAGGCCGCCGATCCCGGGCATCGACAGGTCGAGGAGAACCAGGTCGGGCTGGAGTTCTCGCGCGACTTCGATCGCCTCCTCGCCGCTCGCAGCTTCGCCGGCGACGCTGAAGTCGTTCTGCCCGAGCAGCGCCGCGAGCGCGCTCGCGCGTCAGCGGATGGTCGTCGACGATAAGGACACGCGTTGCCATGGCCTTCCCGCCCTTATCGGTCGGATCCGTTCTGCCGAATAGAGGGAGATGCGAAAGAGGAAAACGCGTACCAGTCCTGGCTCTGGGGCGAAGTGCTGCTCTTCGGCCTGCTCGGTGCGCTGCTCGCATTGTTCGTCACGTATCCGGGCCTGCGCCCGAGCTTTGACCTCCCGGGTCAGGCTCGTGCTCAACACGATGGTCGCGCTCGCTGCGGTGCTGGTCGCAGTGCTCGCCGGCGTTCGGTTCTCCGTGGAGGGCCGGAGGCTCGACTGGCTGCTCTGCGCGGGCTTCTCGCTGGCGGCGGGCTCGACGTTCTTCTTCGGGATCGCGCCCACACTCGGAAACGCGCCGCTGCACCGGCGCGAACAATGGGCCTTGATCTGGGGCCGCGTGCTCGCGGGAGTGTTGATCGCGGCGGCGGCGTTTGCGCGCAAGCGAACGGTCGACCGGCGCAGGGAGATCGTCGAGCTCCTCCTGTTCGTGCCGGCGACGCTCGTTCTGCTGTGGATGTTCGCCGATTCGTTCAGCCACGCGCTGCCGGCGCTCGATGACGGCGATCGCGGCCAGCCGGCGCTCCTGACGGCGGCGCTGGCAGCTCGTGCGCTGGCGAGCCTGCTCGCTGTCGTGGGCTTCGGCCTTCGCTTCCGCGCCCGCGGCGACGATCTCGACCGCTGGCTGGCGCTCGGCGCGACGCTGCTGCCTCTTCGCCGACCTCTACTACGTCCTGTCGCCGCTCTCGTTGAGCCGCTTCGTCTCGACGGGCGACTTCCTGCGGCTGCTCGCCTACGCCGTCCTGCTCGTCGGCGTCTGGCGGGCAATTCGGTTTGCCGAGTTCGGCCGCGCCGTCGCGGAGGAGCGCAGCGCGCGTTGCGCGCGAGATCCACGACGGTCTGGCGCAGTACCTCTTCGCCGTCTCGACCCACGCGACGATGCTCGAGAACGGGGCCGATCCCGAGAACGACGCTGCCGCAGCTCAAGGAGGCGGCCGCAGCGGCGCAGCAGGAGGCTCGCTTCGCGATTCTCGCCCTGTCGTCGGCGAGCGGGACCGCCCCATTCGACGCTGCCCTGCGCCGCTACGTCGACTTCCTGACCGCTGACGGCGAGCTCGAGGTCGACCTGGAGATCGACGAGCGGGTCCGACTCGCACCCGACGAGCAGATCGAGAGTGTTCCGGATCGTTCAGGAGGGTCTGGCGAACGCGCGCAAGCACGCGGGCGCGCGGCACGCCGAGGTCCGCATCGGGCTACGCGGCGACGAGCGGGTCGTCAGCATCGTCGACGACGGCGCCGGCTTCGACGACGTGACCGTCACGTCCGGCCAGGGACTGCAGCAACATGAGGGCGCGCAGCGCGAGCATCGGAGGCGGCTTCCGCCTGAGGTCAAGGCCGGGCCGCGGCACTGCGCTCGAAGTCGTTCTCCGCGCCTAAAGCCCGGGGCCGGTGATCCGCCGCAAGCCTGATGCCGTGCGCACGAACACCTGCCGGGCGTAGTACTCGTAAAAGGTGCGCCGGTTATTCCGGATCTCGCGCGCGTAGCGGACGACGGCATCGACGTAGAGCGAGGACGGGTTGTAGCGGAGGAGCGCCCGTCGGTTGTCTCGCGGCGCCCCGTTCGCGTGCAGGTAGTTGGCCGCGCCGAGAATCGCGTCGTGCGGATCGTGGACGTCGCCGCCGAGCCCGTATGCCCGCCACGTCGCGGGCATGAACTGCATCGGCCCCTGAGCACCGGTGGCGCTGTTGTTGCGGAGCTTGTTGAAGGCGCTCTCGACGAAGTTGACCGCGGCAAGAACGCTCCACCGCACGCCAAACCGCCGCTCCCCCTCTCGGTAGTAACGGAGCAGCGTCGCCGGCGGCAAGGCTGGCCCGGTTCGGAAACGTCTGCGGTGCGTGCTCGGTGTGAGGCGCCAGAGGTTCCGCTTGGCCGTCAGGTTCGTCTGCACCTGACGCGCGATCGCGGCGGGAACGAGGCGCAGCGTCGCGCTCGCGAGACCGGGCCGGCTGGCGAGCAGGAGCTCGATCCGCTGGTCGTAAAGCGCGTCGAGCGTGACCTCGCTCGGCGGCCGCGAGTCGCCGGCGGCAACCCACGCGTCGATCGCGCGCCCGAGCTCGGTCTTCGTCTCTACAAGCGTCCGGGCAAGCGCCGCGGGCTGTCGCGGAATCGATGCTCGAGGGCCGGGCGCGGCCCGTACGAGGCTCGCCAGAGCGCAAGCCGCAACGCAAGCCAGTCCGCAGCTGACGACGCGTCGGCCCATCCGTCCGACCCTAGCGAGGCGCTGAGGAGCCTGCCGACGCCTCGATTTAGCCGCTAGTCGAGGACTCATCGGGACGTTCCGGTTGGAAGGCGCACGGGCGCGTCGCCGACAATCAGTGGGAGATGGCATTGAAGCTCGAGCTCAGCGACGAGAGGCTCCTCGGGGAGCTGATGAATGCGCTTGCGCGTCACGGTTGCCTCGCGGACCGGGTCGCGCCGAACGCGTGCCGGATCGTCTATCCGCGCGCTTGGACGGCTCGCGAAGCCCAGCTCGAGCTCCGGTTTTTCGTTCGCGCCTGGCAGGCCAATCACCCGGGCGTAGAGGCGGTTCTCAGCCGCTAGCCTGCCTCGAGCGCGTCGCCGGCGAACCCCTTCGGGGGATTGCCGGGACCGCGTACGACGCAGCACGATTAGGTTCCGGACAAGGGCCGCGTGTTTTCAGCCAACGCGGCATCTGTTACTCGTCGGGCGAAAAGCCTGAACTGCGGACGAGGAGGTACTTCAGCTTGCGGCCAATTCGCCTTCTCCTTGCGGACGACCATGCGCTCGTCCTCCAGGCGTTGCGCTTCGCGCTCGAGCCCGAGCCCGAGATCGAGATCGTGGGCGAGGCGAGATCCGGCAGCGAGGTCTTACCGCGGGTCGGGGAGACAGAGCCGGACGTGATCCTGCTCGACGTTCGTATGCCGGGCCTCGACGGTCTGCAGCTGCTCGATCGCCTCGGGAAGCAGTATCCGGAGACCAAGGTCGTGATCCTTTCCGGTGCGGAAGAGCCCGAGCTGGCTGCCGAAGCGCTCCGCAGGGCGCCAAGGCGTTTCTGGGCAAGGGCATCGATCCCGCAGAGGTGGCGCCGGTCCTGCGGCAGGTCTTCGAGGGCAAAGTCGTAAGCGAGTCGTTCGAACCTGCAGCGGGCGTATCGGTGCGCGCCGCCGAAGAGTTCGGACTAACCGGCCGTGAACGCGAGATCCTCGAGCGCGTCGCGATGGGCCGCTCGAACAAGCAGATCGCCGGCGAGTTCTGGCTCAGCGAGCAGACGATCAAGTACCACCTGACGAACGTCTATCGCAAGCTCGGTGTCGGCAGCCGTACCGAGGCGGCCAGGTTCGCCTACGACCACGGGCTTGCCGGAAACCCCTGGCCGGCCGACCAGAACCACCACGAGAGCCCCGGAGTCGGTTAGCTCTCCTTTCGGTCGTCGAGAGCGGCGCCAGCGGCCCTCGCCGGCGTTGTCGACTCTGAAGGCGGCTCCGCGAGCGTCGCGGCGGCCGCGGCTCGGCGCGCTTGACGCTGCATCGCCTTCTCGGCGCACTCGACCGAGTCGAACGACCCGAGGCCCCAGACGATCACCTGGTACGCACACTCGTCGAACGATCCGCCGCAGGTCTGACACTTCGCCACAGACTGATCGTCCGCGCTTAACCCGAGTCCGTCCTTAGCCAATCGGTCGGTCGCGGCCGGACCTTCGGTTACGAGTGCTGGCTGTCCTTTTGGCCCGCCCGGCGGCGGCGGACGACGAGGTCGAGGTGGCGGCGGCGTGCCCGCTGAGCGACGCTTGGAGACGTTCGAGCAGGCCAGCGAGCGCGTCGGCTTCGGGGGCGGCAGGTCGGCGAGGAGGCTCGCTAGCCGGTCGCGGAGCGTCCGCTTGAGCCGAGCGTAAGGCCAGCCGCCCTTGCTCGGTCAGCGCCAAGGATTGGCGGCGACGGTCGTCCTCGAGACGGACCGCGTGCCAGCAGGCCGCTCTCCTCGAGCGTCGCGAGCAGTTGCGAGACGGCCGCCGGAGAGACGGCCGCGCGGCGCGCCAGCTCAGCGCCGACGACCTCGCCCTCGGCGATCGCTTGCAGGGCCAGGTACTGGGCGACCGTCAGCGGCGGCGGTCGTGCCCGGCCAGCAGGCGCTCGGATCCAGCGGCTCACGAGCGGCGCCGTGCGCACCAGGGCCTCCGCTGCTTGACGGCTGCCGGTTTGTCGACGCGGTCGTGGCATTAGTTTAGTAAGATTAACTTGTTAATGGATCTTGAGCACACGATCTTAACGTCAGCCGGCCAGGCGTGGCGCACCGTTCGTACTTGTCACCGGGCTGCTGCTCATCGGCGCCGTGGCTGCCGCCGACGGCCTGTTCGAGGCGCTCGGGGTCCGGCTTGCCCACGCACGCCTCGGCGCACGCGGTCTGCTGCTGGCGCTGCTCGGTCTCGTGGCGGCGGTGACCGCGGTGCTCAACCTCGATACGTCCGGTCGTCTTCCTCGACGCCGGTGCTCGTGCACGCAGCGCGGCGGCGCAGGCTGGACGAGCGGCCGTTCCTGTACGGCTCGGTGTTCATGGCCAACGCGGCCTTGCTCCTCCCCCCGGCTCCAACCTGACCAACCTGCTCGTCCTCCGCACCGACCCGCAGAGCAGGCGTCGCCTTCGCGGCACGAATGCTGCCGGCCTGGATCGCCGCCTGCGCGATCACGGCTGCGTTCCTCGTGCTCGCGTTCCGACTCGAAGACTCCGACCACACGGACGCCGAAACGCCACCGCTTCGACTCGGAGTCGGCGCGGTCGCGACGCTCGCGGCAGCGGTGCTCGTCGTCTCTCTGAAGAACGCCGCTGTCCCAGTCCTGGTGGTCGGCTCGCGGCTACGGCCCTACGCCGGCTCCGGCCCCGTGTCGATGTTCGCCTCCTCGCGACGTTGTTCGTGGTCGCCGTCGGCCTTGGCACCGGCGCCCGGCTCTGGCACGGATCTCCACCCGCCTGCTCGACTCGAGCGGGATGTGGGCGACGGGCGGACTTGGAGCCATCGCATCGGTGCTACTCAACAACCTCCCTGCAGCGGTGCTGTCTCAGCCCAGCCCACGGCGCACCCGAACGCGCACCTTCTGCTCGGGCTCGACATCGGCCCCAACCTTGCGTTTACTGGCTCGCTGTCCGCGGTGCTTGGCTCCAAGCCGCTCGAACCGTCGGCGCCCACGCCTCGCTGAGGGATCTACTCGCGGCTCGGCGTCGTGCTCGTTCCGACGACCCTGCGACGTTGACGCTCGCGGCGTTGGTCGTGGGGCAGACGGGGATATAGATGCTGTTGCCGTTTAGGCGACCCTCGTTCAGGCCGCGCGCTCGTTGACGGACTTCTTGGCGATCGCGCTCGGCGGACGCGATCGCCTTTTCGTACTCGCCATCAGGAAGGCGGCCCGTGAACCCGTGGCGCGTGTGAGTTCGTATCACCCGGTCCACTGAACTTCCTGGCGGGTGAGGTGGGATTCATGGCTACCTCCTGGTCGGCTCGCGTTACTTGGGGAGTCCGAGTTGCTTCGCCTGTAGCGCGGTGTCCCAGAAGGCGGAGATAACGATCAGCTCGTCGCCGTCCCATTTGCTGGTCTGGGCGAACTCGACGTCGAAGGCCTTTCCGGTCGGCGGGATCACGGTGCCGTCAGGCAGCGTCATCTCGCCGGTGAAGGTTCCGGTTGGCGTTGGTGACGACGGTGATCCAGTCGCCGTCTCCGAACTGGATCGGATACGGGATGTGCACGCGGATGTCGGGAAACATCCGCACGAGCTGCTTCATCGCCGCGCCGTGTGCTTCCCGTCCGTAGATCGGCTCTGCGCTCCCGGGAATGTGCGCGATCATGTCCGGGTGATGAATGGGCTCGAGCGCTTCCCAGTCACGCGCGTTGAAGAGTTCGTCGCCCTTCGCCATGAGCGCCAGCACGTGATCGGTCCGGCGCGTCGTTGGGGTTGTCGCAGGCATCAGAGCTCCTTCCGTTGGTGGAGCACGAACTTTTGCGAGCTCGTGTGTGGTATCGCCGATAACATATGACCGACATCAGCGATTCATAAACGTGATAACGCCCTACTGTTTTCGCTGATGTCATCGAGGGATCAGGAAACCGGACGCTCGAGCCCGCATCCTGCGAGCCGCCACCGAACTGCTCGCCAGCGGCGGACGCGACGCGGTAACCACGCGAGCGGTGAGCGCCGCGGCCGGGGGTACAACCGCCGACGATCTATCGCCACTTCGGCGATATGCAGGGACTGTTCGAAGCGGTCGCTCGCGATACGCTCGCCATCTACGCTCGAGAAAAGGCGTCCCGTCCACTTACGAACGACCCGGTCGAGGACCTGCGGCGAGCGTGGGATCTCCACATCGCGTTCGGCCTGGCCCACCCCGACGCGTTCGCGCTCCTGTTCAGCGCCCCATCCACCGCTGCGTACAAACCAGTGATCCGCGAGGGCGTGGCGCTCCTACGGGCCCTCGTGGCCCGCGTCGCCGAGGCCGGGCGGCTCCGCGTTGATGTTGCTCACGCCACCAATCTGATCCACGCCGCGGGTACCGGCGTCCAGCTCACGCTCGCCGCCACCCCAGCCGAGGAACGCGACCCGCGGCTCTCGGAGACCATATTCGAGGCAATACTCGCCGCGCATCACCGTTCCCGGCTCGCCTGAGGCCCAGAACGAAGGACCCGACGCAGCCCCGGCGGCTGAACGGGTCGCGGTGCACGCCGTCGCGCTACGGGCACTCTCACCGAGGCGCCCAGCGTCCTCTCCCCCGGCAGAGGGACAGCTACTCAACGATTGGCTAGACCGACTAGCGATTGCGAGGAATCAGGTCTGATCCGAACAGAAGTCCTCTCAATTCATCATCGCAGCAGTTGCTGCGAACCCGAAGATATCGCCTTGAGAGCGTCAGGGTCGGGCTGGTAGCTTCGGGCGTGCGGAGTGGAGCGTTGCCAGCACAGCCGTGAGCCGACGGCCGGGCGCCCCGCCCGAGCGGTTCCAGTGAAACCGCCGAGAGCTGCCTGACCCGTGTACCAGTGACGATTCCGTAGCGAAAGGTCATACGAAAACCCCGCGTTTGCGAGGTTTTCCGTAGCGAGACCTGTAAGCCGGATTCTGTCGAGGGTGACCATCCTCTCTGTGGCCGAGCTGACCCGGCTCCTCGGCGGGCCGCCGTCGTCGGAACCTGCTTCGCCTTGCACCGGACGGGGTTTGGCGAGCCGCCGTGTCGCCACGACGCTGGTGGGCTCTTACCCCACCGTTTCACCCTTACCGCCGGCGTCTCCGGAGAATCGTCGCCGGCGGCGGTCTCCTTTCTGTGCCACTTTCCGTCGGCTTTCGCCGCCTGGGTCTGCCCCAGCGTCCTGCCCTTCGGTGTCCGGACTTTCCTCGAGCGCCTTGCGAGCGCGCCGCGGTCACCCGGCCTGCGACTCGAATTGTAGCTCGGTTTCCGCGCGCCTCTTGCCGATCGCCGAGCCTCGCACTCGGGACAAGCGATCGCGCCGAGCCGCGTGCAGGACGAACTCGCCGCAGACGAGGCACTCGAGGCTCGCGCCGCGAAGCGAGCGCGAGCAGCTCCTGGTCGAGCGAGCGGATGAGCGGCGTCGGGCTCATCAGCGCTCCGGAACACCCCGATCACCTTGCCGATCATCTGGACGTGGCCGGCGTAGATCGGCTCGAGCGCCGCGTTCTCCGGCTGCAGCCGGACGCCGGCCGTCCTCGCGGAAGAACCGTCTTCACGGTCGCCTCGTCGGCGGTCTCGTCGTCGCCGGCGAGCGCGACGACGATGTCGCCGTTTTCGCGCGTCCTGCGCGCGCTGGACGACGACGATGTCGCCGTCGAGGATCCCGGCCTCGATCATCGAGTCGCCCTTGACGCGCAGCAGGAAGTCGGCGCCGCCGCGCTGGAGCGTCTCCGGCAGGACGAGGTGTTCCTCGATGTTCTCCTCCGCGAGCAGCGGCCCACCCGCGGCGATCTCGCCGACGAGCGGCAGGCCGCGCGGGCTCGTCCTGCTTCGCGGCGCTCGCGGCGCCCGCGGCCGATCAGCTCGAGCGCGCGCGGCTTCGTCGGGTCGCGTTTCGGAGCAGCCCGGCCCGCTCGAGGTTCGCGAGGTGAGCGTGCACGGTCGAAGGCGAGGCGAGCCCCACCGCCTCGCCGATCTCCCGCACGGTCGGCGGGTAGCCGTGCCGGTCGACGTAGTCGACCAGGAAGTGCCAGATCTCCTGCTGCCGTCCGGTGAGCACTGCGCCTCCTTCGTGGTACGACGAACGTATGTTCGCCAATAGAAGGTAGCGCGTCCTCCCGGATGAGCGTCAAATACGCCCGGCGAAGCACCCTCCCACCAACGTCGACTCGGTCCAGACGGTCGGAACTACAGATTGTATGAACAAAGAAGCCTTGCGCTGCTAAGGCGTCGCTTGCGACGCCGACCATAAGAGGCCGTGCCGACCAGTGCGGCACGGCCGCTAAACCCCGGCTCAAGGGAGACAGCAGACCCAGCGGGTACGCCAGGACGATGCGCTGGAGAGGACTTGAACCTCCACGGGCTGCTAAGGCCACAAGGCCCTCAACCTTGCGCGTCTACCAATTCCGCCACCAGCGCGCGGGCGGATTGTAGCGACGCTTGTTCGCGTCTCGGCATTAGTGTTCTGAGCGTGCGAGCGCTCTGCGAAGAAGCTGTCGCCGCGGCGCTTGCCGGAGGCGCGTCCTACGCGGACGCCCGCGCGGTCGTTCGGCGGTCGCAGTTGGTCGCGACCAAGAACCGGCGCGTCGACCAGGTCGACGACATCGAGAGCGAGGGCATCGGCGTGCGTGTCCTCGTCGACGGCGCCTGGGGCTTCGCCTGTGACCGGCGACTCGATGAGACCGGGGCTCGACGCACGCCGAGCGCGCGACGTCGTTCGCGAAGGCCGCGCCGGGCAAGGCACGAGCGCGCGCTCGCGCCGGTCGAACCCGTCCAGGGCGACTATCGAACGCCGCGGGAACAGCGATCCGATCGACGTCCCGCTCGGCGAGAAGATCGCGCTCTGCCTCACGGCGGAGGAGGCGGCCCAGAACGCCGCCGTCAAGGTGACGACAGCCTTCGTGCGGGCGATGCGCGAGCGAAAGGTGCTCGTCTCGTCGGAGGGAACCGCGATCGACCAGGATCTCGTCGAGTGCGGGGCGGGATCGACGCGACGGCGGCCGACGGCGAGGTCTCACAGATCCGGAGCTACCCGAGCCAGCACGGCGGCTCGAGCGCCAGCGCCGGCTGGGAGTACGTGCTCGGGCTCGGGCTCGAGCGTGAGGCGCCGCGGATCGGCGAGCAGGCGGCCGCGCTGCTCCGCGCGCCCATCTGCCCGGCGGCGACGACCACGGTCGTGCTCGACTCCGACCAGGTGGCGCTGCAGGTGCACGAGTCGGTCGGGCCACCCGACCGAGCTCGACCGCATCTACGGCACGGAGGCCGCGTACGCCGGCACGAGCTTCCTCCACGCCGGGAGACCTCGGCTCCCTGCGCTACGGCTCCGAGCTGATGAACATCACCGCCGACCCGACGACGCCCGGCGGCCTCGGCACGTTCGGCTACGACGACGAGGGCGTTCCCGCCGCGCGGACGCCGATCGTCGAAGCGCGGCGTCCTGACCGGCTTTCTGACCTCGCGCGAGACAGCGGCGAAGCTCGGCAACGGCGGCGGCGGCTCGATGCGCGCCGACGGCTGGAGCCGGATGCCGCTCGTCCGGATGACGAACCTCCATCTCGAGCCGGGCGAGGGCTCGCTCGACGACCTGCTCGCCGACGTCGACGACGGCATCTACCTCGAGACGAACAAGTCGCTGGTCGATCGACGACAAGCGCCTCAACTTCCAGTTCGGGACGCAGGTCGCATGGGAGATCAAGCAGCGGCAAGCTCGGACGGATGCTGCGGCGACGCGACGTACACGGGCGTGACGCCGGTCTTCTGGGGCTCGCTCGACGCGGTCGGCGGCCCGGACGACCTGGGTGCTCTACGGCCTGACGAACTGCGGCAAGGGCCAGCCCGGCCAGCACGCGCACGTCTCGCACGGAGCCGCGCCGGCGCGATTCCGCAACGTCCAGGTCGGCGTGGCGCCGTCGTGACGAGCGCGCTCGACCTCGCCGAGCGGGCAGCTCGCGCGCGGCGGAGGGCGACGGCGCCGAAGCGGTCGTCCAGACCGAGCACTCGGGCTTCGCGCGATTCGCCGGATCGGAGGTGCACCAGCCGACGCTGATCGAGAACGTCAGCGTCTTCCTGCGCGTGATCCGCGCGGGAACCGCGTCGGCACGGCCGCTGCCAACCTGCGTCGACGACGATGGCCTCGCGCGAGCTCGCGCGCCGGGCGGGCGAGGCCGCCGAAGCTTCGCCCGAAGATCCGGATCTGCCCGCGCTCGCGCCGGCCGGCTCGAGCTCCCCGACGTCGACGGCAACGACGAGGAGACCGCCGCGCTCGGACCTGCCGACCAGGCTCGGCTCGCCGCTGATGCGATCGCCGGCGGCCGGTGACATCCGGCTCTACGGGTTCTTCACGAGCGGCGCGGCGAACTGTCGCGGTCGTCACTCGGCCGGGTTTGCCGGCGAGCAGACGCTCCACGGACGCCGTGGCTCTGGCGCTCGCCGCAACCGACGGCGCCTCGGGCTACGCCGAGCAGACCTCGTGGGCGGTTCGGAGACGTCGATCCCGCCGCGGTCGCGCGCGAAGCCGCCGAGCTCGCGGCGCGGACGCGCCAACGCGGACGAGCTGCGCGCCGGGCGACGTACCGCGCGGTGCTCGAGCCGTACGCGGTCGGCGAGCTGCTGCAGTACTTCGCGTTCGACACCTTCAGCGGGCTCGGCGCTGCTCGAGGAGCGGAGCTATCTCGGCGGCAAGCTCGGCGAGCGCCATTTCGACGAGAAGGTCTCGATCGTCGACGACGCGCTCGACCCGCGCGGCCTGCCGAAGGCGTTCGACTTCGAGGGCGTCCCGAAGCGAGCGTGTCCCGCTGGTCGAGAACGGCGTCGCTCCGCGGCGTCGGTCTGGGACTCGGCGAGCGCCGCGCGGGCGGGCGGCTCGCAAGCTCGACCGGCCACGCCGCCCCGACCGGCCTTCCGCCGCTGCGGGACCGCTGCCGTTCGCGCTCTCGCTCGCTGGCGGCGAGGCCGAGTCGGTCGACGAACTGGTCGAGCTCGTCGGCGACGGCATCTACATCACGCGCCTGCACTACCTGGGCGTCGTCGAGCCCCGCCAGGGAATCCTCACCGGCATGACCCGCGACGGGACCTTCCGCATCCGCGACGGGAAGCTCGCCGAGCCGCTCGTCAACCTCCGCTTCACGGTCGCCGTGCCGGAGGTGCTCGAGGACGTGCCCGGCCTCACCCGCGAGACGACGCTCACGAACCAGAGCGGCCTTCTACGACGAGCGGTTCGCCTACGGCGCCCTGGTGCCGGCGCTCGCGACGGCCCGCTTCGGCGTGACCGGAAACGGCGGCCCGCCGGGCATTTAGCCCTACTTCAGCTCGTGGAAGAGCGCGATCGTGTTCACGAAGAAGAGGATCCCGATCACGACCGTGAGGCGCGTCAGGTTGCGCTCGACGATGTGCGTGCCGCCCTGCGAGGCCGGCGTGAAGCCCATGCCGCCGAAGCCGGTGTCGCGCCCCGAGTGCAGCAGGATCAGCACCACGAGGGCGATCGAGAGGATGACGTGAATGACCGCGAGGACCTGCAGCATCGCGAGGCCAGGATAGCCGACGCGATTTGCGACTAGCGGCTTGCGGCCTCGACGATCGCCTCGACGAGCTGCGAGGCGATCCGATCCTTCGTGATGTAGCCGGCCGCGCCGGCGTCACGCGAACGGTCGACGTCGGCGGCGGCGTTCGAGCCGGTCAGCATCAACACGCAGGCATCCGGCCGCGCCTCGCGGATCCGCCGGGTCGCCTCGACTCCGTCCATCACCGGCATGCTGATGTCCATCAGGACGACGTCCGGCTCGAGCTCCAGCGTCAGCTCGACTGCCTCCGCACCGTTGCGCGCGCGGCCGACGACCTCCAGGGCTGCTCGCCGGCGAGGATCGCCTCGAGCGCCTCGGCGAACAGCCGATGGTCGTCCACGAGCAGGACGCGAATCGGGCTTTCGAGCTTTGCGGCGGCGGCTTTCATCGTCTCTTTAAACGAGAATGTGCGCAGTTAGGCTCCGCTCGTGCAAGCCGACGACGCGCACCAGCGAATCCAAAAGCTACTGGTCACGGGTGACAATCGCTTCAAGCAGGGAGTCGATCCGGCCAAGGTAAGGGAGAGCTACGAGCAGAGCTCGCGCGTCGCCCGGGAGGCCGGGCTCGAGGATTCGGTCAGATCCTCTGGTTGAGATCCGGCTTGCGGACCTTCAGCAACTCGAAGGAGGATCTCCTCCACCCGGCGCGCCTGCTCGTTGACGTCGTGCCGCTCGGCGGCGGCGCGTGCCGCAGGGTTGGGACGCGGCAACTGAGCTGCCTCGCGCAGGGCCGCCGCGATCGCCAGCTCATCGAGCGGGTCGACGAGAATTCCGCCTCCGGCGGCACGAACTCCGGGGGCCGCCGACCGTCGTCGCCGACGACGGAGCGGCCGCAGGCCATTCCCTCGAGCAGCGCCTGGCCGAACGGCTCGATCAGGCTCGGCTGGCAGACGACGTGGGACTCGGCGATCAGCTCCGGGACTCGCTCGTAGGCGACCGCGCCGAGCAGGCGAACGTCCTGCGCCCCTCGAGCTCGCTCGTAGCGGCCCGTCGCCGGCGAAGGTCAGCGTGCCCTCGCCGAGGCGCTCGAACGCGCGTGCGAGCCGGATCACGTTCTTGCGCTCGGTCAGCGAGCCGACGCAGAGAAAGCGCCGGTGGGCCGTCGGGAGGCGGCGACGGGCGGAAGCGCTCCAGGTCGACGCCGCTGTCGACGACCTGGGTCTTGCCGCGCGCGGCCGGGACCTTCGCTTCGAGCTCACGCCGCAGGTAGTCGGAGACGGCGATCACCGCGCTGGCGCGCTTCACGACCGCGGTCGTGGCCGCGCGGACGCTCGGAATCGAACCGATGTTGGCAACGTCCTGGCCATGCGCGGTCACGACCAGCGGCGCGCGCGAGGCAAGGCCGGCGAGCAGCCCGGTCGGGACGAGGAAGTGTGCGTAGACGACGTCGGGCCGGTGTGCGGCGGGCGGCGAAGATCGAGCGGCTCGCGAGCCGGGCGTGCTTCGCCTTGCCGCCCCGGCGTGAAGTCAGCACGGCGCGCTCGATCGTGTGACCGCGAGCGGTGAGCGCCTGCTCGAGGCCGCGCACGAAGACGCCGTAGTCGGGCTCGGAGTCGCCGGGGTACATCTGCAGACGAGCAGGATGCGCACTCCCGCATTCTCGCCGCTTGCGAGTTCACCGCTTCGGCACAGTGTCGGAACCAGGCGTCAACCCATCCTCGCCCGAGTCGCACCCAGCGTCGCGGCCGACATCGCTCACGAGGGAGAGAGGAGACCAAGTTGACGAACACGCGCCTACGCGTCTTGATCGCGTTCGCCGTCGCGGCCGCCGGAATCTCGGCGCTCACAGTGGCCGGGTCGGCGGCGCCCCCGACGGGCCATCGCTGTCCAACGTATCGACTCCGAACGCGAAAGCGGTCGGCTTTGCCCCGGCGTCGAAGCTCTCCGCCGAGCTGCGGCAGATCGCCCAGGCCCAGGGATCGACTCAGCTCGAGAACCCCCAATCCGGCCGCGCTGACCTCGTTCTACGGGTACCAGAACGATGTCGTCAGCGCCGACGACCCGACGAAGCCGCAGGTGGTTCCGACCTTGGGTGTTCCGAACGAGGCCCAAAAGACCGAGCCCGACAAGAACACATACCTCGTCTTCGAGAAGAGTCTCGCCGGCGCAGACCCGAGCTACTACTACGGCACCCACTTCCTGTACCAGGGTCACGAGAACGCGACGACCATCAACGGCAAGAAACAGGGCTACATCACGCGCATCAACCTCGACGCCGACGCGAAGCACCGGGTGACGCTGATGGCGACGACAAGACACGTCCGGCCAGCCGATCGCGACCATCGACGGCTCGACCTGGGATCCCGTGGGCCAAGCGGCTGCTGTTCACGACCGAGAACGCGAACGCGCCGACGTACGCGGCCACGCGCCGACTATCCCGTCGGTGGTCGAAGACGTCTCGGGCTCGCTCGGCCGCGGCGGCTACGAGGGAATCCAGAACGACTCGGCGGGCAACATCTGGTCATCGTCGAGGACATCGGCGGCGCGAACAAGGCGCGGCTCCACGAAGGCGAAGCTGCCCGAACAGCTTCGTCTACCGCTACGTCCCCGCGCACCCCGGCGACCTGCACGACGGCAAGCTGCAGGTGCTTCAGGTGCTGAACGCGCCGGCCAGCCGATCACGTTCAGGCGTCGGAGATCGACCGTCAACGTCGCGCCGACCAGACGGCGCTGCACACCTACGGCAACGTCTTCAGCACGCAGTGGGTGACCATCCACGACACCGCCGTCGACGGAAACGCGCCCTTCAACGCCAACGTGCTGGGCGAAGGGCTGCAGACGACTCCGGCCCAGCCGGCCGCGAAGCAGGGCACACCGTTCAAGCGGCCCGAGAACGGCCAGTTCCGGCCCGGCATCGCACTTCAAGCAGTTCTTCTTCGACGAGACCGGCGACACCGAACGCCACGAGCTCCGAGAACGGCAATGCCGAGACCGGGGCCGGAGGCACCGGCGGCTGGGGCGGAATCTTCAAGCTCCAGCAGAGCCCGACGAGCAACGCGCGGCAAGCTCAGCCGTCTTCTACAAGGGCAACATCCACGTCACCGGGCTGGACAACGCGTCCTTCCTCTCGAAGAACAAGATCACCTTCGTCGAGGACGCGGGCGACACGCTCCACAGCCAGCGGAACGCGCTCGACTCCGGCTGGGTCTTCGACGTCAAGACGGACTACTCGAACGTCAGCAACCAGCCGCTCCGCTGGCTGGCCGAGGGCCGCGATCGCTTCGGCGACGATCGACTCGTCATTCAGCTTCAGCAAGAACGATGGCGACAACGAGATCACGGGAACGATCGTCTCGAACGGCGACCCAACCCCGGACGGCATTCTCGGCGCACGAGATTCCGCAGCCTCTTCAAGGACGGCTGGCGCTGGTTCTACACGCAGCAGCACGGCGACAACCCGACCTACGAGGTTGTGCCGAACGCGTCGAAGCACGACGACACCGACTAAGACCGAGCTGCTCAGAGGCGAAGGCCCCGCCCGGCGGGGCCTTCGTGTTTCTACGCCCGTTGTTTCTACGCCCGTTGGGCGTCGTACATCCCGGAACTCGTCGCGGAGCACGTTGCAGATCTCGCCGACCGTGCAGCGCGCGCGCAGCGCCTCGCGCATCGGCGGCGAGGAGGTTCGCCTCGCCGCGGGCGGTCTCGCGGACGCGCTCGAGCGCGGCCTCGGCTTCGTCGGCGTTCCGCTCGCGCGCGCACCCGCGCGGTCCGCTCGAGCTGCCGCCGCTCGGCTTCCGGGTCGAGGCGGTGCAGCTCGATTTCCTCGGAATCGGCCTCGGCGTACTGGTTGACGCCGACGATCACCTTCTCGCCCGCTTCGACCTGCTGCGTGTACGCGGAACGCGGCCTGCTCGATCTCGCTCTGGACGAAGCCCTGCTCGACCGCGGCGACCGCGCCGCCGAGCTCGTCGACCCGCTCGATCAGCTCGCGGGCCCGCTGCTCGAGCTCGTTCGGTCAGCTCCTCGATGAAGTACGCGCCGCCGAGCGGGTCGGCCGTGTCGGTGCCGCCGCCCTCGTGCGGCGAGGATCTGCTGCGTCCGCAGCGCGATCCGGACCGAGTGCTCGGTCGGCAGCGCGAGCGCCTCGTCGAAGCCGTTCGTGTGGATCGACTGCGCGCCGCCGCAGATCGCCGACAGCGCCTGGATCGCGTCACGCGCACGATGTTGTTCTCCGGCTGCTGCGCGGTCAGCGTCGAGCCGCCGGTCTGCGCGTGGAAGCGAAGCGCCTGCGCCTTCGGGTTCGTCGCGCCGAAGCGCTCGCGCATGATCCGGCGCCCACAGCCGGCGCGCGGCGCGGAACTTCGCCACCTCCTGGAAGAAGTGGTTGTGCGCGTTGAAGAAGAACGAGAGCCGCTCGCCGAACTCGTCCGGCGAGAGCCCGGCGTCGACGGCCGCCTGCGCAGTAGGCGATCCCGTTCGCGAGCGTGAACGCGAGCTCCTGCACCGCCGTCGAGCCGGCCTCGCGGATGTGGTAGCCGGAGATCGAGATCGTGTTCCAGCTCGGCAGCCGCTCGGCGCAGTAGGCGAAGAGGTCGGTCGTCAGCCGCATCGAGGGCCGCGGCGGGAAGATGTAGTTCCCGCGCGCGATGTACTCCTTGAGGATGTCGTTCTGGACGGTGCCGCGGAGGCGCTCGCCCGGGACGCCCTGCTGCTCGCCGACCAGCTCGTAGAGGAGCAGCAGCAGCGAGGCCGGCGCGTTGATCGTCATCGAGGTCGAGACCTCGCCGAGCGGGATCCCGTCGAGCAGGAGCTCCATGTCGGCGAGCGAGTCGATCGCGACGCCCGTGCGGCCGACCTCGCCGACCGCGCGCTGCGTCGTCGGAGTCGTAGCCGAGCTGCGTCGGCAGGTCGAAGGCGACCGGAGAGCCCGTGCTGCCCGCGCTCGAGCAGGTAGCGGAAGCGCGCGTTCGTCTCCTCGGCCGAGGCGAAGCCCGCGTACTGGCGGATCGTCCACGGCCGGCCGCGGTACATGTCCGGGTAGGGACCGCGCGTGAACGGGAACTCGCCCGGCAGCTCGAGCTCGAGACCGGCGACGTCGCTTCTCGGTGTAGACCGGTTTGACCTCGATCCCGGAGTCGGTCTCGCGGCGGTCTTCAGTGGTCGCCATCGTGAAAGATGGTATGCGGTGACTATCAAGGTGCGGCTTTTCGCCGGACTGCGCGAGCGGGCCGGCTACTCCGAGCGCGAGGTGGTTGACGTCGCGCGCGGTCGCCGACGTCTGGCCTGCGCTCGACCTCGGCGACGAGCCCGAAGGGCTGCTCTATGCGGTCAACCGCGAGTACGCGGACGCCGGGCGCGAGCTCGCCGACGGCGACGAGGTCGCGCTGATCCCGCCCGTCTCAGGCGGCGCGTTTCGCGTCACCGAGGAGCCGCTCTCGCTCGAGGCCGTCGTCGACGAGGTGAGCGACGAGAGCGCCGGCGCGGTCGCGACGTTCCTCGGCACCGTGCGCCGCGAGTCGCGGGGCCGGACCGTGATCTACCTCGAGTACGAGGCCTACGCGGAGATGGCCGAGGACGTGATGGCGCAGATCGCGGCGCGACCTCGAGCAGCGCTACGACCTCTGGGCGGTGCGCGATCCACCACCGGGTCGGCCGGGTCGAGATCGGCGAGGCGAGCGTGGCGATCGCCGTCTCCGCCGCCGCACCGGCAGGACGCGCTCGCCGCCTGCAAGGACGCGATCGACACGCCTCAAGCAGACGGTGCCGCTCTGGAAGAAGGAGGTCTACGAGGGCGGCGAGGAGTGGCTAGGACGCGGGGTTCGTAGCAACGTTGCAGGACATTCAACGTCGTACGACCTTCAGGTCATAAATCAAGCAAGCTGAAAAGTAATTGCACGCAGAACAGGAGCCAGAAGCAATCCAGACTCACGCAGGCCTCGGGGGAGAGGGCTCTGGCGTAACGACAATCCGCGGTACCGACGAGTGCGTCAGCGCGCCCCGTAAAGGGAATAGCCCAGCGGTGGAGGCCGAGCACCTCCCATCGACGGTGGTTCGCGGCTCATGTCAGCCAGGCCCGGACGCCAGTGAAGTCGACTCGCTGGACGTCAATCCACGCCGCGGGGCCGGTGCCTCCTCGGTCAGGACGCGTTGCGCCTCACCGCGCGTCACTTACCTCGCACGGTCAGCCAGAGGCCCCCGTCAGGGCCGACAGAGCCGATCGGCAGTGGTTTTCCGGGTGCTGCGTTTCGCGTGATTCGTCTTGGGGTTGATCGCACCGGGTGCCGTCTCGGGGGCGTCGTCGCCCAAATGGCACCCACACCCGCCGCGACGCACCAGACACCTGCTATTGTGGTTGTTCACCCGCAGCGGAACCGTTCGCAGTTTGCTCACGCTCCGACTGCTTTCGGAGGCGTATCACCCTCAGACACCCACTTCCACTCCGATACCGAACGACGTATAGTCGACAGCCAGCCCGGCGGGATTGGTGGCCACCACGCACGGTATGCGCAGCTCCGGTTGCGGCGTGCGATCGCGCGACCGTTCCGACAGAGTGCTCATCCAGAGGTCTCCGTACCCCTCCGACCACACGCAAGGGTGGGCCGGAGGTCTTTGGCCGGATCGAGCGCTCCATACCCGTACGGGGATCGAGCGCCATGGCGTCGAGCTGACGGTTCCGAGGTTTGGTCAGGCGATCCCCGGACCCAAGTGAGCCGCCTCCGTAGGCAAGACCCCCGGTTGAAGCCCTTGCCGCCGGGAACTGCGGATGCGCTAGGCCCAGACGCGAGCGTCTTTGCGGCGATTCGCTCGACGTTGGCGTTTGTGCCCGAGCCGGATGAGTAGCAGTTCGCGCCACCCACACATCGCCGGAGGATCGGCAGCCAGCCCGCAGGGTGCGACCCCGTGCAAACGACGAGGAGCACCACATGGGCGAGGTCGACCCGTTGGCCGACGTTCAGGTCGCCCGCGTGCGAGAGCGGCAGAGGGGGTATCTCCGGAGGACGTGGTTCTCGACCAGGGCAGCCGCCAGCGGCAGCGGGACGTCAGGAGCGTCGCCGACGGAGATGACACAATGCCTTCATGGTCTTCAGGTCTGATCCTGACGAGGCTGTTCGCTTCCAGCACGGCCGAGGCGGCGGTGGCTGCACTCTCTCGTCTGGCGACGGCGAGCTACGATCGCGGTGGCTCCGACGACAAGCAACGCGACGGCGGCGGGCACCACGCGCTTACGACAGTCTGGTTGAGGCGTGCGTCACGGTGCGGAATAACTGTGCGTTGGCAGGCCCGGCGGTCAGGCTCTGCATCCTGCCTCGGGATCGCGCTCGAGCTCCTGCAGCGTCCGGCCGAGGTCGAGGCCGAGCTCCACTGCAAGCATCGGCGACACGCTCATACGCCGCGAGCGCCTCACTTTGGCGCTGGGCGGTACAGCGCGAGCATGGTTGAGCTCAGCGCTCCGCAGGTGCCGGCGCACAAGGTCATGACTCTGACACGAGCCCCGCTTGACGACCGAGGGCAAGAGATCGGCCTCGATCCGTTCCTCGAGGCGGCAAGGCGCAGCTCTCGGGGCGAGCGATCGCCCTGGAAACGGCTCCGGACGCGAGTCAAGCGGCGGACCCGCCAGAGCGCAAGCGCGGCCCGCAGGCCGCAGCTGCGGGACCGGCCTCATTAGCCGCGGGGAGTTCGCGACCCTCGCCGAGGCGGCGTTCGAACCGAGCCGAGGTCGATTTGCTCAGCTCGATTCAGGCGCAAGCGGGCATCCGTGTCCATGTGCGTCTTCGGTCGCCCGTTGCCAGAAAGCGTTTGCGCGGAGGCCGCGAGACGCACGACACGTGGACGCTGTTGAGGGCGCTCGCGGGCGGGTCCGTCCTCCCGGGGCGCTCGATCAGGCGGTCCGTCGAGGTACAACCTCGCCCCTGTTCCGGGGCAAGGACTGCAAGCAGCGCCCGCTGCTTGCGCGCTCCGACTCTCGGGGCGGCCGGCGTCCGCGCGCCAGGCGCCGCCTCGAAGGAACCGAGGGATCCCTGGACTTTCCAGCGCGTCTTCGGAGAACAGGCAAGTGACTTCACTGCTTCATCCAGCGTCGGCGCTGCGCAAGCGGAATTCAAGGGCTGCTCAAGCGCGTTCACTCACCACACATTGTTATTATTG
>ERZ1370068.6861-contig-5817_pt1 | contig 34483 bp, 55 predicted proteins | sample MGYA00561227_ERZ1370068 | MGnify/ENA primary metagenome ERZ1370068 (study PRJEB38410, sample SAMEA6850437) | metagenome | study: Metagenomic assessment of the ecological functions of the soil: analysis of the soil microbiota associated with the...
GATATCTTCGTTCAGTTACGTATTGCTGTGATTGGGCTCGCGCGGCTGAAGGCCGAGGTCCCCGTCACCACGGCGCTGTGGGCGATGGGATCGGCGCTCGACCACGCGAAGACCTCGAGCGCGCAGCCTGACCGACGACCAGCTGGCGAGGTCGCGGCGCTCTCGGCGAGCGCGCAAAAGGCCGCGGTCAGATCGGGGGCGACATCGCTGATCGTCGCGCCCCGTTCCGGGCGGCTGCATTTTCGCTCGCGGAAGGCGGAGTGCCCGCGTCAGCGGCGAGACGGCGGAGGGCATCGGACGATCACGCGTCGATCGAGGTCATCGTGGCGACGGGATTCCCGGCCCGACTATTCCGCCTTGAGCGAGATCCTGGCTCGACCTGCACCCGGCAGGCTGAGCCAATGCCGCGCATCCCTCGGTCCGCTGATCGATCCCCAGCGAGCGGTGGCTGCCGTGCACCGTCCCGCCTCATGGGGTCGTGGTGAACCGTGGAACAGCTTCGTGGAGCGGGACTTCTACATCGTCGGCATGAAGAGCTACGGGCGCGCCCCGACCTTCCCGATGATTGATCGGGCTACGGAACAGGTCCGCTCGCCGTCGTGACCGCGCTACGCGTGGCGACCGGGAGGCGGCGCTCGCGATCGCGGCTCGCGCTCCGGAAACCGGCGTGCGCAACGGCCCTGGTCTGCCGGACGATTCAGCCGCCTCCCGCGCGCCAGCGTAGGTTGCCCGCGGCTGCGGCCGCCAGCGCGTGTTGCGGAACGCCGAGACAGCCAAAGCTGACGCCGCGCGGGCCAGCAGAGGCAAGGTCGACCGCGGACGTCGCGCCGGCGGGAGATGTTGACGCCGCGCATCGACACCGCCGCGAATTCGGGCGCTTCCCTGTGGCCGCTCGTGCCGGCGCTCGCCCTGGCGCAGCATGGTCGCCTGGGGCATCGCGCTCACTCACGCGCTTCGCTCATTCTCATGACCCCAACGGAGGCCGAGACTCGGCTGGTCGAAGGCCGAGATGAACAGCGCGCTGTCATTGGGTCTCGCCGTGACGGAACGCCTTCGGCGCCGGGCGCTGGATCGACCGTCACGGCGGTCGCGTCCTCATGACCCTCAGTTCGGTCGTCGGCACCGCCCTGCTGATGCTGTGGTCAGGATCACGCAACTCTGGCAGCTCTATGCCATCTGGGTGTGTATCGGCGCCGTCTGCGCACATTCTCTATGATCCGGTCTTGCGGTGTGGCACGGGCCTTCGCCGCCGACTACCGCCGCGCCATCACGGCGATTACGCTGCTCGGCAGGCTCGCCAGCACCGTCTTCATTCCGGTGACACGGCCTGGTGGAGACCTTCGGTTGGCGCCGCCCTGCTGGTCCCTGGCGCTCATCGAACTTCCCATCTGCGCCGGCATTTACCTGAAGCTCCTGCTGCGCGGCCGCGAGACGGCCGTGGTCGTCGCAACCGCATCGACGGCGAGTCGGCGGGCGGGTGTCGTCGGACGCGCCATGCGGCAGCCGGTCTATTGGCTGCTGGTGGCGAGCTCGTCTGCTTCGCCTTCTTTCTTCCATGCCGCCCCTGCTGTTCAACCGATCGTCCCGCTGCTGCGGGAGCGCAGCGATTTCACTGACCGGAGAGGCGTCGCCGATCTATGCCATGCATCGGGCCATGCCAGGTAGGCCGGCCGGATCGTGCTGCTCACGCCTGGAGGCGCCGGCTCACGGCGACGATCGCCGGCGTCGCCGCGACGAGCGCTGCGGGTGGCGGCCTTGATCATCCTCGGCATTGGCAGACGCCCGGCTCCGCGTCTCCGTGTACGCCTTCGCCGTCGCGTTCGGTGCGGCATGGGAATCAAGACGATCGTGCAGGCCACCGCCGCGCCGGAGTTCACTGGGCCGCGAAGGCTACGGCGCCCTGCAGGGTCGATCATGACGCCATCTACGCCGCGCAGGCCGTGTCGCCGCTTGCCGCGGCCATGATCTGGCAGATCGGCGGCGGGTACGATCTGTTGGAGCGGGTGCTGCTGCTATGCGCCGTGGTAGCGGCCGCCGCCTTCGCGCTGGCTGCGTTCCTGGCGTCAAGCTGCCGTCCAGAGCGTTGAAGCTTGAAGCTTGGAGACCTGGTTGTCGTCGTGCCGGCGCACGCCGGCATCCATATTTGCAGGCCCGTGTCTATGGATTCCGGCTTTCGCCGGAATGACAAGTCAAGCTGCTGATACAGCGACAGCGCACGAGCGGCTATTTCGCTTCACTACCGACGTGATGGACGCGATCACTTCCGAGGCCATCTTGAATCGGGCGTCGACGGTCGGTGATGCCGCGTGTCGATGGGCGATGTAGGCGAAATCGGAGTAGACCGCCCAGACGTCGCCCTGCGCGTCCTGGAAGACCAGGTCGCACCGGCCAATCGATGCCGGCGGTCCGGATTGGGCGTGATGAATTGCGATCCCAGGGCCGGGTTGCCGAACACCAGCAGCGACGATGGCCGCAGCGCGATGCCGGCGTCGGCGGCAAGCTTGGACTGATCGATCAGCCCGAAGAACATGAGCTTCTTGTCGGCGATGTCCTTCCAGGCGCGCGATCGTCTCGTCCGAGGGATAGGCAGCTCTTGACCCGGACGCGGCCGTCGTCGGAAACGGTCTGCGTGAGGCCGCCGGCGTGCGTCGCCGCCGCCGAGCAACATCAGGCCGGTCGCCAGGATGACAGCCGAACAGACCTTCAGGAATGCGTGAACATGTGCTCCTCCTCTCTTGGCAGCCGCTCACGCGAAGGCACGCAGCATCGGAGACAAGAATGAGAAGCGCCGCGCGGGCGGAGTGCCGGCTGGCTACAGATCGATAGCGGCGCGCTATGGCGCCGGCTGCGCTAGAGTCTCCAGCCGCGCTTCCAGCGCGCAGGCGCACCGCCTGGGTGCCGGTTGCGAACGGCGAGCTGCTGCGGTAGATCGAGCGCAGATGGAGGGCGACCGTGACCTCCTCGATCCGCAGATCGCGGGCGATCTCCTTGTTCGGTGTTGGCCGGTAGCATGAGCTGCTTGATGACGTCGCGCTCGCGCCTCGAGAACTCGGCGACGCCGACTGTTTCGCCGCCCGGCATCGCGCTCGGGCTGCAGCGCGGACTCCGGCACATAGCGCTCGCCGTCGAGGATCAGTCGCAGGGCGTTCAGCATGCCGGCCGCGCGCATGGTCTTCGGGAGATAGCCGGCGGCGCCGGCCTGCAGCGCTTCGCGGATCGTCTGCGGATCGATCTGACCGGAGAGGATCGCGACCGGCACATCCGGCCGCCTTCTGCCGCACGGCCTGCAGCCCGGCGAGACCCGTTCATGCCGGGCATGCGCAAGTCGAAGCAGGACCAGATCCAGGCGTTCAGACGTGCGCGCCAGCTCGAGCACCTGCTGCAAGGTGCCGGCATGGTAAACGCGGACGTCGGCGTCGAGTTCCTTGAGCTGTCGTTCGAGCAACTCATGAGATCAACGCGTGATCGTCAGCGACGATCACGTGCAAAGGTGGAGTGCGGGCCACGGTTTATTCTGCCGTCTGGACATCCGTTCCTACGCAAGCGGTAATGGCGCCTTCGATCGGCGCGACTCGCGAGCGACCGTCACCAATTCGATTGGCGCCGCTGGCGAACGCTCGTGCGCGGCGCTCGTCGCGGGAATGACAATGCGCGCAGGACGAAATCGCGGGCGCACGAAGATCGACCCGACGCCGGAGCAGATTTGACCTGGCTGTGATCTGGAGGCGTCTTCCAGATCGAGTTCCCGGTCAATATTTTTCTATACACGTATACAATAGAACTTATATTATCATTATTACTTGACCTTATCGTCAGAACATCCTGGTTCTTATCCTCCAGTCTTCGCGCCTCGCTTTAACGAGCATTAAGAAACGCCGCCGCCTAGAGTACGCTCGTCCGCGGCGGAACCGGCCTGCGAAAGGACGGACCGCCAGTCGGGGACCCAGGCATTCACGCGCACCAGGGCCTGTCGCACTCGGGCCGATGCGTCTCGGCGTCTGCGGAATTCGACCGGATCCGCCGATTGCCGCGAGACGCCGCGTGAATGCCTCGGGTCGCCGCGGACGCACTGACTGCGGCGCGCGTGAGGCACGATCGAGGGGTACAGGATGCCAGTCACACCACTGCAGTCGCGGAGACTCGATCTCGATCTGCCGCCGGCGATCGATATCGATCACTTCCGCCTCGTCACGGCGGGTCTGACAGCGCTGCGCCCTGGAGGCAGCGGCAAGCCGGGTGGATCGATCCAGCCCGGACGGGTCGATCGCCGCGGGGCGCGTCACGCGCGCCGTCCACGCTGAACATGGAATGGTGGGGCGGTGGTGTTGCACGAGGTGCTGGACAGCGCCAGCGGGTTGTCGTCCACGCTGCGGGCCTCATCTGAGTGGAGCTTGCGGAGGCGAGCATCCGCCACGGCTCGCGCGTCCTGCGCAGGAAGACGCCGCGGTCGATCCGCTGCTCGCCGTCAACCGATCGCTCATCGAGCGGCTGCGGCGGTCCGCCGGCCGGCAAGCGATGCCCGAGCCGTCGCGGCCCGCGCACGCCGTCAGCGCGCGTCGGCGACCGCTGACCAGGCGCTCTCCGGCGATCGCCGCCGCGCCTCAAAACCGATTGTTAACCATGTTGCGCCAGCCTGTATATGGTCGGCGGCGCGGACATCGAACGGCCGCCGCCGGGCACGGCCGCGGCCACGTCAGCGGCCGAGACCGATCGAAGAGATGGAATCGCCATGCGCTGCCCCAAGCGTTCCCGCCAGCCGGGATGCCGCCCTCGCGCCAGGTCGCGCGCAGCCGATTGCCGGGCCTGTTCAGCCTGCCGGGCATCGGCGCGGTCGGCGCTCCGCTCACGCTCGGCCCTCACCCTGGCCGGCCTGGCAGTTCGTGAACACCAGCGAGATTGCGGCGCGCCGAGGCGCAGTTCGACGCGCGCGCAGGCCGTCCGTGGCCAGTATCACGCGGGCGCATGGCCGCCTATGAGCAGGTCTTGCGCGGCGGGGTCGGCCTGTTCGACGCCAGCCAATCGGTGCAGCGCGAGGAATGGCACGCCTACGTGCAGGCCCTGCGGGTCGCCGACAACTATCCGGGCATTCTCGGCATCGGGTACGGGCCGCTGATCCCAGCGCGCGAGCGGGATGGATATATCCAGGGCATGCGCGCAGACGGGCTCGCCGACTATCGCATCTGGCCGGAGGGCGAGCGCAGCGAATACGCGCCCGTGATGTATCTCGAGCGCTTCGAGGGCCCCAACCCGCGGGTGTTCGGATACGACATGATGTCGGAGCCGAAGCGCAGCGCTGCCATGCGGCGGGCGTGCGGAGAGCGGCGACCGCCGCGTTTGACGGGCCTGGTGAAGCTGGCGGCGGGCGCCGACAATCCAGCCGATCGGCCTGCTGATGTATCTGCCAGTCGTATCGCCACGGGCTGTTCCTCGCCGAGGGAAGCGGAGGACGGGCCGCGCCGCTGGGTTTCGTGTACGCCACGTTTCGCCTGCCGACCCTCATGCAGGCGATCCTCGGCGACTACAAGCGCGACTTCGCGCTCGCAGTTACGCGACGGCGGTGGCCGCCGCCGACGCACCGCTGTGATGTTCGAGAGCGGCGACCTCGCCGCGGAGACGCCGTTCAGCCGGACCCAGGACATCCACCTGTATGGCCGCACCTGGACCCTGCGCGTGGCGACCCTGCCGGGATTCCAGGCGGGCATCGGGCACTGGAAGTCGCGCGCCGTCCTGGTGGCCGGGCAGCGCGCTCAGCACTCATGCTGATGGCGCTGATGTGGGCGGCGCAGGGACACGCGCGGCGCGGCAGCTGCGGCTGGCGGGCGACATGACCGCCGCCCTGCGCGCGAGCGAGGCCAAGTACCGCGCCATCGTCGAGGACCAGACCCGAGCTGGTCTGCCGCTTCCCGGCCGGGCGGCGCTCCCTCACCTTCGCCAACGACGCCTATTGCCGCTATTTCGGCACGGCGCCGGCGGAGATCCCAGGCACGCCGTTCCTGGCGTCGCTTCCGGAGGCGGACCGCGCCGCCGTCATGGCCCTGATCCACGGCCTCACCGCCGCCAACCCCACGGCCACGACCGAGCACCGCACGGCGCGGCCGGGCCGCGAGGCGCGCTGGCACCAATGGACCAAGCGCGCCCTCTACGACGGCGACGGGCAAGCTCCTGGAATACCAGGCCGTGGGGCGCGACATCACCGAGCAGAAGCGGGCGCAGGAAGCGCTGCGCGATAGCCGCGCGCTGCTGCGCGCCGTGATCGACGCGGTGCCGGCCACGATCAACGTCAAGGACTGCGACGGCCGCTACGTGCTGGTGAACGCGGCCCTCGCGAACTATCACCGCCGTGCGGTCGAGGACTTTCCCGGCAGAAGTATCCGGTCGATTTCTATCCCGCAGTCCTACGCGCCGCGCATCCGCGCGCGCGACGCCGGAGATCATCGCGACCGGCGCGCCGACCGGCCTCTTATGAATTGGACTACAGCGACCCCGACGGCCGCGCGAGCACCTGGCTCGCCACCGCGGTGCACGCTGCGCGACGACATCGGCGCCGTCAAGTACGTCGTCTGCGTCGGTCTCGACATCACCCAGCGCAAGCGCGCCGAGGAGGACGCTGCGCGAGAGCCGGGCGCTGCTGCGCGGCCGTCATCGACGCCGTGCCGGCGACGATCCGCGTCAAGGACCGCAACCTGCGCTACGTGCTGGTCAACCAGGCGCTCGCCAACTATCACGGCCTCGCCGGTCGAGGCCTTCGCGGGCAAGAGAGCCGGCCGACTTCTACGCGGCAAGCCTACGCCGCCGAGGTGCAGGCGCGCGACGCCCGGGTGATCGCCACGGGCGAGCCGGATCGGACCGCTACGAGGCGCGACTATATCGAGCGCGACGGCCGGGTGACGACCTGGCTTGCCACGTCGAGTGCCCCTGCGCGACGACAACGGCGCGGTCAAGTATGTCGTCGGCGTCAGCCTGACATCACCCCGCGCAAGGAGTGCCGAGCGGGCGCTGGCCGCAAGCGAGCGCAACTTTCGGGAGCTGATCGAGGCGCAGACCGAGCTGGTCGACCGCGCTTCCGTCCCGACACCGCCATGACCTTCGTCAACCCGGCCTATTGCCGCTATCACGAGCGGCCGCCCGAAGCGCTGCTGGGCACGCGGTGGATCGAGCGAGTCTACGCGGACGACCGCCCGGCGGTCGAGCAGTTCCTGGCTTCGCTGACGCCGGAGAACCCGTCCGGCGCATGCGACCACAGGGTCGTGCTGGCGGCGGCGAGATCCGCTGCGGCGTGCAATCGGGTCGGACACCGCGCCGCTTCGACGCCGACGGCCGGCCGGTCGAGTACCAGTCGGTCGGGCGCGACGTCACCGCCAGGAAAGCTGGCGGAACAGAAGCTGCGCGAGAGCGAAGCGCCGCATGCGCCACCTGGTCGAGATCCGCCGGCGTCGTGCCGTACACCTGGGACATCGAAGCCAGGCGCTACAGCTATATCGGGCCGCAGGTCGAGCGGCTCTTCGGCCATTCGCCCGAGCAGTGGATCGACACCGCGAAGTGGCTGGCAGATCCTGCATCCCGACGACCGCGCAGCGGGTGGAGTGCAAGCTGCGGGAGTTCCTCCGCCAGCCCGCCGACGGCAGCATGGAGTATCGCATGCTCAGGCCCGACGGCAGCGTCGTGTGGGTACGGGACATCATCCAGATCGGAGACCGACGAGAACGGGCGCGCGGGTCGGCTACGGCACCGTCGTCGACGTCACCGACAGCAAGCAGCGCGAGGGCCAGCTGCTGCAGGCCCAGAAGATGGAGGCGGTCGGCCAGCTGACCGGCGGCATCGCGCACGACTTCAACAACCTGCTGATGATCGTGACCGTGCAACCTCGACGTGCTGCTGCCGCGCCTGACCGCCAAGCGATCACGCTGGCGCGCGAGCTGGCCGACGGCGCGCTCGCAGCCGGCGTCGACGGCGGCGAGCTGACGCGCCAGCTCCTCAGCCTATGCGCGCAAGCAGCCGATGCAGGCGACGCCGATCGACCTCAACGACGCTGGTGACCGCAGCGTCGGTCTGCTGCGCCGCATGCTCGGCCGAGATCGTGGACATCGAGACCGAGCTGGCGCGAAGACCTGTGGCCGATCGAGAGCGATCCGGCCCAGCTCGAGGCGCGCTCACCAACCTCGCCATCAACGCGCGCGACGCCATGCCGATGCGGCGGCCGCCTGACGATCGCGACCGCGAACCGGCATGTCGAGGCCCGCGTGCGCCGCGGCCGACGGCGAGCTCAAGCCCGGCGACTACGTCGTGCTGGCGGTCGCCGACACCGGCACCGGGCATCGCCGCCCGACATCATCGGGCGCGTGTTCGAGCCGTTCTTCACGACCAAGGCCGTCGGCAGCGGGCAGCGGCCTCGGCCTCAGCATGATCTACGGCTTCGCCAAGCAGTCGGACGGCCATGTCGAGATCGAGAGCGAGGTCGACCGCGGCACGACCGTGCGCCTCTATCTGCCGCGCGCGACGCGCGCGCCGGCAAGCGGCCGCCCGCCGTCCGCCGCAGCGAGCCGAGCGCGCGGCCGCCGGCGAACTGATCCTGGTGGTCGAGGACAACGCCACCGTCCGGCAAATCGGTGGTGCGGCAGCTCCACGAAGCTCGGCTATCGCACGCTCGAGGCCGAGGACGGGCACGGAGGCGCTCGCCCGTCTCGAGCGCGATCCCCGCATCGACCTGCTGTTCAGCGACGTCGTGATGCCCGGCGGCATGTCCGGGCGGCAGCTGGCGGCGGCGGTGCGGCGGCGGCGGCCCGACATGAAGATCCTGCTGACCTCCGGCTTTCCCGACAAGGCCGGCGACGCCCGCGCCGGCGACCGCAAGGAGCCGGTGCTCGGCAAGCCCTACCAGCCAGCGACCTCGCCCTCAAGCTGCGCGCAGATCCTGCAGACCGAGACGGTTTGACCGCTAGTAATCGAACGGGATGAACTGGAAGAGCCAGGTCTCGCGTCAGCGGGCTTGTCGTCGTAGCGCAGGAAGGCGCGGATATCGACGGGGGCGTCGCCGTCGACGGCGATGTCGAAGAAGGGCGCGCCAGTGCCTGGTGCCGACGACCTGCAGCACGTAGTCGCCGTCGATGGTGCCGCGGGCGGCGTCGACGATGAGCTGCACCGGATCGCCCTTCTGCAGGTCCTCGAGCGGGCCGCCGGCGAAATCGATGACGATCTTCTTCTTGTCCTTGGGCCGCGGCTGGCCGGGGATGCCGCCGCGCCCGACGCGGGTCGCGATCACGCGCGCGAGCTTCGGCGGATAGGGTTCGTCGGCGAGCCAGTGGAGGCGGTATTTGAAGTTCCACTCCGACCCCGCTTTGACCGGCGCCTTCGGCAGCCAGTACGGCGACGATGTTGTCGCTGATCTCGTCGTCGGTCGGGATCTCCACCAGCTGCACCGGCGCCCTCGCCCCAGCCCTCGAGCGGCTCCACCCAGACGCTCGGGCGGCGGTCGTAGAACACGCCGTCGTCCTCGTAGTTCTCGAAGTTGCGGTCGCGCTGCAGCAGGCCGAAGCCCTTGGGGTTGTTGTCGACGAACGAGCTCACCTGCAGCTGCGGCGGATCGTTGAGCGGCCGCCAGATATGCTCGCCGGCGCCGGTCAGGATCGCCAGGCCGTCGCTGTCATGGATCTCCGGCCGCCAGTCGCGCGCCTGCCGCCGGTTGGTCTCGTCGTACCAGAACATGCTGGTGAGCGGCGCCACGCCCAGGCGCTTGATGTCGGCTGCGCACAGAGCGCGGCCTCGATCTGCATGACCACGCCGTCATGCTTGGCGCATTCCATCCGGTAGGCGCCGGCGATGCTGGGGCCGTCCATCAGGGCGTAGATCACCACCGGCCTGCGGATCAGCTCGCGGAGGGCTCGAACCAGAAGCCGGTGAAGCGCGGAAACTCCTCGGGCGTCGGCAGGCCCGTATCGATGGCGATGCCGCGGGTGGAGAGGCCGTACTGATCGAGCTGGCCGGAGCTGCGGAAATAGGCGGCGCCGAGGAAGGCGAGCCAATCGGTCTTGCCGCCGGTATCCATCACGCGAAGCCGGCGAAGCCGATGTCCTCCGGCAGCTGGGCCGCGAATTCCGCCTTGCCGAAGGTGAAGAGCGACGGCGAGTACAGGATCTCGCGCGCCTGGCCGTCCTTGACGACGTGGAGCTCGCACCGGCGCCTTGAAGAAGCGGCCGAGATGGAAGAACTGGATCGGATAGGGCCCGTCGTCGCTTCGCCCACAGCGCGTGGCCGGGACTGAAGCGGATCTGCTGGTAGGCGTCGTAGTCGATGCGCTCGAGCACGTCGGCCGAAGCGGATCACCGGCGGCTGCGTAGCGGCTTGAAGCCAGCTGCTTGGCCTGGTCGCGCAGCCAGTCGAAGTCGAACGGCTGCGCCTCGCCGAGATCGAGGCCATCGGCCGCGCGGCCGCGGCGCGGCGCGCAGCGCGAGCGCGACGAGCGGCAGCGTGCTGGCGCCGGCAAGGACTCGGCGGCGGGAGACGGGCGAATGGATCCCTGTTCGTGAGCGCATGATTCCTGGATCGATTGCAGATGTTGTCATAGCCCGAATGAAAGTGGCGATCGACTGATTGCCGGCTCACCGCTCACCCCAGCGCCCGCGTCGAGGAACGGCAGGCTGGATGTCCATGCGGTAGTCGATGTCGGAGTGGTTGTCGGGGAATTCCTCGTAGGTGTGGGCGATGCCGAGGCGGGTGAGCGCGCGGTTGAGCTGGCGGGCGCCGTACTGCAGGTGGAACTGGTCCTCGTCGCCGCAGTCGATGTAGATGGCCTTGAGGCGGCGCAGGTTGTCGGCGCAGGCATCGACCATGCGCACGGGGTCGTGGGCGAGCCAGTTCTTCCAGCGCTCCGGGATCAGCTCGCAGGTCTCGAGGTCGACCGGCAGGCGGATGCCCAGGAACTGCGTGGGGTCGGGGTCGTAGCTGGCGGCCATGGCGGAGGGCGTTGATCGTGGTGATCTCCTTCTCCTTCGGCTTCTTCGCCTGCTCGAAGGCGCGCATGAAGTTCTCGATCGAGCGGTCGTGCTTGGCGAGCTCGTTGAGCGCCACGGGCATGTCCTGGAGGTAGCAGACCTCGAAGGCCATGTCGCCGGAGTGGCAGGCGAGCGCCGCCCAGACGTCGGGCCGCCGCATGCCGTGCACGATCGGCGCCGTAGCCGCCGGAGGACTTGCCGAAGATGGCGCGCCGGCCGGGCCTGCCGCAGCCCAGCTCGCGCTCGACCAGCGGCACCACCTCGTCGACCAGATAGTCCTCGTAGCGGCCGATGGCGGCGCTGTTGATGTACTGGTTGCCGCCGAGGCGGCTGAAGCAATCGGGAAAGGCCACGACCACCGGCGGCATGCCGCCCTCGCCGATCAGGCGGTCGAGCCGCTCCGGCACGTTCTCGGTGAAGGGCCGCCAGTTCGTGTGGATCTGGCCGGAGCCGGTGAAGCCGACGACATCGACCAGCAGCGGATAGCGCCGGCCCTCGTCGTAGCCTGGCGGCAGATAGACGCGCAGCTCGCGCGTCGTGGGGTCGCCGAGCAGGTTGCCCCTGAGGACCTTGCTCTCGACGGTGAGGCGGCGAACCTCGCCCGCCGGCACGGTGCGGTTTCTGCGCATGGGCCGAGACTCTTCCCGTAGTTGCGTGTGACTGTGGCGCGTCATTTTTCGGGCGGCGGAGGCTCGCCCGTCGTAATGAGGAGGCAGACGGCTACTCCGCGGCGCTCGATGTCCCGCTGCCGCCGCGGAGCGGCGCGGGCGCAAGGGGATCGGCGAGATTCCTGCCGCTTCCGTGTCGGCTGCCGCGGGTGCCGTGCAGGGCTCAGCGCACGCGCGCGAGCCACTGGCCGGCGCGCTCGAAGTAGATGTAGACGACCGGCGTGATGTAGAGCGTCAGCAGCTGCGAGGCGAGCAGGCCGCCGACGACGGTGAGGCCGAGCGGGCGCCGCAGCTCGGCGCCGGCGCCGGTGCCGAGCGCGATCGGCAGGGCGCCCATGATCGCCGCCATGGTCGTCATCATGATCGGACGGAAGCGCAGCAGGCAGGCCTCGCGGATGGCCTCGCACCGGCGTCCGACTGGCCGCCGCGCTGCCGCTGCAGGGCGAAGTCGATCATCATGATGGCGTTCTTCTTGACGATGCCGATCAGCAGCACGACGCCGATGATGGCGATCACCGAGAGATCCTGCCCGACGGCGAGCAGCATCAGGAGCGCGCCGAGGCCGGCCGACGGCAGGCCGGACAGGATCGTGATCGGGTGGATGAAGCTCTCGTAGAGGATGCCGAGCACGATGTAGATGACGAGGACGGCCGCCAGCAGCAGCAGGCCCTGGCCGCTCAGCGAATCCTGGAAGACCTGGGCCGTGCCCTGAAGCTCGGGATCACCGTGGCGGGCAGGCCGAGTTCGCGCTCGGCCGCGTCGATGCCGCGTCACGGCAGTCGCCGAGGGCCGTACCCGGCGCCAGATTGAAGGAGATGGTCACCGCCGGCAGCTGCCACTGGTGGTTGACGCTGAGCGGGCCCACCTGCTCGTCGATCCTGCGCGAAGTGCGGTGATCGGCACCAGCTTGCCGGCGGGCGAGCTGGATGTAGAGGCGCGAGAGATCGTCGGTGTTGCGCTGCGCGCGCGGGGTCGACCTCGAGGATCACCGCATAGTCGTCGGTCGGCGTGTAGATCGTGGCGACCTGGCGGGCGCCGAAGGCGCTGTACAGGCTGCTGCGGATCTGGTCGGGCGTGATGCCCATGGTCGCCGCCTTCTCCCGGTCGATCGAGAGGAAAGCCTGCAGGTTCTTGGTCTCCGAGGTCCGGAGGTGACGTCCTGGAAGCCCGGCAGCTGCTTCAGCTTGGCCTCGACGAGCGGCGCCCAGTGGTTCAGCTCCGCCAGGTCCGATCCCCGCAGCGTGTACTGATACTGGCTCTGCTGAGCCGGCCGCCGATGTTGATGTTCTGCACGACCTGGAAGTAGGCGCGCACGTCCACGATCTTGGCGGTCGCCTTGCGCAGGCGCTGGAGCACCTGATCCCCGGTGGCGCGGCGCTGGCCGAAGTCCTTGAGCGTGATGAACAGGCGGCCCTGATTCACCGTGACGCCGCCGGCGCCGATCGTGGAGGTGACGACGGCGACGTCGGGATCCTGCTGCACGATCTTGGACACCTGCGTCTGCAGGGCGCAGCATGGCATCGAAGGAAATGTCCTGCCTCGCCTCCGATGGTGGCGGTCAGGAGGCCGGTATCCTCGGTCGGGAAGAAGCCCTTGGGCACCACGACATAGAGGTAGCCGGTGACGACCAGGGTCAGCAGGGTCACGGCCAGGGTCAGCCGGCGATGGGCGAGCACGCGATCCAGGCTCCAGCGATAGGCGCCGAGCAGCGCATTGAAGCGCGGCCTCGAGCCCGCGCTGGAAGCGGCCGGGCGATCCCGGCGTCGAGCGCAGGAAGCGGCTGCACAGCATCGGCGTCAACGTGAGCGAGACGAAGCCGGAGATCAGGATCGTCACGGTGATGGTGACCGCGAACTCGCGGAAGAGCGCGGCCGACCACGCCGCCCATGAACAGCACCGGGATGAACACGGCGACCAGCGAGAGCGTCATGGAGACGATGGTGAAGCCGATCTCGCGGCGCGCCGTCGAAGCGCCGCCTGCATCGGCCGCTCGCCGCGTCTCGACATGGCGGACGATGTTCTCGAGCATGACGATGGCGTCGTCGACCACGAAGCCGACCGAGAGCGTCAGCGCCAGCAGCGACAGGTTGTCGATGCTGTAGCCGAGCATGTACATGCCGGCGCAGGTGCCGATCAGCGATACCGGCAGCGCCAGCGCCGGAATCACCGTCGCCGACACCCGGCGCAGGAACAGGAAGATCACGAGCACGACGAGCCCGATCGTCAGCGTGAGCGTGAACTGCACCTCGTTGACGGACGCCCGGATCGACTGCGAGCGATCGTTGACCACATGCATCTCGATCGCGGCGGGTAGTTGCGCCCGCAAGGTCGGCAGCAGCGCCTGATGTTGTCGACCACCTCGACCGTGTTGGCGTCGGGCTGGCGCTGGATGGCCAGGGTGATCGAGCGCGTGTTGTTGAGCCAGCCCGCCACCTCGATTGTTCTCGACGCTGTCGATGATGGTGGCGATCTCGCCGAGCCGCACCGGGGCGCCCGTTGCGATAGGCGACGATCAGCGACCGATAGTCGGCCGCCTTTCCAGCTGGCCCGTCGCCTGCAGGCGTGAGCAGGCGACGGTTGCCCATCAGCGTGCCCAGAGGCGCGTTCGAGTTGGTGTCGGCGAGCGCCTGCCGGACATCGTCGATGCCGATGCCCGCGCGCCGACAGCGCGTCCGGATCGACCTGGACGCGTACCGCATACTTCTGCTGGCCGAAGATCTGCACCTGGGCCACGCCGGGCACGGTCGAGATGCGCTCGCCCACCTGGGTCTCCGCATAATCGTCCACCGTCGACAGCGGCAGGACCTCGGACGTGAGCGCCAGGAACAGGATGGGCGCGTCGGCCGGGTTGACCTTTGCGATAGGACGGCGGATCCGGCATCCGTCGGGCAGCCGGCGCTGGGCCACCGACAGCGCCGACTGGACGTCCTGGGCGGCGGCGTCGATGTTGCGGCCGAGATCGAACTGCATCGTGATCTGAGGTCGAGCCCAGGCTGCTCGAGGAACTCATCGTGGTGATGCCGGCGATGGTCGAGAGCTGGCGCTCGATCGGCGTCGCCACCGAGGCCGCCATGGTCTCCGGACTGGCGCCAGGCAGATTTGCCGACACGACGATGGTCGGGAAATCCACCTGCGGCAGCGCCGCCACCGGCAAGAGGCGATAGGCGAAGATCCCGAAGATGACGAAGGCGCCCATGACGAGCGTCGTCATCACCGGGCGGCGGATGCAGAGTTCCGGAAGGTTCATGACTCTATGCCCGCTGCCGGCGCCTTGCCGGCCGGATGCGGCTCGACTTTCATGCCCGGCGCCAGGCGCAGCTGACCTTCGACGACCACGCTGTCACCAACCGCCACGCCGCTGGCGATGACGCTTTCGCCGGCCACGCTGCGATCGACCACGACCGGCCGCATGTCGACCGTGGAATCCGGCGCACGACGAAGACGTAGGCGCCGTTCTGGCCAGTGCTGCACGGCGGCGTCGGGCACGACGAGCGCGGCGGGATCGGTACGCAAGGTCAGCGTGACGTTGACGAACTGGCCCGGCCACAGGCGCGTCTCCGCATTGTCGAAGGTCGCGCGCAGCTGGATCGTGCCGGTGGTGGAGTCGACCGCGTTGTCGACGAAGGTGCAGGTCGCCCGCGAGCGGCGGACCGCTGTCGCCGGGGATGGTCGTGCTCACCGTCAAGGGCCGGCGGCCATCGCCTGGCGCACGCGCGGCAACTCGCCCTGCGGCAGCGCAGAAGGCGACGTAGATGGGCCGCAGCTGGTTGAGCACGACCAGCGATCCCGTGTCGTTTGCCTTCACCATGTTGCCGCGCGGCAGGTTGACGGCGCCGGCCCGGCCGTCGATGGGAGAGCGGATTTCCGTGTAGCTCAGCTGGACATTGGCGGCGTCGATCGCGGTCTGATCGGCCGCGACCGTCGCCTGCAGCGAATCGGCGCTCGCCGTGGCCTGGTCCATCGCTTGCTTGCTGGCGAAGTTCTTCTTCACCAGGAAGTCTGGCGCTCCACTTCCCGCTGCGCGCTGAGCAGCAGCGCCTTGTCGCGCGCCAGATTGGCCTGCACCTGCTCCAATTGCGTACGGATCGTGCGGTTGTCGATCGAGAATAGCAGGTCGCCCGCCTTGACCTCCTGCCCGTCCTTGAGATGCGCCTCCATGATCTCGCCGTCGATGCGCGACTTGAGCGGCGACGGTGGCATAGGCCGTGACCGGTGCCGATGGTGCCGAACTCGACCGGCACCGGCTTGGCCACCACGTTCGCCACCGAAACCGGCACGGCCGGCGTCTGCGACGACTGGCCGGCTGCGGCAACGTCGGAGGCCGTGTGCTGACTGCGCGGGCCAGAGAAGAGCGCCGGCACCCCCGAGCGCGACCAGTAGCAGCAAAGGGCGAGCCGTTTCACGCGCGCGTTCCCTGCCGTGAACGACGGTGACCGGCCGGCGGCGGGTCGAGGTGCGCGAATCTCCAGGTCCTCCGGCTGCATCAGCGCATACCGCTCGGCGGGCGCCGACAGACAACACATAGTATCACGCGCCGGCCTCGCCAGGCACGGCGGGTCGCGCGCGGTCGCGGGAGGAGCGGCCGGGATGGGCAGTTGCATCGCCATCTAACGCGCCAACACGGCAATTCCGGCGCTGCCGCGCCCGCGGCAACGTTCGCCGCAGAAATTCTCTGGAGATAGGAATTTATCTAATCCAATCAAATGATTATACGCCCCGTGACGGATGCTGGATCAACGATCTACTCAACGCGCCCGAGCGAAGTCCTGTCAAACGATTTGACCTCGCTTCGTCATCGCCCATACTGGCCGCGACGGGCCTGGCCGGGAGGACACGAGTAGTGCAGCAGGAAAGCGCCGGCGGAACTGCCGCGCATCGCACCGGCGCCGGCACGCCGCTCGTCCTCGAGCTCGCCGACATCAGCAAATCCTTTCCCGGCGTGCAGGCGCTCAAGGCCGTACGCTTCGACATGCGGGCCGGCGAGGTGCATGCGCTGCTGGGCGAGAACGGCGCCGGCAAGTCGACGCTGATCAAGATCGTCTCCGGCGTGCACCCGCCCGACCAGGGCAGCATCCGCATCGACGGCCAGGAGGTGACGTTCGCCAGCCCGCTCGAGGCGCAGCGCGCGGGCATCGCCACGATCTATCAGGAGCTGCTGCTGTTTCCTCGAGCTGACGGTGGCCGAGAACATCTTCATGGGCCATGCGCCGCGCACCCGCCTGGGGCGCGATCGACTGGAGCCGCGGATGCGCGCGCAGGCGCGCGCGCTGCTGGCGCTCGCTCGAGATCCACGACCTCGACGTCAATCAGGTCGTCGGCACGCTTTCGGTCGGCAATCGCCAGCGCATCGAGATCGCCAAGGCGCTGTCGCAGAACGCCCGCATCCTCATCATGGACGAGCCGACGGCCGCCTCACCGAGCGCGACGTCGAGCGGCTGTTCGCTATCGTGCGGCTGCTGCGCGCGCGCGGGCGTCGGCATCGTCTATATCAGCCACCGGCTGGAGGAGATCTTCCTGCTTCGCCGACCGCGTCGACCGTCTTCCGCGACGGCGAGTACGTCGCCACCAAGCCCGTGAGCGAGACCGACCGCGACGAATCTCATCCAGATGATGGTCGGACGCAGGATCGACGCCCTGTTCCCGCGCTCGAGGTGCCGATCGGCGAACCTGTCCTCGAGCTGCGCGATATCGTCCGCCGGCCGGCGACCAATGGCGTCAGCCTGACGCTGCGGGCGGGAGAGATCGTCGGGCCTCGCCGGCCTGGTCGGCTCCGGGCGCAGCGAACTTGCCCAGGTCGTCTTCGGCATCACGCCCGCCGATAGCGGCGCAATCCGCCTCGCCGGCCAAGCCGTCGCCATCCGCAACCCGGCGCAGGCCAAGCGGCTCCGGCATCGCCTACGTGCCGGAGGATCGCGGCACCGCAGGGCCTGGTGCGGCCGATGCAGCTGAAGGAGAACGTCTCGCTCGCGGTGCTCGCGGCGCGTTTCGAAGCGCTCGTTCATCGATCGGGCGGCCGAGGCCGCGCTGGCGGCAACCAGCATCCAGAAGTTCGGCATCCGCGCCAGCGGCATCGGCCAGGTCGTCAACAAGCTGTCGGGCGGCAATCAGCAGAAGGTCGTGCTGAGCAAATGGCTGGCGAGCGGGCCCAAGGTGCTCATCCTCGACGAACCGACGCGCGGCATCGACGTCGGCGCCAAGGCCGAGATCCACCGCCTGATGAGCGAGCTGGCGCGCCAGGGCATCGCCATCCTCATGATCTCCAGCGAGCTGACGGAGATCATGGGCATGAGCGACCGCATCCTGGTGATGCGCGAAGGCCGCATCGTCGCCGAGTTCGCGCGCGCCGCGGCGACGCAGGAAGCGATCGCGGCGGCGATGATGAGCAGCAGCGGCCCGATGGCGCTGGCGAGCTGAGCCATGGCAGAGGCGATCCAGGGCGTGCCGCGTCGGAATCGTTTCGGCTGGCCGGCCTGCGCCGCCTGTTCGGCTCGCAGGAGGCGGTGCTGCTGGGCGTCATCCTCCTGCTCTTCGTCGTGGTCGGCGGCATCAATCCGCGCTTCCTCGCCGAGCGCAACCTGGAGAGCATCCTGCTCGGCAACGCCTATGTGGCTGTCGCCGCCATCGGCATGTCCATGGTGATCGTCTCCGGCAACATCGATATCTCCGTCGGCTCGCTGATCGGCGTGCTCGCGACCGTCAGCGGCTCGCTCGCCGTCGCCGGCGCGCCGATCGTCGTCAGCTGGCTGGTGCCGATCGGCATCAGCGTGCTCGTGATGCTCGTCATCGGCTTCATGGTGGCCTATCTGCGCATTCCCTCGATCGTGGTCACGCTGGGCATGCTGAGCATCCTCAAGGGCGGGCTGATCAGCGCCACCGGCGGCAAGTGGATCAGCAACCTGCCGCCGGGCTACACACCTGGCGCAGAACGATCTCCTGGGCGTGCCGCTGCCGATCTATTTCATGGTCGGGCTGACCGTCGGCGGCTGCGCGTGTGGATGCGCTACAGCGCCGCCGGCCGCGCCATCTATGCCGTCGGCGGCAACGCCGAGGCGGCGCGGCTTTCGGGCATCTCGCGCGAGCGCACGCTGATGATGGTGTTCGCCATCCACGGCGTGTTCGTGGGCATCGCCGCCATCCTGTTCGCCACCCAGCTCAGCATCATCCAGTCGACGGTGCCGCCCAATCTCGAGCTCAGCATCATCACGGCCTCGGTCGTGGGCGGCGTCAGCATCCTCGGCGGCACCGGCACGGTCATCGGCTCGACGCTGGCCGCCGTGCTGATCGCGGCCATCGGCTCGTCGCTCATCTTCATCAACATCTCGCCCTACTGGCTGCGGGCCGTGCAGGAATGCTGATCCTGCTGACCGTCCTCGCCGATCTGCATGCGCCGACGCCGGCGCGCGGTGCGGCGATGAGCGCTGGCGAGCGAGACGCGCGAAGACGCGGAGCGGCAGAGCTTCTGCGCGGGCTGCTGTTCCGTCACGAGGGCATCCTGCTCAGCGATCCTGGCGGCGGCGCTGATCGTGCTGGCGCTGCAGAGCGACCGATTCCTGACCGTCGACAACCTGCTCAACCAGGGCCGGTTGATGACGGAGATCGGGCTGGTGGCGCTGCCCATGACCTTCGTCATCGTCACCGGCGGCATCGATCTCTCGGTCGGCTCGATCATGGGGCTGTGCGCGATCGTGCTCGGCTACAGCTGGAAGAACCTGGGCCTGCCGCTGGAAGCCGCGATCGTCGTGGCGCTCGCCACCGGCACCGCCGCCGGGCTTCGTCAACGGCTGGTTCATCACGCGGGTGAAGGTGCCGCCGCTGATCATGACGCTGGCCACGCCTGGCGCTCTATCGCGGCCTCGCCGAGGGCATCAGCCAGGCCCACTCGGTGCGCGGCTATCCCGAGTGGTTCTTCGTGCTCGGCCAGGGCGACGTGATGGGCGTTCCGACCCAGCTCTGGCTCCTGCTGCTGGCCATCGTCATCGCCTGGATCGTGCTGGCGCGCACGACCTTCGGCCGCGCGCTCTACGCCATCGGCCACAACGAGGTGGCGGCGCGCTTCTCCGGCCTGCCGGTCGACCGCTACAAGACCGCCATCTACACCTTCTCCGGATTCATGGCCGGGCTCGCCGGCTTCATCTTCGTGTCGCGCGTCAGCACCACGCGCTCGGACATGGGCACCGGCCTGAGCTCGACGTCATCGCCGCCGTGGTGCTCGGCGGCACCAGCATCTTCGGCGGCGTCGGCACCATCGCCGGCACGACCATCGGCTTCGTCCTGATCCAGCTCCTGAAGAACGGGTTGGCATTGACCGGCGTGAAGGGAGACGCCACCATCGTGGTGATCGGCACGGTGCTGATCCTTCGATCTTGATCACCAATTTCCGTGCAGGCCCGCCGCGCGGGCGAACGCTGAGCAAGACCCGTCGCCAGGGCAATGGCGATCGATCCGGCAAACGAAGGGAGGACCGACGATGATGTTGAGGACATTGACTGCGGCCTGTGGGCATGGTGCTGCTGGCCGGCCCGGCGCTGGCACAGACCCACTGGGACGGCGGCGACGATCTGCCGGTCAATCCGCTCTCCTGCGATGGCGGCGGGGCGGTGCTGCCGCGGCCGTACGCCTATGACGGGGACAGCCGGCGAGCGCGCCCGATCTCTCGGGCAAGCCGATCACGCTGGTCGACGTGCCCAAGCTGATCGGCATCGGCTACTTCAACGCCACCAGCAAGGGCATGCAGGACGCCGCCAAGGAGCTCGGCAACGTCACGGTGACGACCGACGGGCCGACCGAGGCCAATATCGACAAGCAGATCACCTTCATCGACAACTACATCACCCGCGGCGTCAACGGCGTGCTGTTCGCCGCCAACGATCCTGTCGCCATCGCGCCGGTGCTGAAGAAGGCGCTCAGCAAGGGCATCCACGTCGTCGGCTACGACGCCAACTCCCAGCCCGACGCCCGCGAATGGTTCGTCAACCAGGCGCAGTTCAACGGCATCGCCAAGGCGCATGATCGATTCCGATGGCGAAGGAGATCGGCGAGGAGAAGAGCTTCGCCATCGTCACCAGCACCTTCACCACGCCGAACCAGGCGCGCTGGATCGCGGAGATGTCGGCCTATGCCGCCAAGTGCCATCCGAAGATGAAGTGGCTGGAGACGGTGGAGGCGCAGGAGGACAACATCCTGTCCTTTCAACCAGGCCTCGACGCTTGATCAACAAGTATGGCGACGAGCTCGGCGGCCTGTTCGGCATGACCTCGGTGGCGACGCCGGCCTCGGCCGAGGCGGTGACGCAGGCGAAGCTGTGCGGCAAGGTGGCGGTGGTCGGCCTCGCGACGCCCAACGCCATGAAGCCCTGTGTGCAACAGCGGCTGCGTGAAATCGGTCGTGCTGTGGAATCCGGTCGATCTCGGCTACGCCGCCGTGTACGTCACGCGCGCGGTGGTCGACGGCAAGCTGAAGGCGGGCGCGACGGAGGTGGAAGCCGGCAAGCTCGGCAAGCTGCAGATCGTGAACGGCAGCGAAGTGCTGCTGGGACCGCCGTTCATCTACAGCGAAGGACAACATCGCCGGCTTCGACTTCTGAGCGCCGACGGCAGGGGCGACCGGAGTCGACGGTCGCCCCTGCAGCGGCGACGGGCGGCAGCTCAGGCCACGGAGGCGGCGGTCTGGCCGAACAGGATGCGCTTGGACTCTTCGGTCAGCACGGTGGCCTGCGTGTTGACCTCCTTCGCCCGGTCATAGGCGCGCACCACCGCCGGCCGGTTCCTGATCGCCTCGAACCAGCGCTTGAGGTGCGGAAAATCCTCGAGACTCTGGCCCTGATTCTTGTAGGGCACGATCCAGGGATAGGCGGCCATGTCGGCGATGGAATAGGTGCCGGCAATGAACGGGCGGTCGGCGAGGCGCTTGTTCAGCACGCCGTAGAGCCGATTGGTCTTCGCTGACATAGCGATTGATCGCGTAGGGGAGCTTCTCCGGCGCGTAGTTGGCTGAAGTGATGGTTCTGTCCGGCCATCGGGCCCAAGCCCGCCATCTGCCAGAACAGCCACCGCGTCACCTCGACGCGGCCGAGCGGATCGGCCGGCAGAAAGCGGCCGGTCTTCTCGGCGAGATAAAGCAGGATCGCGCCGGACTCGAAGACCGAGATCGGCGCGCCGCCGCCGACCGGCTCATGGTCACGACGATGGCGGGAATGCGGTTGTTCGGCGAGATCGCCAGGAAATCGGGCTTGAACTGGTCGCCCTTGCTGATGTTCACGGGCACGATCCGGTAGGGCAGCCCCGCCTCTTCCAGGAAGATCGTGACCTTGTGGCCGTTCGGCGTCGTCCAGTAGTGCAGGTCGATCATGGCGCGCGATCCCTCTCCGTTGCTATTCGCGTAAGTAGGGATCGCACGTCGATGGCGACGAACGAGAATATCTCATGGCGCGCGTGAGTTTTTCTAACAACAGTTAGATACGCGTCAAAATGAACAGGCGCCGGAACGGCAGCAGCGTGCAGGCCATCCGGCTGCTTCGGATAGAGCGCGGCGATGCGCGCCGGCGTAGGCCGCCAGGAAGGCGCCGCGCTCGGGCTCCTTCAGCGCATCGAGATAGGGGCGCAGGCCCGTGCCCTGGTCCACTCGACCACGGGATTGTCGCCCTCGAGGACGTGAAGATATTCGGTCTCCCAGATGTCGATCTGCCGCGCAATGGGCGCGAAGGATGCGGTAGTAGTCGGCCGGCGAGCCGACGGGGCGGATGGAGCGGACATCGCGAAGCTGGGCGCGCCAAGGTCCCTCCTCCGCCGCCTCGCGCATCGCCGCATGGGACGGCGCGTCATGGTTGTGCGGCATCTGCACGGCGAGTACGCCCTGCGGTGCCAGCTGCGCCAGGAGTCGCGGGAACAGGCGCGCATGGTCGTCCAGCCATTGCAGCGTCGAGTTCGTGAACAGCAGATCGGCCGGCTCCGGCGGCGACCATTGCTCGATGCCTGCTTCCACGAATGTCACGCCCGGCGCCTCCTGGCGCGCCTTGAGCAGCATGCTCCATCGACGAATCGACGCCGGTGACTCGCGCGTCGGGCCACCGCTCGGCCAGCAGCCGCGTAGATGTTGCCGGGGCCGCAGCCGAGGTCGTAGACCGTGCGCGGCGCCGTCGAGCGGGATCTGCGCCAGCAGATCGAGCGCGGGGCCGCAGGCGATGATCGCTGAACTTCAGGTACTGACGGGGATCCCAGGTCGGCATGTCGTCCTCACGCTTCCGGCGGCCAGAGCCAGGCGGCGCCGCGCACGCCGCTGGAGTCGCCATGCTTGGCCTTGCGCAGCTGGGTATCGACGCGGTCGGAGAAGACCCAGCGGTCCCAGATCGCCGGCACGTTGGCGTAAAGCCGATCCAGGTTCGACAGCCCGCCGCCGAGCACGACGACGTCGGGATCGAGGATGTTGATGACGTGGAGCGAGACCGCGGGCGAGGGCGGTCTTCGCAGCGGCGGAGCGTCGCCTCCGCCGCGACGTCGCCCTGGGCAGCCAGGCCGGCGATCTGCTTCGCCGTGAGGTCGCGGCCCGTCGCCTCCGGTGATCGCGCGCCAGGCCGGGGCCGGAGAGGATCGTTTCGATGCAGCCATGGAGGCGGCAGTAGCAGGCCGGCCCGGGGCGCTCCGTCGTCGCGCATCCACGGCAGCTGGTTGTGGCCCCATTCGCCGGCGATGGCGTTGCGGCCGGTGAGCGGTCGGCCATGGACGACGATGCCGGCGCCGACGCCCGTGCCGAGGATGGCGGCGAACACCACCTCCGCCCCGGCGGCGGCGCCATCGGCCGCCTCGGACACGGCCAGGCAGTTGGCGTCGTTCTGCAACCGCACGGGACGGCTGAAGGCGCGCGCGAGATCGCGATCCAGCGGGCGGCCGATGAGCCACGTGGAGTTGGCGTTCTTGATCAGGCCGGTGGCCGGCGAGATGGCGCCGGGAATGCCGACGCCGATGGTGCCGGTGGCGCCGACCGCCTGCTCGAGTTCGGCCACGAGCGCGACGGACGGCAGCAATCTGCCCATCATAGTCGCCGGCGGGCGTGGCGGTGCGCTTGCGATAGAGCTCGCGTCCATCGGCGGCGAGCGCGATGACCTCCAGCTTGGTGCCGCCGAAATCGACGCCGATGCGGATCGAAGTGGCCATCGCTTCCCCTGCGTCCGTCGCAACGCAACCCGATGGGAGATTCACCACAAAGTCGCGCGGAACTCAAAGGTGACAGTCGGCGGTCGCTTCAATAGATCTGCCGATCGTCCATTTCGCGGGGGAAGCCATGAATCCGTTGGGCGTGCATGCACTCGTGTTTGCCGGCAGCTGGGGCAAGAAGGACCGCGAGCGGGCGGTCGCCGGCGCCGCCAGGCTCGGCTACGACCTGATCGAAATTCCGCTGCTCGACCCCAAGGCGGTCGATGCAAAGGCGACGGTGAAGCTGCTCGAACAGCACCGCATCAAGGGCGCCACCTCGCTCGGCCTCAACTTCAAGGCCGACATCTCCAGCGCCGATGCCGCGATCGCCAAGCGCGGCGAGGCGCTGCTGAACCGCGCGCTGGCGGTCACCCGCGACATCGGCGCGACCTACATGGGCGGCGTCATCTATTCCGCACTCGGCAAATATCCCGGGCCGGCGACCGCCAAGGGTCGGCGGAACTGCGTCGCGGCTCTGCGGCGGCTGGCCAAGACGGCGAAGCAATCCGGCATCACGCTCGGCCTCGAGGCCGTCAACCGCTACGAGAGCAACCTGATCAACACCGGCGACCAGGCCTGCGAGATCATCGCCGCCACCGGCGCCGACAACATCGTCGTCCACCTCGACACCTATCACATGAACATCGAGGAAGGCGATCTGGCCGGCGCCATCCAGCGCTGCGGCAGCAAGGTCGGCTATGTCCATGTCGGCGAGAGTCACCGCGGCTATCTCGGCACGGGCACCGTGAATTTCGGCGCCATCTTCGGCGCCCTCGCCCGCATCGGCTATGCCGGCCCGATCACCTTCGAGTCGTTCTCCTCGGCGGTCGTCGATCCCAACCTGTCGAACGCGCTGGCGGTCTGGCGCAACCTGTGGAGCGACAGCGACGACCTCGCCGCCGCCGCCAAGCGCTTCATCGAGGCTGGGTGGGCAGCGGCCCGACAGAATCCGCAGGGCTGAGCGACCTGGCGCGCCGAAGCCCTTGCCCCGTCGCCCGGCCTGTGCGATCAGGCACGGGTCAAGGGCGAGCGGCTGGGCGAGAATGGACGGCGACCGCATAAGACTGGCGATGCAGCGCTCCGGACGGTTGTCCGACGCGAGCTTCGAGCTGTTGTCGAAATGCGGCCTGCACATCGCCCGCAGCCGGACCGAGCTGTTCTGCCGCGTGCAGGAGCTGCCGATCGACCTCCTGCTGGTACGCGACGACGACATTCCCGGCTTCGTCGAGGAGGTGTGTGCGACCTCGGCATCGTCGGCGAGAACGTGCTGCAGGAGCAGAAGCGCGCGGCCAAGCGGCCGATGCAGACCGATACCGTGCTGCCGCTCGGCTATGCCCGCTGCAAGCTCGTCCTGGCGGTGCCGGAGCAGACGGCTTTCGCGATCTCGCCGACCTGGCGGGGCGCAAGATCGCCACCTCCTATCCCGCCAGCCTGGGCGCCCTGCTCGCGGCGGCCAAGGTCGGAGGCCGAGATCGTCGTCATGACCGGCTCGGTCGAGGTGGCGCCGCGACTTCACATCGCCGACGCGATCTGCGACCTCGTGCAGACCGGCGCCACGCTGGAGGCCAACGGGCTGAAGGCCGTGCATACGCTGCTGGAGAGCCAGGCGCTGCTGATCGCGCGCAAGGACCGGCTGAGCGGCGCCAAGGCGGCGACGATCGAGCGGCTCATGCAGCGGCTGCGCGGCGCCCTCAAGGCCGGCGAGAGCAAGTACATCATGCTGCACGCGCCCCGCTCGGCCCTGCCGGCCATCGCCCGCATCCTGCCGGGCGCGGAGACGCCGACCGTGCTGCCGCTGGAAGGCAGCCCCGACAAGGTGGCGATCCATGCGGTCAGCCGCGAGAGCGTCTTCTGGGAGACCATGGAGCAGCTGAAGGCCGCCGGCGCCAGCGCCATCCTGGTGCTGCCGATCGAGAAGATGATGGATTGAGGGTGATGACCGATGGCCATCATCGCACCGTCCGTAGCCGTCGTCCCAGGCGGGGGCGAGAACGTCAACTGCGTGCTGTTCGCGCTCGAGCGCATCGGTGTCCGGCCGGTCCTGACGCTTGATCCGAAGACGTCGCCGCCGCCGAGCGCGTCATCCTGATGGGCGTCGGCGCGGCGGCGCCGGCGATGGCAAAGCTGAGGGATCACGGGCTCATCGACTGCCTGCGCGGGCTGCAGCAGCCGGTGCTCGGCATCTGCGTCGGCATGCAACTGCTGTTCGAGCGACTCCGCCGAGGCGATGCCCTCGCCTCGGCATGCTTCCCGGCCGCATCCGAGGCGCTGCCTCAATGGCGGCGATCTGACGGTGCCGCATATGGGCTGGAACCAGGTGCGAGCTGCTCGAGTCAGGACTCAGCCGTTGCTGGAGGGCATCAAGAGCGGCGATTGGGCCTTCTACGCCAACAGCTATTACGCGCCGCTGCTCAGATGCGACGATCGCACGACACCGACTATGGCGTGCCCGATCGCGGCCGTCGTCCAGCGCGCAACGTCTATGGCTGTCAGTTCCATCCGGAAGGGTCCAGCGACAGTTGGAAGTCGCGCTCCTGGAGAACTTTCTGAGGCTAGAATGATCATCTATCCAGCCATCGATCTGCGCCACGGCAAGTGCGTACGGCTGAGCCAGGGCCGCTTCGACCGGGCGACCACCTATGCCGACGATCCGCTCGACGGTGTGCGCGCGATTTCGCAGAGGCCGGCGCCGAGTGGCTGCATGTGGTTGATCTCGATGGCGCCAAGGACGGCAATGCCGCGCAGGCAGAGACTGATCAGACGCATCGCCGCAGACCTGGGCCTCAGGGTGCAGACCGGCGGCGGCATCCGCAGCGAGGACCAGATCAACGCCTATCTGGCAGCAGGCATCGCGCGCGTCGTGATCGGCAGCCTGGCGCTCACCAATACTGGCCTGGTCGCGACCCGGCTCGACCGCTTTGGACGCGACCGCGTCGTGCTCGGCGTTCGACGTGAAGCCCGACGACCGCGGCTGGCACGTCACGACACATGGCTGGCAGAAGGATGCTGGCAAGACGCTGTTCGAAGTGATCGACGAATACGGCGCCGCCTATCTGCGCCATCTGCTCTGCACCGACGTCGCGCGCGACGGCCTGCTGGCGGGGCCGAATGTCGGGCTCTATCGGGAAATCCACGCGCTCTATCCGAAGCTGGCGGTGCAGGCTTCGGGCGGCGTCGCCAGCCTCGACGACTTGCGCGCGCTGAAGGCCGCGGGCGCGGCCGGCGCCGTCGTCGGCAAGGCGCTCTATGAGGATCGCCTCACGCTGGCCGAGGCACTGCGCATGCTGAGCAAGCGGATCATCCCATGCCTCGACGTCAGGGATGGGCGCGTGGTCAAGGGCGTGCAGTTCCGCAACCACGAGGTCGTCGGCGACATCGTCGAGCTTGGCGCGCCGCTATCTGCGACGAGGGCGCCGACGAGCTGGTGTTCTACGACATCACCGCGTCGAGCGACCAGCGCACGGTCGACCGCGAGCTGGGTCGAGCGCATCGCTCGCGTTATCGACATTCCATTCTGCGTCGCCGGGCGGGATCCGCACGCGTCGACGACGGCCGCCGCATCCTCAACAGCGGCGCGGACAAGATCTCCATCAACTCGCCGGCGCTCGAGAATCCCGACCTCATCGACGACCATGGCCGATGCGGTTCGGGCAGCCAGGCGTCGTGCTCGGCGTCGACAGCCGGCGCGAGGACGGCGACTGGTTCGTCTATCAGTACACCGGCGATCCCACGAAGACGCGCGCCACGCGCCGCCGCACGCATCGATTGGGTGCAGGAGGCGCAGCCGAGCGCGGCGCCGGCGAGATCGTGCTCAACTGCATGAACCAGGACGGCATGCGGCAGGGCTACGATCTCGAGCAGCTGGCGGCGGTGCGCGACGTCGTGCGCGTGCCGTTGATCGCCTCCGGCGGCGCCGGCGCGACGGAGCATTTCCGCGACGTGTTCGCGCAGGCGCGCGTCGACGGGGCGCTGGCGGCCAGCGTGTTCCGCAAAGGGCGTGATCGCGATCCCCGATCTCAAGCGCTATCTCGCCGAGCGAAGGCATCGTGGTGCGGCTGTGAGCGCGATCGACAATCGAGAAGCTCGACTGGGCGAAGGATGGCGGCCTCATCCCGGCGATCGTGCAGGACGCCGAGACGCAGCGCGTGCTGATGCTCGGCTACATGAACCGCGAGGCGCTGGCGGTCACGCATGCGCAGCGGCCTCGTCAGCTTCTACAGCCGCAGCAAGCAGCGGTTGTGGCAGAAGGCGAGACGTTCCGGCCATACGGCTTGAAGCTCGTGAGCGATCGCGCCGGACTGCGATAGCGACGCCCTGCTGGTGCTGGTCCAGCCCCAGGGACCCACTCTGCCACCGCGGGACGACCTCCTGTTTCGACCCCGAGTTGTCCTCCCGTTCCCCCGATAAACCATGACTTCTGTGATCCTGGTCACTTTCCGCCGGCGATAGCGAGCATACGTTTCAAATTGCGACGACGACGTAATGGTTTGTGGTCTTAGCCGAATCTCAACCCGCTATTAGATCGTCGTTAATAAAGACACGGAATAATCGGGAGCGTTGAGATCACATGCCGGTACGAGCCACGCAGATGAGCACGAGCAGCAACGTCATCCGGTTTCCCGCCAGGCGCAGCCGCGGCCGCAGCCGGTGGTCGTGAGCGAGACGGCGACCGTCGAGCGCCTCTCCGAGGATTTCCTCAAGCAGGCCGTCACCATGCACTCCGGCGGCGAAGCCGGCGTCGACGTCTATCGCGGCATGATCATGGCGCTCTGCAAGCTGATCTGCCGGTCGGACGATGATCCCACGGTCATCGACCGCCGCCTCGCCGCCAGCCACGCCCACATGCTGGAAGCGCGCGAGATCATCGCCGCCAACGGCACCGAATAAGCGCGCTTTCGCGCTGACGCTCGACGGGCGGCGCTTGGCCGCCCGCGTTTGATCTCGCTCAGCGCATCGCCGGATCCGACTCGATCTGCGCGATGCAGCCAGTCGCGGAAGCGGGCGATGCGCGGCTCGCCGCGGCGCTCCTTGCGGCAGACCAGGTACCAGCGGCGCGGCTGCGGCACCTCCAGGCGGAAGGGCTTCACGAGGCGGCCGCTCCTGAGATCGCCGGCGACCAGGAAATGCGGGGCGATCGCCACGCCTCTGCCCGTCCATGGCCGCTTCCAGCGCCAACAGGTAGCTGTCGAACCGGCGCGGCGCGGCCTTCACCTGGGGCACGCCGGCGGCCGTCAGCCAGACCTGCCATTCGTCGGCGGCGCGTGTAGAGCTGCAGCAAGGCGTGAGTTCACGAGGTCGGCGGGCTGGCGGCAGGCCGAGGCCGGCCTGCGCCACGGCCGGGGCTGCAGACGGGGACCAGGCGGGCGTCGAAGAGGGTGGGCGTAGTGGAGCTGGGGGCGGTCTGGCGGCTGGCGGTGCATGACGCCGCCGAGGCCGGCGGCGGTCTCGTCGAACTCCCAGTCGATGTGGCTGGCGCTGAAGCGGACGAGGATGTCGGGGTGGGCGGCCTGGAAGGCCGGCAGGCGGGCGATCAGCCAGCGGACGGCGACGGTGATGTAGACCTGGACGTTGAGCTCGCCGGCGGCGCTGGTGCGGGTGACGAAGGGCGGTGCCCTGGGCGACTGCGCTCGAAGGCGTCGCGCAGGAAGGGGTAGGTAGACACAGGCCGGCCTCGGTGAGGGCGACCCGGCGCGGCCTCGCCTGAAGAGGGCGACGCCGAGGCTCTTCTCGGAGGTCGGCGACCTGGTGGCTGACGGCCGACTGAGTGACGGCCAGTTCCTCGGCGGCGGCCCGGAAGCTCAGGTGGCGGGCGGCCGACCTCGAAGGTCCGCAGCGCGGTGTGAGGGACGCAGCCATGTTCAGAGCGCTACATCTGATGTGTGAAATTCAATCCTTTGATATGCTCTGGCCTCAGATCCGCTCCAGAATGGCGATCCAGAAACAAGTCGAGCTTGGGGAAACGCCTGCCAGGCGAGCGATACTCAAGAGCAGCTGGGCAGGACGGGCGGGGCGGGCGGCGCGGCGGGCGTTGCGAGGCGGCGCCGTTGGCGGAGCCGCCGGTCAGGGCGGGGCTGAGGTGGGCGGTATTTGCCGCTGAAGGAAACCGACCTCGTTCGGATTCATCGGGCGTGCGTTACAGGTGCTGGAGGAGATCGGGCTGGCGGATGCGATCCGTCTTGTGTCGAGGTGCTGACGAAGAAGGGGCGCGAGCTCACCGACCAGGGGCGGCTCTGCTGTTTCCGCGGCTGCTGATCGAGGACACCATCGCCATGGCGGCGCGCAACTTCGTGCTGCCATGGGCAGGAACCGAAGTGCGACATGGAGCCCTGGGGGAAGAAGGTCTACTTCGGCACCGCCGGGGCGGCCGTGCGCATATCGTCGATCCCGTCACCGGCGAGTACCGTGAGTCGCTGGCCGCAGGATGCCTATGACATCGCGCGCATCGTCGGATGTCGATGGAGCATATCCACTTCTATCAGCGCTCGGTCGTGCCGCGCGACATTCCCGATCCGGCGGAGATGGACATCAACACCTGCTATCTGAGCGTCAGCGGGACGACTCAAGCATGTCGGCACCAGCTGGGTGCATCCGGATCATCTCGATGCCGTCCTTCAAGATGCTGCATGCGATCGCCGGCAGCGAGGAGGCCTGGCGCAGAGCGGCCGTTCGTGAGCCAGTCGAACTGCTTCGTCGTGCCGCCGCTGAAGTTCGCCGACCGACGCCTGCCGCTGCCTGGAGACGGCGGTGCGCGGCGGCATGCCCGTGCTGCTGCTCTCGGCCGGCCAGGCCGGGGCGACGGCGCCGGCGGCGCTGGCGGGCGCCATCGTCCAGGAGGTGGCGGAGGTGCTGGCGGGGCCTCGCCTACGTCAACGCCATCAAGCCGGGCATCCGGCCATCTTCGGGCTCTGGCCCTTCGTCTCCGACCTCAGGACCGGCGCCATGTCGGGCGGGAGCCCGGAGCAGGCGCCTGCTCGGCGCGCGTGCGGGCAGATGGCGCATTTCTACGACCTCACCGGCGGCACCTCCTCGGGCATCAGCGACTCCAAGGTGCCGGACGCCCAGGCGCGGTGCGGAGAAGGCCTACAACCACGCCATGGTCGGCAATGCCGGCGCCAACCTCGATCTACGAGTCGGCGGGCATGCATGCCAGCCTGCTCGGCTTCTCGCTCGAGAGCCTGGTGATCGACAACGACACCATCGGCGCCAGTCGCAGCGCATCATCAAGGGCATCGACGTGAGCGAGGATGCGTTCTCGGTCGAGACCATCCGCGACGCCTGCATCGGCGGGCCGGGCCACTATCTGGGCTCGGACCAGACCCTGGCGCTGATGCAGCGCGACTACATCTACCCGGCGATCGGCGACCGCACGAGCCCGAACATGTGGGCCGAGCAGGGCCGCACCGACATCGTGGACAAGGCGATCCTGAAGGTGCGGAGATCCTGGGCGGCCACTTCCCGGCCCATGTGCCGGAGGCGGTGGACGCCGAGATCCGGCGGCAGCTGCCGATCCGCCTGGCGCGGAGCGGATGCGGCCGGCGGGGGTGGCGGAGGCCGCGGCGGCGGAGTAGTCCGGCGGGGTTTCGTGAAACGGACCGATGGACCCCATGTCCAGCGGGAATTAGGCCGCTGGGCGGCAGGACGATTCACCAGAGACACAGAGGCGCAGAGGGGCGAGCTGGCTGCGCGGGCGGGAAGACCCTGGCGGTTACTTTGAGCGATGGACCCCATGTCCATGGAGAATTGGGGTCCGTCGATGTTGTCGCAGATGCTCCCGCGTGGGCGTCCTTTCCCGCGCGATGACGGGGGAAGGCGGCGACCACACGACAATCGGCCAGTCGGCCGATTGGTGCCAGGGTCGCCCTCGCAAATCGATTTGAGCGATCGACCCCATGTCCAGCGGACTGGCTTGCCGCCGCTGGGTCGATGACGCCCTTCAATGAGTAGGTCCAACGTGAAAAACTCGAAATTCAACCCCATCGTATTTGCGTAGGCAGGGGTCACCTGAAAGGTCAGCTGCAGACGCCCGAGCTTCTGCAGGCGTCACTGGTTTCCATCTCGATCCACGATGTCAAATGCATCGCCGTCGAGCGAGCGACCCACCGACGGTAGAACATTATGTGCTTAACAATGCGGGAAAAGTCAAGCTCAAGCTGGCCGAGGCCGCGGCTCAGTTCTTTTCTCGCCTGTCGCACAGACCGGCGGGTCGACGCGGCTACGCGTTGGAGAACTGTCGATGACCCAGAGCCAGCCGTCGGCCTGGCGGCGGGCGACCCGGCGGTCACGGTGCCATCGGGAATAAGCGCTTGCGATTGTTCTCTTTGTGTTCCCATAGTGGTGCTATGTCGAGCACAACACAAATCGAATGCTGACGATACCGATCCCGGTGTCACCGGCTGCGTTCGAAAATCACCCGCGCGGCTGTGACTTCTGTTACGCCGAGCTGGAGCGGTTTGCGGTGTCGTGGCCCGTGGAGACCAAGACCGAGAATTTCAGCGACTCTTCTTTATGCGATCGCAATCTCGGCGCTGCGACGCAGAAGAGAATTCTAGAGCGCACAGGCAATCGACGACGCGATTCGCTGTTTCTTTTTCGAGAGCAAGGTTAGAGGCGTGTTCGGCAGCAACTCCAACAGGCGGTAGCCAGATCCCCACAAGCCTGAGGAAGGTTCGAGATCGAACCTACTGCGGCAAGTTCGAAGACGCTGTCGGCGCAACACCAAGCCTTCATTAAGCCTCATTTCCACTCACTTTCATCGACCTCGACGGGATGGACAGGCTACCCATTCGACAAGATCCGGCCGCTTTTCGCGCGTCGTAAGTGCGAGGTCCTCATCAACTTTGGCGTAATGCTCGTCAGAATCGCTTTTCGTCATATGGTATGGAAGACGTCGCCGGGCGGTCCGATCATGGGTGGGCCTGGGCTGGCGTGATCGCCTTCGACCCAAACCTTCCTCGCGGGCCGCCGCGCAGTCGAAAGCTATTTTCGTGACGCGCTCAAGACAGTGGGAAATTTCGACTTTGTCAGCTTCGAATCAAGACATCGACAAGGTGACGGCTGAACGCCCGTACTTCTCATCACCCACGGAACCAAAGTCGGGCCGGCTTGATAGCGCGCCAGGCGAAACCGAATATCGCCGCCTTGCGCGAGCACGCGTTAATCTGGACCATTAGCGTGGAAAGCAGAGGAAGCGCGAGAGTGAGCGATCGGGCACGGCCGACCCGCCGTGGCAAGCCATCATCAAGCCCAAGGCGATAGTGGCGGACGATTGACGAAATCGTCGACGAACAAAAGGCTCTTCGGCTCCCGGACGACCCGGATAGTCGGTGGCGACTCCTTCCGCCGCGACGGCCCTCCTATTTCTCTCGCCGCCGGTCGGAGCAGGCCGCTTGCAGGCCCACATGCTCCGTGTGACTAATTTCAACGTCAAAAGACATTTGCAGCCGACCTCGCCAAGGCCGGCAAGATCGAAAACACTTCGGGGCCTCGGCAACCGAAAGCCACGCAATGAGAGCATAATCAGGTCGAAGATGAGCACGCACTAAGCTCTTACTCTTTGGGTCGTAGCCCGATTGCACCCCGCACGGTCACGCATCGTGTGGAGGAGAGGAATTCGGGCAGACGCCGAAGGTCGAACCGACCGGGCGCCGCGGGAATTCGGGTCAGACACCGAATTCCAATACCCGCAGATGGACCGTCGATGGGCCAATCAGTATCCAAGGAAGCGAGATCGACCGCCTCTGCCGCCGACCGGTCGGAAAGCGAGTCGCGACGTGGTGCGTTCGTGCGGGTCGGAGATTTCGGCTCCGGTGACGACGGGCAGGCCAAAGTGGCCGACGCCATGGCGCTGACCGCGAGCGCGAGCCGCCGGATCTTACACACTGGGAACCGGCGATCCTGTCTATCCGCTCGACGACGCCGGCAACATCGACGGGAGATCACTCGCCGGCAACTGCGCTTGCAGAGCGGTTCGATCTCCGGCATTACGCGCGGCTCGGGGTCGACTTCTTCCAGTGCAGGATCGGGCAACGAAGGTCATCCTCAATGTCGTTCGGCGGCGACCCGACCCCAAATGCTGGCCCACACCTCGGTCGCCGACGACATGGCGCATGCCGGCGCGGCACTATTCCATCCCGAGATTGCCGACATGGATCGCGCGATGGTGCTATCGCCGACACCAACGGGTCTTCGGCTTCGCGCACCGATACGATACGCGGAGAGGACCGTGTTCTCCGAGGGTGCTACCATGAACCGGGAGATCGAGGCCTGTAACGGAAATGTTCGCATCGGGCGCCGGCCCCAGGATTCCCGCAGGCCACTAATATCCGATTTTCACCGCCGGCAAGCGACGCGTTCTCGTCATTGCCGGCGACGGCGTAGCGCTCTTGCAATGCGGCGTGACTTCGCGCAGGCGCGATCGAGGACTCGCGGCGTCCACTTCTATCTCAGCGGCCACGAGCACCAGCAGAGTCGGCAAGGGCCGGCCTCGACCTGTGAGCACATCATCCAGGGTTGGTGGTGGCGCAAGGCTAAAGCCCTCCACCTGAGTGCACCCGCGACGCGACGATGGCTGGCGCGATGCTCGAGCAAGGCGCCCGCGCTACTTCGGGGAGCATAATACGTAAATTCGAACGAAGTACAA
>ERZ1370068.8604-contig-7445_pt1 | contig 34481 bp, 42 predicted proteins | sample MGYA00561227_ERZ1370068 | MGnify/ENA primary metagenome ERZ1370068 (study PRJEB38410, sample SAMEA6850437) | metagenome | study: Metagenomic assessment of the ecological functions of the soil: analysis of the soil microbiota associated with the...
AGTTACGCATTGCCTGCCCCCGCCCGCCTACAGACTGAGGCGACAAGCCGGGTCGACGCACGGCGGCAGGTAGATCACCAGGCCGCACTCGCATCCCCGACCAGCGTCTGCCGATGCCCGAGTCGCTGATACTCGCCATCCCAGCAGACGTTCGGCATCTGGATCAGAGGCGCGACGTTCGTAGTCGTGCAGCATGAAGCCTGCGTCAGCTGCTCCGCGTGCGGGCACCCCCGACCTCCGTTGCTGGGTCGGTCGTAGGACGGATGGCTGCCGACGGATCGCTGCGACACGTTTGTGAGCCACCTACGGACGGATCATCGCATCGGGGCCTGAGTGACCAGGATTGCGCCGTGCAACCCGGCGCTGCGCAGCCGGTTGGCGTCGGCGTTGCTAAGCCCGGTGAGGATCAGCTGCCCGCCGAGTGGGAGTACGCCGGTCGCGGCGCGGTTGAAAACTGCCACGCAGACCGGGGAGACCTGCGACAGGCCGCGTCCGTCGACGAGCAGCTGCCGATGTCCGGTACGGATCAGCGCATCGAATTGCGCGCCGAGGTCGGCGACGGTGTCCGCGGCCAGTTCGCCGGACAGGCGGATCTCAGCGTTCGGCTGGCGAGCGCTGACATCGCAGAACAGCACGCTTCTCGCTTCGCTGCCCGGCCGATTGTTCGACCGGCTTCTTCTTCATCACGTCATTCGGTGTCGCAGCGTCATCACGGCACCTTCCCGCCGAGAATCACCCAGCGCGTCGGGCCGGAAACACCAACCCACAATTCCTCCTGAGTCAACCGAATTCGCTATTCGGCGTCCGATCATCGGCCCCGTGCCCCGATGTAGCGACGGCGGTCGGCTATGGGGTTGTGCGTGAACTTGGGCCGATCCCGGGTCGGAGTTGCCTGCCACCTGACCGGGATCGCATTAGCTACAGCTGCGCGGGTGTTGCACGGTGTCGGCGGCGTCTTGTGCCTGATGTTTGACGTCGTGAGCGGCGGACCGCGCCTTCGTCCTTGATCGTTGCCGCGGCCTCGACCGCGGTGTCCTTCACTGACTCCGCCGCCTGCTGGGCCGGTTCCTTGAGGTGCTTCGCTAGGTCGGTCGCGGCGTCGCCTCAGCACGGGAGCGGCCACGTCCTTGACCTTGTTCGCGGCCTGCTGTTCGGGGGCCGATGCGGGCAGCAGCGAACCGGCCAGCCAGCCGATACCGAAAGCGATCAAGCCGGCGGCCAGCGGGTTACCCGCCGTACGGGAACGTAGCTGATCCGGGGCCTCAGACACAGCGTCACTGACTGACGAGTGCGCTGAGCTGAGCTTGTCTCCGGCGTCTGAGGCCGAGCCCATCACGGTGTCCTTGACGCCGAAGACCGCGCCCTTGACCTTGCCGACCTGCCGCTTGGCGGCGTGCGCGGGGTTGACCGTGTCGGCCAGTGTATTGACGTTGCTGCTTAGGTCCGCGCGAGTGCGTTCGATCTGTTCACGGATCTGGTCGGGATCGTTGCTCATAATGTCTCCTCGTTGCCTTTGACCGCGTTGGGAATCTTCTTCACCGTGTCCGCCGTCAGCGGAACCCCTTTGATTGCTTTCATCTCGCCCCGGCCGACGGCCGCGAGCACGGCGCCGATGAGCAGCCAGATGGCTGCAACGACGATGGCTGACCACCCATGTCCGATGGAATTGCCCAGACCCCACCACACTGCGATAGACACGAACAGCAGCGCCATGTGCTCCAGACACACCGGCACCGGCGAACATCCCCGCGCCCTTGGCGGCGCGAGTGGCCGACTGCCGGACTTCGGCCTTCGCGAGTTCGACCTCTTGACGTAGCAGGGTGGTGACGTCCTGACTGACGTCAGCGAGCAGCTCGCCGATCGACGGGCGACCATCGGAGTCAGTGACGAGCGGGTCAGCTAAGTCAGGTGGGGGACCGTTGTAGCTTGTGCTCACAGCCCGTCGCCGCCCAGGCCGTAGTCGGCGACCCGCTGCGGAGGGGCGACCAGCTCAGGCGTAAGGCCCGGGGCGGGGACGGCGGCATTCGGCGCGACGTCGCCGACGGCAGGATGGGCAGAGCCGGAGCTGTCGGTGCTCGACGCGTCCTTGACACCACGGGTGAGCCGTCCGGCGAGCAACCCTGCACCGGCAGCGACGAGCAGGAAGATGCCCGGCCGTTGCCGGGCAAAAGCCTGCAACTCCTGCACGAGGTGTCCAGGTTCGCGCGAATCCAGCCAGGACGCGATGTCGTGGGACGTGCTCGAGGCCTGCCGGGCCAGATCGGTGGCAACTCCTGGCCGTTCGGAGCGCTGGGCCATCGACTGCAACTCATCGCCGACTGCGTGCAGACCGCGCGCTACGCGCTGCTGCTGCGCGTTGGCCTGGTCGGTCAACTCGCGGCGCGCTTGACGAAGCAAGTCCGCGGATTGGCTACCGGCTTCGGCGACCACGGACTGAGCTTGGTCTTTCGCGACACCGGCGACGTGCTGGCCGGCATCCGCCGCACCGTGCCCAACGGAAGCCGCCTGATCTTTGGCGGCATCAACCGTGCTGGGTGTATCGGTGGGTTGGCCGCCTGGACGGGATGCGACACCTGAATGGACGGGAACGTTCGTTGTCATGTCGATCATCTGCTCTCGCATATGAGCAGACCACCGTGCCACGTCTAGGACGCGGGGCTGCCTGCTGGATGTGCTGACGGCCGCTGCGATCTCAACGTGACGTCTACGACGAAGTCCGTATACCCACAGAGCGCGGCGCCCAAACTCTGAGCGTGAAACGGCGCGCCCGAAGGCGCGCCTGAAGGGATTCGAACCCCCAACCCCTTGGCGCTTCCATATGTTGTCAAGCGTCGGCCGCGTGTTTGACGGCGCGGTAGATCTTGGGCGATGTAGCGCTTGAGTGCGCGGCGGATCTCACCGTCGCCTTTGCCTCAGCTCGGCGGCGTTGGATGATCGTGGCTGTGCAGTCGCCGCCCGCCCGAGCTTCGGGCGGGAACTCGCGAGGTCGCGCAGACGCGAGCCGGGGCGGCCGCCTGATGCCGCCTGCTCTGCAGCTAAAACATCTTCGCCTGCGCGGGTTGTACCCGAGCCGTTGGCGCCTTCGCCGGCCGGCGATCTGGTCAGGCGGCCGGGTGATCGGTTTCTCCGCCGAACGGCGACGTGTCGGAACGGTCGATCAGACGTGTACGAGGTTGCGGTCGCTCCCGGTGATGGTGAGCAGTACGCCCTCCAGCCTGGTGAGGCTCAGTAGGCGCATGATGCGCGGTGTTCATCTTGGCAGTTCAACGGCGGCGTGGATTTTGAGGCTAGGTTCGCACAATGGTCATTCGCCGCGCCTTTAAAGCAGGACTAAATGCTCACCAAAAGTGCCCATGCCAGCCCGCCCATCGCTGGTCTATCTGCCAAGACAACGCCGTCATCGAATCGTGGCACTCGACACTGGAGTGGGCTCCATGACCGCAACAGAGCTCTCCGGCAACTCAGTCCGTCGCGGTGGGTAGCGTCACAAACGCACCGTTTGGGCAGCAATTGCGGGGAAGATGGAGATACGCCCGCTCGATATCTCAAGCAATCGCTTGGTCCGTGGGCGTTGCCGCAGGAAGCAGGAGAAGCGCAGATGACCCTTCAAGACCAGTACGTCAATGGTGCGCGCAGTGCCCGGACGGCTTTGACCGACGCAGCCACATCGTGGACCGGCAGCATCAGGACGCCGCCGCCCAAGTACCGAGCCCCCTTTGCGATGGTGAACGCCACCGCGCTGATCACCCAATCGGTTACCCTCGCTCGGCAGTTGCAGCAGGCCAACCTCGAATACGCGGTGAACCTGCTCCGCGCCGTCAGCGGCGCCGGTGACGCGGCTGGCCAATACCTCGACAGCCTCGGTTCAGTGCTTCGCAATCAGGTCAACGCTCTGAGCGACAGCGTGCACGAGCAGGTAAACAAGACCGACCAGATCGTCCAGGAACATGCCGAGCGAGCCGAGCAGGCCGAACGCGACGAGGTCCGTCAGGCCCGCGCCGCCGAACGGCGCGAAGCCCGCCAGGTCCAGCAGGCCGCCCGCCAGCGTTACGAAGGCAAAACCAAGACCGAACTGGCCGACGAACTCAGCAGCCGGGACCTCCCCAAGACCGGCAACCTCGACGAACTCGTCGATCGGCTCGTCGACGCCGACACCAAGTAAGCAACCTCCTACCGCACAGCCCTGCGCCTGCTGCCCGTTCCCAGCGAAGGCGGAGCAGGGTCGCCGCCGATCGTGTGCTCGCTGATCTTGGTCTCGCGCGGATGATGCGCGTGCAGGACTACACGTCCCAACCGGAAACACCAACTCAATATGGAACCGGTTGACCCAGCGGCTGTCTGGGCTGACCAACTGGCCGTACACATCGCCGGCAATGTCACAGCGACAAAGGTTTGACGCGGTCGATCGCCGCGGGGTTTGAGCGGCTTTCGAACAGCGGGATGCGCTTCGGAAGCCGCGCCACGGGAGAAGTCAGCGGGCGAACGCGCAGCGGCACCAAGCCGATCAGCTCGGCGAACTCGCCGACGTGAGGAAGGCATCGCGCACCGTAAGCCAACTTGGAGGCACTCCTACCTGGCGTGGCGACGCGGCGTCACAGAAACGTTCGTTGGACTCCGGAAGGAAGTGCAGATACAACGCCCGGTCGGTTTGACTGTTGCGCCATCGTCGTCGGCTGATCGCGGCAGCGGTGGCGCGTCTGCCGGTACCGGGCAAGCAGGACATCTTCATCCCGATGACGATTCTCCTTGGCATCATCCGCTTGCTCGTCGGCGGATTCCTCGGCTATCTGATCTCCCGCAAGGACTCGCCGGGCGGCGGGCTCTTCTAACCCTCAGGCATCATCGGGTCGGTGATCGGCGCGGTCATGGTGTTGCTGTTCTGGATGACAGTTGTCGGTGGCCGCCGAACCATCCGGGCGGATACCTATGACGGTCGGCAAGCCCAGCATTCCTCGTGTCAAGGCTCGAGCTGGCCGGTGTTTGCGTTCCACTGCACGAGGATGAGTGAAGCGTCGTCGCTGAGGTTTCCCTGCTGGTGTTCAAGTAGTGCGCGCACGACTCTGCGCATGGTTTCGGGCGCCGGCAGTCCGGCTGCTAGGTTGCGAATGATCAGGTCGGTCAGGCGCTGGTCGCCGAAGAAGGTGCCGTCCGGCGCCCGCGCTTCGGTGACGCCGTCGGTATAAAGCAGCACACTGTCCCCGGGTTCGAGTTGCGCGGAGCCGACGACCGGCTTCGGCGAAGCTCGGGTGCCACGCAGATCGATCCCCAGGGGCGGTCGGGGCGCGACGTGCAGCGACTTGATCAGCTGTCCGTGGCGGATCAGCAGCGGTTCCGGGTGGCCGGCGTTGATCCAGCGCAACGCGCCGCTGATGGTGTCCAGTTGGGCTAGCACCGCGGTGCTGAATGCTTGTCCGCCAGACGCCTGCAGTAGTACCTGATCGATCTGCCTCACAGATGTCGGGCAGGAACGTCCGGCGCGTCGGGCGTGCCGGTACGCGGCGACCGCGACCACTGCCAACTGCGCGCTGCGCAGCCCATGTCCCATCCCGTCGAACACCGCGAGGTTTGCTATCCCAGGGTCGACCGCGTAGTCGAACGTGTCGCCGGCCACCTCGTAGGCTGGCTCCAGCACACCGGCCACAGAGAGTTGGGGGCAGGCGAAGGTCAGCGGCGGCAGCAACGACCATTGCATCTCCGCGGCCAGGCCCATCTCGGCTCGGCGGCGCAGTCGGACGATGGTGTCGCCGTACAACGTCTTCGTCATGATCAGCTCGCCGGCCAGCGAAGCCAAGCCACGTAATCGTTCCGCGACCGGCGCCCGCGTCGGGTCATCGTCGCTGTCGTTGAGCGCGACGCCGCTCAGCGTGACAGCCAGCACGCCGAGCCGCTCGCTGCCGTCCAGCAGCGGCAACCACAGCACCACGTCCCCGTTCGGACGTCGCTGCGAGAGCACATCAAGATGCTGAAACACGCGCCCAGCCAGTGTCGAATCGATCGGCAACGGCTCGACCTGCTCACCGACGCCAGGCCCTCCCGGACCCAGGAACGGCACCAGCACGGCCTGTTGCAGATCCGTGAGGTAACACACCGCGTCGACGCCACCAAACGCCGCGACGTGGTCACGGACAAGGTCCGGCACGTCGTAGGCAGCCAGGACGTGGGCGGCGCGCAGCATCGAATTGAGCGCCGCCTCAGGGCCGCTCGCCGATACTTCGCCGTCAGCAGATGGTGCGCCGAGCCGATCGCCGGACATGCCCACCGACTCACACTAACCAGGCGTTGACACCCGCCGGCCGGCCCCCACTACTGGGCCGGAGCGTGTATCACTCGTGCCGCCCTTCCTGCCGGCGCGGCGTCGCGTGCTCGCGCAGCTCGTGGGCTGTCTTCAGGCGCAGCGGGCGGCCGACCGGTAGCGACCGAGACTTTCGTGTGGTGTCGGGTCGATCGTTCAGGTGCGTAGCGGTTTCCCGAGGTGGTTGAGGTGGCGCAGCGCTGCGACGTAGGAGCCGATGAGGGATGTTTCGGTGTAGGTGATGCCGAGGTTGTCGCAGTGGCTGCGGATCAGATGTTGCGCATGCCGCAGCGACGCGCGTGGCATGTTGGGGAAAAGGTGGTGTTCGATCTGATAGTTCAGCCCGCCGAGTAGCAGGTCGGTGAACCAGCCGCCGCGCACGTTGCGTGAGGTGAGCACTTGCCGGCGGAGGTAGTCGAGCTTCTCGTGCGCGCCGATGATCGGCATGCCTTTGTGGTTCGGCGCGAACGAGCACCCCATATACAGGCCCCAAACCGCTTGGTGGATGGCGATGAATGCGAGCGCTTTGAGCGGCGACATAACAAGCAGCAGCCCGGCAAGGTACGCAGCCGTGTGCGCCGTGAGCATCAGCAGCTCGACGTGTCGGTTCCCGCCGCGCACGCTCCGGTCACCGTGACGGCGCAGGGACCGGACGCTTTCGACGTGCAGGTTAAGTCCCTCCAGCGTCAACAGCGGAAAGAACAGCCACGCCTGCCGGCGGGTGATGAACCGGCCAAGACGGCCGGTGCGCGAGGCGACTTGCTCGGTGGTGAAAACCAACACCCCGTCGCCGATGTCGGGGTCATGATGTTCCTTGTTGGGGTTTGCGTGATGCCGGTTGTGCTTGCCAACCCACCAGCCGTAGCTGAGACCGACCAGCAGATTCCCAACGAGCTTGCCGAACAGGTCATTCGCGCGGCGTGCGGCGAAGATCTGCTGGTGACCGCTGTCGTGACCGAGGAACGCGACTTGGGTGAACGTGATACCGAGAACGACGGCCGTGACGGTTTGCAACCAGGAATCCCCGATCCAGATGATGGCCGCCCAGCTGGCCGCGTAGAGGCCGAGGCTGGCTGCCACTCGAACAGCGTAGGAGACGGGTCGCCGGTCGAGCAGCCCCGCGCTGCAGATCTTCCGTCCGAGCGCGGCGTAGTCGCTGCCCCGTGAGAGGGACGCGATGGCGGGCTGCGCGGCGGTCGTCGACCCAGCCGGGCGTGCGATCGTGTCTGCGGACAAACCGACCACCGCCTCATCGCGCTGGGCAACCGGTGTTGCCGACGCGGCGTCGACGAATGACATGCTCATACGAGTCCCGATTCAGAAGTTCACCTAGTGTCCGGCTCCTTGGACGGCGTCCGAAGGCCCGCGGCGGTGGCGGCGCGCCGGTGTCCGGACCGGCTGATGGCTCAACATGTCTAGAGTGCCCACCTGGGCAGGCGATGTAACCGCTGGTCGCCGTGAGCACAAACACCGTCAGGCCGGGAACGCTCAGCAGGTTGCCGTGACGATGAGGTCGCGATGGCCGCCCTGCCTGGGGGCGGCTTCGTCGTCCGGCGGCCTCTCATTCATGACGCGTCCGCGACGAGGCTCAGCCGGCTTGACGACATCGCCTTCCAAGTCGGAAAGGCCGTGGCGCGGCGTCGCCACCGGATGAGAGAAGGTCGCCGGGGGTTCGTCGCCGCCTTTCCAGATCTCGGGTGTGTGCAATGGCTGATAACAGGCGGCGCTGATCTCAGGGCTGCGCGTCCCGGAGTTGGGCGATGATCTTTACGAGTGAAGATTGGAGGTGGTCGCGGTCGGCGGCAGTGAGGGTGGCGGTGGCGTGCGCCGCTCCAGCGCGGCTCGGGCGTCGCGCACGGATTGGCGTACTGATCGGGCACGGGCGGTGAGGTGGTAGATGCACTCAGGCGTGCGTCCGCGTGATCGGGCCTGCGGACCAGCAGACCGGCTTCTTCCATGCGGGTCGCGGTGTTGACGATGGTCGGCTACTGGAGTAGCCGCAGAATGCTCGCAAAGTCGGCCAGAGAGGCGTCGGTTGGAGGCGGTCGGCAGAGCCCCGAACCACCCCGGGCATTCGACCTGATGAATCTCGTAGCGGCGGCCCGCCGGGAACTGCTCGCCCGTAGTACGCCGGTTACGACGCGAGCCGTCTCGCGGCCCCGCATCGCGTGCTCCTGCGTGGCGTGGCCGGCGGCCTTCATCTTCTCGGCGGCCGGCGGATCCGTACTCCGCGGCGGCCTGCCGAACCGCCTCGCCTGCCGTGCGCGCCTTCTCGGCGGCCACCGGTCCGTACCCTGCGGCGGCGTGCCGAACCGCCTCGCCTCGCCGTGCGCGCCTTCTCGGCGGCCATCGGTCCGTACTCCGCGGCGGCGTGCCGAACCGCCTCGCCTGCCGTGCGCGCCTTCTGCGGCCACCGGCCCGTACTCCGCGGCGGCGTGCCGAACCGCCTCGCCTGCCGTGCGCGCCTCTCGGCGGCCACCGGCCTGACTCCGCGGCGGCGTGCCGAACCGCCTCGCCTGCCGTGCGCGCCTTCTCGGCGGCCATCGGCCCGTACTCGGCGCGGATCTCGGCCAGCCGCGTGGCGGTCGCTTCGGACGCGGCGCCGGCGCGCTGGGCGAGATGTTCGACGGACTCGGCGCCGGCGGTCTGCGCCCGGCGGCCCCGGCGGACCAGGCGCCGCGCCCGCTTGCCCCATTCAACGCGCCGCCGGGCGACGGACGCCTCGATCTCCTCGACCCCTTCACGTGCGCCCTCGAGCGTTGCGTCGGTCATCAGCCCGACGCCGATGCCGAGCATCCACACCGCCTCCGAGATCGGTGTGCCCTGTGCGGTCGGGCGCAGGCTGCCCTCGTGGTGCATGCCCGGCGTGTGCCAGTACATGTTGAGCTGCGCGCCCGAGAAGCCGACCAGCGCCGCGCCAGCGACGAACGGCGGCACGATCGGCAGCAGCAGCATGGCGCCGACGGCGATCTCGCCGACCGCGAGAGTCCGCGCGAACACCTTCGGCTCGAGCTTGCCGAGAACCGGATACGTACCACTCGCCATGCCGTGCAGCGACTTCGCCGTTTCATCGTCGACGTTGAGCGTCGTGACGCCGGTGTTCAGGATGTAGGCGCCAGCGGCAAGGCGTAGCGGTGCGCGGCGGAATTTCGCGGAAAGGCTCATGACCCCTCCTAGGACCTCAGCGGACGACCTTGCGTCCCCTCTTAACCTCCCGTCATACCCAAAACGGTGGCCACATATGCCGGCAGTCGGATCGCCTCGGCGCAGCGGCGGCAGATACACAGCTCTCCCGCGGTCACGCACGCGCCGAGCTCGGGAGGGCCGTGGCGTGGGACGGCCCGAACCACAAGGTTCGGTGACGGCCCATACTCGGCCTCCAGCTGCTCTGCGGCTGGTAACCGCCAAGCGACATGAGGCTTTGCATCTGCTGCAGAACCCACTCCCCCATCGCAGTGCAACTATGCCGCGCCACGCCGCACCGAACACTCAGATCTCGGCGGCCGACCCGGACCGATCACCACTGACTGCACGACACGACGAATCGTGGCGCCGGTTGTTGTCTCCGGGTCTGCGCAGGCATTTGACCGACTGTGGACAGGACGAACTCACCGCGCTGTCCAGCAACCATCTGCACGTCGTTGCCCTGCGCAGCGACCACTTCGTGCAGCGCTTCGACGGACAGCCAGACGTGGTCATCCGTGCCGTCCAGGCGGTCGTCCGCGCCGCCCGCGATCACACGTGCCGTCCGCCGCGCCGGCTACTATTCCGCCGGCGTCCCCGTTTAGCTGCCGCAGCTGGCTGGGACGGGCACATCGTCCTGGACGCGGAGGCCGCTGGCCAATGGGGGGTTGGGCATGGCTGCGGGCAGCCCTTGATCGGCAACCAACAGGACGGCATGGTCAACACCAAGTCGTAAGAGCCGAGACGCGAACGAGTTACACACGCCACTCGCGGCCTCGAGGCATCAGGCTCAGGCATCATCAAAGAAGATTCGATCTGAGCGCCGCCGAGCCGAGTTCACCCGTCGCATGCCCCAGATCGACAGCTTGAGCCTGCCGCATCGTCGGCTGCACACAGTGAGCGGCGCGGAGTGCACCTGACGAGCGACATCGTGGTGATCGCCGAAGCAGGCGCATACGTGGGACACGCGGGCTGCTGGTAGGCGCGCCGTCCTGCGTGTCTCGGCGATGGGTGCCAGTCCAGGGGCGCGGTTGGGATCGCAACGATCCCATGCCCGCCTGCGAGCTGTTACCTTGCGGGACGGAAGGGATGCGACGTGGTCAGGAAGTCATCCGAACCAACACGGCGCCGAGCTCCGCGCTCTACGCGCAGGGCGTCAAGATCGGTCCGAACATTTACGTAGTCAGGCATGGTCGGCATCGATCCGGCGACCGGCCAGTTGGCTGGTTCGACCATTCAGGAGCAGACCCGCCAAGCCCTTGCCAACTGTTCGGCCATCCTCGAAGCCGGTCGCGCCAGGCTCGACGACGTCGCCGAGGTCGGTGTCCTGCTCACGAGTCCCGACGACTTCACGGGCATGAACGAGGCCTACGCAGATGTGTTCGGCGCCGATCCACCCGCCCGCTACGTCGCCAACCAGGGCGTCGTGCTTCCCGACGTGCTTGTCTCGATTCGGATGACGGCGATCGTCGCTCGCCAGGCCTCGGCGAAACGGACAACACCCACATCCGGTGATCAGTCGTCACTCGCCCCACCGGATCTTCGTAGCGGGCGGAACCGATCTCGCCTCGGCCGCCTCCAGATCGATCAGCTCTTGCAGCACCACGAGCCGAACAGCGTCGGCGATCAAGGTCCAGTCACCAGCACGGAACGCGTCCAGCAACTCGGACAGGGCAGACTGCAGCAAGGCCATCGGCGAGCAACACGTGTGAACACCGTGTGCGGCTACCACAGCCGTGGTGACAATTGCACCTACCGAAGATCTGAAGCCCCCACACACTGCAGTTCATCAGTGGCCGTTCTTCGGCGCGGCCCTGTTCGGCGATTTGATCGATGGAGCTTCGAGTGTGGCCGATGTTGCTTGGGTCGGATGACGGTACGTGAGATCGCGACGCAGGTCCACTTTTCTCGGAGGCGATCAAGACCCACAGTGCCTCGATCTACCGCAAGCTCGGGGTATCCACGCGACGGCACGTCCAAGACCTCGCTGAAGCAAACACCGGTGCGGTCGCTGATCTCAGGTTGCCAGGGCGAAGGCGACTTCCCCGCTATTCGTGAGCAGAGCGCATTGCGAGCCTGGCGTTGCTGGTCACCGAAGGCAAGGCGAGCGAGACGGGCCTAACACGAACGACGTGCTTCCGTCGCCCAGGGACGCACCACGACCGATTCGAGATCGGCGTCGTCGTACGGGACCGGACCCGGAGGGCGTGACGTCCCATTGCGCGGCACATGATCACGCGCCGAAGCGGTGTCTACCTGGGCGGGTGGCGCCCTCCTTGCTCTCCCTCGGTGCTTGCTCGGCCACACCGCGGAGTACGTGCGCGTGTGGGGAGCGCACGGCTTGTGCATTGAGCTCACCCGGTCCGTGCCCGCCTACGTGCTGTCGGCGGCGCTCGTCCTCGCGGCACTTGGCGTGGCGGCGCCGGCGTGCTCGCCGAGAGGCTGGCTCAACTGCACCGGCGCGTCACCGACGTGCAAGCGAGCGCTCGCCGCCGCCGCTGCGCGGGCATCGGGGTCGTCCTGGAATGGCACGCCGTCCCGTCGTACAGCGCGCGACTGATCGGCGTGCCCTGGATCGGCTGTGCATCGTTCGCCACCGCGCGGCGGCGCGGACGCCGCCGAACGGCCGCTGCCTCGACCCGCTAGGCTGGCTTGTCGCTGCGCGCGCTGGTTAGCGTGACGACCGTCTGCGTAGCCGCAAACCATCGGCGCCACAGCGTCGGGCTCGTGCCAGAACCGCGATCGAGCGGACTTACCGGGACGCGCCACCGTCCCGAAGGAACATCTGTGTCTCGATCGACTATGCCTGCCCGCGCCGCTCGGATCCCTCGTTCGCGCTGGGACGACCTGCCGGTTGAGGTCGTGCCCACCGACAACCTGCCCGGTTTCCGCGAGCTTGGGCTGCCCCGTAATCTCATTCGCGCGCTCGACCGGGCGGGCATCACCGCGCCGTTCCCGATCCAAGCCGCCACGATTCCCGAGGCGCTGGTCGGCCGCGATCTGCTCGGCCGGGCCGCGACCGGATCCGGCAAGACGCTTGCCTTCGGCCTGCCGATGATCGCGCGGCTGTCCGGCGCCGCGAGTGCGCCGCACCGTCCGCGTGGTCTCGTGCTCGTGCCGACTCGTGAGTTGGCCATGCAGGTTGCCGACGCGCTGGCGCCATTGGCCGCCGCGGGGTCGTTGTCGGTGCGGCTCGTCGCGGGTGGCCTGCCGATCAACAAGCAGATCGCGGCTCTCGCGCGTGGTGTCGATGTGCTGGTCGCGACGCCCGGCCGCCTCCTCGACCTGATCGACCGCCGGTCGTGCTCGCTTGCCAATGTCGAGATCACGGTGCTGGACGAGGGCCGACCACATGGCCGATCTCGGCTTCCTACCAGCCGTTCGCCAGCTGCTCGACCTGACCCCGCGCGACGGCCAGCGGCTGCTGTTCCTCCGCGACCCTGGACGGCGACGTGGCGACCCTCGTCGACCAGTATTTGACCGATCCCGACCGTGCATGCGCTGAACAATGTCGCCGCGTCGGTCGACACGATGTCGCACCACCTGTTCCGCGTCACGCACGCTGCGAAGCTCGACGTCGTCGCGGAGATCGCGGCCCGTCCGGGACGCACGATCTGCTTCGTCCGCACGAAATACGGTGCCGAGCGGCTGGCCAAGCAGCTCGGCCGGATGGGGGTTAACGCTGGGGCGCTGCATGGCGGCCGCGCCCGAGGCGCAGCGCAACAGGGCATTGGCTGCGTTCCGCGACGGCGCTGTGCCGGTGCTCGTCGCCACCGACGTCGCGGCGCGGGGCATCCACGTCGACGACGTGTCGCTGGTGCTGCGTCGACCCGCCTCAGGACGGCAAGAACTACCTGCACCGCTCGGGTCGTACCGCCCAGAGCGGGCGAAAGCGGCGTGGTCGTGCTGCTCGCGACGCCCGCCGAGGAAGAGCGGTCCGGCGCCTCCTTGCCGACGCGGGAGTGCGCCCCCAGCAACAGGACGTCGCCCCCGGTGATAGCCACGTCGCCTCGGTGACCGGTGCTCGCCGGCCGCACGGCATCCCGGTCGCGGCCGCCAGGCTCCCGCAGCATGCGCGCCCGACCCGGCCGGCCGGTCCGCACCAGCCCACAACGCGACGCCGTCCGCACCCGTCCCGACGACCTCGCGCCAACGCCCGATGAAGACCACAGCCAACGGCCCCGGGCGTCACAGCTCCTAGGGAGGGCGACGCGTTCGCCGTCGACGTGGAGCAACCGCCCAGTAACATACTGCCGCCGCACCAGATGCAACATGGTGCTCCGGACGACACCCGGCCGGCGTCCGGTGGGAGATCCCCGCAAGCCCCAACCTCCAGTAATAAGGGACGGACGGCCTGCTCGCAAGCAGCGGGCAACTTCCGCTGATCCGTCTTCCCGCGTATGGACTGACCCGCTACGCACGACCGGGAGAGCCCACTGGCCTCGAGCATGTTCTACGGTGGCGGTATGGGAGGCAGCCCGGTCGCCCGCGCCGGTCACCTGAACTGCTCAGACCCAACCGGGGCCCGCTGCCGCCTCTGGTGCGACGGCGTGTTGATGGAGGCTGGCCCGGATGAGCACGCAGGACGCTGACACGCCTGGAGTACCGGAACCGCCTGCCAAGGTGGTTGCCGTCGCCGATCAGATCGCATCGGCGGTCGACCACGCCGTGCCGGTCAGCGATGAACCTGCAAATCGGGTGCTCGTGGATAACGCCCGTCTGGTGCAGTGGGCCGCGCCGGCATTCGTGATCTGCTCGTTGATGCTGCTGCCCTGGATTGCCGTACTCGGTACGACGCTGCCGCAGCGGCAGTTGTCCCAGCACTACCGCCTGGCCTGGACCGGCTATGACGTGCTGTTGGCGCTCGGCCTTGCCGGCACTGCGGGTCGCGGCGTTACGCCGCTCCCGACTGCTGCCGATCGCTGGCTCCGCGACCGGTGCGCTGCTCGTCGCCGACGCCTGGTTCGACGTGCTCACCTCATCAGGCGGCCGGGATATCGCCGAAGCAGTGGCGATGTCTGTGCTGGCGGAGCTGCCGCTGGCCTTCGTCTGCTTCTGGCTCGCCGTGCACAGCCAAGACGTCGCCGAGCAGCGACTGCTCCTGCTGCTGAAAGGTCGCCGCGACCCAGCCACAGCCAATGGCCGAGTCCCCTCGCGTACCCGCGATAAGGATGACGATCCGTTACCGGCGGGCGACGACACCACCGATGCCGGAGGTCGTGCGCGTCAGACCGAGCCTGAATCACGGTCCGAGCCGTGGACGGGGGCAATCGGTCGCCTCAGCCTCCCACCTCAGTCGCGCTCTGGGCGCGCGGTGGCCGCCGACCCGTCAGTGCGATATACGAAGGATCGATCCGTCCTGGGGCCGCGCGTAGATCGGCTGCTAGTCGACACCGAACAGCAGATGTCAGACCACCGGCCAATCCGGTACGCGGGATGGCGGCTCGGCTCGCGAGCCGGGGACGCCGGCGCCGCGGCTGGCTTCTCCGCCGCGCCTCGCGAGGCAACTGTCGCATCCGGTGGTGACGCGCGGGCGCTACGGCGCCCGCACCGTGAACGTCCGGGCCCAGCTAGCGCGATCCGGGCTCGTTGCTGCGCTGGTTCGAGCAGCTCATCCGAACTTTGTAGAGAGTGCCCGGAGATCGGCGCGTCGGGCAATGCACGGTGTCTCGACGTTCCGCTGCCACGTTCGGTGCTGGCCCACCGGTTCGACGCACCCGAAGGAGGGTGCTACTGCACAACTCGCGAGACGAACCGGTGCGGATACACGTCGGCAAGGTGAACGAAGTCGCGGGGCAACCCGTTTGAGGTCTTCTCAGACGGGCCCTACAGGCCACCAACGGCACGCCTCGACAGACCTGGAGTTACGCGGCTGGGGCTGTCGCTGAATCCGACTGCGCCGCGGCACCGACCCCTCAGGCATGTCGGGCTCAGGCAAATGCGGTCGGTCTCAGCGCGCCGACGGCGTCCAGTGCTCGTCGAGCTCGCAGTAACCTGATCGCGCGCGGCTACCAGCTTTGGTGATGTAGACGCGCCCCGGCGGGCGCCGCACCAGCGTTAGGTGATCAGTTGGGCGCGCTTTGGCTTCCCAGCGCGCCGCGTACGGGCCGGCGCAGCGACCGCTGCGAACACGCAGATCGATCCCGGCATGCGCGATCCTCTGGAAACTGCCGGATGGCAGTTCCCGGATGTGCCCCCGATGGGCCTTGTCAATCCGGCGCTCGGCGCTTGCCGAAGGCCGTGAATAACCTCCGCTCTGAGCGAGTTGATGGCCACGCTTGGCGAGGCGAATGTCTCGGGCAGCCTGCGCTCAAAGTGATTGACGAGAACTCCATCGGCGCCCTGATCAACATCCTGCAACGCGCCCAGATCGGCGATAGCTGAGGCGGCGGCGTGTCGGCTGGAAGGTAGTCGCGGCGATCGTCGAGCTGATGCCAGCTCCACGAATCCCAGGTCCGCATCGATACCGGTGCGCAATGCGGTCGCGTAGTGTTCACGCGTCGTCGGCCAGCGCGATGACAGTGGGCCACACTGGCGCGCCAGCGTCGAGGCCGGAGGTTCCGGACCGTCCGCCGTGGACGGCCTGACAATCAGTCTGTCAATCAACCCAGTCATCCTGCTGCTAACGAAGAACGCGCCCGTGGCAATAGCCGTAGAGCAGCGACGCCACCATCATCCGCTGGATCGAACGCCGGCCGACTCTGACCATCCTCGCGATGCACACCCAGTAAACGCCACCAAGTCAGCACTTCCTCCGACCGCATCGAGGACCAGCCAGACAACAGCGCCCCTGTCGGCTTCCTCGGGCGGCGGCGTGTTTCAGAGCCGCGTTCGTTAGGTATATCTAGGCTCGTTGGGAATATCTATTGTTGGGAATATCTATTGGTCAACGGGCCCGCGGCTGCTCGGTCGCGAATTGGTCTGCGACATTCGCCGGGGCCAGTTGTCTAGCTGGCCGTGGTAATGACGCTGCTCAGCGTTCTTTCCCGGAACCACCCTCAAGTCACCTCCGCACGTCCCTTGAAGGAGCATGCCGGCGTGAGCCAACCCGCCACCAGCCGAAGCCGGCGGAGAAGAGTCCCCGCTGACGACCAGTAACCAGCAAGGCCAAGCGCTGATCCGAACGCTTTCGTCCGTGGCAGTGTTGCGCAGCCATGCGGAGCGCACCACCGCCGCACACCCTCCACCCGAAAGGGTTCATCCCTCGCCCACACCCACCCGCGCCAACCCGCCGCCGCGATCCGAGTTCGCCTTCCCCGGACCGCAACGCTGGCTGGACCCCGCAGTCCAACTGCCGAAGCTGCGGCCTGCACCCGCAGCGTGACCCAGCTCGTCGCCGACCTGATCGCCGCGCAGCTCCGCGGCACCAAACCAGATAAGGACACAGGCCATGGCTTCCACGACACGCTCGCCCCGCACACCGGCGCCTACCGGCGCCAGCTCCTCCAAGGCAGCGTCGAAAACCGCGCACCCCGCAAGACGACCGGCAAGACCGCCACACCCCCCACTCGCAAGACCACGCCGAAACCGGCCGGCGGCCACGCCGAAACCGGCGGCGGCACCACGCCGAAACCCCTGATCCGCCCGCAGCAGGCGCTGGATCCGCCGCCCGGACCGAGAAGCAGCTGAGATCCAAGCTGAAGAAGCACATCAAGACCATCGACACCGCCAAGGGCGACCTCGACGACCGCGCGGCTGACCTCAAGAACCTAAAGTCGCAGCTGAAGACCGCGAAAAGAGCCCGCAAGCAGACCGCGAAGAAACTACGCACCGACGCCGCGGCCAACACTAGGTAAGCCGCGTCGAACACAGATCGGACATCTGTACGACAGCGCACCCCGCCAGGTGCCCGCACCCGGCGGCACGCTGACCCACGACCTGACCTATCCCGATCTACCGGAACACCGTGCGACTCCCAGGAAGGGATCCGATCTCCGATGTGGATACTCCTCACCACCCCGACTACGAACCTGGCTGCTAATTGCCGTCGCCCTGCCACTCGCCCGAACCCTCGTGCACCGCGCCGCCGCCAGCACACAACGCCGCCGCCCCGGCACCGCCCTCGGCACCTGGCTAAAGCGGGCGGACGCCGCACTCATCGCGACCAGTCGGCGCGCTCGGCCGCCGCCGCTGACGGCAAACCCTGCCGAAGTCCGAGAATCGATTGACCCGAATCCGCACGGAGGCTTCCCTTAGCTGACCGCTGAGAGAAGTTCACGAAGAGGTGCCTGAACTTGCTCGCCGACAGCCCAGCTGCCGCTGCGCGTTGGCAGCCTCATCGGGGTGGAGTCAGCTGGTTTCGGGGCGCCGTCGGCCGGGACATTTCGGCTGCGGCGACTTTGGCGGCGCCCCAGGACACCGCTGTCGGCCGTGCTGGCCAGCGGGAGCGCGGTGATGCCGGTCGTGGCCGCGGTATTGGCGCTGACACCGCTTATTGCGCACCCGGTTACGGCGCGATCGTTTACCTGCGGCCGCCCAGATCCGGCCATGCACCGCCGGCGAACGTGGTGGGATGAGCGGCTCGACCAGCGCCCACAACTCGACACTAACCAGCCGCCTTCGCTAGACACGACCAGAAATGATCAACCTCCGGCTGGATCACGACAACCACGCCGACACTTCTGAACCGCTTCTTAAATGCCGCGGGTGTTCATCGACCGACCGTTAGACCCGAATCTGGCCCAGTCCGTCGCTTCGACCGTTGATCACGAGACGGACTGAAACCGTTGCCCGTTACAGGCGAGTGATTCCTTTCGTAAACGTCGGATGAACCAGGCCTGCATGGCTGGCGTTCACGCCTGTGGCCACCGGACGGCGGTGATCGCCAAGAACAGGTAGATCAGTTCTCGCGCGAACGACTCGCAGTCGCGGCCCAATCTTGCGCCCTCGCTCGCTACACCGAACGCGGCCTCGCTGAACCGCCACAACGCGTATCCGATCAGGCCGACGGTGATCAACCACACCAGCGCCATGCCTCCAGTGTGCTGCGTGAGGGCCTGCAACGCCCCTGCTGATCTGGCTCGTTCTTGTAGTGGCCCGAATGCCAATGCGATTGGCGGGCACGCCGATAAGAAAGTAGACGAAAGCCCGGGCTGCCAATCCTGCTCTGGCCAGCCACACGGCGTGCTGACTTCGTGCCGCCGTCCGCGCGGACGCCGTCATCGACGTGGTCATTCCACGACACCTTTTCGCTCGGCCCGATTTCTGAGCCGTACCCGGCGGAGCTGACCGTTAAACACGTCCGATCAGTCAGGTTTTGGACGGCGTCCGGCTGGGTAGGGTTCCGGCCGACTGGGCGGGACAGCCGCCCGAACCTGGAGGTGCGACGTGGTTGTCCTGGGGTTGATCTTGCTGGTCATCGGATTCGTCCTCGGCGTCCCGGCGCTCTGGACGATCGGTCTTATCCTGCTGGTCATTGGAGCGATCCTCTTCCTGCTCGGCGCTCTCGGCCGTGAGGTCGGTGGCCGGCGCTACTGGTACTAGCGACAGGCACTAGCGCGGCGAGATGTCGAGCGACCGCCGGCGGGATCAGCCAACACAACAGCGCCGGTTTCATTGTGGCAACGCGGTCACCTCGGCTTCGGTCACCGGGTCACCGGCCATGAGTCGGGCGCCAACTGCCTTGGCGAACCGCGGCGTGGCTCCGCCGGCTCCGGCAAGTGCCAGCGGGCGCGCCGGGCGAGTGCGGCAAGCCCTGCTCGCAGCGGCCTGAGAGATTCCGTGAGTGTGGCCGCGAGGACGACCAGGTCGGGACGCGTGGCATCGACTGCCTCGCGTCAGCTCGTCAAGCAGGGTGTTCGCACCGAAATAGTCGATCCGCCACCCCTGCGGTTCAATACGATGCCGAAGACCATCAGCGCCAGATCGTGCAACTCACCGGGCGGGCAGGCAAGTACGGCGCGCGGTCCGTGCCCGCTTCCCCAACCCCGGGCGAGCCCTGCTAGCCGGCCATGGATGACATTGCTGGCGAAGTGTTCCTGGGCGACGCTGACCGTCCCATGCTCCCAACGTTCGCCCAGCTCGGCGAGATAGGGGATGAGGACGTCCCGCAGGACGGACGTCAGCCAGAAGTCGGACAACAGCCGGTCCAGGAATGGCCTGCGCCGCCGGCTCGTCCAAGGCATCCAGGGCCTGCCGGAGCGCGGCAAAGTCGTTCCCTCGCGGTGTATTCGGCGGGAAGCGCGTCGTCGACCCCAGCCGCACTGTCTTCGCGAAGCACGGTGCGCGCTGCCTCGGCGGCGGATAACCCGTCCGCTAGGTGGGCGATCATTCGGCGGATCCGCGATTCGTCCGCCGCAGAGTACAACCGGTAGCCGCCTTCCGAGCGAACCGGCTGCAGCAGTCCGTAGCGGTTTTCCCACGCCCGCAGCACATGGTCGCTGACCCCGAGGCGTCGGCTCAGCTCACCGATGCGCACCAGGGGGCCGTTCGGCAGGAGTTCCACGCAGACATTATACGATCCCTAGACGTACCTTTGACAAACATTCGTCGTTTGACCTAGCTTTGCTTAGACAGACCTTCGACGGAAGCTAGCCAAATGGACTCGATCGCCACCGACACCTGGACGACCTATGCCGCACGCGGCGACAACCGCCGGCGGCCATCGGTAGCGGTCGTCGGTGCGGGCATCTCCGGCCTCACCGCCGCCTACCTGCTATTCCGCACACACGACGTCATCCTTTTCGAAGCCGAGGACCGGCTCGGTGGCCATGCGCACACCCACGACGTCGCGGACTCGGACGGCCGGCAGCACGCCGTCGACAGCGGGTTCATCGTGCACAACGACGTGACGTACCCGTGGCTTCGCAAGCTCTTCGGCGAACTGGCCGTCGAGGTGCGTCCGACCGAGATGAGCATGAGCGTTCGCTGCACGGGATGTGGGCTGGAGTATGCCGGCGGCCGTGGGCGCGCGGCGTGTTCGCCCAGCGGCGCCGCCTGGTCAATCCACGGTTCCTGCACATGCTCTGGCAGGTCAAGCGGTTCCACCGTCGCGCCTCGGCCTTCCTACGCGCGACCGACGACAAGGACCTTACGACTTACGGCGAGTTCCTGGAGCGGGAGGGATTCAGTGACTACTTCATCGCCCACTATGCCGTTCCCGTCGTCTCCTGTGTGTGGTCCGCCGGTCGGGAGACGACGCTGGTCTATCCGGCCCGGTACCTGTTTCAGTTCCTCGACCACCACGGCCTGTTGCGACTTACCGGGTCACCTCGGTGGTACAGCGTCATCGGCGGGTCGCGGAGCTATGTCGACCGACTCGCCGCCCTGCTACCGGACGTGCGCGCGGCCCACGCGGTCACTCGATATCACCAGGCGCGAGGACGGCGTCGAGATTCGCGACGTCACCGGGCAGATAACCCGGGTCGACCGGGTCGTGATCGCGACGCACGCCGACCAAGCTCTCGCCCTGCTCAGCGACCCGAGCGACGCGGAGGTCAGCACGCTCAAGGAGTTCGGCTACTCGAGCAATGTGACGGCTCTGCACACCGACGGCTCGGCCCTGCCGCGGGCACGCGCAGCCCGTGCGTCGTGGAACTACACGATGGCGTCCTGCGGCCGCACTGGACCGGCGCGCCGTGGTGACCTACTGGATGAACCGCCTGCAGGGGCTGCAATCGCGGGAGACTTTCCTCGTCACGCTCAACGACCATGAGCATCTCGACTCGAGCCGCGTCGTCGCGGTCATGGACTACGACCATCCCATCTATACGCCCGAGGCGGTACGGGCGCAGTCGTCGCTCGGCGCCCTCGCCACGGACCGCACGGTCTATGCCGGGGCCTACCACGGCTGGGGATTCCATGAGGACGGCTGCCGTTCGGGCGTGGAAGCGGCTCGACACTTCGGGGTGACCTGGTGAGCGCAACGGCGACGCCGGATACCGCACTGCCCAGACTGCCCGCGATCGTCGTCGGCCGAGTCACCCATCAGCGCCGCGGACCCGTGCAGGCACGCGTTCCGGCATCGGGTCTACCAGTGGCTCGTCGACCTCGACTCCTCCACGTGCCGGAACACCTGCGCGATGTTCGCCGGCTTCGGCAGCGACGGACCATCTCGGCGACCCTCGCCTCACGATCAAGGACAACATCCAGAACTACCTGGCGCTGCAACGGCATCAGCCTCGGCGACCGGCGGCCGGGTCGTCATGCTCGCCGAGCGCCCGCGTCCTGGGCCACGTCTTCAACCCGCTGTCGGTGTTCTGGTGTTACGACGGCTGCGGGCGGCTCGCTGCCGCTCGTCGCAGAGGTTCACAACACATACGGCGAGCGGCATGCCTATTTGCTGCACCCGGACGAGCCCGGGTTTCGCCGTCACGCGGCAAGGACCTTCCACGTCTCGCCGTTCTTCGACGTGAGCGGCAGCTACGAGCTTCGATTCACGCTGCGGCCAGACCAGCGTATCGACATCCGTCGCGCTGCGCCGCGATGGTGCCGTCGCGTTCGCCGCGGCGTTTCGGGGTCGGCCCGAGCCAGCCACTCGCCGCGCCGTCGCCTCGGCTCCAGTACGCCAGCCCCTGATGACCCAGCGGGTTTCCACGCTGATCCGGTTGCACGGCATCTGGCTGTGGCTCCGCGGGCTGCGTGCACACGCGCCAACAGCACATCCGACAGGCAGGGGTCTAACCGTGGAACTGAACGGCAAGGTCGCCTGGGTCGTCGGCGGATCTAGTGGTATTGGCGCGGCTGTTGCGCGTGAACTCGTACTCCGCGGCATCGGCCGTCGCGGTCTCGGCGAGACGACAGCAGCACCTCCAGGACGTCGCTGGCGAGACATGCTTGCCCTCACCGCGGACGTCACTGACATGTGTTCGGTAGCCGCCGCGGCGGCGCAGGTCCAGCAGGATCTCGGCCCGATCGACCTCGCGGTGATATCCGCTGGGTACTGGAAACAGATGGACCCCACCGACTGGGATACCGAGGTCTTCGACCGGCATGTGCAGGTCAATCTCGTCGGCACGAGCAACACGATCGCGGCGGTCCTACCCGGGATGCTGCGCCGGCGCAGCGGGGTGATAGCCGGCATCGCCTCGGTCGCCGGCTATCGGGGCCTCGCCGGCGCGGAGGCCTACGGAGCGACCAAGGCCGCGCAGATCAACCTGCTCGAGTCGCTGCGTGTCCACGTCGCTCAGTACCGGCGTGCGGGTCACGACGGTGTGCCCCGGCTTTGTACGGACCGATCTCACAGGCGGCAATCGCTTCCCTATGCCGTTCATGATCGAGAGGCTGACCGCGCCGCGCGGTTCATTTGTGACGGCTTGGAGCGTGGGCGATCCGAGATCGCTTTCCCCCGCAGATGGCGTTGCTCATGAAGACAGCACGCCTGGTTCCCGTCCGCGCTATGGACGACCCTGTGGCGAAAGGCATCGCTGCCATGAGACTGGTCAGAACCGTGGTCGTCGAGAAGCCGCTCGACACGGTGTTTGACTTCCTGTCTGACTTCACCACGACCGTGCAGTGGGACCCGGGCACCGCTGACAACGGTGCGCCTCACGGCCAACGGCGGTATCGGCACGACCTACCTCAACACGCCGAAGTTCCTCGGCAAGCAGACGCAACTGACCTACGTCGTCGAGGGTTAGCGGACCGCAAGCTCATTCGGCTTCGCGGTGAGAACGAGACCGTCACTAGCGTGGACGCCATGAGGTTTCGTCGCGTCGGATCCGGGACCGGAGTGAGCTACCGTGCGGAATTCGAGTTCAAGGGCCTTTCGCGGCTGATTGCCCCGCTGCTCAAGCCGGCTCTCGAACGCCTCGGGAACCAGGCGGAGGCCGGAATGCGCAAGGCGCTGAACCGGCTCGAGGTGCAGTGATCACATGGACGTGTTGGTCGCCGGAGCGTCAGGATTCGTGGGCACCCGGCTGTGCCCTGCCTTACGGGAGGCCGGGCACTGGGGTGCGTGCGATGACGCGCAATCCGGAGACATACCAGGGCGCGAGGCCAGCCGGTTCGAGCTGACGTGCGAGACGCCAGATCTCTCGCCGCGCTGCGAGGGTTGCGATGCCGCCTACTACCTCGTGCATTCGCTCGACATGGCCGGCTTCGAGAAGAAGACGCAGAGGCGGCACGGACGTTCGGTTCGGTGGCTGCGCGCGCAGGTCTCCGGCGGATCGTCTACCTCGGTGGTCTGGGAAGCGACGATGACGACCTGTCCCCTCACCTGCGCAGCCGCCATGACGTCGAGACTCTCCTCGGAGATGCCGGCGTCCCAGTCACCACGCTGCGGGCCGGAATCATCATCGGGCACGGCGGAATCTCCTGGGAGATCACCCGCCAGCTCGTCGAGAACCTGCCTGCAATGATCACACCTCGTTGGGTGCGTACCAAGACGCAGCCGATAGCCATCGCCGACGTCGTGCGCTACCTCGTCGCCGTACTGGACCTGCCCGAGGCGGCCGGCCAGACGTTCGAGATCGGTGGTCCGGAGGTGCTGGAGTACACCGAGATGATGCACCGCCTAGCCGCGCTCGAGGGCCGCTACCGACTCGTGATGCCCGTTCCGTTCCTGTCTCCTTCGCTGTCGTCCTGGTGGCTGGCCCTCGTCACCAACGTCGATATCCGGACCGGGCGATCACTCGTCGATTCGATGATCAACGAGGTGATCGTGCGCGACGACAGCATCCGTGAACTCGTTCCGTTCGAGCCGATGGATTACGACACCGCCGTGCTGCAGGCACTCGGTGAGCGAGCCAGAGCGACCCGTTCGTGAGATCTGACTCATGAGCACGCGCCGCGCCATCGCGAACCCGATCACGCTTGCCGGCGTCGCCGGACAGCCCTCGCCGGGGTCTCCATCGCCGGCGCCGGCCTGCTGGGCGCGTCGCTTCTCCACCAAACCGGGCTCCGCACCCTTCTACACACTCAGCCTGGCTACGGCCGGCACCTGGTTGATCGGCGGGCTTCAGTTGGGCTCCGGGCACCTCGGCTGGGAGCAGGCGGCGCCGGACGGGTTCCGCGCAGTAGCCGCGCCGATAGCAACCGGTGTCGCCGCGTTCGGCATCTTCTACGGCGCCGCCCGGATCGCTCAGCGCATTCCCGTGCTGAACGAGGCGATCAGTTCTGTCCTGCGCTACGCCCAGAAAGGTTCGGATCCGCTCGTCATACTCACTGCGCTGGCCAACGGCGTCGGCGAGGAGGTCTTCTTCCGCGGGGCGCTGTTCGCCGCCATCGAGGCTGCCACCCCGTCTTGGCCTCCACCGCTATTTACACACTTGCCGCAACCGCCACGCGCAACCCGGCGCTGATGCTGGCCTCCGGCGCCATGGGCGCGCTGTTCGGGCTGCAACGTCGCGCGACCGGCGGCATCCAGGCGCCCGTACTGACACATCTGACCTGGTCGACACTGATACTGCGCTTTCTCCCTCCGTTGCTCGACGACCCGCCCGCCGCCCGGCACCTGCGCACACGCCCGTGAGATGCGATGCGGTCGTAACCTCGCAGGTCGCCGGCGACGGGGCGCTCCACGCATCAGGACGACTCTCACCGCAGCGGCCTGCCGATCCGGCGTATACGACCGAGACGTTCAAGTCCTCCTCCGAGGGCTTGGTGCGAATGGGAGATCGATCGCGGCGCGGCGGGGTTCATCAGGTCTGGCTGCCCCGCTTGCCGGGCCAAGTGCACAGCAGTGCCTGCCGAGGTAAGGCTCACCTGAACCGCAACGTCAAGCCCCGGCGAGGCTCGAGATCAGCGATAGCAGGGGTCACTGGAAACGCCGTCACGCCACTTTCGACCGGGTGGTGTTCGGTGTTCGGTCGGTGCCGAGCGGGCGGATAGCTGCTGGCAAACGGCTGCGCGGCGTAGCGATCGCTCACGGTCGTTCGCTCGGATCATCCGTGTCGTGCCGTATGCAACCGTGACGAGCGACGATGGTGAACGTCCCATGCATATGGAGGTTGTGATGGCCTTGTATCTGATGCAACACGGGCAGGCGACCACGGAAGCCGAAAATGCCTGCCCGTCCGCTGACCGAGACGGGCCGCGCCGCGGTGGAACGCGTCGCAGCACGCGCGAAGGCTGCTGATGTGCGAATCGACCGATGCGTGCATAGCGGAAAGTTGCGCGCGGAACAGACCGCCGAAGTGCTGGTGGGCGCGTTCGGGAGCGAAATGAGTATCGAGCCCCGCGACGGGCTGGCGCCAAACGACCCGGTTGCACCGGTGGCCGATTGGCTCCGTGACGCGGCTGAGGGCAGCTCGATCGCGCTCGTCGGACATTTGCCGTTCCTTGACCGACTTGCGTCGTTGCTGATCACCGACGACGAGAACACCCACGTCATCCAGTTCCGCATGGGTGGTCTCGTCAAGCTCGTGCCGAAGTCGGAGGGCCCCGGTTTCACGGTCGCCTGGATACTCGCACCCGAGATCGCGTAGCCGTCCGCGGCCGCCGGTCGGGATCCTCTACCGACCAGGCGCCGCATTCGGCTTCGCCGCTGGCACGAGCACCATCCCGCTACGGTTGCGCCCACCTGCCCAACGTCTGCTCAGCGAGGTTTGGACCAGAGGTCACGGGTCGCGAGCGACGAACAATCCGACGCCCGCGCCGACCGTCACTACGCCGGGCAGGTCCGCCGTGCACTCGATGCCTGCTTCGCCGCGCCGTGCGCATGCGCCCGCGGCCAACACCCTCGGGTCTGGGCCGGCCCGACCACATCCGCTAGCGCGGCTCGGGTGCGTCGGCTACGCGATCGTGCCAGTCATCGGGTGAGACGATCTTTGGCTCGATGTTGGATCGCCTTTGAGGAGGTCGGCGATGGCAGAGGCACGACGGAAGTTCGATGAGGACTTCAAGCAGGGTGCGGTGCGGCTGGTCGCGGGAGACCGGTAAGCCGATCGCGCAGGTGGCCCGCGAGCTCGGGGTCAACGAGGGGACGCTGGGGCAACTGGTGCGCCCAGGATCGCGGCGCCGCGGCGACGGTGACGGGGCGCTGAGCGCGGACGAGCGGGAGGAGCTGCAGGCGGCTGCGCAAGGAGAACGCCGAGCTGCGGATGCGTTGTGATGTCCTCAAGCGCAGCGCGGCCCTCTGGGTCGAGGATGCGATGAGGCGGTAGACGGTGGCCGAGTTCATCGCAGCCCAGAGGGTCAGGTACGCGATCCCGCAGGCCAGCGGCCTGCCGGGCGCTGGGGTCAGCCCGGCCTGGTTCTACAAGTGGCGCGACGGTGATCGGTCGCCGCGGCATGCGCGGCGTGCGCAGCTAACCGCGGCGATCCGGCAGGTGTTCGCCGCCCGCAACGGCAAGTACGGTTCGCCGCGGATCACCGACGATCTGCGCGAGGCCGGCTGGCGGGTCAGTGAGAAGACCGTCGCGGCGATCATGCGTGAGCAGCATCTGGTGGCCCGAGCGAAGAAGCGCCGCAAGCACACCACCCGACAGGGCAAGGGACGGTGGCGCGCGCCGGACCTGGTCGGGCGTGATTTCCCTGCCAGCGCGGTGAATCAGAAGTGGTACGGCGACGGGACCGAGATCGTCACCGACGAGGGCAAGCTGTTCCTCGACTCGGTGCTGGACATGGCCTCGCGCCGGGTCGTCGGGTTCGCGCATGGACGAGCATCACGACGCCGAGCTGGCCCACGCGGCGTTGGCGATGGCCGTCGCTATCCGCGGCGGAAAGGACGCGATCGCCGGGGTGATCATGCACACCGACCAGGGCAGCGAATACACCGCCAGGACCTTCCGCGCCGCCTGCGACCCGGATGGGCATCACACAGTCGATGGGCAGGGCCGGGTCGGCCCTCGACAACGCGGTCATCGAATCGTGGCACTCGACGCTGGAGTTCGAGCTGCGCGGCCTCGAGCGCTTCGCCACTAAAGCCCAGAGCCCGCGCCCGGGTCGCGGCCTGGATCGACGAGTACAACCGCGACCGCAAACACTCCTCGATCGGCATGCGCAGCCCGATCGACTACGAGCTCACGCTGCGACGGCGACCAGCAGCAACGCGACAGCACGGACGGCGCGACCATGTGCCCGCCCGCTCCCGGCGCCGACGACGATCGCGCCGTCCTCGCCGGCGTCAAGGCCAAGCCCTCCGGGCGGCCTACAGCCAGCCTTGACACCGGCTGCGGGCGGCACCGGCCATGCACCGGTCGGGAGCGGGCAACAAGGAAGGTTGGCAATGCTCGGCGAGTAGCGCTAGCTGGTTAGCTCCGGCGAGGGGAGTTCAAGTGGCTTGTGGTTGGCGAACTCAAAGGCGCTGCCGATCGAACGCCTCGCCGGACTCGGATCAGGTCCGGCGCTGTATCCGCCGCGGGACGGTCTCCGCGACACGCTGTCCCCCGTTCCCCAGTCGCGCAGAACTCACCGCGCCCGCCGTGGACGGAAACCTCGAATCCCGCCAACGCCAAGGTCGTGACAATCAGGGGCAGCAACTTGCGGTGATCCTCATCCCGCAAATATTCTCATCGCCGCAGGTTGTTAACCCGGGCGCCTTCTCCGGCCTCACGCTCCTCCGGCCCGCCTGGCTCGACATCGCGCCGCCACCGAACCGTCGCGCCGTTCCCGATCGTCGCCGAACTGCTGCGCGAACTCGGGCCCACGCTCCGGCGCCGCTGCCTTCCGCGACAGCGCGATCTTCGCCAACATCCAACGGGACGCGCGCCAGCGATGGCCCAATCGCTGCTCGGCTAGTTTGCCCGGCCGCACGCCCGCGACCGAGCCCGAGTCCTCATAGACATGCCCAACAGCCATTCCCCTGCCCGACGGAGCGGCCTATGGCGAGCTGAACATCCCCACCCTCGTCGTCGGCGCACCCGGTGACCCCTGCCACCCGTTCACCCTCGCCCAGACCCTTTCGACGTGGATTCCGGAAGGCCCAGATTCGTCGAGGTGCCACGCAAAGACGTGGATCCGCGCGAACACACCGACGCTCTCACCCGTGTGTACGGCTGAGCTGATCCGATCAGGACGGTTTCGATGCCTCCGCGTACCTCTCCGGCATTCTTGGACGACGTCGCCGTGAGTGGACACGACTATTCCGTGCCCCGTCCTCCGGCACGGTCAGATGTCCGGAGACTCGCGCCTGGCCGGCGTGGACGCTCACTCCTTGTCGCGGGACGGATCGACCGGGTCCTTCGCCGCTGACACTGCAGCCGCACGTTCCGATGCGCGGCGGAGCAGTTCGACAACCTCCCGGTCGATGGTCTGGTCGAATCTGTCGTAGAACTGACCGACCGCGAAGAAGTCCACTGGCTTGTATAGACAGATGATTTCATCCGCGTTCCCTCGCATGCGTCGCTCGGTGTCCTCCGGGCCGACCGGTACCGCAAGCACAACGCGGGTCGCGCCCTGTGCTGCGCGCGACGTGACACGCCGCGCGGGCGGTCGATCCTGTCGCCATGCCGTCGTCGACGACGATCACCGTACGACCGGTGAGCGGCACCGGCGTCTTGTCGCCCGTAACCGGCTGGCCCGGCATGCGACCTCGACTCGCTCGCGCTGCTCGACGGTAGAGAGTTCTCGCTCGCTCACCCCGGCTCGGCGTACGATCTCGCGATCGACGATGCGGACTACCACCCTCGCCTACCGCTCCCATCCCCAGCTCGGGCTGGAACGGGACGCCGAGCTTGCGCACAACGATCACGTCCAGTGGCGCACCGAGCGCGCGGGCGACTTCGAACGCGACCGGGACGCCTCCGCGTGGCAACCCGACGACCACGACGTCCTGGCCGGCCAGAACCGCAGCGATTCGGCAAGAGGCGCCGTCCAGCATCCGCACGATCAGCGAACCGCATCACGACCACTCTCACCGACAGTCACTATGAACTCAACCCCGCAGCCTGGCTTAATGACAAGAGCCGAGGGTCATGTCAGATGCCAGGGCCGGCGCGAAAACGCCGGATGCAGTCGTGGATCGGACGAAACGTCGCAGCCGACAGAGCTGATCCCTCAGCGTCCTGGCCGCTGTTGATCGACCCCGCGCCGGACTGCGCCCGTGCGTACTGATGCGGCCGATCCTCATACGGGCCTAGGGTTGCCCAGCACGCATCGACCCAACGGCCGCGCGAGTGCGCCCGTGCGGACGACTCAGCCGGCCAGCCGCTCGCGCACGGCGCTCGCGGTGGTGCCGAGCACGTCACGGCGCAGGTCGGCGGCGCGCATGCTTGACGGCTTCGGGTGCACGGCGAGCGCGCCAGGCCAGCGACGGCTTGCCCTCCGTGTCGACAGCGGCGATCAGCAGGCCGCCCAGCATGCTCACGTTCTTGATGAAGTGCACCCGCTGCTGCTTGCGCTTCGCGGGGTCCGACTCTTTCCAGAACGCGTGTCCGGCGATCGTGGTCGGCACCAGGCTGCCGGCGAGCGCCAACGCGCTGACAAGCGCGGGAACCTGGCCGAACGCCAGCAGCCCGCCGGCCGCCACCTTCAGCGCACCGTCGGCCAACACCACCTGCTTGGTACTGACACCGCTGGGCAGCCACTGGGCCAGCCCGCTGACCACGGGTCCGCCGCCGGGACCTTGGGCGCAGGATGGCGCAGCGTGTCGAGGCCGCCTGTCACGAACATCGACGCAAGCATGGGACGAGCGAGGGCACGAATCACGGACATAGCTCCATCCTGCCCGTCCTGCCGACCGGCAAATCCTCGACCGCAGCCACGTCCCCACCACCACGCGCCGACAGGCGCGCGACTTCGCCGAGAACCTCGCCAACCCCAAGGCGGACGGCCGGGCAACTGGATGCACGACGGTGACGCGCACGGCGCTCCTGCGCTGCGTTTCTCACCGACCAGCACCTGGCTGGCGTCTCCGAAGTAGCCGAGATGACGGTCGACACCTACAACACCGCCGGCTCCGGATGGACCGCGGCGCCCAACTCGGCCCATCCCCAATGACGGCGCGGGGACAGAAGACGATGAGGTGGTCGTCGGCCGCATCGGACGGAATGACCGGTCGACCGAACGCTGTGCGAGCTGGCACCTGCGGCAGGATCAAGTGGTGCTACAGCTACGGATCTCAGCCCCCGCGGCGCTCACAGACGATGTGGTCGAGATCCTCGCCGAGGACCCCGCGGTCAGCAGCCTCTCGTTACTGCGGTCAGCCTCTGTTCGACCCCCGGTGACCTCGTCCTTGCCGACGTTGCTCGAGAAGCCGCGAACGACGTGATCGACCGGCTACGGAGTCTCGGTGTCCACCATGAAGGCAGCGTCCATATCGAGCCGGCGACAACGTGGTTATCGCAGTCCGGGTTCGACGCCGAACGCAGAACACCGGGCAGCAGCGCGGACGCCGTCGTGTGGGCAGATGTCGTGCAACGCTCCTACGACGAGTCGGAGCTCAACTGGACCTACCTCAGCTTCATGACGCTGGCGACCCTGATCGCCGGGATCGCGATCATTTTGGATTCACAGATCCTGGTCATCGGCGCGATGGTTCTCGGTCCGGAGTTCGGCGCGGTCGCAGCGCTCGCGGGTTGCCCTGGTGCGCCGCCGTTTTACCTTGTTCAGGTTGGCTGCGAGCACACTCGTCCTCGGCTTCGCGGTCGCCATCGCCATCACCGCGGCGCTTGCCCTGCTCGCGCGGGTGCTGGGCTGGGTCACTGTGGACGACATCATCGGCCCGAGACCTGGCACCGATTTCATCTACAGCCCGGACAGGTGGTCGTTCATCGTGGCCGTCATCGCCGCCGCCGCCGGCGTCCTATCGATAACCTCGGCCAGGGTTGGCGGCCTTTCAGGCGTCTTCATCTCCGTGACCACCGTGCCTGCCGCCGGCAACGTGGCTCTCGGCCTCGCCTTCGGAGCCGGTCATGAAATCTGGGGCAGCACCCTGCAACTAGCCCTAAACCTATCCGGGATGGCCCTGGCGGGCTGGGCCACTCTAGCCTTCCAGCAAACAGTGTGGACGAAGATGTCACATCGCAGGGCCCGCCTTATACGACGACGGCGAAAACAGTGAGACATCACGCGCTCAAATGCCGGCCCGCCCGCCACCAGCCTCGTCCAACCAGCAGTGTCCGCTGCCGATTGGTCGGCTACCGACAGAGCCGGCCCTCAATGTGATCCGGACGCTCAAACCGTCCCCGCACCGCCAGCGACTTCAGACTCCCGCCCATCGCGATCCCCGCTCGACCGTTGAGAAGCCAACATCTACCGCTCGTTGCGTTGACTACTTGACATGACGGCCGAAGGGGTCAGTGCGCTTTGAACGAACCAGGATGCTGAGTGCTGCTCATCGAGACCAATGACCGCACATCCGGGCTGTTGCGTTACCTAACAGGGATGATCTTGACCTGGGTGAGGCGGGCGGAACCCGGCTCAGATGCAGAGGGCGAGTTGGTCGAAGGCGGTGCGGACCCGGTCTCGTGGCGGTTGTTCGGCAATGATCTCGTAGCGTTCGCGGCGCAGGTTCTGAATCAACGCGGGACCTGCCGTGATGATCCGAGCAGACCGCAGTCGCTTGAGTCCGCGCATCGGTCGCGGCCTGGCTTTGAGCCGTCCGTGATCGGCTCACGGCACCTCTTCGCCCGACGCGCGGACTGAAGAAGATCCGCTCCGCGCGAACGATCGCAGCCGGCCACGCGTTCGTGCGGACCTACGACGCAGACACATAACGGCCTCGCCCACTCGCACAAATCCCCAGGTTCCCCAGCGTCATACAGGGCCTCCGTCGACAAGGCAGTGGCTGCACGGTCTTGACTACCCAGCCCTAACGGGTCGTCCCATTAGGCGCACATATCGACGACTGCGACTGCTCGCCCGACGCTCGTCAACGCGCAGCTTCAGAGAAGTGCCGTCATACGCGGTGATCGAAGATCGCCGATGTCGCAGCGGCCCGTACACGGCTTTTTGATCAATTCGCGGGAAGCTTCGGGCCTGAAGCGCAGGCGGTGACCCCCGCGTCCCCGGCGCTCGCTGGCGCCAGATGGCACCGGAAGAGGCGACCTCGGGGGAGGCGGCCGCCGCCCTCGCCCGTGCTGTGCCAGCTATTCCCCTGCAACAGCTCATCGCTGACGAGGGCGCACCGAGCGTAACGCGCGTGACGAGAGGGAATGGCCACCGCTAGTGAGCGTGGGTTGTCGGCCGGGCGCCACGCGATCTCGCGCCACCGGCCGCTGCGCTCCTCGGCGGGCTACCGCACCGCTGGCGGGTCAGATCCGCCGGAGCGATCTGGCTCACGTTCAGCCCGCGGCTTCCGGAGTCGTACCTGTCTCATGTCCTTCTCTATCGCGCGTTTGAGACGTGGCGGCTGATGGTGGACGGCCGTCTTATGGGGAGTAGGTGGTCTGGCCCATGCCGGGCGGGTCGGAGAAGGCGAGCGCGGCTTCCTCGATCGTCCTGTCGGCTGCCGTGAGCTGGCCCTCGTGCTGCCGGAGGTGCTCGTCCCAGGTGGGGACGCGGAAGATCTCGACGAACCGTTCGGGATGTTCGCCGTCTCGGTACAGCTCCCATCGGGTCGCGCCGGTGCGGCGCCGGGACCGGCGGAGCTGGTCCATCGCCGTCAGGAAGTCGTGCTGCCGTTCTGGGGCGACGGTGAAGTGCACGGCGATCAGTACCGGCCCGCTGTCGAGCTGCGGGTCGAAGGCTAGCCGCGGGTCGGTCCAGTAGACGGCGGGTTGGGGGTCGAGGTGGCCGGTCTCGGGCACCCGCCAGAGCAGACCCGGCCAGGGCAGCGGCGAGCACCACGATCGCCGCGGCGAGGATGGCCGGCACTGAGCCCGACCCGGTTGGCGACGAGGCCCCAAAGCAGGGCGCCGCCGGTCTGCGCACCCGTGAACGTGACCATGTAGACGGCCACGCCGCGGGCGCGTACCCACGCCGGCAGCATCAGCTGGAGTTCGGCTTGCAGGGTCGACGTCACCGCCATCCAGGCCACGCCGCTGAGCACGAGGGCGCGCCAGGGCGGCAAGGAAGCTGGCGACCAGGGCGATCACCGATCAACGTTGCGGCGTAGAGCAGCCCTGCGGCAGGCGAGGACCCCGTTGGTGGACAGTTTGGTGGTCAACGTCCGAGTACCAGGGCGCCGAGGATGGCGTCGGCGCCCAGCGCGGCGCGAACAGGGCACCGTAGCCGTCAGCTCCGACGCGGAGATGCTGGGCTGGCGATCACCGGCAGCAGAGCCCACAGCGCCATGGCCGGGGCGACGAACATGATCGCCCGGCAGCAGTATGCGTCGTACCACTGGTTCATGCCAGACGTAGCGGCCGCCAGCGCGCAGGGCGGGCACGAACCCCTTCCCGGCTCGAGGCGGCGCGCGGCGGGCGGCGCCACCGCAGCAGCGCGACGGCGAGGACGATGACGGAGGCCGCGTTCAGTCGCGAACACGACGGGGACTCCACCGAGCTGAGCGATCACCACCGCGCGAGGGCCGGTCCTACCGCCCGGAGACACGTGCTGACGCTGACCAGGTCCAGTCGGGAAGCCGCCCGAAGCTGCGTCCTGGGGACGAGCTCGGGAACTGTCGCCCCCCAGGTGGGCACGTTGAACGGCCGTGCCGACCCCGAGCAGAGAACGTGAACGCGATCAGCAGAGGCGGCCGGCATCTGACCGGCGGCGGTCAGTACGGCCAGCAGCACACTGACGACGAAGAAGTAGACCTGAATCGTGAACAGCAACCAGCGCCGGTCGAAGGAGTCGGCCAGGACCCCGCCCGGTAGCGCGAGAGCAGCATCACCGGCAGCGTGGTCGCCGCCTGAACGAACGAGACCAATACGGCCGCATTGGCGCGTCAACCAGCAGCCACTGCGCCCCACCATTTGCATCCAGGTGCCGGTCCAACTGATCAGCACACCGATCCACAACCAGCGGAAGGCTCGCTGCCGCAGCGGCGCCCACACGGCGGAGCTCGGTCACCGCGCACTGTCGGGCTGCCCGTTCCGGCCGGCATTCCTGCCGCGGTGCTCGCCGCCGTTCGTCATGGCACCTCCGAACGGGCGCAGCCACGGCAGCTGTGTGGTCTGCAGTGTGTCAGTCGCAAAGACTGCCCGGCCGCGGTGATGGCCGGCACGTGTGGCCGTCCGGTCCCGCAGATGACGCTAGCGAAAGGAATGCCGCAAGCGAGCAATACGTAACTGAACGAAGTACA
>ERZ1370068.6462-contig-5445_pt1 | contig 34480 bp, 55 predicted proteins | sample MGYA00561227_ERZ1370068 | MGnify/ENA primary metagenome ERZ1370068 (study PRJEB38410, sample SAMEA6850437) | metagenome | study: Metagenomic assessment of the ecological functions of the soil: analysis of the soil microbiota associated with the...
CCAGTTACGTATTGCTGAATTTGGGTGGCTGGCGAAGCTGACCAGTGGCCTCTCAGTGTGAGTGGGCTCCTCGGGTAGTGCCATGAAAAACCTAGTCTCATCTGATGGTTGCATAAACCTCTCTGGCACGAACCGCTCGATGATTCTGCGGTTTCACTCTTTCTCGCCGCGTGATTGGGAAGGTAGCCCCTACTAAAGCCACTGTTTTGTATGTTTACATTTTTCAGCAGGGGATTTTCACCTGCAGAATGCGATCGGACTCCGCTGTGCTGCGGATGAATCGAAAGGGCGCACAAATCTCTGACGAAACAGCCAGATCGGGTGCTCTCAGATCAGGAGTTCTGCGGACTGGGGAATAGCTCAGTCAGTTAACTTTGATATAGCCTGAATCTTGACCGGTAATCTCCGGTGCCGGACAGATGATCTGGGGATTTGGGATCCTGAAATCGAGATTCAAATTGTTTGAATTTGCGTGCGACGTTCGGTATCGCTGTGCGTCGGCCGCTCGCGTCACTTAGAGCCTCGGCGCGGCAACCGGCTAAAACGACGGTGCCTGGCGAAAAGCGCTGGAAGCCCACGCCGGGGAAGCGTGGGCCGTCGCGCAACTGAAGAGGGACGCCGCCTTGGGGGCGAGGAGCGGCAGTCTTTCTTCTCAGTTTGTTGGTTCGGGCACTTGGTTGAGCATTTATTGCTCGGCTGGAAAGCGTCACCAAAGATCAAGGTGACTTTCAAAGGCTGGGGTTGCGAATGAGCAATGCCACGATGACGCTACCGGTAAATCACCTCAGGCCCAGACGAAGGGTTTAGACATGCTTGACAACCCACGCAACCTTGAACACGAATATCACTAAGAGCCATAAGCGAACCACCTGATAGAAGCAGATGCGTTGCCACCGACCATGGCCCTGGCGGAATTGGCGAGTGAGATCGCTGACGTCGTCTTTACCGAGATGGACAATCTCGGACTGACGAGAGAAACCATCAACAGCCTTGACAAAGTAAGCGGCGAGCGTAGAAAGACGGTGGGAACTGCGGCGTAGGCGACGTCACGGCGCGGACGGTTCCAGGGCAGAATTCATGGTTCGCTGCTTCCTGTCTTAACTTAGGTGCCTTCCCAGTCTTTGGTGTGACGGCATCAGCAAAGAAGGCCCGGGACCATAGCTCCTCAAACTCTTCTTCCGTTCCTATCTCCAGCACCAGGTAACGATCTTTGGCTCAACTGCCTGATTGCTTGAAGCAATTCTCCTCGATCCTGCGCGGACGCCGGCAACTCAGGTAGGTTATCGCGAGCCATACCCACATCTTACAATGGCTTGTCTGTACGAAAGAGGACAAACGCTTGGGTCCTGGGGCACCGCATAACCACTGATTAAGTTGAGGTTGAAGCATGAATCAAACTCCGGGTTTGCAACCTGGTTTGATTTGGGAGGTTTTTCTGTTGAATATTTTGCAGATACCGCTTAGTCTTATGTTGACATTCACTTGCTCGCCCTGAGCAGACGCTTAGTTCGCTCTAGGTGTCACAGAAACAAGGTTGCTCTGACTTCCCGTGCCGGAGTGTTCCCTGCGCCGGTCGAGCTATACTCACGAGTCAATACTGACAAGCCTCGGCCTCGCGTCTGCCGTCGTATTGGTCTGCGTGGACACGTGCGATCGATGTTGAACGCAAAATCTGAAAGTCAGGCAATCGCATCACGATCTAGCGACCATTTGACATGATGCGCTGGTAAGCCTTCTATGACCACCAATGGAATAGGCCGGATCCTGGTCGTTGATGACGAGATTGAATTGAGAAATATCGTCGAGGCGATGGTGACTCAGGGTTAGCGACGCAGCGGGTTTTACCTCCGGTGAGGAAGCCCTCGCCGAGCTCCGTGACCAGGCGTTCGATGTACTACTCACCGAACTGATGATGCCCTCGGATGGACGGCCTCGACACTCTTGCGCGCCGGGTTGGCAATCGATCCACACCTGGTCGGGATCACGATGATTGGCCAGGGCACAATCCAAAACCGGCGGTTGACGCGATGCGATCTGGCGCCTTCGATTGCGTACCAAGCCGTTCCGAATGCAGGCAATGCTGCCTGTTCTGACACGCGCGATGAGCACGCGCAAGCTGCGTTTGGAGAATCAGCAGCTGCGCGAGACGGTGGCTATCCGATGAACTCGGGCCAGGCAATTACCTTTGCGCTCGATCCTCAAGCAATAATCAGCAAACTCGCGGATGTTGCTTTCCAGCAAACCGACGCGGATCAAGTATCGATCCTGTTGCCGACGGGAAGGCGAACGAATTCTATGTGGCCGGGTGCGTGGTGAAAATCGTCAGCAATTGTTGGGCAAGCGCTTTCACTTAAGGACAGTATCTCGGGTTGGTGGCGCGCGAACGACTGCCTCTGGTTCTCGATGGCGAAATCAAAGACGAACGCTTTCACAGTCTGTGGCCGAATCCGACAATTCGATCCGCCATTTCGGTGCCGATGCAGGTGGGTAACAGACCGATTGGCACAATCAACATCAACTCCTTACATCGCTCCAGACAACTCGAGTTGGAACAGACGAAGGCGCTGACAATTTTGGCCAACATCGCCGCAGCCGCAATGGAAGGGCAGCTCAGCAGGCGCAGGTACGGACGGCTGAAGAGAACGATCGAACGATTTTCCAGAACGCTATCGAAGGTTTGTTTCAATCGACGTCTGACGGCCGCTTCATCGCGGCGAATCCAGCGTTCGCCAAAATCTTTGGTTATGAATCGCCGGCAGAAATGATTGACGCGGTAACGGACATTGCCCGGCAACTTTATGTTAACCCTGGGGATCGTCAGGAGGCAGCAGCTCGACTGGATGAAGCTCACGGCTTCCCGCAGGGATTTGAGTTCCAGGCTTATCGTCGGGACGGCGAAAGATCTGGTTATCTGAGAACCGGCGCCTGGTTCGCGATCAAAACGGCGCGGAGCTTTACATCGAAGGCTCAGTCGAAAACATCACCGAACGGAAGCGTATTGAGGAGGAAGAACGAAAGAGCCGGCAACAGTATGAATCTTTGGCGCATTCCATCGACGGTATCGTTTGGGAGATGGACTTGCCCAGCTTCACCTTACCTTCGTCAGTCCGCAAGCGGAACGCCTGCTGGGTTATCCGCCTGAGCAATGGCTGGAGGAACCGAACTCTTGGGCAGACCACTTGTACGCGGAGGACCGACGATGGGTCCTCGATTACTGCACTCACGCTGCAGCGGTCGGGGTTGAACATGAGTTTGATTACCGGGATGATCGCAGCCGACGGGCGGGTCGTTTGGTTCCGAGATATGGTCCTGGTGACGCAGCAACGGGCGAGGGCCTGCGGCTGCGCCGGCGTGATGGTCGACATCACCGAACGAAAAAGAGCGGAAGACGAATTGCGAAGGAGTGAAGAACGCTACCGCGATTTAGCGCGAGAACGCCTTCGTGATAGCTATGCATGAGCACGACCTGAGGGTAACTACACGGTGGTCAACAAAGCCGGCGAGCAGGTCACTGGCTACACGCTCCCTGAAACTCTCAGACTGAATCTTCAGACCTCATCGCGCCGGAGTTTATTGACAAGGCGCGCCAGATGCTGGTGCGAAAGCTCGCCGGCGAAAGCGTAACAGCTATGAACTTGAGCTGGTGTCGAAGAGTGGCTCGGCGCATGGCCGTGGAGGTTAATTCCAGACTGGTCTTTCACGATGGCGTACCGGTTGGAGTACAGGGAATAGCGCGCGACGTTACCGAAAGGAAGCAGCTCGAAGAACAGCTGCGGCAGTCGCAGAAACTCGAAGCAGTCGGTCGACTGGCGGGGTGGCGTCGCACATGACTTCAATAATCTGCTAACCGTGGATCGGCGGCTATTCGGATTTGGTCCCGCAAACGCTTGCCCGGAGAGGCAGTCCTTTGCTTGCCAGTGTGACGGAGATTAAGAAGGCGGGCGACCGGGCCTCGGCCTGACCAGGCAGCTACCGCTTTTCAGCCGCAAGCAAATGTTGCAACCCAGCGTGTTGGATTTGAACAGCGTCGTTTCCAGCCTCGAGCGAATCGCTTCGCCGGCTAATTGGCGAAAACATCGACCTGGTGACGATTATCGCGCCGGATCTGGGCCAGGTCAGGTGGACCCCGGACAGTTAGACCAGGTGATCATCAACCTGATCGTCAACGCGCGCGATGCCATGCCCGCTGGCGGTAAGCTAACGGTTCAGACCGCTAACGTAGAGCTCGGCGAAGAGTACAGCCAGAACCACCTTCCCTGTGTGCCGGGTAATTACATCATGCTGGCCGTTACCGATACCGGGACCGTGCACGTGATGCGGAAACGCAAAGCTCGAATATTCGAGCTCGTTCCTTACGACGAAACCGGCCGGAAGGTACCGGACTCGGCTTATCGACTGCTTACGGTATCGTGAAACAAAGCGGCGGAAATATCTGGGCATACAGCGAAGCGGGTAAAGGCACACCTTCGGGATCTATTTGCCTCGGCAGACGAACCAGCTGATGAGCCCGAGGTTTCCGGGAAATATGTGCAGCCGCCGCTCGCGCGGGAAGCGAAACAATATTGTTGGCTGAGGATGAAGAACAGGTGCGCCAGATCGCCCAGCAGTAGATTCTGACCAGCCTGGGATGCTGGCGACGCTTGATGGCCACTAATGGTCAGGCGGCATTAGCGGATCAAGCTCAGGGGCTGGTCCGAAGGAGTTGATATTGATTTGACGATCACGGATGTGGTAATGCCACACCGGGGGTACTTAAAGAGCCGATCGGAGCGCCTGGCTCTCGCCCGTCCTGAGTATTACGAAGGTGCTCTACACGTCCGGAAAGCTGACGATCATAACGACGCCATTGTCCGGTCCACGGTTTCGCTTGCTGAGCAGCCGCAGTGCTTATTCAGAAACCGTTTTCGGCCGATGGGCTGGCGCGGAAGATTAGAAATGTGCTCTCGATGCGGGGGTCCAGCTAAGTGTTGTAAACCTGCCGCGGTTCGAAGACGACGGAGACGTACGGTGATCGAATCGCAGGGTGGAGAAGCCCGCTGACGCATCCTCAGCCTTAGAAGCCATGCAAGCCATGGTTGCACAGAGAATCTTGATCATCGATGATGAGCTTCAGATCTCGGCGTCCGGAAGCTTGAGCGATCATCCGCTTCGATGGGCAGACATACCTCTCTGCACGCAAGCCAAGCTTCGGCGTGGAGACAGCGCCGGCAGCCCCGGACGCTTCAGATTCTGACCTCGCGCTCAGCGCGTGATAAGGCAAACATGCTGGGAGGCTTAGCGGTCTGGAGTTGGTGCCTCATGTTCATAAGCGCGCGCCGGAAACAGTGGTCGTGATGATCAAGCGGCCAGCAGGTACTCGGAGACCGCAATTGCGAAGCGCTGCGAGCGCTGGCGCGTTTGACTACACCATGAAACCATTCGACGTGCGCCACGTTGAAGCAGCCGTTCGTCGCGCCCTGAGCAACGAAGACTCTTGCTCGAGAAAGCGGCTTTACGAAACAAATCTCGAAGAGCTGGTGAGACAACGAACCGCGCAGAGTTGAGCGGCTGGCATACTACGACACGCTGACCGGCTTGCCAAATCGCGTCTTGTTTGGCGGATCGCTTGATCAAGCTCTGACCACCGCTCAACGAAACCAACAAATGATCGGCACGCCTGCTTGTTTCGGTCGATCGCTTCAAGAAGATTAACGACACCACTGGGACATGCGGTCGGTGATCTGTTGCTCAGAGAGGTTGGCGAGCGACCTGCAGGCCTGTGCCTTCAAAAAGGGCGAGACGGTGGCTCGCTTTGAAGGCGAAGAATTTGCGTTTTGCTCCTCACGCAAATTGAGGCGACGGACGACCTGGTAGAGACCGGACGAGATCATTGATGAAGCGCTCAAGCCCTCGTTTCTCCTGGCCGGCCATGAAGTGTACCTCACCGCCGGCATCGGTATCACTCTCTTTCCATTTGAGTGGTGACGATGGCGCTACGATTTTGCAGGAACGCCGGGGCGGCGCTTTATCGGGCCAAGACGCAAGGTGGCAACAACTATCAGTTTTATACCGCCGACATGAATTCTCGAGCGCTGAAACGGCTGTGGCGCGTGAGACCAGCCTGCGCCGCGCCATTGAAAATGATGAGTTCGTACTTTACTACCAACCACAAAATTGATTTTAGCTCGCGGGTGCAGTTGTCGGTGCGTGAAGCGCTCATTCGCTGGCAACATACCCGGATTTGGGGCCTGGTCCAGCCGCTCTGAGTTCATACCGTTGGCTGAAGATACCGGGCTGATCGTAGCCATCGGTGCCTGGGTAATGCGGCAAGGCGTGCGCCCAGGCGGAAGCGTGGCGCCGAGACGGATCTGGGCGAGCTGCGCATGGCCGTAAACGTCTCGGCTCGTCAGTTTCAACAGAAAAGCTTTTCGACGAGTGTCGGTGCGAGTCCTGCAGGAGACCGCGCTGAATTCCAACAGTCTGGAATTGGAGTTGACCGGAGACCTCCATCATGGAAAACGCCGAGTCTGCAGTAGCACTGCTGGCTGACATCAGACGGCTGGGAGTGAGAGATTGCCATCGATGACTTTGGCACGGGCTATTCTTCACGCTAAGCTATCTAAAGCGGCTGCCCATCGACATCGTGAAGCTCGATTCGGCTCGTTCGTTAACGGCGCGACCAGCGATCCGGACGATGCAGCGCTGGTGATGGCGATTATTACTTTGGCGGCGCATAACCTGAGGTTGAAAGTGATCGCCGAGGGCGTTGAGACCGAAGAGCACCTGAGGTTCCTGCGCCTGCTCAGGTGTGACGGGTGGCCAGGGATATCTGTTTGGCAAGCCCATGCCCGCAGATATCTTTTTCTTCATTTGTGCGTGACACGCGGCTGGTAAGCCAGTACGTCAAGCCAGCTCGAGCCCGTCGAGCTTGTCTGCGTGACGCTGCCGACTCCGTTCTCTCCGGACCCTGATTCCCCGGGGAGACACCCCGATGATCAAGCGAATAAAACAAGCTGGAACTGAACTTACTTGCGCCTGGCAATCCGCGTCTATCCGGGGTAATCTGCGACCGACTCTGACTACTGTAGATCTGTCATCTTCAAATTGAGTATTCAAAACATAGGCGAGAGAATCACTTAAATGACCAGGAAGATATCGATAGACGTTACGTTTGCAAAAGTGGCCGGCACCGCAGCCCTGGCCTCCACGGCGACGACCGCCATTGGCTCTGGCGGTTCGCCGGCGATGGGGCTCCGCCAGCGTCACCGGCCTGAACGCGCCGGCCACCGGACGCGGATTTCCCAGGTTTCTCCTCTGGGGTTCGGCAACTGCCTCATATCAAGTCGAAGGCGCAGTTAATGAGGACGGACGTGGGACCATCCATCTGGATACGTTCTCACGCTCAGGCGGTGGTGAACAATGCCACAGGTGATGTTGCCGAGACCACTATCATCGGTACAAAGAGGACATTCAACTCATGAAGGCGCTGGAGTTAAGTCGTATCGCTTTTTCGGTGGCCTGGCCTCGTGTATTTCCGCAGGGCGACGCGGTACTCGGAACCCCAAAGGTCTGGACTTTACAACCGCCCGTCGATGAACTGCTGGCTAACGACATCCGGCCATTTGCCACGCTCTATCACTGGGATCTGCCGCAGCCGCTGCAGGACAACGGCGGCGGTGGTTGGGAGTCGCGTGCGGATACATCGAAGGCGTGCCTGCGGTGACTATGCGAGCGACTGCTCGCCGCGCACATCTGTCTGATCGCGTGAAAGCTGCATCTCTTTACAATCAGCGAATTTGCCAGGGCACTCGTGGAAAGCCGGCTTTACCGGATCGGGATACGCGCCGGGCCTGCAACTGCGGCTGCGGGTCGTTTCAATCCGGCACACTTTTCGCCATCACGCAGTTGCTGGGTGCACGGCACTTGCGGTGCAGTGCGGGCAATCCGGGCGCAGGCAAAAAAGCGGGCACCAAGGTCGGATTGGCCGAGAGACACGCGACGGTCTGCGTGCCCATTATCGAAACGACAGCGCATATTGAGTGCGGCAGCGCGCGCCGCCCGAGAACTGAACGCGCCTACGCTGACTGTGATTCAGGAAGGCGAGCATGCCGAAGCCTCCCTCGCCGCCGCCGGCTCCGATGCGCCGAAGCGTTCTCGCCCTGAAGACCTGAAGATCATTTCCAGTCGCGTCGTGACTTTGCCGGCATCGAAAGCATCTAGTGCGCCAACCTGCGGAGAGTTTCGCGCAGACAGTTCGCCCATTGGCTTCTGGCAGTAGTACCGAATCCGAAACCAGGTAGTCCCCGCATGGCCTCGTGGTGGCCGAACATCGTGGTCCCGGAGGCGCTCTACTGGGGACCGCGCCACGTCGCTAAGATTTTGGAATGTGAAGGAGATTTACATCACCGAAAACGGCTGCTCGTCGTCGGATGTTCCGGCAGCGGACGGCGTCGTCTGCACGACTGGATCGCGTGGACGTATCTGCGCAGACCATCTCGACGCAACACGGCTGCGAGCGACCGCTGACGCGGCGTGCCGGTAAAGTGGCTATTTTTGCTGGAGCCCGATGGACAACTTTGAATGGGAGGCCGACGCGCTACGCCAATCGTGCTTCGGCTTACACGCTGCGTCCGATTACGCGTCGCAGAAGCGGACGCCAAAACTGAGCGCCGCGTTCTATCGTGAGGCGGCCATCGCTCGCAACGCGGTCGCCTGAGTGGCAGAACGAAATCGCGCGGAGCAGATGTGCTACCGCGCGGATGAATATGACGACCCTCAATGCAAAAGACCACCGCCGTCCGTTTGCTCCGACTCAGTTGGGTATACTTTACGAGTTGCGCGAGTATGGAAGTCGACCCGTGGAAGATTCTGGCGGCGGTGAAACAGTGGCCGGCAAGATCGGGTTGCCGCCGGAGCAGGTGTTTTCAAGACTCTGGTCGCGCGCGGTGATCGCCAGCGGAGGTTTGTTCCAGCCGTGGCGCCCGGTGAGCGCTGAACTCAATCTTTTTGTCGCTGGCGGCAGCCGCTCGACTGATCGCAAGATCCAACCGGTGCCCATGGCGGAATCGTTCGTGCTGACGGGCCACCTTCGCGGCGGCGTCACGGCCTGGGCGGGGAAGAAAGACTACCCGGTCTTCGCCGACGAGACGATCAGAACTATTCGAAGGCTAATCCCCCCGTTTCCGGCAGGCGTTCGCGGACTCCGAAGTTCCTCCGGCACCGGGGATTGCGTGCGGGCAACCAAAGCGACCATCGCGGCGATCGCCGGCAAAGAAGTGAGTTGTGGTGTGCGTCAGCCTCACTAGAGTGCTTGTACACCGGATCTCAGCAGCAGATGAGCCTTCCAAGTTTTTAAACCCAGGTCCTCTTTCGGTTGGCACACAACGCAACGCGGGTTGCGTTACAGAGCCCAGGGCTGCCGCTGGCATACCCTGGGCTGAACGAATTTTCATTCATCCAACCCGCAACGCGGTTGCGTCCCCTTGTGAATCAACGCTAAGAATGACGCGCACCGCTTTGGGGCTGGAAATCTCTCCGCTTCGCGTTCCCAGGGTAGCCGAAGCGGCAAAACCCCGGGCTGAACGAATTCATTCATTCCAACCGCAACGCGGTTGCGTCCCCTATGTGAATCAACGCGAAGAATGACGCCAACCGCTTTGCGGTTGGAAATCTTCCTCTTCGCGTTCCCAGGGTAGCCGAAGCGGCAACCCTGGGCTTTGAATGTTCGTAACCGCGTTGCGGTTAAAATCCAGCGTAAAGCCCGCAGGCTCACAGTCTGAGAGGCATAGCCTCACTAGAGTTCAGAGGCTGAAGAACTGCCAATTGCGTACTGTGGTAGAGGTTGCGGCGTTGAGGTTATGGGAGGCCAATGCGACGCACGAGAACTGAAAACCGCGGGTCCGAACGCAGGCTGTCAAACGTTTGGTCAACTCGAAGATAGTGGCAGGTTATAGTCCCGCCCTAGATAACCCTGCTCAAGCGATTCAAAAGCCTGATCTTTATTTCCGAGACCAGCATAGACTCTGGCGATGAGCATGGGCGAGACGTACTTTCGCCGGGACAGTTCCGTCAGTTGCTTGATCATGTCCTGGGCTTTCTCTTTTGCTCCCATCCTTGCATAGTCATAGCCCATCAGCGATAACACGAAGGGATTCTCGTTCTCCAGGCTTAAGGCCTTTTGCAACTCGGCGATCGCTTCCTGAGGGCTTGCCGGTTTGCTCCAAAGCAGTACTCGGAGATCAATGTAGGCAAAGACAAACCCGGATTCCATACTCGAGGATCTTGCGATTCTGGCTTTATCGACTCGTCATACCGGCGGGAGAAGAAAAAGACACTCTCCAAGTCCGCGTCGATGATTAGTGGAAAGCGGATCAAGGTCGTGGGCTCGTCTCATTGCTCTGCGAGGGCTTCATCGAATCTTCCAATCCATTGTGAGGCTCGACCATATCCCTGATGAGCTGTCGCAGAATTCGGGCTGAGCTCCATGCGCGCTTAAATTCAGCTTCTCCAGCCGGCCAGTTCCACTCATTCCAGGTGAGAATCAGCGCCAGGGTGGCGTGAGCGTCGCCGAGTTTGTCGTCTATCTCTAACGCTTTGGTGGCCGCCACCTTTGCCTTGCCATAGGACTCAGCCGGTGAAGCCATGGCAATGAAACTGGACAGGATGTAGGTATCTGCTAACCGGGAGTATGCCAGCGCGTAGTTTGGGTCTTTCTCTGATTGCTTGTTTGAAGTATCCCTCGCTTTTCTTGACCGCCTCTTCCGTCACCTTATTCCAGAAGTACCGGCCTTGCAGGTAGAGCTGGTAGGCTTCGACGTTCTCTGTGTATCGCTCACTCAGTCGCTGCTCCTCTTCGCCGGTCAGCTTCGGCCGTCCATCTTCGCTGAAATCTCTCTGGCGATCTCACCCTGCACTGGCGAGAACGTCGGAGAGCTTTCGCTGATACTGCTTTCGCCCCACAACTGCGACCCGTCGGCGACGCTGATCAAATCCACTTGAATGCTGAGAGTGTCTCCCGCGTTGAGTCACCCGGCCCGTGAGTAGCGGCATCAACGCCCAACTCATGCGTCCGGCCTGGCGGGGATCAACTGACCGCCCCTTGAAGCTGAACGCGGTCGTGCGAGCCGTGACGCGCAAATTAGATAGCTTCGACAGGCTGTTGATCAGGCTTTCAGTCGAGGCCGTCGCTCAAATATTCCGCCTCGGGATCGGCGCCCCCATTCGTGAAGGGCAGGATGGCGATGGAATGGATTTCCGGCTTCCGGACCTCTGCGGAGAGTAGCCAGAGATAAAGCCGCCGCGGCGGTCGCGATCACCAGGATCGCCAGGGAAATGGCAGCGCTCTTGCGGTGGCGCTCTCATTTCGCCGACGAGACACCTCCGCGTTTGCTGCGGTTCGTCCGGTTACGGCTCCGTTTTGAACTGGAGTTCGTACTGGTTGCTCGAGCACCGGCGCCGACCGTTGCCTCGCTTGTCGACTCCGGTGCGCTGCTGGGTGCAACTAAGTTTTCATGGCGCAGCGGCCGTCTCTGCTTCCGCTTCGACAGTAATGCGAGAGTTGCGAGTGGTGCTCGACTAGCGACTCCTCTCTCTGCTTTCCATTAAGACGCCGCACTTTGCTGGCGAAGCGATAGCCGTGTCCCGGCACGGTAATGATGTAGTGTGGATTGTCCTTGTTATCGCCGAGCGCCCGGCGGATTGCTGAGACCTGCACTGTCAGGTTCGACTCTTCCACGATCTGATCGGGCCACACACGACTGAATAGTTCGTCCTTTGCCAATCAGTCGCCCGCCGTTCTCGATCAGCGCCACCAGCACGTCGAAAGCCTTGGCCTGCAAAGAACCGGCGACGCCGTTCGCGCAGCAATTTCCGGTTCGGCACATCCAGCCGAAAGTTATCGAATCCATAGATCTGTTGGTTTTGTTCTGACATCACCAATTCGGAAGAATTCGGAAAGAATTCGGCGGCGCTTTAGGACTCTCGAAGGCTGCCCGGGCAAGCTGCGCAGCGTTCGAGGTATTCAAACGAGGCGCATTGTCTTCGAGCGGGATTCTTAACAGAGCCCGCAGCCGGCCAACGAATAGGAAGGGACGATGACGGAAAAGATAACAAGCGGTGATTGAAGGCCACCATTAAACACTCCGATGGAGCGGAAGCTGGCGATCAGAATCTCAACCGAGCGACAACGCTCAAACAGGTCATATGTGCGATACAAAATCGCTGGTGCTGGCGGGCTCAGCCGGCCTGTATTGTCAATTAGGAGAAAGACTACATGAAGAGACTGACGATTTGCTTTACTGTGGGCGGTGTTGTGTGTGCTGGACGCTACAGCCCAGACCCTGCCAAAGCAGGTTCAGCGCAAACGGGGCAGAGCTCCACTACGTCGACCGGGGCAAAGGTGTCGCCGTCATCTTCGTTCATGGAGGTCTGGATGACTACCGCGTGTGGCAACCGCAGATCGCCGCGTGTTTTCCGGGCGCTATCGCGCCGTAGCGTACAGCCGTCGCTACAACTACCCGAACCACCAAGTGGCGAGTCCGAAGTGACTACTCAGCGTTATTGATGCGGATGACCTGGCGTCGCTTCAATCAGGAGGCTGGAACTGGGACGGCCAAGCGCTCGTCCGGAGTCTCCTATGGGAGCCTACGCGGCTGTGTTCTTGCGGCGAGGCGTCCGGAACTGGTGCGGTCCCTGGTCCTGTCCGAGCCCCGCTGCCGCGCTGGCTGCCGGAACTGGAGGGCGGCGAGCCCTTGTTTGCCGACTTTATGAGCAGGGTCTGGGGAGCCTACCGTCCGGGGTTTTCGCGAGCAAGAGGAAGTGGGACTGAAGGCGGCCATCGACAGTTTCGGCGAACTCGGCTACTCCGGTTCCGACGAAAAGATGACGTTTGAAAACGCCGCCTCGCGCCGGCGATCCGCAGCCAGCTCCTAGAACGCCCCGAATGGACGGCGCTGACCATGTCGAAGGATCCCTTTCCGGATTTGTCGTTCAGTGCTGTCAGGCGCATCCAAGGCGCCTGCCCTGCTGCTCAGTGGCCAGCACAGTCTAAAACTTCACCGGGCTGATCGATAGCCAGCTTGCAGTGCTGCTGCCGAATGCTGAACGAGTCATTGTAGCCAACGCTACGCATGAGATGTGGAATGGGCTCACCCTGAAGAGTGCCGCAAAGCGGCCTGGAGTTCTTTGCCCGGCAGTAACCATCGGTTGTCGGATCACCTACCTCAAAACCGCGAGATAGTGCGCAGCCCACTTATCCACCCCTCGAGCTGCTGCGCCGTATCCGGTGATCCGTTGCGGTGTCAGATCTGTTGCGTTAGTTATTTGAGTCGGGATCTTTCAGGCGGTATTACTTGTTCACGGCGGCTGTGAGTGCGCGTGTGATAGTGCCGTATGGTAGTAAAGGCTTTTGGCGGCGGGAAATTGCATTTTACTAAGGTTTTGGTGCACCAGCAGGGCTCAGAACCTGCGACGCACTGATTCGAAGTCAAACGCTCTATCCAGCTGGAGCTATGGGTGCATGGGGAAAGTCTAAGAGTAACAAGTCTAAGGGGAAAAAGTAAAGCTCCGCGCTGTTCATTTCCGTTGGCGATGCCTGTGGATTGTTGCCACCCTGAAAGTCGTGCCTGATGAAACGGACCAGGTCGTCAATTTCCTTCGATAGACAGTTTATCGCCAAACGCCGGCATGCCATCACCGCCTTTGACGATTTGTTTGCAAAGTCCACATCGGTATGTTTCGGGGAATGGCCAGAGCTTAAGCTTGGTCCTTTATTTTCTTGCCTTCGATCTCCGCGCTTCCTCCCTGGCCCTTGTCACCATGACAGTTCGAGCAGCGTTTGGCGTAGGTCTCGCGTGCCGCAGCAAGCTCGTCCGGCGTGCCAGCCGGGGACGATGCCGCTGGTGGCGTTACATTTGTATTCGGAGCCGACTGAGGTTTCCTTATTACACGCCGTAGCTAGTATCGTCGTCAGAATAGTGAGTAGAGCCAGTCTTGATCGATTCATCCCTTGCTTTTTCTCCATCAAAGAAATAAGCGTGAGTATAGCATGCGACCAAATATGGAGGGCAGCCGCCTCTGGCCCAGTCAGGGCCCTGATCCAATCTCGATTCTTCGTTTAGCAGTCTGCTGAAAACTAATGATTCGTTTAGCGGCGGTCGTTTGCCCGCCGGTTCAGGATCGGTTTTCAAAGGAGTTCGTTGCCAACTCGCGTTGGGTCGGCGGGCAATGCCCGCCTCTAAACGGGAGTAATCCAAGTTTTCAGCAGCCTCTAAAACACGCAAATTTAAGTCACTCTGAGCCTGGTTCAACCGAGCGGAAGCGCCGCGAGTGCCAGCAGATCGGGACCACGAGGAGATGGGCGGCTGCTGTTCACAGTTTTCACTGCCAGCCAGCTTGGGCTCCGGTTGCAATCCATCTAATAACGCCGCAGAATAACAGCGCTCGTTCTCAGGACCGAAATCCCGGCGCGGTCCACCGTCATAGTAAGAAGTAAATCGCAGAGCATTGGTTCAGAAGGTGACTGTATGAGTACTGACACAGAACATAACAATCTCGCCCGCGGCAGCTTACGTCTCGCTCGCAGACCGCGGAAGTCGAAGAGCCAAAAGCGAAACTACCGCGCCAGTTTGTTAACTTCACTTTCTACAGCGCCCGGCCGGAGTGGCGAATGGTCGGGCGAAGCTGAAAGCAAGCAAACCGAGATGCCTTTACAAAACCGTTGATGAGTTTCGCGGCCCGCTGATGATTCACACCTACTCGACAATTGGCCCGCGAACCAGGACCGATTTTATGGTCTGGCGCATTGGGTACGAGCTCGATCCTTTTCAGTCGATGACGGCCCGGTTGAACAAGACTGAGATGGGCGAAGTACCTCGAGCCGACGCAGTCATTTCTCTCGATGACCAAGCGCTCGATGTACATCGACAAGGACAATCCTGAACACGTCGAAGATCGTTTGCACATTGTTCCCGGAAAGTCCGATTACCTGTTTGTGTATCCTTTTGTGAAGACGCGCGAGTGGTACTCTCGCACACCCGAGCAACGCCAGGAGATGATGGATGAGCACATCCGCATTGGCTCGAAGTATCGGTCCGTAGACTGCATACGACGTACTCTTTCGGCCTCGACGATCAGGGAGTTCGTGGTCGCTTTCGAGACCGACTACCCGGCTGATTTCCTCGATCTCGTGCAGGAATTGCGAGAGACAAAAGCGAGTTCGTTTACCCTACGCGATACACCGATGTTCACTTGTAGACGAAGATCGTTTGGCTGAATGCCTGGACGCCCTCGGGTAAGAGAGGACGGGGTGATGGGGAGACGGGGAGACGGGGCGACGGGGAAAAGACGAAGTGTAGTGGCAAGGAACCTCACGGTCGGTGGCACACATACAGAGCTACAAAGAGTTGCGCGTCTATCAAACCGCAATAGAAGCGGCGATGCGCATTTTCGCACTAACTAAAAGCTTTCCGGTTGAGGAGAGGTATTCGACTTACCGACCAAATCCGACGTGCGTCGAGATCGGTCTGCTCGAACATATGGTGAAGCTTGGCGAAAGCAGCGGTATCGGGCGCACTTTGTTAGCAAGCTCAGTGACTCTGAGGGTGAGGCCGAAGAGACGCGGATTTGGCTGGAGTTCTCGTACAGATGCGGTTACGTGTCTGAAGCTGCTGCCTCGGAACTCGACCATCAGTAACGACCATATCATCGCTCAGCTGGTCCGCATGATTGACAAGCCCGAGCAGTGGAGCATCAGTAAGAAGTAGAAACCCGATCACGTGAAAGAGTGGCGCTTATTGAACTGGTCCAGGAGAGCGAGGATGCGACTCTCTGATCTGTTGCCTCCTACAGCCTACTCTTTCCGCCGTCACATTGCTCTGTTGCGCTCTATCTCACTTCAAACGCTGCGCCGGCCCGTATCTCCCCGTCCCCCGTCTCCCCGTCCCCCCCGTCTCCCCGTCCCCGTCTCCCGTCATTCCCTCGGCCCGGCCCGAATACCTCTGGTACGAAGCGGAGAACATGCGCGGTTTCTCAACTGATGCGCTGCATGCAGCCGGTATTAAATCCTCGTGGTTGAACCTGCCAAAGGCCAAAGCGCCCGGTTGGGGAATCAATGGGCCGGGCGTTTCGGCTGGAATGGTCCCAGGGTGGCGAGAGCGAATGGAATTCTGCGGCTGCCGAGCGCAGATGAAACCAGCGCGACTATTTATCAGGAACTCGGAGTCCCTCGGCCCGGTGCTTACCAGGTCTGGGTGCGCGTATGCCGATTGGGCCAACAAGATCCGAGAACTTCGTTATCAGGATCACTCAGGAAGGACGCGAAGTCTTTCCGTCACGAGTTTGGCGCGCGAGGACCTGGTCGACGCCCACGACGAAGTGAGCATGTACTGGGGTTGGGCTTTCACCTGGGATGGCGCGCCGCGCACTCTCAGTGAAAGGACCGGCGCGTCTTTCCATCGAAATCGGAAGGCTGCCCAGGCGCGGCGCCATGTCGATTGCGTACTTGCTGACGAACGATCTCGCGCTTTGTAGCCGAAGGCAGGCGCAAGCCTGACTTTGCTGCGCCGCGCTACCTGCGCGAATGGATCAAGAGTCGAACGTCCACTTGCTGCCATTGCTCGACGTTCAGCGGCCGTGCAGTGTGCCGCAAGCGTGGCGTCGCCCGACAATCGGTGGCCGTGACTTTGTGATGCCCTGGAACATAGCTCAGGAGTTTTGGTCACTGATGATAAGCCCGAAAACGAACGCCCTCTTTATCCCTTCAATGCCGAACCAATTGAGGAGTTCGTCAAGAAATACAGCGGCGCAAAGGAAGTCCCGATCTTCGATTCAAAGTTTGTGATTCCGGTCATCTATCATCAACGATATGCCTGCCTACCTGAAAGAGGGCAGCGCGTTTCTGCGTTATCTGCGCGAGAACTCATTCGTCGTTTGCGGTCCTCATCAACTACGGTTCGGCGCCAGATGCCTGACGCCGAAGGACAAGCGGCGTGGAATCTATTGAACGGTGAGCTGAAGGCGCAGTTCCTGGGTTGGATCTCAGGAGAAAGCGTGCGGGCTACGTCTGGGACCACTCGCCGGCAGAGTTGAAAGCTAGCGCCCGAGATGTCGCGCGCCGGACTTACTTGAAGCGCATCGTGTGTTTTACACGAACGCGATTGCTCGCAAGTGGATGGAGACTGTTCATACTCCGACCGGGGCAATGTGGGAGAAAATGATTCCCGGGCAGTCAACCTCCAGCACTTCATTTGCGCACGCCCTGAGCGGAGTGGGGAGTGCGCCTCCTGGGAATGGAAACCGCAGCCGTGCAGCCGATCACTCGCACTGCGGATCGCATTCACGCGAGAGCAGCGCGACAGTATGGCGGCGCGTTCCTTTACTATCACGCGCCGAATTTTGGCGATACGGCCACCACGTTTACCAAAGCGCAGAACTTTGCCGGGCCCGATAATTTCTTCCACTCACGTTACGGAGTGACGATGGGCCCATCGCTGTCCTGGTATCGCAAGAGCTATTACCTCTATTACATGTCCGGAGCGTCAGCGATCTATCTCGAGCAGGGCTTTGATCAATTTTTCAAACCGGGTCCGGGCGAACAGCCATTTCAGTTGAATCCGCTGGGCCGCATCACTGACGAGTTCATGCACTTTGCCGAGAAGCATCCTAATCGTGGTACACCTTACACACCAATCGCCTTCCTACTTGATCCGGCGCACGGTTGGGGATGATGACTGATTATCCGCAATGGCCGTTTGAGGTCTCTCAGATCAATCGCAGCGATCGCGCCTGCGGGAGCTGTTCACTACGGCTTATTATCCAGGCGCAGTCGTCGAGGGCGAGCCCGCCACCGCTGATCGGCAAGCTTTTGTTTCCGGTGTTTTCGGCGACATCTTTGATGTGCTCGTTGCTACTCGATCTTCGGTCAGCGCTGACCCAGGAACGAGCGGCGTTACCCGGCCCGGCGTCACTGGGACCGGGGCTGCTGGGACTGCGGGCGTCCCGCCCACCAGGAGCGCTGCTGAGGCGAAAAACTCTCGCAATCTCTTCTCCCGCTGACGCCATCAACTCCTACCGGGCACCGATAGTTGGAGGCGATTTTGCGTGGACGAGTGACTGGGCGCAGCGACTCGCCACTTACGTGCGCAATGGCGGCATCGTCGTGTTGAATGCAGCTCAGGCAAAGGGATTACCGTCTGACTTGCTGGGTGTGCGTTTAACGGGCGCGAACGCCGAAGCCGACAGCGCCAGGTGTCTCGCGGCCAGGCGAGTCGCTACAGGATTTGAGTGGCCAGTTATTCCGCTATCAGAGAGTGGGAGCGCAAGGGCAGTGAGCTGCTGATCGAGGGCGCCCAATGGTGACGCGCTGGTAAATCCGTCAACAGAATCGGTCGCGGCAAGGTCATCTTTGCGCAGTGCCCGATCTGCTCGGTGAAGACGAGCGCATCACGCCTCTGGCCACGCACCTGCTGGCCACCACGTTGTTTCGGATGCCACTCCGATCAAAGTCGATGGCGATGTGGAATACCTGATCAACCGGACAGATAGCGGCTGGGTCGTTACGCTCTTCAACAACAACGGCGTCTATAAACCACAGCAAGGTCTGGCCCAGGTCGACCGCGGGGCGAGCGTTATGGCGATCGTTAGTCTGGCCGGCAGAGCCGCCGAGAGTGCGCGTGAGTGGACAGGCGACACGACACTGGCCGTGAAAAGCAAAGCGGTCAATCAACCGTGAAGCTGGAAGATCCCGCCGGGCGGGCTAGCGATAGTTGAGCTGATTGTCCAGTAAACGGCGCCTGCTGCTCGCGCGCCCAATCGGAGATCTCGCGCAGACTGCCGCCACGGATGCCGGGAAATAGGGCATCAACCACGATCTCACACGCCTGAAACCATCAAATAACATCAACCGCGAGGCGCATCTCCTGGGTTGTTTCGCGCAACTTCGTGGATCGTAATTAGTTCTTGTAGTCTGCTAAGAGCCGGCTAGCTGTCCGTCGATCTGCAACTCATCGCTCGACTCAGTAGCGGGCACTGCCACGTTCGTAAGTACGGCGCGCATCCTTACATGACCAAAAAGTGTTTCCAGGTAACAGAGGAACTGGTGCAACAGCGGCAGCGTATCACCGTCGTGTTCGATAGACATCATGATCTCATGCGTGCTAGTTTCTCGTATCCCTTCCAGTCGCGATACATCAGGTACTGCATGCTGCCGTCGCGGAACAACACAATCTGTTCGACCAGGCCGTTCAGCGCGTCGGGTGTGGGCCTTTGCTGGACGCGCCGCACAAACCGAATCAGCGACAACAGATCTCCACACAGCAACAGCGATTGCTCGAGTCTTTCTTCGGAATCGTTGAAAAGGCTCGAACCATCGAGCGCCGGATCGAACAGTTGTACGAGCGTGATAGTTGACTGCTGCAGGCAGTTGCTCAAGAGCCCGTGCGCATGAACAATCTTGCCATAAACCACAGGCGTCGGTTGCTCGGATATTGGTCCCATCAGCTCGCACTCAAAGACTCTGCGGCAGGTCATGGGTGATGGTATAGCCGATACCATCCAGCACGTCGCGCAGGGTTTCGCTGTTGTGATCCACCTCGACGGCCTGTTCCGCAAGATACTCCACCAGCGAACGCGCTTCGAGATGAACCAGTTCCAGCAGGGAAAGGTTTTCTCGCAGAGTGTCGAGCTTATGGAGGTTACTGTCGATCAGCTTCAACCAATCCAGCAGGCGAATCACCTGTCCCAGGATGGCCCCGGCGGCGTCGCGCACAACCGGGTCGTCAATGCTCTTGACGGCTGACTGGACGCGAGCTTGCAGGTCAGGCGGCAGGGCTCTGGGTGGGTCGCTTAAGCGTTTTCTTCCGCCTCGACGTCCAATAAGAGCGGCTGCAGTACTATTTCGTCTAAAGATGGCGCGAGTGTGGACATTGCTGGCACTCGAAGGTAGGTCGAGGGAGTTATTTTTACCGGTTTTGACTGGCGACCGGGCAACTCGGTTTTGGTATTAAGAGGAGCGAGCTAGAAGGTTATTCCCACCATTAAAAGGAAGAGCGGGTGTGCCAGGAGGCGAAAGGAGCCGAAGCGTCTCGCCGCTGCACGAAGCGAGGATAACACTACAGAGGCCGTCAGGGGAAGCCTTTATTTGCCATTGTTGATCATCATTGTGCAGGAGATCTTGGTGAGAAAGCGCTATTTTTGCTCCATAGACGCCGCTAGTACCCCAATTTAAATGGCCTGTTGCATAAGAAGGTCCATGACATACTTAACTCAAACATGCTAGTGCCGTCGCAATTAACCTTAGACCCAAAAACCCATCAAGCTGCGAAAACTCCCAAGCCGCGTTCACGCGGCTTGCCCGCAGGGTTACTAGACCAGTCCTTTAGGACTGGTAGTCAGTAACGGATCCCGGAAGGGCGCTTCAGCGTTCTTCTCGTCATTGCTTCAGCAGCTAAAGCTAACTCCTGGCAGCCCGTTAAAACGGGCTGCCAGGAAGTCGCCGCATTACCCAGCCGTAAAACGGCTGGGCTAATAACCCTTCGGGAAAGCCGTCTGAAGACGGCTCAGTGCCGAGGAGAGCCGCAGCGCCAACCCCAGGCTTTGAAGCGTGGCGAACGGTTCCTGGACACTTAACCGCATCGAAGGCAACTGGTGCTTTCCGGCATTCAACACGTAATCTTCAGTCTGTATTACTGACCTGAAATTCAGGAGAGTGTATGATCCGGTCGCTAGCGCTCCCGGTTCCGTAACCACAATCGTATCGTCCCGAACCTGGCGATCGCCAACGGCGCACTTTTGTCGCGGAGACCAAAATGAGAATTCCCTTTCTGTTTGCCGTGTTCCTCTTTTTCCCTCAAGTCCTCTCTTCGCTCAACAACTACCGACCTGGTATCGGGTTCTACACCTTCGATGAAAGCATCATCGAAATGAACACAGCACAGGTGACCTTCGGAGGTAAGGACGTTGCTCGCGTGAGATTCCGCTGGACCTTTAACCAGCCTGAGGTTGTGAGCGGTGAGCCTCACATTAAGATTCAAACGTCGCCTCGAAGTAATCGAATTCAATTGTTCGGCAAAGCGCTTCCGGCCGTTTGACATCACGCTGTTTGATTCGGCGGGGAAGTTAGTGCGTCACGATGAGGTGAACTGCGCCAGCCGAATGGCGTGCTGTCATCTCGGGAAGCATGATGGAGAAACTTTGGTACCGGCGTGTGCGCTAATTGAAAGACGAACGCATCCTCCGGCTGTGGCCAGTGACGAGAAGGATCTCGAGAAAGTGTCGAAATTTGTCCGCTCGTTTGTTCAGCGTCTCGAACAGACGAAAGACTCTCAAACCAGTCGTGGAAAAATTCTTCGCCGCCGATTATCTCGACGGCTATCTCCACGATGGTAATACTAATTGGTTCTTGAATCTGAACCGAGAGACTGCGGCAAGTGCAAGCCGTGCGGAGCTGCAAAGATCTCTATGTAGCGCTCTTGAATAGCGGCTACCTGAGCTTCGTTTATCTGCTCAGTCAATATCCTTATGCAGCGGAGGGCGGCATTCCCGAAGAGAAGCTGATACCACCGGATGTCCTCGAATTCATCGACAACCATCCATACACCGCGAAGTACAAACGCCGGCCAGACAGCTATGATTTTCTTGCGGAGAACATCGACAGTGTCGAGCGCTTGCGGAGCTATATCGATCTGCTCGGAAGGCATCGCCGGATTGATGCGCAGGCGTGTCACCAGCGTTGGACCAGAAAACTCCAGGGATTATCAAAGGATGTTGGAAGATCTAGACGCACCCACGGCATCGAATTGTGCTGCGGATTGCCTGGGCTCTGCCTAAGGGCACGCAGATCTTCGACGTTTCGGTGCCCCTGTTTCATTTGCAGGTTGCGGAGATTAAGGGAGAGTTGAAGGTGATTTCGGCAATCGACTCTGTCTCACTAAAAGTCACTTCGAGATCACATCTCCCTTCCACATCATAAATCGTCACGTCACCGAACGGCCTCACTTGATCTTTCTCACCTTGTCCCAGTCGCCGACGATCACGATCGCCGCATCGGTAAGTGTCAAAGCACTCTGGCCGCGCGGCCTCTCGATGTCGGCTGTAGTTAAGGCATCGATCTTCGGACGGAAGTCGCTGATGAAATCCCTCGAAAGGTCATAGGTGTAGATGGTGCTTGATGCGTCCGGCTAATCCGGACTGGCTGGCCAGTTCGATCGAGAAATTCCCATTACTGTATTCCTTTGCGGCTTTGAGCTCTTCGTCAGACACGGGCAGCACTCTGCATGCGGTCGAGTTCGTAGAACATCTCCAGCATTGTCGGCCCGGTCACCTCGTTGCGCACGAAAGCACCTACGACGTACTAAACCGGTTCTGGCCTCGCGTGTTCGAGGCGCTGAAAGGGGAGTAGGGTGTAGCCCTTGTCCTCGCGGGGATGTTACGCGTCAAACGCGAATAGAAGCGATCCGCCCATGATGGTGTCTGCCGGCGCAGGGAAAAAGTAGTCTTTGTCCTTGCGCGGAATGCTCACGTTGCCGATGTAAACCCTCGATTGAATCGAGCCCGGTCGATCAATGAAATAGATTTGCCGCTTCGCGAGTCGGCACGGGTGGATTGTCGTCGGCCGGGGTGGCCGCTCTTCCATGAGCCGAACGCTTTTTCTACTTCCGCGAATGTTCTGATCTGATCGAAGTCGCCCACCACGATCAAAATGGGCGATATTTGGTACGTAGTAAGTCGCCACAAAGCTTTCAAGTCCGCGCGGCTCAGCGCATTGATCGATTCTCGTCGGCACGACAAAGGCGTACGGGTGATTACCAAAAACCGCTTTCTGAAAGCGTTCGCTTACCAGGAAGTTCGATCAGCACGTCCCGCCTGGATGCGTTGAATGGTGTTCTCTTTGGCCAGCTTCAATTCGTTTTCCGGAAACGATGGTGTTGCGCTATCGCTGACCAGCGCGAACATGTGAGAGGAAAACTCGGACAACGCTGAAGCACTGATCGAAGTGGAGTCCGCGTCACTGCCCAGGCCCAGGGAGCCGCCGATCGAACGCAGTTCCTCTTGATTTGTTTACTGGTGCGTGTGTCTGTGCCTTCGTTGGCCACGGCTGCCGAGATTTGCGCGATGCCCGGATGTTGCTCGCGATCAGCCGCGGTCCCGGCAGCACGAAACGCCAGGATGGTGGCGGTTACCTCGGCACCGCCGTGCAGCGCGGCGCCATCACCACGGTCGAGCCATTACTGAGAGCTTTCTTCGGTAATCTTTCGGCAGATTCAGCGGTCCCGCGCGCCCGGCGGAGGCGGAGTTCTCGCTGCGCGCTCGTCCGCCGTGCCGACTCGTCACCAAAACAGGGCAACGACTAAGAATGTTGGCGAACACTCCTTTGTCCAGGTTTGTTTTGCTCATCCCAGCCGCTCCCTCTCGCGGCAGCCTTTTGCTCTTTTTGGCTGCGGCACCCGGGATCGATGACGGTGCGACTCTCGGCGACCAGGTATTCCGGCGGCCGCCTTGACCTGAGCTTCGGCGCCGCAACCTGGTCGAACGGATCGAGCAGGTGAGCCGATTCGATTCGATCGCCGTCCGCGGAACAAGGCGCCAGGCACGAGAGCAAACGCGCCTTGCCGAATGGATCGATCTACCCACTCCGGTTGTAAAAACCCCGCGCGAAAGGGATCTCCTTGGCGGTATCGCTCAGCTTCCTTATCGGTGATGCCCCTCTGATCGGGGCCCGCCACCACCAGGTCCATTTCCTTGACCACTCTTCTGCCGTATGCCCCGGTTTATAAGTCGCGCGTGGTCGCCATGATCATCGGTCCGCGACGTAGTCGAATTCGTTGCCGAAGTAGTTCAGACCTCCGGTCAGATCCAGAGCTTCAACTCTTCTCCTTTACCAGGCGTTGAAACCATCGCGAACTTGCCACCGCCCCGGAAGAATCTTTGTACCAGTGGCGCGCCATGGCCGGAAAGCCCGAGAGCTCTGCGCTGGTATGTGGTAACCGGTGGCCAGCGCGGGTGACATTCGCCGAACTTTGTCAGTCTGCGCGACCTCTCTCTCTTTCGTTTGGGCCGGTTCAATGAGATTAGGTAGCGGAGGACCCGGCTGCGCCGGAATTCCGGCAAAGTGTCTTTCCACCATCTAGCTTCACTTTTTGATTTACATCCACGTCACCGGCAATGGTATCGGCACCGCATTGTTCGGCGCGTAGTAAGCTCTTTGAAAAAGTTGCGCACGTCATCGACCGTCGCCGCATTCACTTCAGCCAGGTTACCGTAGCCGTTGTGCGAATTGTCCCAGTTAGTGAAAGCATTTTCCCAGAGGTCGATCCACCGTCAAAGAACTGTGGTACGGCTGGTTCAGCACATTGACGCGATCTCTTCGCTGACGACGTTCTGTTGGTTCTTGAAGATTCTCGGCGCTGATATCCAGCGAACGCATACGATCCTGATTCCAGCCAAAGCCCCATCTCTACGCGGTTACCGGGCAACGTCTGTAATAATTTGTGTAATCAAAATCGGTGTGGCCGTTGAGATTGCCGCCATTTGCTTCGACGAGCTTGGCGTGCTCTGAACTTTTTCACATTTGCCGAACCCTGAAACATCATGTGCTCGAAGAGGTGGGGGCAAAGGCCGCGTGCGTCCTTCGGTTCGACGCTGAAATCCTTCACGTTATAGTAGACGGCCACCGTGACCACCGGCGCCAGTCGTGGTCTTCGGAAATCACGACCTTCAAACCGTTGGGTAGTTTGTAGTAAACGACCGGAACGTTAAGCGGTTTCGCCTGATTGTGGAAAGGGCGAGCGCCGAGGCGAACCAGGGCGACGAACAGGCGGTTAAGATGCATGACGGATCTTAGGGGCAATAGCGCAACCACGGCAAGAATATGGATACACTGACGAAGCGACGGAGTTGTTTCGGCAACGGAGATTTGGATTGTCAGACCGATCGACTTACCACATGACGCGATTAAATACTTGATGGCGCTTGTACGCGTGTTGCGAAAGCAAAGTTTCACCGCTCTGGACAGATGTTAGGTCGAAGATCAGGTTTACGTCCCCTTAAGAAGCAGTTTTGGAAAGCGCGGATATCGATACGAAGAATCGGATGATGCTCTTGAGTTCGCCGATGGATGTTGCAGGATGATCAGGTCGCGCGAAAGTTTTCAATCCGCGGTGAGGCAGGGGTGGGCTATCGCTTTTGTCCCAACGGGCCGCGGCCCGTCACCAGGTCGTGGCGCATGTCAAAAATATGCGGACGGCACGGGTGGAGTGCTTTGAGTGGAGGTCCGCCGTGCACACAGTTGAAGCATTCAAGCGCGACCTCGCGCAAACTGGTCCGTGGTTTTCATTTGTCGAGCAGGTCGAGCGAGATCAATCTTGGAACCCACGGGACTGTATTCTTCATTCTGATTGAAAGGTAGGCATTGGTCTTAGACTTGGTCTTGTTTTGGTCTTTGGTTTTTCGTAGCGGGCGCTCTCTTCATGAACAAGAAACGGCCAACACGCGTTGGCTAAGGAATCAAGAGACCAGACCAGCAGCCGAGACAGACCAAAGAACGTTTCAACTATGGATACCTTAAAAAAACTAATTGCGAAGTGCCGGACTCTTCCGAAAGCCGGCATCAACTTTACGATATTACGACACCGTTGAAAGATGCCTGGCGGCTTGCGGCGCACCAGTCGATGCCCTGGCGGAACAGTTTGACCGGTGAGAAGGTTGATGCGCGGTCATCGGTGTCGAGGCGCGCGGCTTCATCTTCGCGCCGGCGCTGGCGCTATCACCTGGGCGACGGGCTTTGTACCCGTGCGCAAACCCCGCAAACTGCCGGCGCGAGTGTGCCTCGATCTCCTACGACCTTTGAATACGGTCAGGACACGCTCGAGATTCACCGTGATGCCGTGGGTGACGGTCATCGTGTGATCATCGCTGATGATCTGCTGGCCACAGGCGGCACGGCAGCAAAGCGGTCTGTGATCTGGTTGAGAGTCTGGGCGGCACTGTTGTGGGCCTGGCCTTCGCGGTCGAGCTTGAATTCCTGCCGGGTCGTGCCAGGCCCGAAGGCTACGACGGCGGTCGCTGATCAAGTATCAATCCTGAAACCGTGAACCGTGAACCGTGAATCGTGAATCGTAAATCGCCGGATTACCTGTTTACGTCTTTACGGTTCACGGTTTACTATCTGAATATGCTCCCGTAGCTCTAGTTGCATAGAGCGCTCGCCTCCTAAGCGAGGTCGCGCGAGTTGGAATCGCGCCGGGGGCACCATTACTTTCGCTCATCTCTGCTTTCATGCGCAATGAAAGAGAATTTAGAGCGTCCCAGGCGAGAACCCGGTACATTCAACAGCTGCCGACGCTTGACACCCCAAGTATGTCCTTACCACCATACAGCTTGAGCGCTTGTTGTCAGCCTCTTCCACTGAAGAGGAAGAAAATATGGCCTTGATTCTCAACTAGTGGCTTGGAAGTGCATACAATCAACGCGATTGTGCCTTAAATCTTCCGCCCCACTCCATCCTTCAGCCTCAAAGATTTCGACAACAGCCATAGGCATCACGTGCCTCGCTTCGCCGTGAGAGCGTCAACCCTGGGGATTCTTTGCCGAATCAATATCTATGCTGATTCCCCCAGGAATGGGTACTCAGACGGTTAGCACCCCGGATTTTCCTGAAATTGTATGTACCAGCAAACAGGTGCATACGAGCCTCACTACATCTTCAACTGAGCCATAATGTTGCAGAATCTTGCTCAAAGATACGCGTCAAACTGTCAGCGATCTTTGTGGCAGACGATCTGAGTAACTTGTGTCCCAGGAGGAAACGCCAGCGTTAACGGGTAAGCTGGCGTAATCCTCGTGCCAGGTTATCTCTTGCCAGGCAGTCGGGTTTTCCATCCGGGCCAACTATGTGCTTTGAATAGACGGCATCGAGATCTGAAGTTGTGCATCTTTGGGGAAGCCTCATAGAGATTACCCCTTGAGGTTGAAGTCAGGGGATTGACAAACTGAGGCCAGTATTACGCATTTGATTTGCTGCCGTCACCGCCGCTAAGGCGTGAACCATCCAAAACTGTATTCCTATCATTTATGTCAGGGGCGACAAAGACATTTGCATGAAAAGTAGCCAATAGGTACCGTCGTTTCGCGGGCATCGGCGCAAGCCTCTATTTACATGGCTCGTATTTATGACCGTATTTCTTCTGTTTATTTTTCCTGACTAAATAAAAGAAATTGGTATTAGTTCGCGTGGCGAACTAAATCGCTCTTCCAATCAGTACAATTATCTATGCGAAAGATTGATCTGGACCAACTTTCAGGTTGCCACCAGTGAAACGGCGCGTCGACATCAACCGGCGTATCGTGCTCAACCTGATTCGCAGTCATGCAGCCCATCTCCCGCGGCGCCGATCTGGCTCGCCATTCGGGCCTGCAACGAAGCACCGTTTCAGTGATTGCGCGAGCAGTTGCGATTGAGGAACGCTGGGTTACCGAGGGCGCCAATGGACACGCCGCCAGTGGACCGCCGGCCGCGCTTCCCGCACCTCAACAAGGAGCGTGGGGATCATTGGCATCAATATTCGTCCCGCTACCACCACGGTAGCGCTGGCCGATCTCGACGCCCGCTCAGCTCGTGGCCCAGGAGTCACTTCCGACCGCCCGAATCCACAGCGCAGTTCATTGCGTGAACTTGTGCCGCGCATCGCTAATCTGATCAAGATGAGACCAGAGATCGCTTCGCTAGAAGGCATCGGCGTAAGTTTGCCTGGTCGAGGGATCCTGGCGTCCCAGCGACTGGTTTTTGCGCCTAATTTGGGTTGGGGGTGAATTGATCTGAGGACAGTCATTGGAACAGGCTGCGGGTATGCCGGTCGAGTTGGAGAATGCCGCGAACCCTGCGCGCTGGCTGAGACCCGGTTTGGACGACATGCGCAGGGGAGCACGGAATCTGTTAGCCGTCACGGTGGCCGAAGAATCTGGGACGGGTCTGATTCTCAATCATCAACTAGTTAAAGGCTCGACCGGAATGGCTGGCGAGTTCGACACACCGCCATCGTTCCGGATGGACTTGAGTGCGTAGTGGCAATCGAGGCTGCTGGGAGGTTTACGCTTCAAACCCGCGGCGGTGCGGTACTACCTTGAGTCCGCAGCACCTGTCCGAACCGGCAAAATCGAGTTCCCCTGGACGGCAAGATACCCACCTTCGATGATTTGCTGAGGTTGACGGAGCAGGGTGATGCGAAGGCCAGGGCAGCGCTTAGCCAGATGGCGGATTACTTGGGTAGAGGCATCGCGGTTCTCGTCACCGGTCTGGCGCCCGACTTGATCGTAGTGATTGGCGAGATCACGCGCGCTCGGGGCCTACGTCGGTCCGATCATCGCCGAGGCCGTGGAGCGCCATTCATTCACGCGAGCCGGAACTCGAATCGTGCCAACTGATCCTTCATCGCAACCGAGACTCGGGGAACAATCGCGCCGGTCCTGCAAAAACACTTCGAGCCCCGTCGGTTGCCTGAAGAGCGTTCGCGCGGCCCCTTGTTGTGGATGAATTAACGCTGGGGTTAGAGCCTGAGTTTGAGCAGGCAACTAACGGTTTCTATTCAGCAGAAATGCACGGTCTCGATATGGAAGACTATTCAGGGTGGGTGGAAGACGACAACGCGCCATTCTCGAGGATGCGTCGCCGCAGTCTTGGCGTCGCTTCCGTGGCGTCAAATCTCAAGAACTCAGAACTGGCGAGATAAACCAATGTTCAATTTAACAGCCCCCTGGTCAACGAGCGGAGCAGCTTGACGCCAGGTTGAATGTGGCACCCCCAGGCAAGCCATCTTCGATTATGGCGCCACTCCTGGTCTTGATGCTCCTGGCCTTGCTCGCGCCGCAGCATTGTACAGTCGTCTTGTACGGTTCGCTTACCGAACCGTGATGCAGATCCGAAGGGCGCCGGGTGCCCGGGAGTCAAGGTTGAGGCCCTTAACATCGGCATCGGGTTGTCCCGGAAACAGGTCACCGACGCCAGTGGTAGCTACTCAGTTCACCGACCTCGCGGCCGGAACCTTCAGCGTGACTTTGGTCTGGCGTCTTTCAAGACCATCATCCAGGAAAACGTCAGGAGAGTTAATCCGAACACCAGCACGCGCCGTCGATGCCCAGATGCAGGTTGCCGATGTAAAGGAGACCGTCGTTGTCACATCGGACGCCACCGTTCCGCTGCAGACTGACTGGTCCGATGTCAACATTACTCAGACAACACGCCAAGTCAACGCAGATCTACCGCTGACCGGAAGTTTGGGCCGCAATTATCAGAGCTTGATGGTGCTCGTCCCCGGCTCCGTCAGTGCGGGCGAACAAAACTCGGCCGCCGAAACCCGCAAAGGTCGATCTCGTTCAATGTGAATGGCGTATCACGAATGCAGAACGATACCAGGATCGATGGCGCTGGAGTAGTTTATCCGTGCTGCCCACGAACACCGTCTACGTGCCGCCAGCCGAGGCGATCCAGCGGTAATATCGTGACGAACGCTTTCGACGCCGAGCAGGGGCTGGCCGGAGGCGCCGCAATCAATGTAACCATCAAGCAGGGCGGAAATCAGTTTCACGGCGTATAGCTAGGCACACCAACAGCTATTTCCAGTCGCAGCTTCTTCCAATCACCAAGTCAGGTGAACCTGCCGAAGCGCATCCTGGCCCAATATGGTTACGCGGTTGGTGGTCCAATCACTCATGAACAAGCCGTGTTCTTCTTTACGGATTTAGAGCGACCACCCAGCGGCAGAATGCTTCGGCCTGCCGTATTTACTATTGCGCCGGTCAGCCTCACGGCCAGACGCTCAGGGCAACGTCAATTTCACCGGCAATCAGGGATCACTGTCTATGATCCAACATCCAATGCCAATCCCGCACTGCGCACGCCATTTGCGAACAACACGATCCCGGGCAGCCGGATCGACATAGCAGCGCTGAAACTGCGTGATGCTGCTGCCCACTCAGGCTGGTCTCACAGGCAACTTCTTTGCAAGCGGAGTAGCGTTGTTTGATCGCACCAACGTAGACACCAAGATCAACCTACAGCGTCAACGGCAAGATGATGATCTTTGGGCGTTACAGTATCTCGCCTACAACCATCTGCTGAACCATCGGTGTTCGGCCCCGCTAGTGGGCCAGCGTTGAATGGCGGTCAGTTGGGCGCAGCGCCCCCAGTCGCATCCAGGTGGCCGGACTTGGCGGTACGTACACCTTCACACCCAACATCGTGGCGGACGCGAACTTTGGCTACACTTCGACAGCGCCTGGTGCGGAGTGCCGATGACATTGGATCTAGAACTCTTAGTCCCGATGGTGCCTCAAGATTCCGGTGGATCCAGCTGGCCCGGATCACACACACAGGGCGGGCCGCCGTCATTTCCAGATCAACGGCGGCTGGACAAATTTGGGCAACGACAATACCGGTAATCCGTTCCTTTTCCGGGACAACTGGGGCACCTTCGCGCGGCCGCAACTCGCCTGGCTAAAGTGGGTCTCACTGCGTAGATTTCCGTCTCGGCATTGATTATCAAAACCAGCAGCTCAACCAGCTTCCAGCCACAGGGTGGTACTTTTCCCAGACAGTGCGCGGACGTTTACGTTCAGCGGCAATGCGACCGGGCGAGCAAAACAATGCAGCCCCGGTGGGGAGAGCACCTCAACCCACTCCTGGGCGGATTTCTGCCGGGGCAAAGCGGCCAGCATGGAAAGGTAGATCAGCCCAGGAACTGAATGCCCTCAAGCGAATGCAAAAATTACGCGCTTTAACAAGCGAGAGACCACTGGGCAAACCAATCGTGAAGCTGACCTTCTCACCCACGGTCTGCGATGGGAGCGGTACCGGTTCCCGGACAAGGACAGTAATACAGGCATTAATCCTGGTATAGACCCGGCCACCGGTAACGTCATTACTGGTGGTCTCAGCGGTGTGCCCAGACACAGCGGCGCCACTCTTCTGGGGGCGTGGGCCAGTTCCCGCCCTGTGGGAATCGCGTACCGCTGGAACGTGAGGAAAGTTCAGTAGTTCGCGGTGGTTTCGGGCAATCGGCGGATCCCAGACCTTTCATTGATTTCCGGAACGCCTACCCAATCGTCAACGCTCTGGTCCATGCCCGCGATTGTCTTTAACGGTGCCCAGAACAGCTTCCCGCCGGCTACCGCTTCGTCAGGGCCTGACCAACACGGGACCAGCGCCTCGACCGGGACTCGCTGCGGTATCCTTAGGCCGCCAACGAATTCCGGAACGACCACCTACCCGGCAACACTGATGCGGAAGGGGAGATCAACTTCCTGAATGTGCTGGTCTGAGCGCGAGCTGCCGTGGTCATATTCACTCACGCAAGTCGGTTGGCATATCGCGGTACGCGCGCAGTCGGGCAGATGGGCTTGCATCAATATCAATGCCTCTGCTCCCGGCACCTGGGAACGCCGGCTGCCCACTCTTTATTGCCTTCAAAATCCGAACGACATCAACGAGATCATACCGTACGGAACCACGACCCGTCACGACGCACAGGCCACGCTCACCAGGCGGTGGCGCGATCCGTATTCGGGACGGTTTTACATCCTGGTCCAAGACGATGAACTACGCAGACAATGATGCAAATCCGAGGATCCAGTACATGCCGACAAACAACAAAACAGAGGTCCCAAGCCGGGTACTGACTGAACGCACAATTTCCAGGGTTATGCGGTGTATGATCTGCCCAGGCAAGGGCCAGCAGCTGGGTGAAGTGATGGCTGGGCCGGCAAGATTCTCGGAGGCTTTCAGGTCAACGGGACTATGAGCATCGTGAGCGGCAATCCGTTCTGGCGTAGTGCAGGGTACGGCGCCCAACCTGCTGGCGGGGGAAGCGGACAGGTACCGAACCAGATTACCCCACTGGTGGCAATTATCGGCGGCATCGGCATCGCCGGCGCAACGCGGGCTGCAAAGCGGCAAGTATTTCGGACACCAGCGCGTACGCACCAGAGAACGGGGCCAAGTTTGTAATGCGGGCTGGAACAACGTTCGTGGTCCGGGATTTTTCGAAGTCGACTTTGGTATTTTCCGAACGTTCGCGTTGACCGAGCGTTTCCGGCTGCAGCCCGGGCTGAAGCTCTGAACGCCACGAACCACGCGAACTTCGGCAACCCGACGGCCGACATCAGCAACAGCAATTTCGGCTATATCACAGCGTTGACCGGGCCGAACCACCATCGCGTCAGTGGCGTTTCGCGGGCCGCTTCTCCCTTCTAATCCGATGCCAGGTGGCCTAGGCTATTTGGCGTGGGCCACTTCGCCATTTCATTAATCAGCGGGTGGTCGTTCTTCTCAGCAGAGCCAGCGAAGAAGCCACCCGCTCTTTGATTGTCACTTGACCGGAGAATCAGTTCGTCGAGACATTACGTCCTGTTAAGAGGAAGTGAATTGTGGCCCGAGGCTACAGGCGCTGGTCTTTGCCGGTTATGAGGTCTCCCAACTTGAGTTCGAAAGGAAGAAGATGATCCCGGCCAGGCGAAGCCATGCAGGTTTTGTCGCCTGTCTGGCGGTCGCGCTCCAGCTTTAGTGGTAGTGATGGCGAAGGCAGAGGACGGCTACCGCCTCTGGTTGCGGCGCAGGATCCCGCTGCCCGCGCTGAATGATTAATGCCTACCGACCGAAAGTTACCTGTGATCGTAGTGACAGGGCAACCCGCCAGCGCGGAGGTCGCCGCGCGCCGAGCTGGTAAGCGGGTGCAGTGGGTTGCTCGGCGGTGCGATCCCTGCCTCGAGACGAAGCCACACAGGATGGAGCCGTGGTGGTCGAGCTGACCCAGAGACTTCATCATTGATCAAAGAGCCTGCGATGGAGGCAACTCTTCGCAACTGGGACCGAAGGGTTTCGCATTCGTTCGCTTAAATCCGGCGCCCACGCGGTGACGGTGATTGCCGCAAACAATGAGGTCGGCTCGCCCTATGGAGCTTTACCGCTTCCTGCGGTTTGCTGCAAACGCTGCAACCAATCGACCATTTGATGTGAACCAAAAGCCGCGCCTGCAGTTGCGCATGCTGACCACTGGGACAACCTCGACAGCAGCGTTGAGCGTGGTTACGCGGGACGCCTCGCTTTGGACTGGAGCGGCGTTGCCCGATGCAATCGATCCGCGATTGCGTGATTATGCGCGCGCCAATGCTTCGATTGGGATCAACCGGATCGCTGATCAATAACGTAAACGCCAATGCGCAGATTTTGAGCGCTGATTACCTGCGCAAGGTGGCGGCGATCGCTGACGTGTTCCGGCCTTTGGCGTCTGCCATTTTCTCTGCCGCCCGTTTTTCACGCGCCAGATTGATCTTGGCGGCCTGAAGACGGCCGATCCGGCTGACGGGAAGTGGCGGGATGGTGGAAGAAAAAGGCAAAATGAGATCTACCAGGCCATTCCCGACTTCGGTGGTTTTGTGGTGAAGGCTAACAGCGAGGGTCAGCTGGTCCGCGCACTTTACAATCGCAGCCACGTCGACGGGGCCAACATGCTGACGGCGGCGTTGGCTCCGCATCAGGAGTGGTGATCTGGCGGGCGCTTTGCGGTACGACAGTGAAGCCAGGGTTATGACCGGGCCGCGCGCGGCTCTGCATGAAAATCTGCATCCCTTTGACGGAAAGTTCGCCGCGAATGTTTTGCTGCAGGTAAAAGAATGGTCCGGTCGATTTTCAGCCACGCGAGCCTTTCCACCCCTTATTCGGGACTATGCCGAAAACGCAACTGATGCCTGAACTGCAGGTCACCCAGGAGTATCTTGGCTTCTTCAAATCACCTTGTCTTCCTGGCCTCGATGTGGCGCGAGTTTTCGACCTTCGGACACTTGCACGCAAAAGGAGCTGGGTCGACGGTCACGAAGGTGGTGGACGGAAGTCTGTACGGGCAGCGCTTAGCAGGTATTGCCGGGAGTTGCGAACACCGGTTCGGATCGAAACTGACTGGTCATCAGTTTCTGCAGGCCAACTGGTACGCGTTTGGGAGGCTGGCCTGGAATCCCGATCTCTCTTCGCGGCGGATCGCCGAAGAGACGTGATTGAGATGACGTTCACCCACGATCCTGCAGCCAGAGCCGTGATTGGCGCATCATGCTGGAATCGCACGAGGCCCTGGTCGACTAACATGACGCCGCCTTGGCCTGCACCATATTAGCGTGGGGCGGGCACCACTATGGACCAGCCCCTGGCGGGATACCTTTGAGCGCGCCGATTGGAATCCGGTCTACTACCACAAGGCCGACGAGCGAGGGTTGGGATTTGATCGCACGCCGGCGGGCAGCGATACCCTGAGTCAATATCATCAGCCTGTCTTTGATCGTTTTGCCAACCTGGCGACTCGCCCGGAAGCCTTTTTGCTTTGGTTTCACCATGCGCCGTGGGATTATCGCATGCGATCCGGCCGACACCGTGGGACGAGTTGGCGCTCCATTACCAGCGCGGAGTGAATTTAATATTTAAGATGCGCGCAAAGAGGGGAGTAATACGTAACTTTGAAACGGGGCATAC
>ERZ1370068.2647-contig-1786_pt1 | contig 34462 bp, 55 predicted proteins | sample MGYA00561227_ERZ1370068 | MGnify/ENA primary metagenome ERZ1370068 (study PRJEB38410, sample SAMEA6850437) | metagenome | study: Metagenomic assessment of the ecological functions of the soil: analysis of the soil microbiota associated with the...
GGTATTACTTCGTTCAGTTACGTATTGCTCGGGCTGTGCCGGTAGTTCTCGGCGGGAAGATTCATCAGGCGATCGTAGGCGATGCCGTAGCCGCCGCGGACCGCCATGTGCGCGTCGCCGGTCGGGTCCCACGCAAAGCCGAGGCGCGGCGCGATGTTGTTGTTGTCAGGTGGATAGAACCGATCCACGAAGTCGACGCGCGCCGAGGCGAGTTGCTCGGTGAACGTCGAGCCCGAGCCGAGGATCAGATTTCGAAGCGTGCCGTCCTTGTCGACGAACGTGCCGTAGTTCTCGTAGCGCACGCCGGCATTGATCGTGAGGTTCCTGGTCACCTTCCAGTCGTCGTTGAGGAAGATGGCCCATTCCGTCTGACGCAACTCCGAATACGCGGTGACCGGTTCGCCGGTGCGCGGATCGACGTAGCGGGTCATCTGCCGCGCCTGGTCGTTCGCGAAATTCAGCACGCTGAAGAAGGTATAGGCGGGGACGTAGTTCGTGGTGTTCACCGCCGATCCGCACATGCGACGGAGTTCTCCGCCCATCTTCCAGGTGTGAGCCGACGACGACATCGTGAAGATGTCCTTGAAGTGCCAGTTGGTCTGCCACCAGCCGCGCGGGTAGCTCGACGTGCCGAAGCCGGTGATTTCGGTGATGGTGATGCCCGGGATCTCCAAATGCGACGGCGTATCGGGCGTCCCGACCAGTCGCATCATGCCGCCGCGCAGTTCGTTGAGCTTCGTCGGGCTGAAGATGTGCGTGTGGTTCACGTTCGCGAAGTGCGTCGTCTCGAGCACCGGCACGTCGAACGCCGGCCGGATACCGCCGTTGACCGCGTACGACGTGGTCCGATACGCCGCTGCCGTAGAGCCGGTCCTTGCCGGGACGCACCTCGTAGTCGACCGCGCGCGTTGAACTGGTTGCCCTGGCGCCACGCATTCGGCACGTAGAAGGCGGAGCCGACGTCGAGAATGCCGTCGGGCGGTCCGATGGCGCTCTGCCCCGGCACCGGACTGCCGAGGTCACGGAAGTTCGAGGTCGGATCGCCGCCGGGCGCGAAGTCGCGGAACAGCCTCGCCGCGATGCTGTCCGGACGCGTCTGCAGGACGAAGTCGCGGAACGCCGGAGTCTCGACGGTGAATGATGATCCGCGTCGCGCCGGACTGGCGCAGGCCTTCGCATGACGTGAAGAAGAAGATCTGGTTGCGGACGATCGGTCCGCCAGACCGAGTAGCCGAACTGATGCTTGTCTGAAATCCGGCACGGCCGTCTCGAACACGTTCTTGGCCGAGAGCGCGTCGTTCTGGAAATAGCAGGAGCCGCTGCCGTGCAGCTGGTTCGTGCCGCCTTTGGTGATCACCTGGATCTGCGCACCGCTGTTGCGGCCGTCGACGGCGGAGAAGTTGTTGGACACGACGCGCACTTCCTCGACCGATTCGGCGTTCGGCGTCAGGTTGGTGATCCCGCCGCGCGCAACGCCATTCGTGCTCGTGTCGTCGACGGTGAACGAGTTGGCCTCGTCGCGCTGACCGCTGGCGTTGATGCGCGGCGCCGATTCGCCGGAGAAGGAATCGTTCCCGGCGCCGCCGGCGCCGAACGTCGCCGAGACGCCCTGGCCCGTGACGCCGGGCTGCAGCGCGATCGAGATTGTAGAGATTCCGTCCGTTCGAGCGGCATCTCCTGCAGCTGGATGCGATCCACGCGCCCCGACACGCGGCCCTGCTCGGTTTCCACCAGTGGAGCCGTGCCCGCCACCGTCACGGTTTCGCTGACGTTCGAGAGCTCCAGCGTGAAATCGAGCCGCGCTCGTCTCGCTGATGCCGACATGTGACGGCGTCCCGCTGGACCTTGCGGAACCCGGGCAGCTCCACCTCGACGCGGTATGTGCCCGCGCCGAGGCTGAAGATGCGATACACACCGTCGGCGGATGTGACGGCGTCGTCGCACGAGACCCGCTTGTCGTGTTCGTGACCGGATGGTTGCTCCGAGGCGACGCCGCCCTGGCTGTCGGTCACGGTGCCCTGGATGGTGCTGCTGAACTGCGCGCTGGGCAGCGGCAGCGCGGATCAACAGCAGGGAGGAAAAGGAAGACGCCGAATCGGACATACGTGGCTGCCGTGATCATCGGACTTCTCCCTTGAACGGCGCTTTCGACCAGGTCTGTGTCCGGGGGTAGTCTACGCGGGTCTTCCAGTCAACGACAGGCATTTGAGGGCATCAGCGATTCGCCATGCACAGGCTGCAGGCCGGGCCAAAGGGTGAAAATCAACCGCCTCGCAGGAAACCGGTCACTTCCTGTGATCTCTCCGCTGCTGTTCTTCACCGGTTTCAGGCGCCTGAGGAATATCCAGTTGATCGTATTCGTCGGCGCTGAAGAGCACTTCGATGATCGTCGCGGCCGCGGTGTTGATTGGGCCTTTGTCGGGATCCGCCAGTCGGTTGAGAATCGGAACCCAGTGGTTCTTCAAGTCCTGCAGCTTGACCGATGCTGCTCCGCGCGTTGAGGCAGCGCTCCTTTGCAAGGGCCCGAGATACGCCGCGCGAATGTCGCGGGTTTCCACGGATTCACCCTGCGCGATCAATTCTGCTCTCGAATCGTGCCGATGACTCCCGAGCCGAACACGCCGCCGACCTGATCCACCATCGGCGAGCGCCTTCTCTGAATAGAAGCCGGTCTGGGAGCGGGGATCGACTGTCAGATTTGTTTGCTGGTCGTCGGCACGAACACACGAGCGCCGGCTGAGTTCCCTTCTCCGCGTAACCCGATGCTTCCTTGCCAAACTGCGCGTGACGTAGACCTTGTGCTGGCTCTCTCCTTGACGTGTCGTCTCGTTTCCACGCCCGCAGCTGCATCCAGGGCCGCCGCCTTTCGCTGCCGCCGTCGGAGGTTGAGACCGTGCATCCGAAGAGGCATCGAGGGGAACTCCATCTTTGATTCCGCTGAAGAACGTGATGTTTTTGAGCACCCCGAGGACCCTGAGCTTCCCAGAGGCGTGAGTCCCGCCGACGGTGGTTTCCCACGGCACGGCGCGTACCATCGTCACATCCGCGACGCGTGGAACACCGCTGCGGCGAAATCTGCGAGATTCGCCAGAATGCGCTCTGCCAGGCGTGTTTCGCTGCGGTCGTGTCCTCGCGAGCACCGATCTCCTCGGCAGATTCAGCGCTAGCCGCTCGCTTCGCTCTTGTACCGGTCCTCGATGACCACCCGCGCTGTTGGTCAACGCGTCGGATCAACTCCTTTTGGCCCTCGAATTTCCTGAGCGCGCCTGCACCACGCCCAGAACCGGACCGCGCGTCCGCGACTGGGCCGTTCAGGTTGAGGCGATCGGCACGTGCGCTGGATTCTCCCGCCGGCATTCGGCCGGTAGACCGGCAGGACCGCAGGCATGTCCCGTTCGCGGGCGCAAGACACCGGACGCCCGGTGCTGGAGCCGGCTCGCGCTGCGGCTGGCGACCGCCGAGCGCGCATGACGGAGGAACCTCGAGGTGTGCCTCGACTGCGGACAGAAACACCGGTGGACCAGCGGCCCCGTTTGGCCGACGCCGCAGGGCAGCGCGCGTGCTGGTGGCAGCCGATAGACTGACGGCGCAAACGGTTTCTTCATGCGCCCTAAGACTACACGCGAGTAAGCGGTCTGCAGCGTCGAGCGGTGCGCGCTTTTTACCGCGCCGAACACGGTGGCGATGGGGCCGGCGCTGCCGCGTTAAGAGTTGGTCCTCGAGAACATGGCGCTGCGCCAGCAACTGGCAGCGATGCAACGTGCGATGCCGAAGGTTGAAACTATCCCGTTCGTTTTCGGCGCGTGGATCGGTAGAGGGCGCGTGCCGAGCCCGATTTCAACCGGGCCGAGCACCGCGCCGGAGAACCACCATGCGTCACGTTACTCGCCTCATTGCAATATCGCTGTGCCTGCTCGGGATGTCGCCGTCGCTGTATGCGTGGGGGCCGAAGGGTCATCGCATCGATGGCGCTCGGTCGCGGAATCCCAGCTGACGGACGCGGCCAAGCAGGGCATCCGCGATCTGCTCGACACCGAGACCGATCCGCGCGTCACCTCCCTCCGGACGCCGCGATCTGGCCCGACTCCGATCAAGGGCGACCGGCCCGAGACGGAAACCCTGGCATTTCGTCGACATCCTGATCACCGGTCGGAATCAGCCGAACAACGTCTACGACCGGTTGCGTGACTGCGCCGACGGGAACTGTCATCATTCCGAAGATCGACGAGTTCCAGGGCGATCTCGAAAGACCAGCAGGCGTCGATGTCGGCCCGGCTGGAGGCGCTGAAGTTCATCACGCACTTCATCGGCGATCTCCATCAGCCGCTGCATTGTGCCGACAATCACGACAGGGGCGGCAATGATGTCAAAACGAAGTTCTTCGGCAAAGACGATGAACCTCCATTCGCTGTGGGACTCAGGGCATCATCGATCACGCCAGGACTGGACGAGGGCACGTTCGCGTCGGAACCGCTCGATCACATCGACGCCGCGAAGATTCCGTCGATTCAGGCGGGCACCGTCGTCGACTGGGCGAACGCGAGTCATGCGTTGGCCAAGGGTCACCCGCACTAAGTTGCCGCGTGGGTCGCAGCCGTTCCTGCTCGGGCAGGCCTACTACAACGCGAATGCGGATACGGTTGATCAGCAATTGACCAAGGTACGGCTTGCGGCTCGCGGCGCATCCTCAATGAGAGCTTCCCAGCAGTGAGGACGACGAATAGGTAGCACACGGACGTCCGCGTGGCGTTCTGGCGTCAGCATGACGCCTCTCGAATTCGTCGTCGAGGCTCGCGCACAGGTTGGGAAAGAGTGGCTGGGGTAAAATGCTCCGGCCACTGAGCGCAGCGAGGCGCGCCAGCCGGCGGGATCGGCTACGAAGGAGGTTTCCAATGCGACAGAGCAGAACGGCGCTTTGCGGGCTCGGCAGTATCGTTGCCCTGTGCCTCATCGTCAGCCCTGCGGCGGCCCAGCAGCGGACGACAGCTACTCGAGGTCAAACGGTTCGAGGTCGTGTCGGTGGACGGGAACAAAGTGGTGGTGAAGGGAGACCAGGGCGCGCAGGAGATCACCGTGCCCGACGACTTCCGGCTCACCGTCGCGGGTCAGAGAGTCTCCGTCCACGATTTGAAGCCAGGGATGAAGGGCACGGCGACGATTACGACGACGACGACCGTGACGCCGGTCTCCGTGACGGAGGTCCGCAACGGCGTGGTCTATAAGAAGGTTGGCAACTCGGTCGTCGATCGCGGCCCGAACGGCCTTCAGATGTTCTCCGAAGGCGACTTGGAAAAGCGGCGCATCACGGTCCTCAAGGACGGCCGACCGGTCGCCATTACCGACCTTCACGAGGGTGACAAGCTGTCCGCCACGATCATCACGGAAGGCGCTCCGAAGGTGGTGACCGAGCGCGACGTGGAGGCCAGCCTGTCCGCCGCGCCCGCCGCGCGCGCCCCCGAACCGGCGCCTGCACCCTCAGCCGCCACACCAGCCGCCGCCGCACCCGCGCCGGCAAGCGCGACACCGCCAGCCCCTGCGCCAGCTGCGGCAAGCGAGGCACCGCCAGCCGCCGCACCCGCTGCGGCAACGGCGGCGCCACCAGCCGCTGCACCAGCTGCTGCGCCAGCGAGTGGGACGACGACTTCGGGCGAAGAGACGTCGAGCGCAGGGATCGCATGGATGCTCGTCGGCATCGGCGTGGTCGGCATCGCCGTCATTCTCTTTCTGGTCAAGCGGCGGAAGCAGAGTTCCTAGGTCATTGCGGCGGGCGGCTGCAGCCGCGAAAGATCCGGCATGAGTCTGGCTCAGCAAGATCAGCTCATCGCCTTCGCGCAACGGTCCCGCTTCGCCGCCAACCGGGTTGAGCATCATTGTTTCACCGCGATAGAGCCCGATGAGAAGGCACGCCTTCAAATTCGTGCGATCGGGCAGGAACACGTTTGCCGCGGCGACGAAATCCATCCCGACAAGTTGGGCAGGCACCGGCACCAGGTACATCTCGTTGGCGTCGCGCCGGACCGATAGCAGCTCTTGATAAACGCGCGTCATGCCATGAAAGAGCGAGGCACGTGCCATCAGCCGCAATCCGAAGTCGGCGGCCGAGATGACTTCATCGGCACCCGCCTTGCGCATGTGCGACCGGTATTTCGGATCCTGGCACTCGGCCACGATGTTTGGCTGGCGCTCTTGCACGCACACGTTCTTGACGGCAATGCAGCACACGATGGTTTTTCCGTCGGCGTGCTGGTCCTGGCGGTCATCCGACAAGATGACGACGGAATGCGCTTGCGCAACCTTGGCGCGGCGCAGGATCACTTCGTTGGCTGGGTCACCTTTGACGATATAGACGTCGTTGAAGGCGGCTTCATCCAGTTTGTCAGGCAGCACGACTTCGTCGGGTGTGTCGTGAACGATCACGACTGGCCGCTTGTCGGTGACGATACCGCTGTGCACTTCGCGTATCCAGTCCAGTGCTCGCGGCGACCAGTTGCACAGCACCAGATGGTCAGACATTTCAAGATTAGTCACCTCACGACTCCTTAGTGAGCGTTCGATCAGGATCGACGCCACGCTGGCCGTGAACAAACCGGCCAGGGCGACACCGACGACAAGCACGGCGGAAACCACGAGCCGCCCAACACGAGTGTTGGGCGCGTTGTTGAGTCCGCTGAAGAGGGTGACCCAGACGTTCCAGAGGGACTCGCGCAACGTCTCGAACGCTGGATTCGTGCCACGCTCCGCGAAGTGGAGTGCTGTGCCGCTGACGATCCAGATCACCACGATAGCGGTCAGGATTTTCCAGACCTGGTGGCGGTTCCACGCCGTCAGCACGCGCAGCAAGGTGTCGCGCCACGACGCCTTGTCCCGAACTCGGCCGAGCTCGCTCAAAGCCGAGCCTCTGCACTGGAGCCATCACTCATGTCATTTCACTTCCTGCGGATAGAGCCCTGGTTGCGCCCGATTATCGCCAAATGGGTGGGGATGCCAAAGGGAATTGACTGTCTGGGAACAGGAACCCGTGGATCGCCCGTCCCGCCTCATCCTGGCTCACCGCTTCCCTGCATCCGTAAAAACGTAATCTCTCGTCTTCGCTCTCGTGTGGCACGCGAACCCGCACTTGGCGTCGTTCCCCTGCGGCGGCGTGCCAGCTGTGGTGCCGGGCGTGAACGTATCGGACGCGGCGTCGTAATCGAACACGGCATATCCCCATCCGCCGCTGTCCGCGAACCTCTTGCTGTCCTTCACCATGAAGTCCACGTTCAGCAGGTTGCCCGGCACCGTCGCTTCCGGGAAGAACTCGTTCGGTTTCGGGATCCAATGGATCTTGGCCATCTTGGCCCCGTCCGGGACAGGCTTGCCGTTGGCGGGAATGCCGGCCTGGTAGGCCTCGATCATCGCGGGATTGCCGAGGATCACCGCGACCACCTTCTCGTTCCGGCTGATGGAGATCGCCTGCCATGCCTTCGTATCCCCTGAACTCGGAGAACGCGAGCCCGCCCGGCACTTTCACGGTGTACTTGTCCTGCGCGGAAATGGCGAGGCCGCCAAGACGGCGAGCCATACCGTCGCAATCCCAATCGTCAGCATGCTCTTGCGATTCATCACAGCACCTCCTGTATCGAGTGGTGTTCCCGTTCGGTTCGCTTGCTTCCTCCAGGAGCGCATGAAACCAGACGCGCGGGGCCGGATCTATCAGACGAAGGTATCGACGACACCTTCGTATCGGTCCAAGGCGAACCCGATACCAAAGTCTGATAGACGAGTGCGCTGCGAGCGCGCATCCTCTGGAGCGCCGCTTTCGAAGCTGGGCTCACGGAGGGCAGAGTCGTGCCGCAGGAGTTTGACGTCGTTTGTCTCGGTGGTGGCGTCGCCGGAGAAGCGATTGCCGTGGGCCTTCAGGACAGCGGGTTGACGCTGGCGGTGGTCGAGCGAGAGCTCGTCGGCGGCGAGTGCCCGTATTGGGGCTGCGTGCCTTCGAAGACGTTGCTTCGCTCAGGGGAAACGCTGACCGAGGCCGATCGCGCGCGCGTGCTCGCCGCGTCACGAGTCGAATGGACGGTCGACTTCCCCAAGGTTTCCACGCGAGTCCTGTGGATGGCGCGCAACCTCGACGACAGCCGGCCTGCCGCCGCGATGGAGGCGACCGGGGCCAGGCTCTTTCGAGGCGAAGGGAAATTGACGGACCCTCGCACGATCACGATCGGACGCGAGCAACTCGTCGCGCGCCGCGCCGTGGTGATCGCCAACGGCAGCATGCGCGGTGATCCCGGCTATCCCTGGCCTCGACTCCGTCGACTTCTGGACCAACCGCCAGGCGGCGATTCCGACGGAGCTGCCCGTGTCGCTCGCGATCCTCGGCGGAGGCGCCATCGGCGTCGAGCTCGGACAAGCCTTTGCCCGGTTTGGCTGCCGAGTGAACATCATCGAGGCCGGACCAACGTTTTTTGGCCACGAGGAGCCGGAGGCGGGCGCTGCGCTGCGGCCGCACCTGGAGGGCGACGGCATCATGCTGACGATCGGGGATCCATGTGTCGCCGTCGAACAGCCGATGATGGGGCCATCGCGCGAGCGTTCGAGCGTCGTCGTCCATTTGAAGTCCGGCGCCACGGTACGCGCCGACCGATTGCTCGTGGCGACTGGCCGCCGTCCCAACGTGGAGGCGTGGCGGGCAGCCGGACTCGCACAGACGGAACGCGGCTGGTTGAAGGTGGACCCGTCGACGCTCGAAGCGCAGCCCGGCGTCTTCGGAGCCGGAGACGTGACGGGACTCGGTGGGTTCACCCACCTCGCCTACTACCACGGGCAGATCGTGGCGCGCCGACTGAGAGGCATGGACGCGAGGGCCGATCACACGGCGGTCCCTCGCGTGACGTTCACCGATCCGGAAGTCGCGTCAGTCGGGCTGTCGGAAGCTGCCGCGCGGGCCAGAGGCATCGACGTCGTCGTCGCCGGCGCCGATCCGGCTGAGACCGCGCGCGGCTACATCCACGACTTCCATCGAGGCGCGCTCAAGCTGGTCGCCGACCGTGAGCGCGGGTGCTGATCGGCGCGACGATGGTCACACCGCGCGCAGGCGAGATCGTCGGCGAGCTCGTGCTCGCCATCAAGCTGGGGACGCCGCTGAAGACTCTCGCCGATGTCATCCATCCGTTTCCGGCGTTCAACCGGATGCTTGGGGAAAGCCTGAACCAGCTCGCGGCGAAAGTCGCAGGCAAAGGAGAACACCATGAGCAGTACGCAGGTCAGCACTGAACGGCAACCCGCCACCGGCGTTCCAACCGCGACCGTCGATCTGAAACTCGAGGTCATCGCCATCCCGGTATCCGACGTTGACCGCGCCAAGGCCTTCTACGCCGGACTGGGGTGGACTGTCGACGCCGATTTCATGGTCGGGAAGGACTTTCGAGCGGTCCAACTGACACCGCCCGGATCGCCATGCTCGATCCACTTGTCCACAGCAGCGGTGCCGGGCTCTGCTCAGGGAATGTTCCTCGTCGTGTCCGACATCGAGGCAGCACGCAAAGAGCTCATCGCGCGCGGGGTCGATGTGAGCGAGGTGTTCCATTTCGATGGTGACCATCACGCCGGTGCCTGGTCTGGACGCAGAAACTTCAGTCCTATGGCTCATACGCCTCATTCAGCGATCCCGACGGCAATCGCTGGGTTCTTCAACAGGTCAGGACGCGCCTTCCCGGACGAGGACTCAGCCTGGACGTCGCCACGTTGACAGAGCTTTTGCAAGAAACAGAGAAACGCCATGGCACGTACGAGCCGACCGCTCCGAAACACCACTGGTCTGGCTGGTACGCGGCCTACATCGTCGCGCGCGAGCGCGGGAGGACTCCGGACGAGGCAGCCAAGGATGCAACGCTCCACATTGAAGGTGCTCTCGCGGCACAGGCGTAAGGGTCGTCGTGCGGTCCGACATCGTTCCCGGCGGCGTCCTTCCTGACTACGAGCTTGCGGATCATCACGGCAAGCACCGCACGCTCTCGGAGTTGCAGCAAGGCGATCCCGTGCGTGCTGGTGCTGTCCGCGGCGGCTTCTGTCCAAAAGACAAGAGGCAACACGAGGGACTCCTGCAACTCCATCGCGAGATGCAGGTGGGCTACTGCCGTCTGGTGACGATCTCGACGGACAACCTGCTCGAGACGAATGAGTTCCGCAGCTGGTGTCGGCGCCCAGTGGACGTTTCTCTCGGATCCCGGGCGCAAAGTGCAGAAGGATCTCGACATCGCTGAATACACCGACCCGGATCACAACCCGATGATCCCGCACACCGCTGGTGCTCGAGCCCGGCCTGCGTGTCTACAAGATCTACAACGGCTACTGGTTCTTCGGCCGGCCGACCGTGGAGGAGCTGCGCCTCGACCTGCGCGCCGTGCTGCAGCGGTGCCGGCCCGACTGGGACATCAGCAGCGCGGAGCAGCGGACAGCGTGGGCGAACGGCGACAAGGCGAGGTTTCTATCCGTACGGAAAAACGCAGGCACAGGTGCTCGCCGAACAGGACTAAGGGCGCGTCCAGACCAGACGGAGGCCTTGGCACCGATACCAAAGTCTTACGGACGATTGCGCCAGACACGAGCATTCTGCTCGTGGCCGTCGCAACTCGACCGGCAACGGCCGGAAGCCCAGACGTATGTCGATGCGCTACTCTGTGCGGACGCTCTACGAGCGAACTGCACGGAGACGCGCACGATGACGAAAAGACCCGGCTGCGACCGAAGAAGTCACGCGGTTGCGTGATTGCGTCAACGATCTGGTCAGTATCATGGCGCTGCCGGCCCAGTGGACTGTCGCCGAGCCGGCTCAAATCGTGAGCACCTTACTCGACGCACTGCTTGGGATGCTCAGGCTGGGTTTTGTGTTTGTGCGACTACACGATCCGGAGGGCGGAGATCCGTTCGAGACAATGCGGGCGGCCGAGGCGCTGCAAGATCGAGACTTTGATCTGTCGGTTGCAACCGCGCCTCTGGGGCTTCGCGGTGAGCTCGGCATCGTCGTCGCCGGATGCCCGAGGTCCGATTTCCCGACGCAAACGGAAAGGCTCCTCCTGGATGTCGCCGCGAACCAGGCGACGTTCGGTTTACAGCGGGCAAGCCGCCTGCGCGAGGTCGAGCGCAATTCGCGCGTACTGGTTGACAGCATTCCCGGTCTGGTCGCCATCCTGACGGCGGCCGGCGAGGTCGACGTCGTCAACCACGAACTTGTCGAGTACTGCGGGCAGCCGCTGGAGGCGATGAGGCAGTGGGGCACGAATGGGACGGTTCATTTCGACGATCTGCCTCGTGTGGGCCCGGTGTTTACACAGGCGATCACTGCGGGCGATCCCTACGACTTCGAAGCACGCATTCGGCGGTTCGATGGCGTCTACCGTTGGTGTCAGGTCCGTGGGCTTCCCTTGCGCGATACGAACGGGGGCATCGCCCGCTGGTACGTGCTCATCACCGACGTCGACGAGCGTAAGCGCGCCGCGGAGGCTCTCGCGGCGAGCGAGCGCAATCTGAAACTCACCATCGATACGATTCCGGCACTGGCCTGGTCGGCGCGACCCGATGGAAGCGCAGAGTTCTTCAACCAGCACTATCTCAACTTCATCGGCTTTTCGGCGGAACAGGCGAGCGGTTGGGGCTGGACGGCTGCAGTCCACCCCGAGGATGTGAACGGGCTGTCGGCGACGTGGCAGCACATCATGGCTTCTGAAGAGCCGGGAGAGGCCGAGGCGCGACTGCGTCGGGACGATGGAACGTACCGTTGGTTTCTGTTCCGCATAAACCCGTTGCGCGATGAATTCGGTGCGATCGTGAAGTGGTACGGTGTGAGCACCGACATCGAAGACCGAAAGCGGGCCGAGTCGAGCTGAGGCGGGCCTACGACAGTTTCGCCGACGCCCAGCGGCTGAGCAAAACGGGCAGCTTCATCACGGACCTGGTGGGGACGACCACAACTGGTCCGAGGAGACCTACCGCATCTTCGAGTTCGAGCCCGGGACGAAAGTCACGGTGCAGAGAATTCACGCCATCATCCACCCGGATGACCGGCCGTCGTTCGAATCCATGATCGCGCGCGCAATGACCGGCGTAGACGTCAACTTTTCGTTTCGAATTGTGACCGCGGACGCTGCCGTGAAGCATGTGCGCGGGATCGCCCATGTCGTCGAGAAGGTCGAGGGTCGACCGATGTTCGTCGGCGCCCTTCAGGACGTGACCGAGAGCATGATGGCGGAGGAGGCTCTGAACAAGGCTCGCTCCGAGCTCGCGCACGTGTCACGCATCACGACCGTGAGCACCTTGACCGCCTCGATCGCTCACGAGATCAATCAGCCGCTCGCGGGCATCATCACCAACGCTGGCACGTGTCTTCGAATGCTGGCCGCCGATCCTCCGGACGTCGACGGCGCACGCGAAACCGCGAGACGAACGATTCGCGATGGCAACCGCGCTTCCGATGTGATCACGCGATTGCGTGCGCTGTTCAGCAAGAAGGAGTTCGCCCTGGAGTCACTCGATCTCAACGACGCCACGCGGGAGGTGATTGCGCTGTCGTTGAGTGATCTCCAGCGACAGCGCGTGGTTCTGCAGTCGGAGTTCGCCGAGGATCTCCCGAAGGTGACCGGGGATCGCATCCAGCTCCAGCAAGTCATTCTCAATCTTGCTTCGCAACGCCTCTGACGCGATGATGGGCGTCGACGATCGGCCGCGGCAGTTGCTGGTCAGAACACGAGCGAGAGAATGGCGACCGCGTGCGCGTGATGGTGCGGGACAGCGGTATCGGCGTTGACCGTCAGAGCACTGGACAAGCTCTTTGATGCCTTCTATACGACGAAGAGCGGCGGCATGGGGATCGGATTGTCCGTCAGCCGATCGATTGTCGAGCGGCATCAGGGCCGCCTCTGGGCGGAACCGAACGATGGGCCAGGCGCCACGTTCTCGTTCTCCATTCCCACCAGCGGCGGCATCAAGGACACGCCTCCCGGAGTGAGGAGCTCGTAGTGCGCAACCGTTCACTGGTGTCGGTCGTTGACGACGACGAGTCCGTGCGCGAGTCGCTGCCGGACATGCTCCGGCAGTTCGGGTTCGCCGCCCGAGCGTTCTCGTCAGCGGCGGCGTTCCTCGCGTCGGACGCGCCGTTCGCGCGCACTGAGTCGTGCTTGTGTGGAACCACAGGCGGATTTGGAGTGGTCGATGTTCCCTCAACGCACACACGACCGCCGTCGCTTCCTCGGCATGGCCGCGCTGTCGCTTGCGGCGGCGTGGATCGGCACCAGAGATTCGGTGCTCCGGTTGATCAGGGACGAACCATTTCGGGTTGCCGGCGCGAGTGACTTGGCGTCGCTCGGCAAGGCGACGACCTGGCTCAATTCGGCGCCCCTGACCGCCGCCGACCTGCGGGGTAAAGTCGTGCTCGTCGACTTCTGGACCTACACCTGCATCAACTGGCTGCGCACGCTGCCATACGTTCGCGGGTGGGCCGGACAGCATGAGGACCAAGGGTTAGTGGTGATTGGGGTGCACACGCCCGAATTCTCATTCGAGGAAAACATCGACAACGTTCGACGGTCCGTGAACGAGATGGGCATCGAGTACCCGGTCGCGATCGACAATGACCGCGCAATCTGGCGCGGCTTCGCCAATCACTACTGGCCTGCCCTGTACTTCCTGGATGCAGCGGGTCGTGTGCGGGATCACCACTTCGGGGAGGGCAAGTACGAACAATCGGAAACGACGATTCGCCAGCTGCTGGGGACGCCGGCAACCGAATGGATCGTCCGCGAGTGGCCGCCGAGGCGCGTGGTCCCGAAGTCGACGCAGATTGGGGCAGCTTGAAGTCGCCCGAGACCTACGTCGGCCATCAGAAAGCGGAGCACTTTGCGTCTCCGGGTGGCGCGGCGACTGAACACCCTTCAGACCTACCGCCTTCCGGCGCGTCTCCGCCTGAATCAATGGGCCCTTTCCGGACAATGGACGGTCAAGAGCGAAGCCGCGGTGCTGAACGTTGCCGGCGGACGGATCGCGTACCGATTTCACGCGCGTGATCTGCACCTCATCTTGGGACCAGCGACGCGCGGAAGTTCCGTGCGTTTCCGCGTGTTCATCGATGGCGAGCCGGTGGGCCCGGCCCATGGCAGTGATGTCGATGACAACGGTCATGGCAGGGTGTCCGAGCAACGCCTGTATCAGCTGATTCGGCAAACGGGATCGATCCAGGAGCGTCAGTTCGAGATCGAGTTTCTCGATTCCGGCGTGGAAGCGTTCGCGTTCACGTTCGGCTAGTCGAAGCGCTTCCCGACGCGCATACACGATGTTGTAGCCGCAGCGCTCTCACCCCACGTGAGTGACGTCACTGGTAGAACATCGGCGCGCGCCATCAGCGAATCTCCAACGACGCGATCGTCTCGTCGTCGAGCCTGAAGACATGTTGAAGTTCCACCGGACTGCCGGGGAATTCGCCGGCGACGCTGCAGAGAACCGCGATTGTGCCGTCTCGGTCGGTCGCGCTGAGCGGCACAACCGTGTGGTGATATTTCGCGCGAGCCGTGGTGTTCCACCGTTCGATCGCGGCCCTCCCCGTAAACGAGCCGCCCTCGTCGTGGACGACGCCGTCGCTCGCGAAGCATCGAGCGAGCGCTCCGGCGTCCCCGGCTTTCTCCGCTGCGAAGCTACGCGGCGATGGGCTCCGGCAGGTTGATCGACATGGCGAACCTCCTCGATCGCAGAATAGGCACTACACTGGCCAGATGGCAAGAACGCACGCAAAAGTGAGGTTCTTACCGAAAGGTAAGCAGAAACACACCGAGGTGTCCGCGGCCAAAGGCGTCGAAGAGGTGCTACGAATCCTCGAGGGCCGTTGGAAGCTGGTGATTCTGTTTCACCTGTTCGGCGGCAAGGTACGGCGCTTTTCTGAGTTGCGCCGTGCGATTCCGGCGGTCTCGGAGAAGATGCTGATTCAACAACTGCGTCAGATGGAGCGCGACGGCGTCGTGCGTCGCTTCGTGCATCATCAGGTGCCGCCGAAGGTGGAGTACAGCCTGACGTCCTGGGGACAGGCGCTGTGTCCTGCCTTGGACGCCTTACTGACGTGGGTCGATCTCCGAGACTCGCTGACGGAACGCGAGATAACGTCGGCGTAGTCGTCGTTCACGCACCGGTGGCGCGAATCGCGGCGAACGGGCGCTTCAGGAACGACGGCGCACCGACGAGGAACCTCGTGACTCGAATCTGCTACCCCCGACTCAGAAGATCGCCGCTCTGCAAGCCTCGGCGTGCTTCCGTCCACCGGATGGTGGGCAACGACGACGCCGGAATGTAGCCGCGGGAACAGGTCTGACGCATTGCGGCCGAGAACGGCGCCTCGTTCAGCATCATTCAACGCCTGGCTCTGCAAGAGTCGTTGCGTCGATCTGACGGCGAGGTCTCGGCGCTGGTACGGGAAGTCTGTTCCATACAGAACCTGATTGATTCCCGCGACGTCGCGCAACATGCGGAGCACAGGATCGCTTAGCAGCAGAGAGCCGTGTCCCAATACATCCGGCGGAACATGTCAGCAGCGGTGCCTCGCTGCTCGCCGCCCGCGATGAAGCCCATCTCGTCGATGATCGCGAACCGCGCGGCCAGGTAGGGGATCGACCCTCCGGCGTGAGAGAAGATGTATTTCACATTGGGCGTGCGTGCAAACCTGTTCGTGTAATGCATCTGGGCGACAGCGCGATTGGTATCCGTCGGGAAGTCGAGCAGATTGTCGGGGAGCCCTAACGAATGCGCAACCGCGTCTGGTGAAGGATTGGGATGCACGAAGACGACCGCGTTGCGACGCTCCAGCTCCTTCGAAGACCGGCTCCAGACACAGCATCGCCCAGTACACGCCGTTGGAGTTCGTGAACAACACGAACGCCATCGAGCCCGAGGACGTCGATCGCGCAGGACAACTCTTCCAGGGACGCATCGACATCCGGCAGCGGGAGACAGGCAAAGCTTGCAAACCGGTCTGGCCTTGCGTGAACGAGTTCGGCCGCGAATTCGTTGCACCGGCGCGCCAACGCCGACGCCTTGGCACTGTCTCCCGTGTGCACGCCGGGTACTCACCGACACGACGGCGACGTCTATACCGGCGTCATCCATGAACGAGAGAGTTGCTTCCTTGGACCACCGAAGCGGCGCCAAGTCCTCCGACGGGAGCATCAGCGTTCTCCGTCTCCTGCCAGAAAAGTCGGGCAGCATGTGGTGGTGGGTATCGATCGTCAACGGCTTGTCCTGGCTCGACCGGTCATGGCGATTCCGCTGTTCTGGCCGAGAATCAGCCTGGCGGCGCGGCCCGCAATCATGTGAGTCGGCGCGTTCGTCCCGGCCCCGTAATGATCCGTGGCATCACGGAGGCGTCGGCCACGCGCAAACCCAGAAGTGCCGTGCACGCGCAGCGTTGGGTCGACAACAGCGAGCTTGTCCACGCCCATCTTGCAGGTGCCCACTGCATGTCCAAAGCTCGCCGAGGCAAGTCGGGCAAGTTCCCGGATCTCCTCGGCGCGTCGCCTTGGGCCCGGGAACGAGTTCGGCCTCGCGCACACTGTCGAAGGCATGCTGATTCCCGAGTTCACGCGCGGCTTCGATGGCGCGCACGATGGCCGCAAAATCGCGATCCGTGCCGAGATAGTTGCCATCGATCACCGCGGCATCCTGAAAGTTGTTGCTGGCCAGACGGACGGAGCCTCTGCTGGTTGGCTGCACCAGAGCCGGCGCGATCGTGAACGCGTCGGCTGGAGGTGTTCCAAAGCGCGCGGCTGTCTCGGGTGTAACGATTGGTAGTTGTTCGAAGAACGAGATTGATGTCGGTATCGCCCGATGGACCGCTCGACAAGTACGCCTCTGCCTCGACGGCGTTGCTGTCGGCGGGCCGATCCGGCATCTTGCCTTTGTACTTGAATACGACACCGGACACGAGCACGTGGTCCTGCAGATTCTCGCCAACGCCGGGCAGGTTCTCGACGACGTCGATTCCAAGACTGCGAAGCGCCTTCGCTTCCCCGACGCCCGAGAGCATCAGGAGCTTCGGGCTGCCGATGGCGCCGGCGGCAAGGATCACTTCCTTGTCGGCCCTGATGTCCTTCACCGCGCCATCTGTGTTGATCTTGACGCCCACGCAACGAGTGCCTTTGAAGTTCAGTTTCACGACGTTGGTGTTGAGCAGCAGAGTCAGGTTCGGCCTCGACAACGCCGGGCGCAGGAAGGCGCGAGCGGCACTCACCCGAGTCCCATCCGCGGCGATGTTCATGTTGATGTAGCCGGCGCCGGGGCGCATCGGTCCGTTCACGTCATCCAGAATGGGCATGCCCATCTGGCGAGCAGCGTCGAGGAAGGCGGGCGCTGTGGGATGAGGATCCTTGGGGCGGCGGATGTGGATGGGGCCACCGGCTCCGCGCCAGGCATTGGCGCCGCCCTCCCAATCCTCCTGAGCCTTGAAGACCGGAAGCACGTCGGCGAAGGCCCAACCCTTGGCTCCGTTCTTCGCCCACCCGTCGTAGTCCCGTTGCATGCCGCGCGTCCACACCATCGCGTTGATGCTGCTGCCGCCGCCCAGTACGTGACCGAGGGCCATGTTGAATTTGCGATTGTTCAATCGCGGCGACGGGTTGACGGGCAGGTGGTAGTCGAGCGGCCCGCCGACGTTGTAAAACCAGACGCTCGGGTTCGCGATCGTCGGTGCGTCGTCGGGTCCTCCCGATTCGATGACGAGTACTTGCGCGCCTGAAGCGGACAATTCAGCCGCCAGGACCGAACCGGCCGCGCCTGCTCCCACGACGATGAAGTCGTACTGAGCCTGGAGCGAAGCCTGGCGCCCGTCTTGATTCGATGCGTCGATCATTGTTGGATCCTGACCTCTGAACTGTGACTTCCCGATCTCCGCGTTGACGTCAGAAGGGATACTGGCGCTGACCGCTGTGCGAGTTGATCCAGATCACGTCGCTGAAATCATCCAGGCTGCGGGGTCCGGTGCGGCCCCAGCCACTGTCGCGAACGCCGCCCATCGGTGCGTGAATCTCGTCATTGACGGTCGGTGAATTCACATTCACGATTCCGGCGAGGATCTTCGGCGCCATCTCGAATGCCTTGTACGTATTCCCGGCGAGAATCGAAGACGTGAGGCCGTACATGGTGCGATTGGCGGCGGCAATCGCCTCGTCCGGCGTATCCACCACTTCAACCACGACGACCGGTCCGAATGTCTCCTCGTTGGCGATGGCAGCGTCCAGAGGAACGTCCGTCAGAATCGTGGGGTAATAAATCTGTCCGTCGTGCTTCGCGCCCGTGTGAACCTTGGCTCCCCTCGCGACGGCTTCCTTCACGCGATCATCAATCAGCTTGACGGCATCACGCGTGATGATGGGACCGATGATGGTTTTCGGGTTCAGGGGATCGCCTGCCGGCAGGCTGTTGGTCCGAGCCACGAACTTGCCGAGGAATTCTTCGTAGATCTTGCGCTGAATGATGATGCGTCGCGTGTTCAGACAAATCTGGCCCTGATGAAAGAAGGAGCCAAACGTCGCGGTGCGGACCGCGTAATCCATGTCCACGTCGTCGAGGATAATCATCGGGTTGAAGCCGCCAAGTTCCAGGACGGTGCGCTTCAACGTGCGCCCGGCGCGTTCCGCCAGCATGCGTGCGGTCTTCACGCCGCCGATCAGATTGATGACTCGAACTTCGGGACGATCGAAGAACTCGTCCGCAATGGCGCCCGCGGCTCCTGGCGCATGAGTCACAACATTGATGACCCCTGCAGGGAACCCGGCTTCCTCCGCGACCTCGGCGAGCATGATTCCCGCTGAGACCGGCGCGAACTCAGATGGCTTGACGCACCACGGTGTTTCCGGCCGCGACGGGCGAAATGACCGCCCGCCAGGACAGGACGTTGGCGCCGTTCCATGGCGTGAAACTGGCGACGACGCCCAGCGGACGCCGCACGCCGATCGAGTGCGTGCCGGGCAAACTGGTCTCGAGAACCTCGCCTTTGGGCAGGAACACCCAGCCTGCGACCTGCTGGAGGGTCGCGGCGACCAGGTCCTGTTGGAATGTCGCGAATGAAATGGTGGACCCGGTTTCACGCGCCAGCACTTCAGCGATCTCGCTTCGGCGGCGCTTGACGATCTCTGCAGCCTTCAGGAACAGGCGGGCTTTCTCGCTGGCGTGGTTTCCGACCATCCCGCGAATGCCTTGCTGCGGCATCCACGGCGACGCGCGCATCCGCGCGAGAGCCTGCCGCGACACGGGCAAAGAGCTTTCCGCTGTAGGGCTCGTGGACCTCGAAGAAGTGATTGTCCTTGGCGTTTCGCCACTGGTTGTCAGCGAAATAGCCGTACTCTTTGACATCGATTTGCGTGGAAGTCATCAATTCATCTCCAAATGCAGCATGAATCCTGATGGCGCACAAGACTGGCAATTGCTGGTCCGTCGTAAGCTTGCTGAATCTAAAGAGAATGTCACAGCCACTTGTGCTGGCGAGATTCTCGCCAATGGTGGAATGCTGGACAACTCCCGCCAAAGAACGCTCAGTTCGGCAGGTTGAGCTTTCTTCAAGAACGCCGCATAGCGCGGGTCGTTGTGCAAGCTCTTCAGGAAGGGTTCCATTCTTGTTGAAATAACATCACCCGGATCACGTTGGGCATGAGCCCGGTCCAGCCACTCGAACGCCTCGTCGGACTGGTTCCGGAAAGCATAAATCGTGGCGATCTAGGAACGCATGACGTGCATGGTATTTCGCAATCAACTCACTCAATGCGGCGTCCGACTCCTTTTTCCGACCAAGCGCGTGGTACGCAATCGCATACAGAAACGCACGTTGGGAGTCGTAGCTGTACGCGCTCGATTTCAGGCAAAGCATCCTGCGGCCGCCCCTGCATCAGATAGATTCTGGCTTAACAGAACATGGGCTGGGCCAAACATCGGGGCTTCAGTTCAAGAGCCTTCTTGCTATCCGCTGCGGCTTGGTCTAGCTGCCCACGTGTAATACTCGATCTCTGCGAGGCTCTCCCAACTCTCTGCATTGAGCGGATCCAAGTCAACGGCTCGGCGGCTCAATTGAAGAGCTTCGTCAAAGCGGCCGAGCAAGGCTGGCCGAGGAAGCCGCCATTCTTACAACTGTCGGGATCTCCGGGCTCGAGAGCAATCGCCCGCTGGACGGCAGCATCCGCTCCAGCCCAATCGAAATCGACCTGTTGCTTAATCCGTCCCATTTGGGCATGGGCCTCTGCCAGGTTCGGATTCAGCGACTAAGGCTCGCTCAACTGCTTCACGCGCAAGCCGCCGACCCTCTTCACTCGGAATCAGACCTCGAGTTGGCCTGCCAGTTGCGCGCCCGAGACAAGCCAACCCAAGCCAACGCATAGGAGGGATCAAGCTGAGTCGCCCGTTCGAAGTACTTTGCCGCCATGTCCGTATCTTTGTCGGTGTTCCGCTGAAAGAAGTAGTACCCCTGCAAGTAGGCATCGAAGGCTTCCGGATTGACCGGGTGCGACCGGGCCAACTCTGCTTGCTGCTGCGAGGTCAAACGCAACTGGATCTCCCGCGCAACAGCCTTGGCTACATCGTCTTGCACATCAAGAACGTCTTTCGCCAGATAGTCGTAATCCTGGGACCACAGATGAGTTTGGTCCTTCACCTGAATAAGCTGAGCGGTAAGGCGTATGTGATCTCCGCTTTCGCGGAGGCTGTTTTCCAGCACATACTGCACAGAAAGATCGCGTCCAATCTGGTCCAGGCGTTCGTCCTTGTGCTTGTATCCCATGACGGACGTTCGCGCGATCACACCCAACTGTTCCGGGTTAAGCCGGCCTAACTGTGAAATCGTTTCCTCGGTCAGACCGTCCGCAAGATATTCTTTATTGGGATCGCCAGTGAGATTCTCAAACGGCAGTACGGCGAGCATGATTTTCTGCGACGCTTGGCGGCGTCATAGCCCGCAAAGTGCCGCCAGGACGCAAAGCCGACGACCACCAAAATGAGAGGCAGACGCAGCCACGATCGCAGCTTTCCACCAGCGCCTTGGTGCTTTTGGAACTGCCTCGTTGATGGAACTCGTGGCTGGTCGCGCATCGGCTCGCGAACTCGACGGTCGAGACTTGAACCGCAGCTTGTTTTGCGGTGTCTGCCGCTTCGGCAACGGTGACATCCCCCGTGAACTGGTATCCCTTTCGAGCAATGGTCACGATCAGGCGGGTGTCTTCCGAGTTGTCGCCCAGTGCCTTGCGTAAATGGGAGATGTATTGCGTCAGGTTCCCCTCTTCCACGAAGGTGTCGCCCCACACGGCTTGCAGCAATTCCTCCTTGGTGACCAGGCGGTTGGGGTTTTGCACCAGGAAGAGCAGGACGTCGAAGGCCTTAGGGGTGAGAGCGAGACAGGTGAATCGGCGCGAGACAAGCGTGCGCTTCCGGGAATCCAGCGCAAACTGGCCGAAACGGTACACGTAACCGTCGGTTCCGCTCCGACTCAGTCTATCCTTACCGAGATCGCCCATTGTGAGAGTCATTCTGAGTTTTTCATACTTTTTCAGAGTTGCCTGAAGGACTTCCCAAAGCCTTCCCCCGAGAATACGCCGCAGCGACGTTTAGTTTCACGTGAAGAGAGGGCGAAACAGGAGCGCAGCTGCCAAGACACCAGCATGGCGACTACCAGATGGACATAGACGAGGACATGAGCCGCGGGGACGACGAACACCGTGAACGCGTCTATCTAGACGGCATGCAAGGGAAGCGGACGAGTTTCGCGTTGCTGGAACGTGCGGCGGCCGAGGTGCTACCCGCGTGGGGCATTTCGAACTCCAGCAGATGCTGGATCTCGCGCCGCAAATGATCGGCGTCCTGGGGCCACAACGTGAGCGCCTGTATGCAAACCGGGTGGCGCTCGCGTATTACGGCGTCAGTCTCGACGAGTGGCGGCAGAGAACCTTTGGGCCCGAGGTTCATCCGGACGATTTCGAAAGGGTCACGGAACATGTCGATCGTTCTCTGTCCCACCCCAGCGCTTACAGAATTGGAGATGCGCCTGCGGAAGGGGGACGGAACGTATCGCTGGTTTCTGGTTCGGTATAAACCCGCTTCGCGACGAGCAGGGACAGCTTGATCCGGTGGTACCTCGCCGGTACAGATATCGACGATCGCAAGAGGGCCGAGGAGAGGCTGCAGCAGGAAAACGTCGCGCTGCGCAGAAGAAGTCGACAAGGCGTCGATGTTCGAAGAGATTGTCGGCGCCTCGCCGGCGCTGACTGGCTGTGCTGTCCCGAGTATCCAAAGGTTGCCAGCAGCGATTCGACAGTCCTCATTACCGGCGAGACGGGCACCGGAAAGGAACTCGTCGCGCGAGCGATTCACCGGCGATCTCGACGGGCTTCACGAGCGTTCGTGGCCGTGAACTGCGCGGCCATTCCGCGCGACTTGATCGCCTCGGAGCTCTTCGGTCATGAGAAGGGCGCGTTCACCGGAGCCATCCAACGGCGGCTCGGTCGGTTCGAGCTGGCGGACGGCGGAACGATCTTCCTGGACGAAGTCGGCGAACTGTCATCCGACACACAGGTCGCGTTGCTGCGGGTGCTCCAGGAGCGTGAATTCGAGCGCGTGGGAGGACGAGAGCGGATCCAGGTCGATGTTCGCGTCATCGCCGCGACGAATCGTGACTTGACGGCCGCGGTGGCGGACGGCACGTTCCGCCAGGATCTCTTCTATCGACTCAACGTGTTTCCCCTCGAGATGCCTCCGTTGCGGGAACGGCGGGAAGACATTCCCGTGCTGGTGGAGTACTTCATCGGTCGCTACGCGCGGAAGGCGGGCAAGACATTCCGGCGGGTCAGCAAGCGGACACTCGACCGCCTGCGGTCCTATCCGTGGCCCGGGAATGTTCGCGAGCTGCAAAACGTCATCGAGCGGTCGGTGATCGTGTCCGACACCGACGAATTCACGGTCGACGAGAGCTGGCTGTCCGCGGCGCCCCGCGGTCGATAGCCGGCTTGGCTTGTCCGGCGCGTTGGCCGCGCACGAGAAGGCGATCGTCGAGGATGCCCTGCGCGCCAGCGGCGGACGCGTGTTCGGGCCCTCAGGAGCGGCGGCGCGACTCGGGATCCCGCGTTCGACGCTCGAATCGAAGATTCGCGCGCTGAAAATCAACAAGAGTCGCTTTCGCGCGCGGGTCCCGAAGGCGTTCCTGAATTCGGTCGCCTTCGGTTGGACCAGTAGGTTGCGTTCCGCGCGATCGTGCCGTTGATGAAGATTCAGCGCACGATGGACCGGACCGTCGTGTTCACGGTCAGCGGCCGACTCGACGCCGGAGAACGTGGGCGAGCTGTGCCGGCTCGATCGACGGCAGAACCCGCCGGCGCCGTGGTGCGTGGACCTGACCGATGTGGTCCTGGCGGATCCGCGACGCTGTGCGCTTGCTGCGCAACTGCGAAACCGTCGAGCGCATCGCCCTTCGCAACTGTCCGGCGGCACATCCGTGTCTGGATGGCCGCGGACGACACCCATTGACGCCAGGGGCCCAAGCCTATCGACTTTGCTGGTGCGTATTGGCGAGATATCGCCAATGGCGAAAGTCTGGACATCAAACTCTCAATGCACGCCGGATTGCCGTTCAGAAATCGATAGCGATGCTGGCGAGCACCATGCAGTAATGAGGTGCTGTGGTGGCTCGTCACCGGACTTACGCCACGATTTGATGAGGTTTCAGCCATGACGAGCGATCGAACGATTCTCATCACCGGAGTGACAGGCAATCAGGGCGGCGCGGTCGCGCAGGCGCTGCAGGGCAGCGGGTTCCATCTGCGCGGCCTGACGCGCAAGCCGGACAGCGAGCGGGCGGCGGCGCTGGCGCGCCACGGCGTCGACGTCGTCAAGGGCGATCTCGATGACGAGGCGACGCTGCGCCGTGCGTTGGCCGGCGCGTGGGGCGTCTTCGGCGTGCAGAACGCGTGGGAGGCGGGCGTCGAGCGGGAAGAGGCGCAGGGCAAGCGTCTGGCGACGCTGGCGCGCGAGGCCGGCGTCGAACACTACGTCTACACATCCGTGGGATCGGCGCACAAGCGGACGGGCATCCCGCACTTCGACAACAAGTGGCGCATCGAGGAAACCGTGCGCGGCCTCCGCTTCCCGTCGCATGTGATCCTGCGTCCGGTGTTCTTCATGGAGAACCTGCTGGCGCCCTACAGTCTCCAGGGCGCCACGCTGGCCTCGGCGCTCGGGCCAGGCACGAAGCTACAGATGATTGCGGTGGACGACATCGGCTGGTTCGGCGCGCGCGCGTTCACCGACGCCGCCGCCTTGAACCGCCGCGAGATCGATCTCGCCGGTGACGTACGAACGATGCCGGAGGCGGCGGAGATCCTGACGGAGGCGCTGGGTCGGCCGATTGCGTTCGCGCAGACGCCAATCGAACAGGTCCGGCAGTACAGCAAGGATACGGCGTTGATGCTGGAATGGTTCGAGCGCGTCGGCTACAGCGCCGACATCGCCGGCCTGGAACGCGAGTTCGGCCGCGCGCTCACGAAGCTCCCCGACTGGGCACGCCGCCACGCGCGCCAGAGCGCTGACCCACTGGGCAGACTCGAGGAGAGCTCGCATGAAAGCGGTCAGATTGTTGGAATACGGTGGGCCGTTGGTGTTCAACGATGTACCGACGCCGACGATCGCACGCGACGAGATCCTGGTGAAGATCAAGAGTACCGCCGTCAATCATCTGGATCTTGTCGAGGCCTCCGGAACGGCAAGACAGATACTCCCGATCGACCTGCCGTGGATACCTGGTCATGAGTTTTCAGGGGTCGTCGAACAGATTGGCAGTGACGTTGCGGCATATGCGCCAGGTGATGCCGTGTTCGGTACCACCAGCGGAATGGGCGCGTACGCGGAGTATCTGGCTGTCAAGCCGGCGGCCATCGCAAGGAAACCATCCAACCTCTCCTTTGAGGAGGCGGCATCAGTGCCGGTGGCCTCCCAAACTGCGTGGCAGGGAATCTTCACCCACGGTCACCTGGAAAAGGGACAAACGATCCTGATCCATGGTGGTGCCGGCGCTGTGGGCGCCTATGCGGTGCAATTGGCATCGCATGCCGGTGCCACCGTCATTGCCACGGCAAGCGGCGACGATGAGGCGTACCTCAACTCCATCGGAGCCAGCCGGGTTATCGATTATCGAGAGGCGCAGTTCGAGAAGGTTCTGCGAGAGAAGGTCGATGTGGTCTTCGACTTGATCGGTGGCGATACACAGAAGCGGTCGTTCCTGGTCTTGAAGGAAGGCGGCCATCTCGTCTCTGCCACCCAGCCCGTATCGCAGGAAGAGACCGCGAGGCACCGTGTGTCGGGCGCGATGATGAGGCTCGCGCCGTCAGCGGACGGGCTCGGCAGAATCGCGCGACTGCTGGAAGAGGGGACGATACGACCAGACGTCGCGACCGTGTACGCGCTCCAGGATGCGGCCCAGGCCTGGAAGGACATCGCCGGGAACCTGCCAGGGGTTCATGGGATGTCGCCCAGTGGGCCGGGAGCGGCAAGACGCAGGTCACACGGCAAGATCGTGCTTCGTGTGGCCTAGCCGTCTACGAAATCGATCGGAACGTTGGCGAGCACGATGCAATACAGCGCACCGAGCACCTTGAGGCCAATACAAAGGAGTGATGCGCATGATCGCCAATGAAGCTGCAACCCGTGGAATGACACACGACGAAGCGAAGCTCCGGCGCGGCCGTGCGTCTCTTATCGCGCTTTGGGTGACGCAAGTGGCTCTCGCCGCGATGTTTTTCATGGCCGGTGGCTCCAAGTTGGCCGGAGCGCCAGCGATGGTCAGTCTGTTCGACGCGCTCGGCCTGGGACAGTGGTTCCGCTACGCTGACCGGCGTCATTGAAGTCGCGTCGGCGATCGCGCTGTTGGTACCTTCTGCCGCCCTTTTCGGAGCGATGCTGCTCATTCCGACGATGCTCGGTGCAGCGGCAGCCAATCTGTTCCTTGGTCAGTCGCCGGCTGCACCGCTCGTGCTATTGCTCGTCGCTGCGGCAGTTGCATGGACCCGTCGCAATCAGCTCCAGGGGCTGTTCTCTCGGTGAATCCGAGGCTTTGACCTATAAACGCTGGACTCCTCGGGCGATCAGCCGGCGGGGAGCCTGTCAGCAGAAAGAGAGCACGCTCATATGACCGCGAATGAGGCAGCAATTCGGAAGGCGTACCAAGTGGCTGAGGACAAAGACATCAGCCGGGTGGGTGAACTGTTTCACCGAGGACGGCACGTTCACCGATGAATCCATCGGTGTCACCTATCGCGGCCCGAAGGAGCTCGGCCGCACGGTCGAGGTCTATGCGACGGCGTTTCCCGACATGCATCGGGAGCTGTACGCGTTCTACGTCGTTGGCGACACCGTCGTCGTCGAACTCGCGCTGCAGGGCACGCACAAGGGGCCGCTGGAATTGCCCATCGGGATCATTCCGCCGACGGGCAAAGAAGATGAACGCTCCATGTTGCGACGTGTTTCAGCTGACAAACGGCAAGATCAAATCCTTCAACTGCTATCCCTCCGGCACGGTGACCCTGGCGCAACTCGGAGTGTTGCAAAAACTTCGAGGCTGTCCTGGGTCGCTGAACACGCGCATGCGAGGGGCTGGAACGAAACGAACAACCCATGAGTACTCGGAAAGCTTGGGAAACGTTCTGCGTGATACATCCGCTCGACCCCGAAGATGCGTCAATGATCAGTCGGCTGCTTTGCCGCGCGGCCAAACATTCTTCCTCATTCCAGGGACGTCTTCGTTGGCGCATCTTCGGGGAGAACCTCGCCGCGGCGGGCTCGATCTGCCCGACGACGCGCTCAAACGGTTGGATGGCGTGACAAATCCGTAAGAATTTCCTCGCACCAACGTGGTGATCCACAGTGAGCGCCCGTCAAACGCTCAGGGCTCGAGCTTCAGCAACGCTCTGCCGCTCTCCGGATCGATAGGCACAGAGACCTGGTCGTGCGCGACGAGCCAGTTGCCGTCGATCTTCCGAAAGCAGGCCGTCCACCGAAGCCAGAAATCGGTCCTGTTCCCGTTCTTCAACGTGCCGCTCACCCGATTGAGGCTGTGCCCGAATGCCACGTCATCGCCCAAGGTGAGCGTGAGGTCGCGAATCTCGTAACCGAGCGGACGCTGGTAGATCGCAAAGGCGTCCATCCAGTTTTTCTCTTTGCCTTTGCTCCCACGTGCCGCAGCGGCGGCACGATGTCGAATGACACGATGTCGGGAGCGTAAAGCGACATCACACCCTCGAGGTCCATGGCGCGAAGCGCCTCCAGCCACCTGTTTATTCGCTGTCGGATGTTGGCTTCATCCGTCGCTCGTTGCATTGCCATCGATTCCAGTTTCGTCAGCGGCATGATTCTTCCTCCAGGGTTGGACGGCTGATCTGGTCGAAGTCGTCATTCGGGCAGATCCTTGATGAACCGAGCAATGGCGACTCCGATTTCGGTCGGGGAGTCCTCTTGCAGGTAATGGATGCCAGGCACCGTGACCTTCTGCTGGCGTGGCCATGTGCTCGCAGAAGTCGCGAGCTGGCCCGATCAACATGGCGCCCGGATCTCCGGCGATGAACAGCTTCGGGATCGGGCTGCGAGCGAGCCAGGCGCCGTAGTCATTCACGGTCGCCACAACATCTGCAGGCTCGCCGTCAATCGGCAACTCGCGCGGCCAGGCCAGCATCGGAAGGCGTGAATCCCTCTCGCGGAAGGGCTCACGGTAGGCGTCCATCTCCGTGTCACTCAAGGAGCGGAGAATGCTCTTGGGCATCACCACTTCAATGAATGCGTTGTCGTCCAGGATCAGATGTTCCCCCTCGGCCGAGCGAAACGCTCGAAACATCGCGTCGCGACCGTTGGGAAAGTCCTCCCACCGACGCGGCCGTACGATCGCCTCCATATAAACGATCGCACGCACGGCGTTCGGGTGTCGGTGCGCCCAATTGGAACCCGAGGGCCGAGCCCCCAATCGTGAAGGACGAGCGTGACGTCCCGACTTAGATTGAGCTTTGCAAACCACTCGTCGAGATACCGCGCGTGATCCGCGAAGCGATAGCGATTCTCAGGCGACTTGCCGGATCGACCCATTCCCACAAGGTCCGGCGCCAGGCATCGCCCGAGCGTCAGTGTGTGCGGGATGACGTTCCGCCACAAATATGACGACGTCGGATTGCCATGCAGGAACACAATGGGCACGCCTTCACCAGCGTCGACAAAGCTGATCTCGGTGTCGAGAACGGAAACACGACGTCGCGGATGATTGTCTTCCGCACCAATCGCCACGGTCGAATCCTCCAGCTTCGGGCAGCGGGTTCCGCAGTCGCCCCGATCGTCAGTTTCAGTCCGGCTCAGTGTCGATCGTTGGCCGGTTGTGCTCCACGAAGTGTTTCAAGCCGGCGAGCATCACGCTCCAGTTCCTTTCCGCACGCTCGCGCGCCTCATCGGTGAGATTGTTGTCCTGATGCAACGATACGCGTGTCTGCTGCGCTCCGTCGCTGGACAAGTGCACGGTCACGATGTGGTAGTTCTCCGGCAGATCGGCCGCTCCAGCAAGAGGACTGAAGTGGCTGAACTCGAGCACACGCTCTCGGACGATCTGAAGAATGATCCCCTTGTCCTCGTACGCCCGGCCCTGCCACTCGCCCGATCCACACGATTGGACTGCCCACGACCCAGTCCGACGTCACCGTGGCGCCGAACATGTACGTCTTGATGGCGGCAGGCGTGACGAGCGCTTCCCACACGTCAGCGGCAGGCGCTGCTATCGTCACGGATGCCCTGGCAATCAGTCCCGTGTTCATCGATATCCCTGAACCGCCGTGGATGGCGTGGTTCGCCGGGTAAGACTCGTGGCGATCGTCACCATCGAAGCAAGCGCCAGAACGAGCAGTGATTCGCCGGCAGCTGGTTTCGCGATCATGAGAAACACAATGGCCAAGCCAAAGGCGACGCGAATGCGTAGAGACAGCCGCAGAATCGGATTGGCCGCCGCTGCCCGCAGAGCCACAGTTCCGTCCGCCGGGACGTCGGCCACACGTTTGAGCGCGCGCATCGGCGAGCGTGACACCGGTCCGCTGACGATCGCCATCAGCAACAACGCGCCGTACGACGCGCGCATCCAGTCATTCCCAAGGACGCCGACACGCGCACCGAGGTAGAAGCCGGACACGACGATCGCTGCCACCGCCGATTCCCGACACGCGAGGGACCATGACGACGAGCCGCAGCCACGGCAGGGCCTGTTCGCGCGTGATGGAACGTTGCAGGCCGTCCAGACTGGCCCACTCGAGGCCGAGTCCCACGAACAACGTCAAGCATCCCGACGACATGCACGAACAACGTCAATGACGGAATCATCTCTGACGCTCACTTTCTGCCGGTAATGCCGACGATCTGGTGGATGTGTGTGTTGTGCTGAATCTCGCCGACCAGAAACTCGGCGACGTCGGCCCGGCTGATCGGCGGCAAATGCGCGCTCCGACCGGGCAAGATGCCCGTTCTCCACGTCGTAGCGGCCTGTTCGCGGACCGTTGGTCAATCGCGGCGGACGCGCGATCGTCCAGTCCAGGGCGCTCGCGATGACGATGCGCTCCATTTCGAGTGAATCGTCTCCGACATTTCTCAGCAGCGTGCGCCGCAGGACTCTTGCCGGCGAGGCCGAGATCGTCGAACAACACCGCGGCGGAGACGACGAGCAGCCGCCGTACGCCCGCGGCCTGCATCGCGGCCACCGTGCTTCCGGCGGCGGCGCGGAGGATCGTTGTCGGTCCAACTCCTGGCGGACCCAGCGCGGAGATCACCGCGTCGTGGCCGGGAAGAATCGCCTGCAGCTCGGCGACGCTGCGCGGATCACCCTCACGGACCGTCACGCGATCACGGAGTGAGCCGAGTTTCTGCGGCGACCGGACGAACGCCGTCACGCGGTGCCCGTGTTCGACGGCCTGGCTCGTCAACTGTCGGCCGGTGCCGCCGGTCGCGCCGATGATCAGAAGGCGCATGATGCGTTCCTCCGTGCGCGGTCGATTGATCGTCTTGATGCCATGTTCACCTCAGAACGTTGCTCTCTGAAGTGAAGACCGGCGACGTCGAGAGTCTGTGACGCCGCTGATTGGGTGTCTTTACGAAGGTGCTCCGGGGAGACGCGCGAGCTTGGCCGGGTTGCTGATCGCGAAGATCTTCTGAACGTTGTCGTCGGAGATGTGCAACACCAGCGCGATAGCGGGCTTGCCGTTGAAATAACTGACAAAGCCTGGTTCCCCGTTGATTTCGACAAGCCGCGTCACGAATGTCTTCGGTGCGAACTTGGCCATCCCGCCGAGGATGGCGCGAGCGATATTGGTCGCGCCGTGGACGAGGTTGGGCAGCGCCGGCGCCTTACCGCCGCCGTCGGTGTGAAGCTCGGCGTCGCTGGCGAGCAGCGCGACCAGACCATCGAGATCGCCGTTGGTCGCCGCCTGAACGAACCGCGCGAGCAGGTCGGTCTGCTTCCGAGCAGACGGTGTGAACCGAGGCCGTGCCGCGTGCACGTGCTCCCTGGCTCGCCGCAGAATCTGCCGGCAGTTGGCCTCCGTCCGGCCGACGGCCGCCGCGATCGCCGCGTAGTCATAATCGAACACTTCACGGAGCAGAAATACGGCCCGCTCGATGGGATTCAGACGCTCCAGCAGCACGAGGAATGCCATGGAGATCGACTCGCCCGCCCACATCGCGCTCGTGGGATCGCTCGCCGCATCGGTCACGACCGGTTCGGGCAGCCACTGGCCGACGTATTCCTCGCGCTGCGCACGAGCGGACTGCAGGTGATTGATGCACAACCGGCTGACGATCGTGACGAGGAACGCCTTGGGCGATCGAATCTCGTCGCGCGGCGCCTGCTGCCAGCGAATGAATGCATCCTGCAGCATGTCTTCCGCGTCGGCGACGGTTCCCAGCATCCGGTAAGCGATCGAGAAGAGCAGGCTCCGATGCTCGCTGAACGTCGTCAACGGATCCGGAGCCGCCTCTCGGAGTCGCCGTCGTCAGCCGTGTGATTGTGAGCCATAGTACTAGACGTCTACGCAGCCGATCGGTGATCGCGATGCGGCACCTGCGCGGCGCACCTGCCTGGAGCGAATGACTCTTTTCAAAGTAGTAGTACGAGACCGCCAGCAGACCGAAGAAAACGAGCGGATCGATGACGTAGATCAGGCTGAGATTGCGTGCGTCGCCGCGGCCGAAATGGGCAATCGCGGCCGACACCAGCGTGATCGCGAAGCCGGCGTACGCGAATTCCTTCACCTTGAATGGAACAGCCGGGATCACGAGCGCAAGCACGCCGAGGATCTTGGCGATCGTCAGCTCAACCTTGAAGTACGGCGGGAATCCAAGATGGACGAACGCGCCTTCAGGGCCGTTCGGAAACGGAAAATGGTCGTTGAAGACGAAGTTGATGATGCTGAACAGCATCACCGCCAGTACCAGTCCCGTGCTCGCGCGGTAAAACGCACGTTCCCGGCTCGTCAGTGTGCGGCTTGCTCCCATTATTGACACGATTTCCTCCAGATTCCCGTGGCGGTGGGCACGGCTCCCACGATGCCGGAGCCTCCGGCCTCAACGTTCTACGAAACCAAGACCGGAGAGGCGTTCCGCATGTGACATGTTGCGTACATCCGGCCAGCGGATCCGTGGCTGGCACCGACGGCACTCTCATGACGCCCTCCGACCTGCGAGGCGAACGATCGCGTAGATGCCTGGAATCATCGGAAGTGCGGCCGTGTACAGGCCAGGGAAGTAATAACGGCCGGTTGCGCCTATCCAGTAATTCGGCATCTCTGCGACAAGGCGTCCGTTCGACACCGTCGCGGTGATCGCCGCCGGCAGCGTCGGATCCAGTGCAGGCTTCAGCAGCGGAAAAATGAAGTGCGTGAATTCCGCGACTCCGGGGCCGATGAAGATGAACCAGGCGAGGAAGCCGGCGAGCGGAATCCGGTAATAGAGGCCGATCGCGGTCAAGGCGTAGAGACAAGGCCCCACGAAGGCAAAGATCAACAGGAACGAACGCTCGGTCCATGAGATGTCGAACAGTCGACTCATGGCGGGACCGAACCTCGCCAGATATTCCTCCGCCATGTGTATCGTCGAGCGCGGCGACGGTCAGCAGGAAGAGCGGAAGGATCACCGACGGATCGACGGGACGCCGCAAGTACGACCGTTGCCAGATGACGAATGCCACCACGACCGGAGCCTCCGACGATCACGACCGGCGGCGGACCGATCGCGGTATAGCCAGCCCACATCGCGACAACCAGGAACAGCACGGCAACCACGCTGTTCCACGCCCTCGTGCGCGGTGGGGTATCGACGACTTCGGTTTCGATGGTTCGTGGAACGGACATGCGGTGACTCTCGGCAAGATCGGCGCCACGCCTGTGGACGCAAAACACCGCGACATACGGATTGGCCCACGCTCAGCAGGCTGCGCATTCCTGCGCACTGGTTAGTTCTGCGCAGCACAGTCGAAGGAATTCCAGCATCGCACACGTCAGTCCAGTGTGGCTTCGGCCTTCTGAACATGTGGCGTTCGTTTTGCGAGGAGCCACTCGCGATGATGATGGACAAGCGGGAATTCTTGCCGTCGGTGATCGGCTCCGGAGCTCGGCCTTCGAATCGAGGCCGGTCCTGTCTTGCAGATCACGCCTTCGGAGCGATACGCACTCCAGCTGCTCGCGCAAGAGGCGCCGACGAGCCAGATTGGTGCGATGCTCGGTCTTTCGCCCGCCGACATCGATCCGTTTCTGGGGGCATTGTTCGCGAGACTCGGCGTAGCAAGCCATGCCGACGCGATCAGGGTTGCGTCTCGGCGAGGCTTGCTGGTGCCGTAGGCGCCGCGCGAACGCCACTGGGACACGCATGTCATTGAGAACCGTTCAACTGATCGTCGGTCGCCTGGTGACCGACGAGGAATACCGTCTGAATTTCTTGAGCGATCCGATCCGCGCATTGACGACGCTGCGCGATCAAGGTGTCGAGTTGACGTCCGCCGAGATCGACGCGCTGATTCGAACGGACCGAACGCTCTGGAGCGACGCCGCAGCACGCATCGATCCGGACCTTCAACGGTCGAGTTGGCTCGCTGATTAGCCGCGGAACGCCTTGCTCACAAGCATCTCGACGGACTGCGCGTTTCGGCGGACAATGCGATCGGACCATCACGGCCCGCGTCCACCCACAGCAGGAGCAGGTATGCGTGCGGTATCGGGAACGACTCGGTGGCCGGCGACCGTGGGAGCGCGACGTCAATCGTCGCGCGTTATGAAGCGCTGATCCGCGTGTCGGAGGCTCTGAGGGCCTATCACGATCGCGACACGCTATTCCGCAGCTTGGCCCGCGAGCTTCGTCCCGTCGTCCAGTTCAGTTTCCTCGGTCTCGCGCTCTACGACGAACAGACGCACGCCGTCGAGCCGCACGTGCTCGAGGCCACAGGAGAGCCCGTGCCGCCGCCAGAACTGTCCGCCGAGGAGTCAGCTGACCTACTGGGTGGTTCAGCATCAAGACGCCGCTCGTGATTCCGATCGTTGAAAACGAGACTCGCTTTCCGCAAGAGATGGCGTACCTGCGGTGCCAGGGATCCGTCTCGACGTGTTCGCTGCCGTTGACGACGCCGCGGCGCCGTCGTCGGCATGCTGTTGCGCGGGCAGCCGGGAGCCCCACGTCTACGACGCAGAGGACGTGGCGTTTCTGTCGCTCGTCGCGAATCAGGTTGCGCTGGCCATTGAGAACGCGGAGAGCTACGAGGCGTTGCAGCACTCGCTCGCGCTCGAGCGAGACCGCATGCGGAACGTCGAGGCGTGCGACGAACTGCTGCGCGCGTTGTCCACGGTCCTCGACATCCGGCAGGTGTTTCCGCAAATCTCGCAGATCGCCGCGACGGTGCTCCCCACGACCGCCTGACCTTGACGTTTCACGATCGGCCGGACGAGGTCGTCGTTCAAGCCGCCTCCGATGAGTGGGCACCGCTGCCTGCCCGGCTGAAGGTTGGAGATCCTGGGCCTGAAGGCGACGTGTTCCGGATCCGATCATCGACTTGGAAGGCTATACATGGCCGGTCATTGAGCCACCTGGCTTCTGGGATCAGATTCGGTCGGCGGGCTACCGCTCGATGCTGCTGGTTCGCCTGAGCGCTCGTGATCAGCGTCTCGGCCTGCAGTTCTGGTCGAAGCGCCGTGGCGCGTTCGACGAGCGGCAGTTGGGGATGGCCCGCCGCATCGCGGATCACGTGGCCCTCGCGGTCTCTCACGAACAACTCGCCGACCTGGCCCGTGAGGCGGCCGAAGCCAAATTGCGAGCAGACCGGCTCGAAGCGCGCGTCCGCTCGTTGTCCGAGGAGCTCGCGGCGAAGGCCGGACGCATGGTCGGTCCGTTCGGACGCGTGGCAGGCGGTGCTCAAGGCGGCGACGCAGGTCGCGTCAAC
>ERZ1370068.7911-contig-6801_pt1 | contig 34461 bp, 52 predicted proteins | sample MGYA00561227_ERZ1370068 | MGnify/ENA primary metagenome ERZ1370068 (study PRJEB38410, sample SAMEA6850437) | metagenome | study: Metagenomic assessment of the ecological functions of the soil: analysis of the soil microbiota associated with the...
AGGTTACGCATTACATCCAATCTGGAATCACAAGCCAACGGCTTTGGATCGTACTCGAATGAGGCTTCAGATCCTTGCCCTTGTTGCGCTTTTGCGCTTGCGCGCCGCTGCTCGCAAGGGCTGAGGGCGACGCGCCGCCGCTGCCCGACCGGAACCCGTTGCGACCCACCAAGCCTGTCGCCGCTCCTGCCGTGGAGGAGAAGCCGGTGCTTCCGGGCGAGCAGCCGACCGTGCCTTGGACCGAAGCGGAAATCGATGCCGCCAAGGCAAAATGCAAGGAGCTGCTCACCGGGGACCCGCTCGACTACGAGATACTGCCTCCCATCAAGGAAGGCATTTGCGGGACGCCGGCGCCGGTGCTGTTGCGCGCGGTCGGCACCGACCCCAAAGTGACGATCAATCCGCCGGCGACGCTCAGCTGCCCGATGGCGGATGTGCTCGGCGAATGGCTGCGCGACACCGTTCAGCCAGAAGCGAAGAAACTGTTCGGCTCGACGGTGATCAAGATCCAGAACGCGAGCTCCTATGTCTGCCGCAATCGCTACGGTGGTGGCATCCACGCCGTTGAGCGAGCATGCGCTCGCCAATGCGCTCGACGTGGCCGAGTTCGTCCTTGCCAACGGCGAGCGCATCACGATCCTGAACGACTGGCCAAAAGTGGTTGAGCCTCCCCCTCCGCCAGAGCGCCAATCCGAACCGCGCGCCCGAGGACAAGAAGAGCGTCACGGCGTCGAAGCCCGCGCCTGACGGCAAGACGGCAAAGCTAGCCAAGACCAGCGCCGTCACCTCGGCGAAGGCTGAGCCTGCCGTGCCACCCTCACCGCCCCCCGTGGCAAAGGAGCCGGAGCCTGACCCCAAAGCTCAATTCGTGATCTATCTGCACGAGGACGCCTGCCGCCGCTTCGGCACCGTGCTCGGGCCTGAGGCCAATGCCGCCCACAAGAACCATTTCCACCTCGACATGAAGAAGCGGCGCAAGGGCTTCTGCGAGTAGCGTTCGCTGCACCCCAAAACCATAATTAGGGGTTTGCTGGCCCGTTGCCACGCCAGGTGCTAGCTTGCCGGCACCTCAAAGGCGTGTGAGATCGATCGGCTCATGTCCGCACCAAGAGAGAAAACCGTCGCCCTGCGCACCGAGCGCATCAAGCGCGCACGCGGCAAGACGCCCGCCACGCCGGAGGCAGGCTTCCCGGCCACGCGACTGCGGCGCAACCGCCGGTCGGACTGGTCGCGGCGCCTGGTGCGCGAGACGACGCTGTCGGCCGACGATCTGATCTGGCCGATCTTTGTCATCGAAGGGAAGAACGAGCGCTCGCAGGTCGCGAGCATGCCGGGCGTGGAGCGGCTCTCCATCGACCTCGCCGTCAAGGCCGCCGAGACCGCCGCCGGGCTCAAATTGCCGGCGGTCGCGCTCTTCCCCTACACCGATCCTTCGCTTCGCGACGAGCAGGCGAGCGAGGCTCTCAACCCGAACAACCTCGTCTGCCGCGCCGTCCGCGCCATCAAGACAAGCGTCGGCGACATCGGGGTGATCTGCGACGTGGCGCTCGACCCCTATACCAGCCACGGCCATGACGGGCTCCTCGTCGACGGCGAGGTCGACAACGACCGCACCGTCGAGGTGCTGGTGCGGCAGGCGCTGAACCAGGCCGAGGCCGGCTGCGATATCCTCGCGCCCTCCGACATGATGGACGGCCGCATCGGCGCGATCAGGAGGCGCTGGAGGCGAACGGCTTCACCCACACGCAGCTCCTCGCCTATGCCGCGAAATATGCCTCGGCGTTCTACGGGCCGTTCCGCGACGCGGTGGGCTCTGGCGCGATGCTCCGCGGCGACAAGCGGACCTATCAGATGGATCCGGCCAACGCCGAGGAGGCGCTGCGCGAGGTCGGCCGGGACATCGCCGAGGGCGCCGACATGGTGATGGTGAAGCCCGGCATGCCCTATCTCGACATCGTGCGCCGGGTGAAGGATGCCTTCCACGTGCCGACCTTCGTCTATCAGACCTCGGGCGAATACGCGATGATCGTGGCCGCGGCCGAGCGCGGCTGGATCGACCGGGAGCGCGTCATCCTGGAAAGCTTGATGGCGTTCAAGCGCGCCGGCGCCGACGCCGTCCTCAGCTATTTCTCGATCGAGGCGGCGAAGCTGCTCAGCGAAGACCGCTGAGCGATGGTCAGTCGGTGACCTTCACGCTTCTGAACACCACGCGGGCGTCCTTCGCCTTGTCGAAATTGTCGCCGGAGAGCCCGAAGCGCCAGCCGCCCTTCGGCGCCTGACCGCGCAGATCGCGCACCTTGGTGCCGTTGATGAAGAAGGTCGCGACGCCGCCGCTCGACTTGACCCGCAGCGATATTCGACTCGCCGGGCTTCACCTTGATGGCGCTTGGATCGACGTTCTCGACGATGGTGTACCATTTGCCGTCTTGGCGCCGCGCGATCCAGAACTTGCCGTTGTTCAGAATGCCGAACTGCAGATAGTTCCTGTTGTCCTCGCCCCAGAACAGAAGCCCGGCGCCGAGAATCGTCGAGCCGCCATCAGGCCACACCGTCTCTGAGCAAATGTCGGCGTCGTCGACGGTGTAGGTGACGTTGAGATCGGACTGCATGGCGTCGGGCGGAAGCTTGAAGGTGAAGCTTCCATCCTTCACCTCGACGTCCTGGTTGATCGCCCAGCCGCCGGCGTCGTCGGCGAACTTGTCCTCGAAAACGATCTCGGTTCCCTCGCAGGCTGACGCCGGCTCGAAGAAACCCGCGCAGCACAGCGAGCGCAGCCGCAACACCGAGTCCGGATCTCGCCATAAGTGGGTCCCTCGCTCGCAGGCCTCACGCGCAACCCCACGGAAAATCCTTATCGCGTCGGCCAGCTCTCGGCAACCGTGCTCGGCGGCGGTGGCCGATCCCAATTCCCACGTTTGTGCTTGCTTGAGGCGCCCGGCAACCACCATCTACACGTCGAATGCCAATTGAGAGAGCACGAGAGATGTCAGAGCAGAAAACCCTTCCGCCCCGTTCCGGCGCCGATTTCGCCAACCCGTCGCCGGCCTTACGATCCGGTGACGCAGCCGCAGCTGTTCGACGGCGTCATCGGCAAGCGTTTCGTCGCCTTCCTCATCGACGCCGTCATCATCTCATTGCTGTGGTTTCTCGCCATGTTCGTGGTGGCGGTCCTCGGCATCGTGACCCTTGGCCTCGCCTGGCTCCTGTTCGGCGCCATCTTCCCCATCGTCGGCCTCGGCTATAACGCGCTCACCATCGGCGGCCCGAATTCGGCGACCATCGGCCAGCGGCTCATGGGCCTCGAATGGCGGACCTGGTTCGGGGGCAAAGTGTCGCCCCTGATCGCGGCCTTCCACGCCCTCCTGTTCTGGTTCTCCTTCGTCGTCTTCTTCCCGATCCTGCTGTGGTGCCTGTTCGACCCGCAAAAGCGCTGCCTGCACGACATTTTCGCGGGCGTGGTGGCCATGAACCGGCGCTGAGCCTGCCATGCCGAGAATTAGAATTTTTCTAGAGGCGCTCGGCGCAAGCCAATTCGTTGCTCGTTCCGCATTTGCACTGTGCTCACTTGATCCACTAAGCTTGGTGGCGAGGGGGCAGATCTGCGCCGGAATAGCGTCGTGACCGAGCATAAGAGCAACTTTCCGGAATTCTACATCACCGCGCCGCAGCCCTGCCCGTATCTGCCGGGCAAGCTCGAGCGGAAGCTGTTCACCCACCTCACCCGCGAGAAGCCCGGCTTCCTCGATCGACAACCTGCTGAAGGGCGGTTTCCGGCGCAGCCAGAACATCGCCTACATGCCCTATTGCGACGCCTGCCTCGGCCTGCGTGCCGGTGCGCATCCTGGTCGACGCCTTCCGTGCCGCGGCGCTCGCTGAACCGCATCGCCCGCGCCAACCGCGACGTGGTGACCGCCGCATGGAGCCAAGCCCGAGCGCCGAGCAATATTCGCTGTTCCGCGCCTATATCGATGCGCGCCACGGCGACGGCGGCATGGCCGAGATGTCGGTGCTCGACTACTCGCTGATGGTGGAAGACAGCGTGGTGGAGACGAGCGTCACCGAATACCGCCTGCGGCCCGGACCCCAAGACCGGCGACGGCGCCGCTGATCGGCGTTTCGCTCTGCGACCGCCTAAGCGACGGCATCTCGATGGTCTACAGCTTCTACGATCCCGAGCATGCCGCTCGCGCAGCCTCGGCACCTACATGATCCTCGATCAGGTCGAGTTCGCGCGCAGCCTCGGGCTCCCCTTCGTCTATCTCGGCTACTGGATCGATGGCTCGCGCAAGATGCGCTACAAGAACCGCTTCCAGCCGCAGGAGCACCTCACCTCGAAGGGCTGGGTGCGCACGGTCGAGACGCCGGACGGCGGCTGTCAGAAGCCGCAGGCAAGTAGCCTCAGAACTTCGCGCCGAATTTCCCTGACTTGGGAAAGCCCTTTGGGCGGCAGGCGGCCGGCCTGGGCGCGCACGCCCCACCAATCGCGCAAATCGGTGAGGGTGAAGCTCCGGCCGGCCGAGGTCGATATAGGGCAGGCCCTCTTTCTTGGTGAAGGTCTTGGCGTCGGCCAAGCCGCCGTCCTTGAAGCGCTGGAGGCGCACGCCCTTGCCGCGCGGCATCTCCAGGCAGCTCCTTCAGCGGGAAGCAGCAGGAGCTTGCGGTTGTCGCCGATGACCGCGACGCTGTCGCCCGCCGCCGGCGCGCACACCGCAGCCTCGTCGCCGGCGCCGACGTTCAGGATCTGCTTGCCCTTGCGCGTCGAGGCCAACGACCTCGTCCTCAGGGCACAATAAAGCCATGGCCGCTTGAGCTCGCAACCAGCAGCTTGCGGCCTTGCCGCGTGCTCGAACAGCTCGACCGCGTCGGCCGTCTCCTCGATGTCGATCATCAGGCGGAAGGGCTCGCCGTGGCCGCGCCCGCTCGGCAGCTTGTCGGGGCGGCAGCGTGTAGAAGCGGCCATTGGTGGCGAACAGCAGCAGCGTGTCTGTGGTCTGGGTGCGCACGCAGCTTCAGCCTGTCGCCCTCCTTGAAGGCGAGGCTGTCAAGCTCGGCCATGATGACCTTTGATGGCGCGGATCCAGCCCTTCTCGGAGAGGACCACGGTCACCGGCTCCTTCTCGATCAGGGCCTCGGCCGAGATCCTCGCGCCATGCCTTCCGGCGCCACATCGAAGCTCGTGCGGCGGCGGCCGAGCTCGGTCTTCTGGCCGAAGCGGCTCCTTCAGCGACTTGATCTCGTCGTGAGATCTTCTTCCACTGCTTGTCGTCGGAGGCGAGCAGCGCCTTGAGCTCCTTCCGCTCCTTGGTGAGCGCATCGTGCTCGCGCCTGATCTCCATCTCCTCGAGCTTGCGCAACGAGCGGAGCCGCATGTTGAGGATCGCCTCGGCCTGGACTTCGGTGAGCTTGAAGGCGCTTCATCAAGGCGGGCTTGGGCTCCTCCGTCTCGCGGATGATTTTGATCACCTTGTCGAGGTTGAGATAGACGATCAGGAAGCCGTCGAGCACCTCGAGCCGGTGGTCGATCTTGGCCAGCCGATGCTTCGAGCCGCGGACCAGCACCTCCTTGCGGTGGTCGAGCCACTGCGCGCAGCACCTGGCGCAGGCTCAGCACGTTCGGCACCTGGCCGCGGGTCAGCACGTTCATGTTGAGCGGCACGCGCGTCTCAAGCTCGGTCAGCTTGAACATCTGCTCCATGAGCAGGACGGGATCGACGGTGCGGCTCTTCGGCTCGAGCACCAGGCGCACGTCTTCCGCCGACTCGTCGCGCACGTCGGCGAGCAGCGGCAGCTTCTTCGCCTGCAGCAGCTCGGCGATGCGGGCGACGAGCGCGCGCCTTCGGCACCTGATAGGGATCTCGGTGACCACGATCTGATAGGTGCCGCGGCCGGTATCCTCCGTCTCCAGCGCGCGCGCAGGCGGAAGCTGCCGCGGCCGGTCTTGTAGGCCTGCACGATGCGACTCGCGCGGCTCGACGAGGATGCCGCCGGTGGGGAAGATCAGGCCCGGGCACGAACTCCACCAGCTTGTCGGCGGTGGCGTTGGGGAACTTGATCAGATGCAGCGCGCGCGTCGCACAGCTCGCCGGCATTGTGCGGCGGGATGTTGGTGGCCATGCCGACGGCGATGCCTGAGGCGCCGTTGGCGAGCAGGTTGGGGAAGTTGCCGGGCAGCACCGACCGGCTCCTGCTCGCGGCCGTCGTAGTTGGGGCGGAAGTCGACCGTGTCCTCGTCGATGCCGTCGAGCAGCAGCTGGCGGCGATCTCGGTCAGCCGCGCCTCGGTGTAGCGCGTCGGCGGCGGGGTTATCGCCGTCGATATTGCCGAAATTGCCCTGGCCGTCGATCAGCGGATAGCGCACGGCGAAGTCCTGCGCGAGGCGCACCAAGGCGTCGTAGATCGCCTGGTCGCCGTGCGGATGGAAGTTGCCCATGACGTCGCCGACGATCTTGGCGCATTTGCGAAACTCGCCCTGCGGCTCGAGCCGGAGCTGGCGCATGGCGTAGAGCACGCGGCGGTGCACCGGCTTCAGCCCGTCGCGCACGTCGGGCAGCGCCCGGTGCATGATGGTGGAGAGCGCGTAAGCAAGGTAGCGCTCTTCCAGAGCCTCGCGCAGGTTCACGGGCTCGATCGGGCCCTGACAGATCAGGCGGCGGCGGTCTTTTTCCCATGTGTTGCGCTTACCGCATCGCTCGAGTCTGGCTCACAGCTCTGCTGCTGCAGCGTCACCTCCATGGCGAGAAGCCGGAAGTCGCATCTCTCGTGTGACGGCTCTGTCGCAGTCGCACGGCTGCGATTGACCGGCCGTACGAAGCGCCTCCGCGGATGAGCTCTGCGTGCGCGCCAGCAAGACTGACGAGGCGCTTCTTGCGCTGCGGCAGTGCGAGAGCCCTGGGGGCTGAGCACGTCGCGCTCGAGGAAATGGCCGGTGAGCGCAAAGCCCGGCGAGAACGTCGGCGGGTGACGGTGCCGGGTCCTCCTCGAGCAGGAAGCGCGGGAGCTTCAACAGCCGGTCGCAATAAGGCTGGCCTGCATCGCGCGACACCGCCCTGCCCGATTTCGGCGAGACATAGATCAGGTCGGCGTCGGTGCCGGTGGCGGCGCATTCGCTCAAATCGAGGCCGAAGCCGAGATCCTGGAGCAGCATCATTTCCCAGCGCACCAAGCAGCGCCGGCCAGAGTCTCGCATCGTCGAGCGCTGCCAAGCACCTCAAGCGCGCCGTGATAAAGCTGCGGATGCGGGTCGCGCTCAGGCAGGAGCTTGGCAAGCCCGGTGAGCGGAGCCTGATCGCGGCGAGCGCCACCTGATCGTCGAGAACCCGCGCGGCGTTAGGGTCGAGCAGCTCGACATTGAAGCCGCCGAGATGGTCGGCGAGCCGCGCCCGCCAGGTCACGCTCAGGCGATTGCCGAGCTGCATCAGAGGGCGCATCTTGCGCGACCGCCCTCCCCGCACGAGGCCGAGATGGCGGCCGTGCCGCGCGGTCAGCAGCTCGGCGATGGTGTTCGCCTCGCCGAGAGGCTTGGCCGAGATGAGGATGCCCTCGTCGCTGAAGTCCATGAGGGGAGCCTATCACTCCTCGGAGGTAGTCCAGACCCATCTCGCGGTAGCGCTCGGGTCCTCGCCCCAGCGCTCGCGCACCTTCACGAACAGGAAGAGATGCACCGGCTGCGTCGATCATCTCGCCGATCTCCTCGCGCGCCGCCATGGAGATCTCCTTGATGGTCGCGCCGTGAGCGCCGAGCACGATCTTCTTCTGGCTGTCGCGCATCACATAGATGGTCTGCTCGATGCGCACGCTGCCGTCAGCGAGCTCCTTCCAGGCCTCGGTCTCGACCGTCAGGCTGTAGGGAAGCTCGTCATGCAGCCTGCAGGAACAGCTTCTCTCGCGTGATCTCGGCGGCGGCCTGGCGGAGCGGCGCATCGGTGAGCTGGTCTTCGGGATAGAGCCAGGGCCGGGCGGCACGGCGTCCGCGAGATAGGCCTTGAGGTCGGGAACGCCGTCGCCGTTCAGCGCCGAGATCATGAAGGTGCGCGTCGAAGGCGTGGCGCGGTGGAGAGGTCGGCGGCGAGGTGCAGCAGCTCGGGCCGCGCCACGAGGTCGATCTTGTTGAGCACGGCGATGACGGGCCGCTTGATGGTGGGGAGCGTCTCGAATACGGGGTCGAGCGCAGGCGTCGAGCCCGCGTGCCGTGTGCGCACGTTCGGCGTCGATCACCAGCGCCACGAGATCGGCTTCGCGCGGCGCGGGTCCAGGCCGCTCCCGACATGGCGCGGTCGAGCCGGCGCTTCGGCTGAAAGATGCCGGGCGTGTCGACCAGGATGATCTGGCTCCTGCCCTCGAGGCGATGCCGAGCACCGGCGCCACGGGTCGTCTGCGCCTTCTGGGTGACGATGGCGACCTTGGCGCCGACCAGCGCGTTGATCAGCGTGGACTTGCCGCTGTTCGGCGCGCCGATCAGCGCCACGAAGCCGCAGCGCTGATCGTCGCCCTTCGCTTCAGTCATGGGTGGGAGCCTGCCAGACCCCCTCGCGCAGCAGCATGGCGAGCGCCGCGGCCTGCTCGGCTGCGCGCTTGTTGCGCGCCGTGGCCGCGCTCCGGGCGCCACGCCGTCGATCTGCACTTCGGCGGTGAAGCGCGGCGCGTGATCCGGTCCTTCGCGGGCGATTTCGATGTAGCGCGGCAACGGCAAGCGCCGTCCTTGCGCCCATTCCTGGAGGACCGACTTCGCGTCAGGGCGTGGCGAGGCCATAGCCGCTCAGCTCGGCGGCCCAAAAGCGATGGACGATATCGCGCGCGGCCGCGTAGCCGCCGTCGATGAAGATGGCGCCGAGCACCGCCTCGCAGGCATTGGCGAGGATGGTCTTCTTGCCTCGGCCGCTGCTCGGCCTCGCCTCCGCTCATCAGGATGAGCTTGCCGAGCTCCCAATCTTGCGCGATCTCGGCGCAGGTCTCGGCGCGCACGAGCTGATTGTAGCGCCGGGCAAGCTCGCCCTCGCTGCGCCTCGGGAAAGCTCGCGGTCAGGAGTTCGGCGATCGGCGAGGCCGAGAACGCGGTCGCCCAAGAATTCGAGCCGCTCATTGTCCTCGTTCGGCTTGAGCGAGGGGCGTGCGCTCGCGTGCGTGAGCGCAAGCTCGATGAGCGAACGGTCGCTGAAGGCATAACCCAGTCGTTCGAAGAGATGTGTGATGGCCGTATCGCGCCGAGTGGGCACGGCTCAATGCACCACTTCCAGAATGCGCGACCAGCGGACGTCGGTCGGCCATTTCCACAGCTGCCAGAAGCTCGCATCCTCGTCGATGGAGAAGAAGATGATCTGGGCGCGGCCGACCAGGTTCTCGAAGGGCACGTAGCCGACCTCGGAGAGGAAGCGGCTGTCGGTCGAATTGTCCCGGTTGTCGCCCATCATGAAGAAATGGCCCTCGGGCACCTTATACACCTCGGTGTTGTCGCCGATGCCCTCGTTGACGAGGTCGAGCACGGGATAGGTCACGCCGTTCGGCAGGGTCTCCATGCTAGCGGGCCATGTGCCGCTCGCGGCCCGACGGGTCGTGCATGACGAAATCGTCGATGCGCTCCTTCTTCACCGGCATCGCCGTTGATGTGCAGCACGCCGTGAATCATCTGGATCTCGTCGCCGGGCAAGCCGATCACGCGCTTGATGTAGTCGGTCTCGTTGTCGCGCGGCAGCTTGAACACCACCACGTCGCCGCGGTCGGGCTCCTTCGCCCAGATGCGTCCGGAGAACAGGTTGGGCCCGAACGGGAAGGAATAGCGGCTGTAGCCGTAGCTGTATTTCGACACGAACAGATAGTCGCCGACGAGCAGCGTCGGGATCATGGAGCCCGAGGGAATGTTGAAGGGCTGGAACAGGAATATCCGCACCAGAAGCGCAAGGATGAGCGCGTGGATGACCACGCGGATGGTGTCTTTTACCCCGCTCTTCTCTTGCGTCTCTTCGGCCTCAACGCTCATGCGGAAGCTCTCCTCTGCATGCTGATCGATGCGGGGACCCGTCCGCGGCCCCTATAGCCCGTCCCACATGGGGAGGCAAATGGCTCAATCGCGCATGGGCGACGCGGATAGGCCGAGATGATGACGATCGCCTGAGCCATGGGAAAGTCATCGGTGATGGTGAGATCGATGCGCACGTCGTGACCCTCAGGCGTGAGGTCGACAAGCGCTTGCAGCGCCCCGCCGGTGAGTTCAAGGGTAGGCCGGCCGGAGGGCAGATTGACGACGCCCATGTCGCGCCAGAACACCCCTGGCGGAAGCCGGTGCCCAGGGCCTTGGCGCAAGCCTCCTTGGCGGCGAAGCGCTTGGCGTAGGAGGCGGCGCGCGGCCGCGGCCGTCGGACTTGCGGCGCTCGATGTCGGTGAACACGCGGGAGAGAAAGCGGTCGCCATAGCGCTCGATGGTCCGCTCGACGCGCCTGATGTCGATGATGTCGTTGCCTAGACCGAGGATCATGACGTGCCGCCGACCTCGGACTTCCGTGTCGCTATGCCGCAGGATTTCGCGGGCGCCGATCCATCTTGCGCGCATGCGGCGAACGCTCTCGGCAAGGCCGATAAAGAGCGCCTCGCCGACGAGGAAATGTGCCGATGTTGAGCTCGACGATCTCGGAAAGGCCAGAGATGGTCGCCGCCGTCGTATAGTCGAGCCCGTGGCCGGCATGCACTTCGAGGCCGAGCGCGTGCGCGGCGTTGGCGCCGCGTCGACGATGCGCCGCCATTCGCGCATCGGCCTCGCCGCGCCTGCCCTTCGGCAAGCGCCTCGCACCAGGGGCCGACATGCAATCTCGATGGCAGGCGGCGCCGATCGCGCGCGGCGGCCTCGACCTGGCTAAGCTCTGGCGCAATGAACAGCGACACCTGGATGCCGCGCGTCGCCGAGCTTCTCGACGAAGGGAGCGAGCAGATCGTACTGGCCGGCGACGTCGAGGCCACCTTCGGTGGTGCGTTCGGTGCGCTTCTCCGGAACGAGACAGGCGGCATGCGGCTTGGTGCTTAAGCGCGATCGCCGAGCATCTCGGGCGTCGCCGCCATCTCCATGATTGAGCGGCACGGTCAGATCTGCGGTGAGCCGCGCGATGTCGTCATCCCTGATATGACGCCGATCCTCGCGGAGATGCGCGGTGATGTTGTCGGCGCCGGCCTCGATGGCGACCACCGCCGCCCGCAACGGATCGGGATGGCGCCCTCCCCGCGCATTACGCAGCGTCGCCACGTGATCGATGTTGATGCCGAGGCGGATGGGAAGCGGGCGCGGTCACGGCGCTGCTCCCGGCGTGCCGACGACACGGGCGCCGATGCCGCAAGTGAAGCTCGCGCCGGCGGCGGTGCTGATACGCGTCCACCATCGGCCTCACCAGGAAATAGCAGGCGGTCGCGACGGCGAGGCCCACCGGCACGCAGCCGAGCGACATCGGCTTCAGGATCGGCCACAGATGATCGAAGCGAGGATTGGAAGACACCATGGGACAGGTCGATCTCTCTTTTTGGTCGCCTTGCCGCCAAGCAAGACGTTGCCGACTTCGTAGCTCGCGTACCACAGAAAGGGATAGGTCAGCGGATTGCCGAAGAAGGTGCCGAGAACCGAGGCGACAACGCTGCCGCCGATGATCCAGGCGAGCAATGCGGCCATGACCATATGCGTGCCGATATAGGGCGTGACCGCGGCGAAAGCGCCGGTCGGCGAAGCCGAGCGCAATGGCATGCGGTGTCGCGCTGAGACGCCGCAGGCGATAGACGACGTAGCGCCCAGACCGGCTCCAGCTGCGGCGCGGCCAAAGATGAACGCGCACACGTTCCAGCAGGCTCTCGGTTTGACGACGCCTGAACAGCATCAAGACCTCTTACGGCCAAGTCTCAGCTTGAAGAAAGCGCCCTTAAGCGACATTCCCTCAATCTAGGGTGAGTTCCTCTATACGCCAGGGTTGCAAAGCCAGCCTGCGACGCCGCCTCCTGCCGCTCTAACCGCTCACCCGCACGGCGGAAGAGACAACATCCTTGGCGCGCAATCCGGCAAGGATCTCGTTCAAATGCGTGAGATCCCACACTTCGAGATCGATGACCATCTCCGCATAGTCCGGAACCTGCTTCGTGATCTTGATATTGTCGATATTGCCGTCGGCCTCGCCGATCACGGCGGCGACTTGGGCGAGGCTGCCTGGCTCGTTCAGCGCGGTGACGGCGATCTTTGGCGGGAAGCGCTGCGCATTGTCCTCGTCGATGTCCCAGGTCACGTCGATCCAGCGCTCTGGCTCCTCGTCGAACGCCTTCAACGCCTCGGCATGGATCGGATAGATGGTGATGCCTTGGCCCGGGGTGAGGATGCCGACGATGCGGTCGCCGGGGACGGCGCCGTCCGCGGCGAAGCTCACCGGCAGATCGCCGCGCAAGCCCCTGATCGGGATGCTGTTTGCGCTGCCGGGCGCTCAGGTTCGCGCGCTGCTTGAACCAGGCCAGCGGAACTTCAGGCCCATGACCTTGCCGAGGCCGAACCAGCCTTCTTCGGCGCGCTTGACCTTGCGCCGCCGCTTCGGCGTCTCGCGCAGGCGTGTCTTCCGGCCAGGCAGCCTTGAGGACGTCGGCGGAGGACAGCTCGCCGCGGCCGACGGCGGCGATCACATCTTCCGGCGGTCTTTCTGCGAAAGCCGTCCCGAGCGCCTGAGCGATCGCCTCCTCGCTGAAGCGCTTGCCGCGCCGGCTGAAGGCGCGCTCGAGGATTTCGCGGCCGAGCTTGCCGTATTGGGCGCGCGCCGCATCGCGCGTCGCCCGCCTGATCGCCGAGCGCGCCTTGCCGGTGACGGCGAGGCTTTGCCAGGCGGACGGCGGCGCCTGCGCCTTCGAGGTGATGATCTCGACCTCGTCGCCGTTCCTGAGCTCGGTGACGAGCGGCATCGGCCGTCCGTTGATCTTGCAGCCGACGCAGGTGTTGCCGATGTCGGTGTGCACCGCATAGGCGAAGTCGATCGGCGTTGGCGCCGCGCGGCAGCGCGATCAGCCTGCCCTTCGGGGTGAAGCAGAACACCTGATCCTGAAACAGCTCGAGCTTGGTGTGCTCGAGGAACTCCTCGGGATTGTCGCCTTCGAGCAGCATGTCGACGAGATGGCGCAGCCAGCGATAGGCGTTGCTCTCTTGGCTCGGCAGCACGCCGTTTTGCGGACCGAGCCGTTGGCGACGTCCTTGTAGAGCGCATGCGCCGCCACGCCATATTCGGCGACCGAATGCATCCGCTCGGTGCGGATCTGCAGCTCGGCGCGCTGGTGACGCGGGCCGACGATGGTGGTGTGGATCGACTGGTAGTCGTTCTGCTTCGGGGCTCGAAATGTAGTCCTTGAAGCGGCCGGGCACCGCGTGCCAGGTGGTGTGCACCACGGCGAGCGCCCGGTAGCAGTCGCTCGACCTCGTCCACCACGATGCGGAAGGCGTAGATGTCGGAGAGCTGCTCGAGCGAGATCTGCTTGCGCTCCATCTTGCTCCAGATGGCGTAGGGCTTCTTCTCGCGGCAGGCGACGATCGCCGATACCTTCGCCTCTTCGAGCTTCTTGCGCAGCGCGGTCTCGATTTCCTCGATCAGGCCCTGATTGCGCTCGCGCAGCATCTTGAGGCGATCGACGACGGCGGCATGGCCTTCCGGGTTGAGCCAGCGAAAGGCGTGGTCCTCGAGCTCCTCGCGCAGCCACTGCATGCCCATGCGCCCGGCGAGCGGCGCATAGATCTCCATGGTCTCCTCGGCGATGATCTTGCGCTTGGCCGGGCTTCATGCGCGCCGAGCGTGCGCATGTTGTGCAGCCGGTCGGCGAGCTTGACCAGCAGCACGCGGATGTCGCTCGAGATGGCGAGCAACAGCTTGCGGAAGTTCTCGGCCTGCTCGGCCTTCTTGGTGACGAGGTCGAGCTTCTTGATCTTGGTGAGCGCCGTCGACCAGCGCGCCGATCTCGGCGCCGAACAGCGCGTCGATCTCGCTGCGCGTGGCGCCGGTGTCCTCGATGGTGTCGTGCAGCAGCGCGGTGGCGATGGTGGCGTCGTCGAGCCGCATCTCGGCGAGGATCGCGGCGACTTCGAGCGGATGGGAGAAGATAGGGGCGCCCGAGGCCCGCTTCTGATTGCCGTGCGCCTTCATGGCGTAGACATAGGCGCGGTTGAGCAGCGCCTCGTCGGCGTTCGGGCTCGTAGCTCTTCACCCGCTCGACCAGCTCATAGTGCGCGGGTCGTCATGACGCGCCTCCGTCACGGCGCGTGCACCGGGGGTCCGCCAAGGCAAAGCGGTTGCCTCCACCTGCGCGGCAGACTTGGGTCGAAGCTAGATCAGCGCGAGCGGGGTCCCGCATTGGAGCCATCTGACGGCGCCTGGCTCGCCATCCTGCGCAACAGCTCCTCCTCGGTCATCTTGTCGATCGCGTTGTCGGTCGACTGATCGTCCTGGCCGAGGATCGGCATTCTAGTGTCCGCCGAGAGCATAGGCACGGCTTCAGCTTCAGGCTCATCCACTTCAGACATATTTCTGCATGGAGTGGATGAAGTCTTCCTTAAGGTCGTCGCCGGCGATCTTCTCGTCGGCGATCTCGCGCAGAGCGACGACCGGATTCTTGTCGTTGTCGCGCTCCACCGGCGATCTGGGCGCCGGCCGAGATGGTCGCGCGCGCGATGGCCGGCAAGCAGCACAAGCTCGAAGCGGTTGGGAATCTTGTCGATGCAATCCTCGACGGTAACGCGGGCCATCAGCAAATCCTTGTGTCAGTAAGAGGAGGTTTTCCCTTATTTAGGCGGTTCGCACCGGCCTGGCAAGGTAAAGCAAGGGTGCGAGGGCTCAGAGAGGCGTTTCAGCACACTGCCCTGCGCCGCGCTTCGCCACGCTGGCGCCACAGCTCGTCGGGCGCTCAGTTTCAACACCGGATGGCGCCAGTCGGGGCGCAATGTCGAGCAGCGGCCGCAGCACGAACGGCCGGAGCTCGAGCTGCGGATGGGGCAGGACGAGCGGCCTGACGCGTGCCCGCGTCATGGTTTCGCGGTCCGCCACGACCAATTCAGGATCACGCCCTTATAGTCGACGATGTCGAGGTCGAGGGTGCGTGCGCCCCAGGGCGTCCCCCTCGCCGCCCCGACCGTGCCTCGATCTGCTTCAAGAGCGCGCAACAGGGCCAGCGCCGGCAGGCTGGTGGCAAGCAGCGCCACTTGATTGACGTAAGGCGGCTGGCGCGCCGCCGCCCATGGCAGCCGTCTCGTAGAGGTCGGATACGGCGCACTGCGACAGTGACGGCCTCTCCGCTTCAGATCTCGCGCAGCGCCGCTTCAGCGGTCTTGGCCGGGCTGCCCCAGCGGCCCGGGAGAATTGGCACCAAGGCCTACCAGGACTTTCCCGCGCGCTCCTCGATTGCGCCATTCACCTTCTCGCACCTATGTTTCCTAAGCAGCCCCGAGTCGGCATTGCCTGAGAGGCTGCTCGTTCCTTGCATCGATATTGTTAACGATAGGACTCCACAATGCATTTCTATCCCACCGAGCGCATCGCGCTCTTCATCGACGGCGCCAATCTCTACGCCACCGCGAAGTCGCTCGGCTTCGACATCGACTACAAGCGGCTGCTCGCAGCTGTTCGGCAGCAAGGGGCAGCTCGTCCGGGCGCTTCTACTATACGGCGCTCGCCGAGGACCAGGAGTATTCCTCGATCCGGCCGCTGATCGATTGGCTCGACTATAACGGCTACACCATGGTGACCAAGCCGACCAAGGAGTTCACCGACGCGACCGGCCGGCGCAAGATCAAGGGCAACATGGACATCGAGCTTGCCGTCGACGCCATGGAGCTGTCGGAGCATCTCGACCATATCGTGCTGTTCTCCGGCGACGGCGATTTCCGCTCGCTGGTCGAGGCGTTGCAGCGCAAGGGCGCGCGGGTCAGCGTGGTCTCGACGCTCGTCACCAATCCGCCGATGGTGGCCGACGAGCTGCGCCGGCAGGCCGACCAGTTCATCGATCTTGCGCATCTGCAAAGCGGAGATCGGCCGCGATCCCGCCGAGCGCGCCAGCGCGCGAGCGGCGCCGCCAGGCCCGAGCCGGTCGACGAGTTCGATTCAGAGGATCTGATCGAGACCTGAGCGTCGGCGAACCGCGACAGCCCATGCCTCTTGCCCACGAGACGGATGCGGCCGCACCGGAACCTCAGCCTGATTGTCCGCTCTGTCCGCGGCTCGTCGCCTTCCGGGCGGCCAATCGAAGCGCGCATCCCGACTGGTTCAACGGCGCGGTTCCGTCCTTCGGACCCGAGCAGAGCGCGGCTCTCTGATCGTCGGGCTCGCGCCGGGACTGAAGGGTGCCAATCGCACCGGGCGCCCCTTCCTCGGCGACTATGCCGGCGAGCTGCTCTACTCGCACCCTGCTCAAGGTCGGGCTTCGCGCGAGGGCATCACGACCCAGCCGACGCCGGATGCCCTGCAGCTTGTCGACTGCATGATCACCAATGCCGTGCGCTGCGTGCCGCCGGCCAACCAAGCCGACCCCGAGCGAGATGGCTCATTGCCGGCAGTTTCTGCAGGCGCGCATTGCCGCGCTGCCGAGACTGCGCACCGATCCTGGCGCTTGGCCGTATCGCCCATGACGGCACGCTCGATGCGTTGGGCTTGAAGCGCCGCGGCTATCACTTTCGCCCACGGGGCCCGCCACGACCTTCCGACCGGCCAGCGTGCTCTTCGACAGCTATCACTGCTCGCGCCAGAACACGAATACCGGACGGCTGACCACATCAATGTTCGAGGCGGTGCTCGCAACGATCGCCGGCGAACTCGGCTGCGGGTAGCGTCGCTTGTGAGTGTTGCTGGGGCGCGGCATCTCGGGCATGCTGGACTTGAGGTTGCGGGCGAGCCTTTGAGGAGAGGCCCATGGCCGCGTTGGAGATCTCGCCGACCAAGATCGGCTACGTGATTGTCAAGGCGCGCGAATGCGCGGCCAAGGTCGCCGCTTGGGACGACGGCGCCACCTCAGATCACGACGCCGAGATCTGATTCTCGAGATCCTTCAGCGACGACGCGACGCGCGGGGAACTGAGGGCCTTCATCCGCGATATGAATGAGGACGAGCAGGCGAGCCTCGTCGCGCTGGCGTGGATCGGCAGAGGCTCCTTCGGGCCAGAGGAGCTCGATGAAGCGCTCGACACCGCCGCGCACGGAGCATGTCAACCGCACGGAAGAGCTATCTGCTCGGCATGCCGATGCTCGCCGACTATCTCGAGGAAGGGTTGGACCGGCTAGGCTATTCGGTGGAGGACGCCGAAGACGACTCTCTTTAGCGCTACCGACCTCTCGTCTGAGCCATCTCAGCACTTTGGCAGCGTGAGCGGCGGGATCTGGCACCGGATAGCATATGGCTTCGATGGTGCCGGACGAGAGGATGAGCGTGAGTCTTTTCAGGTAGCTCTCTCCACCGGTTGCGAAACTGGGCAAGGCAACGGCCCGCGCCAGACGGCCCTCAGCATCGCTCAGGATCGGGAATGGGAGGCGTAGGCGCAGGGCCATTTCGCGCTGCCAGTCCGTCGCCTGACCGCTGAGGCCGAACAATCCGACCTTGAGTGCCGCGAAGTCAGGGCTGAGATCGCGAAACCCTTCTAGCTCCGGCGTCGAGCCATGGGCGCCTGCGATGTCGTCCCAGTTCGGCGGATTGGGATGTCCCGGCCGTCCCGTCCACGGATACACAATGAGCACGCTTCGGCCCGGCATCTCGGCGAGACAAATTTCCTCGCCGGTCGTTGCGGGCAGAGCAAATGCGCGGCAGCGCCGTGCCAAGCTTGGGCGGGCTCGGCACCCCTACCCCTTGTCGCGCATCAGGCGGCCCTTCTGCCGGTCCCAGTCGCGCTTCTTCTCGGTCTCGCGCTTGTCGTGCAGCTTCTTGCCCTTGGCGAGGCCGAGCTCGACCTTGGCGATGCCCCGCGCGTTGAAATAGAGCTTGAGCGGCACCACCGTCATGCCCTTGCCGCTGGATCGCGCCCGTCAGCCGGTCGAGCTCGCGCTTGTGCAGCAGGAGCTTGCGCGGCCGCGTGGGCGCGTGGGTGTTGCGTCCGGCTTTGCGCATATTCGGCGATGTGGGCGTTGACCAGATAGAGCGCGCCACCGCCCTCGTCGGACGCGTAGGCATCGGCGATATTGGCCTTGCCGGCGCGCAGCGACTTCACCTCCGAGCCGGTGAGCACGAGGCCAGCCTCGAGCTTGTCCTCGATCGCGTAATTGAACCTGGCCTTGCGGTTCTCGGCGACGAGCTTGCCGCTCTCGCGCTTTTGCGCCATCGGCTTGACCTTGCGGTGCTAGACGAGGAACAGGCCGACTTTGGCAAGCGCTGCGTCGACCTTGGCCTTGGAGCTTGCCGCGAGCGGCGCCAAGCGGAAGCCGCGTCTCGCCCGAGCAGAGCCCGAGCTTCTCCGCCGCGTATTTCACCGGGCCCGGGTTCGATCTCCACGAACAGCGCGTCGTGCAACGGCATGAGCTTGTCCTGCAGCTCGAGCGCCCGCTTGAAATTGCCGCCGAGGCAGGCGAGCTGAAACTCCGAGCAGAGCGCGGCGCGATATTGGCCGTCACCGAGATGCAGCCCTGGCCGCCGTGCGCCATGAAGCCGAGCGCGGTCGCATCCTCGCCGGAGAGCTGCACGAACTCCGTGCCGATCGCCGCGCGCTGCTGGCTCACCCGCGCCATGTTGGCGGTCGCGTCCTTGACGCCGGCGATGTTCGACAGCTTGGACAGCCGCGCCATGGTGTCGACCGACATGTCGACGATGCTGCGGCCGGGAATGTTGTAGATGATGATCGGGATGTCGGCCGCGTCGTTGATCGCCTTGTAGTGGAGATAGAGGCCCTCCTGGGTCGGCTTGTTGTAATAGGGCGTCACCACCAGCACGCCGTCGGCGCCGGCGTCCTTGGCGTAGCGGGTAAGCGCCACGGCTTCCGAGGTGCAATTCGATCCGGTGCCCGGCGATCACCGGCACGCGGCCGGCCGCCGCCTCGATGCACAGCGCGATGACGCGCTTGTGCTCCTCATGCGACAGCGTCGGCGATCTGCCCGTGGTGCCCACCGGGACGAGACCGTGCGTGCCCTGGTCGATCTGCCACGCGACGAGCCGTTGGTAAGCGCGTGCATCGACCTCGCCGTTCTTGAAGGGCGTGATCAGGGCCGTGATCGAGCCTTGGAAGGGCGGCATGGGCACGAGATCTCTGCTCCTGACGGTGAAAGAGTGAGCTTATGGGCTCAAAAATGACGGCGGGCAATAAGTTTTGGCACTCGGGCGGCAAGTTCGGTCACCTTGCCATGGCCGGCAGGGGCTTTGCGCTCTTTCGGCAACTATCAGTCCCCATCCTGTTTCGGCCGGTCTCGTCGTTGGCGCGGCTTAAACACACATTTTCATAGACTTAACCGTCGCTTGCAGGTGATTGCTGCGACCCTTCCAGTCATCTTTCCGCCGGATTTTTCAGACATTGTTGAGTTTGGCAGGCTAGTATAGCCAGCTTCGTCGCGGAGCCCCGGCTTAGGGGAAATCCTCGCCATTTCATGGCGGGATCGCGCACCCGGACCGATCGACGAGAATGAAGAGCATAAAGGCAACCGTATCACTCATTGTGTTCTGCGCGTTGTTCGTCCCGCTGCTCCTTGCTCCGGAGTCGCTGGCGGCGAAGACGCATGCCAGCAAGTCGCGCGCCAAACCCGTCGCGGCGAAGACCGCCAAAACCGCTAAGCCCGCGACCAAGGTCGCGAAGCCCGCGGCCGTGGTGCCATTGCCGGACCGCAACCCGAATCGCGTGGCGGTGACGGCGCCCTTTAGCCCCGACGCAGCCTCCACCGACACCACTGAAGCGATTGCCAAGCAGCCGTTGCCGCACGAGGTGCCGGCCGCGTCTGCCGCCGAGACGGAAGCCTCCGGCATTCCGGTGCCCGAGCGCAATCCCGAGCGCCCGTCCGCGGCCTCATCCGGATCCCGCGATCCTGGCTCCGGTTGCCACTGTGAATGCGCCCGCGCCGAAGCCTGCGCCAAGCGGCGCCTATGCCGCGATCTTGCAGCCGCTGCTCTACTATCAGCTGAGCGACGCCGATGCGGCCAATCTCAAGGATGCATTCAGCGCGAGCTTCAGGGCGACGACGCCGGCTCCCGTGCCGCGGTCGCGAGAATCTACGGACAGCGCCGCGCGCAAGCTTGCCACCTGGTTTCGAATACCGGAACGGCGATTACGATGCCTCGGCCGAAGCCATCGAGAGCTTCCGCCTCGCCAATCCACAGTGGCCCGGCCAAGACGAGCTTCGCGAGCGTGCCGAAATCGCCCTCTTTCTCGCCGACGCGAGCCCGGAAAAGGTACGCGCCTTCTTCGGCAACTCAACTCCGCTGACCGGCGCCGGCAAGGCCGCGCTCGCCAGCGCCTTCATGAAGGAAAACAACGAGCCTGCGGCGCGCGAGCTCGTGGTGTCCGCTTGGCGCGATTATCAGCTCAATCTCGCGGTGGAGAAAAAGTTCCTCGCCCGCTTCGGCTCCATGCTGACCGCTGAGGACCACCAGGCCCGCATCGACAAGCTGCTCTTCCCCGACAGCAAGACTACCGCCGAGGCCGCGCTCAGGACCTCGAAGCTGCTGTCCGCCGCCGAGCAGAAGAAGGTCGCGGCCCGCATCGCCGTGGTCAAGCGCGGGGCGAATGCGGGCAAGCTGCTCGATGCACTGCCGGCGAGCGCGACCGCGGGCGACATCGGCCTCCTCTACAACCGCATTCAATGGCTCCGGCGCAAAGACCGCGACCAAGAAGCCTGGAAGATGCTGCTCGACGCGCCGCGCGAGCCCGACAAGCTGATCGACCTCGAAGGCTGGTGGAGCGAGCGGCGCCTCAATTGCCGCATCGCGCTCAATTCCGGGCAGTCGCGCATCGCCTATGAAATCGCCGCGCAGCACGGTCCGATCTCGGGCGACGCTTATATCGAGGCAGAGTTCCTCGCCGGCTGGATCGCCTTGCGCTTTCTGTCGGAGCCTGAGACGGCGCTTGGACATTTCCTCGCGCTCCGCGCCGCGGCCAAGGGCTCCAAGAATCTCGCGCTTGCCGAATATTGGCTGCGGCCGCACCTCGCTCGCGCTCGGCGACAACGGTCAGGCTCTCGTGCATTTCCATGCCGCGGCAAAGTACCCGCAATATTTCTACGGCCAGCTCGGGCGCGCAAGCGCTCGACGCCAGGCCCGCCAATCTTGCCGTGACCCCGACACCAAAACCGACCGACGCCGAAATCCAGAACTTCCTTGCCAACGATGCGGTGCGCGCCATCGGCGTCGCCGATGCCGCCGGCATGAAGGGCATCACCTCGCAATTCTTCCTCGCCCTTTCGCGCAAGCTTACGGCTCCGGGAGAGGTCGTGCTGCTCGCCGAGTTGGCCAAGTCGTCGGGCGACCCGCAGATTGCGCTCAGGCTTGCCAAGATCGCCTTCAATCGCGATCTCCCAGTGGGCGACTATGCCCTTCCCATCGGGGTGATTCCGCCGTTCAAGAGCCTCCTCACCGACCGCGTGGATCTCGCGCTGGTGCACGCTCTGTCGCGTCAGGAGAGCGAGTTCAACGCCGGGGCCAAGAGTCCGGTTGGGGCAAGCGGCCTGATGCAGCTGATGCCCGGCACCGCGAAGGCGGTGGCCAGGCAATACAAGCTCAAGTTTGCCCCGGCGCAGCTCACCAACCCCACCTACAATGTGCAGCTCGGCGAGGCGCATCTTCGCGACCTGATCGACAGCTATCGCGGCTCCTATTTCCTCGCGCTCGCCGCCTACAACGCCGGCGGTGGCCGGGTGCAGGATTGGATGAAGGCCTTTGGCGATCCCCGCGATCCGCGCAACGATCCCGTCGATTGGATCGAGCGCATCCCCTTCACCGAGACCCGGGACTACGTGAAGAAAATCATGGAGACATTGCAGCTCTATCGCTCCAGGCTCTCGGGCAGCGAGAAGGCGCTGCAGCTCGTGCAGGATCTCAATCGTGGCCGCCGGGCCTCCACGACCAAGGCGGCGTCGAACGCGCCGGCAGCGTTGAAACAGGCGAAATCCGAGTAGGCTGAAAGCGGTAGGCTTGCTCGCACCGGAATTCCGGTAAAAACTAAGAGCGGCGAGATAGCGATTGCTCACCCTTCGAACCGCTCCCTAGGCGCCAATCACGACATGTCCGAGCTTAACGGCGAGCTGTGGCGAGACCTCTACTACGCGTCGTTCGACGATTTGCGGCTGCATGTGCGGCACTATCCGGTGATGGACGCAAAGGCGAGGCCGGTAGTCTGCCTTCCCGGTCTCACCCGCAATGCCCGCGATTTCCATTACCTCGCGAGCTACCTGTCGCATCATCCGCAGCGTCCAAGGGCCGTCTATTGCGTCGACTATCGGGGCCGCGGCGGCTCCCAGCACGACCGCGACTGGCACAACTACACGCCGTTCATCGAGCTGATCGACGTGCTCGACTTCATGACGCTGCAGGATCTGCACGAGGCGGCCATCGTCGGCACCTCGCGCGGCGGCATCATTGCCATGATGATGGCGGCGCTCCGGCCGACGGCCATGGCCGTCGTGGTGCTCAACGACATCGGCCCGGTGATGGAGACCACCGGCCTCGCCCGCATCATGGGCTATGTCGGACGCACCAAGGTTCCACGCAGCTGGGAGGACGCCGCCCACCTGCTCCGCGAGATGAACGAGCGCAACTTTCCGGCCATCGAGTCCTGGCAATGGGAGGAGATCGCACGCGCGGTGTTCAACGAGAAGAATGGGCGTCCGGCGCAAAGCTACGACCGGAAGCTGGCGCGCTCGTTCAGCACCCTCGATTTGCGGAATCCCGCGATCTCTGGCCCCAATTCATCGCCTTGGGGTCATTTCCGACGCTGGTCATCCGCGGCTCCCACTCCGATCTGCTCAGCTGCTGAGACCGTCGATCAGATGGTCGAGCGCCATCCCAATCTGCGCACCCTGACGGTGCAGGGTCAGGGCCACGCCCCGGTCTTGAACGAGCCCGAGACGGTCGAGGCCATCGGGACGTTCCTCGCCTCGAACGACTAGGCTTGCCTGCCGTTAGTTGCTGTCGCGTGGGGAATGAGGGTCGGGCTGGGAAGAGAGCCGGTGGCCGGGCCGTTATCGGTCTTGATGATCTCGTTGATGCGCGGGACGATCGTGGCACCTGCGCCGCCTGAGACATCCGCCTCCTTCCATTTGATGTTCTCGGAGGAGGAGAACAGCTCGGGCAGGTCGCGCTTGAGCTGGTAGGATACTGCCATCGCGGTGCCCTTGTCCGGCGCCAGCCCCTCGATGGTGACCGCGAGTCCCGAAAGCGCGATCTTGCCCGAGTCGAGACGGCTCAAGGCCCGCAGCAAAGCTTCCACCGCGTTGTCCCAGCCTTTAGGCGCCCCCGAGGCAAGCTGAAGCTGGTCGTCGAGCATCGGACGCTCGAACAGGTGCCGCGACAGCTCTTTCAGATCCTTGCGGCTGTCCTCGCTCGGCACGCTGCCGGTCAGGACGAGCGCATTTGGCCCCAGCGTGGCGGCGAACACGAAGGGATCGACGAGCGGCGGGCGAACATGGTCGCTCAAAATCGTGAGGCCGGTCGGCATCGGTCCGGACAGCGCCTTCTTCACCTCGGCATAGTCGGGGGCGCTCCGCGCTTCGCCGTCGACCTTGAGGCCGGCATTCAGCAAGCGTGTCGATCCTTGTTTCAGATGCGAAAGCTGCTTCAGCCCGAAGCTCACGGCGCCAAGCCATTGCTCGCGCGGCGGGGCGCCTTCGGCGATCTTGAGACGATCCTCGACCTCAAGATCGGCGAAATGTGCCTTGACCATGCCGAGCACCGTGCGGCGGTCCTCTTCCGAGGGGACCAGACCGCGCAGCCGCAGCATCGAGCCGCTGCGCGATGCCGACCAGACATAGGCCTTCTTCTTGGACTGGGCGCCTGCGTCTTGAGCGGCGTTCGGCGGCGCCTCGGCGAGGACGGCCGGCGGAGCGTCGGCGGCATTCGGGCGGGCGAGTGCGCCAAGCGCCGCGATCAATGTCAAGGACAGGACCGCGCCCTGATAGAGCCTGGTCACGCGAGGCGTGGATGCGCGCCTAGCGAGGATTGCGGCGTGCCAGCGCAGCAGGAGTCTCTCCCTTGGTCTTGAACGTGAAGCGGGAACTATAGGCCATCGGACTGGATGGTTCCAGGTCGTCCTTGCCAAAAGTGCGTTACTGATTGCAACAGGATGTCTTGCGCGGCCTACATATTGAAATGGTGCGCAAGCCCGAGCACGCCGATGACGATCAAATAGATGGCAACGACGTAGTTCAGCAATCGCGGCATGAGCAGGATCAGGATTCCAGCGATCAAGGCGATAAGCGGATTGACCACCTGAACATCAAAGCTCATCGATTCCCCCATTGTGTGCTGAGCAAAAGATTTCGCCCGATTCGCGAGCTCGGGCGACCGCCAGCATAGTGGGTTGCCCCTGCCGGAAACAAGGGCAAGAACAAGGCATTGCCCGAGATAAAGTGGTTGCAGCCTCCTTCAATCCAGGGCCGAAAGACCTATATGTGTCTTGTCCTTGCCGCTTTTGGCGGCAAAGGTTAGGCACGGATTTGCCGGAATCAGCATCCGGCCAATGCCGCGCGCGGGGGCAAAGCAGCAGCATGACCGTCGAAGATCCTGGCTTCTGGCTCGCCGTCGTACAGATCATCTGGATCGATATTCTGCTATCCGGCGACAACGCCGTGGTCATCGCTCTTGCTTGCCGCAAGCTGCCGCCGAGACAACGCATGTGGGGCATCGTGCTCGGCACGCTGGTCGCCATCACCCTGAGGGTGGTGTTTACCGGCGTGGTCACGCAGCTGATGACCATGCCCTATGTCAAGCTCGTCGGCGGCGTCCTGCTCTTCTGGATCGCCGTCAAACTGCTTGGCGGGGAGGAGAATGGCCGCGAGGGGAATGTCGAAGCCGTCGACAATTTGTGGAAGGCGATCAGGATCGTCGCCATCGCCGACGTGGTGATGAGTCTCGACAATATCATCGCCGTTGCCGCGGCTTCGCGCGGAAGCTACGCGCTTCTGATGTTCGGACTTGCCGTCAGTATCCCTCTCATCATGGCGGGAGCGGCCATCGTCATTGCGCTGCTCGAACGCTTCCCGGTGATCGTTTGGGCGGGGGCCGCGTTGCTCGGCTGGATCGCGGGCGAGATCATCGCCGGCGATCCGTTGTTCCAGCATTTCGATGCCGGCACGGCGCACACCGTCAAGCTCGCCGCGGCGACCGCCGGCGCGGCTCTTGTCCTGTTTATCGGGATGGTGCGGCGTCGTTTGACGCGGCGGAGCGCGCCAGATCGGGTTTGAAGGAAGAGCGCGCGAGCTTGCGCCGGCTCGGGCGCCGCGAGGCCGCCGCTGACAGCAGGATCTCGGCGATCTTGGGCACGGTGGCGCGCAAGGAGAACGACTCTTCCACGGTTTGCCGTGCCGCCGCTCCGAGAGCGGAGGTGAGACCGATATTGCCGCGAAAGCGTTCGAGGTTTGCGATCCACTCCTCCTCGGTGATGGCGAAGAAGCCGTTCACGCCTTCCTTCGACCACGTCGCAATTCACCCCCACCGGAGAGGCGACCACCGGCCTGCTTGCCGCCATGTATTGAACGAGCTTGTAGCCGGACTTCCCGTACTCCCACGCCCCTTGCGGCAACGGCATGATGCCGACATGCATGCGCTGCAGGAGATTGGCTTCCCTCGCCTCCGACCAGGACTGGGTCTCGACGTTGGGAAGCGGCAGGAAGGAGGGGTCGGCGCCGACGAGAAGCAGGCGGGTGCCCTCCTGGCGAGGACTTGCTTGAGAGCGCCCTTGATGGTGTCCAGATAGGGCGCGGTCTCAGGAGTGCCGATCCAGCCGATGGTGAAGGGCTCGGCCGCAGGCAGCGCCGTTTGCGGATAGCGCCGCAAGTCAACCACGGTCGGAATGCACGTCACGGATTTGGCGCCGGCGTCTTCCGCCCAACTCTGCAAGAACTTGTTGGCGACGATGACAAAATCGGCGCGCCTGGCCATCCGCTCGAGCTTCTTGCCGAGAGTCCAGCGCACCAGGGGATTGGGGGATCGGCTGTAACGCAAATGCCAGGCGTCGTCGAAATCGAACACCAAGGGAAGCGAACCGAGCACGCTTCTCTCCACCCACCCCGGCACCCAAGGCAGGACCTCCTTTTCGACCCATGACGACGTCGAATCTCTCGCCTTGACCAAATAGTGCAGGCGCTCGGAATAGAAGGCAAAGACGACGCCCCAGCGAAGGGCGGCGGCCGTCGTAGAGTTCTTTCAGATAGACGTCGTCGAGGAAGGGAGCTGGATGGACGTCAATCTCGTATTCGTCCAAGCCGGCGAGATATTGCAAAAAGCGCAGTCGGCTGCTTGCGCCGGTGCGGCCATAACGCGTTAACAAAGGACTCGAAGCCCCATCCGGAAAATCCCGGTCCCCGCCGATTCTGAAATGAGACTAGTACGGATTATTCCTGCAAGCTATAGGCGAGTGGCAGTTGGTGGAGTGCAAGGTGGTTGAGTTGGCGCGCGGCCTGGGTGCGCGTAGTTATTGTCAATCACAATGCCGGCCCGCTGTTGCAGAATTGCATCGATGCGCTCGCGGCGCAGAGCCTCGCCGACTTCGAGGCGATCATCGTCGACAATGATTCGAGCGACGGCTCGGCCGAGGCGTTGCGGCTTCCCGACGGTCGCTTCCGGCTACACCTCGCCCGCGCCAATCTCGGCTTCGCCGCCGCCAATAACTCTCGGCGCGGCAGACTGCGAGGCGCCTGGCTCGCCACGCTCAATCCCGACACCGTCGCCGGCAAGACCTGGCTCGAAGAGCTGCGCAGCGCCACTTTGCGCCACCCGGGCGTCAAGATGTTCGGCTCGACCCAGTCGATGCGCGGAAGCCCGATCGCGTGGACGGCTTCGGCGACGTCTATTCCGGTCTTCGGCACGGCGTGGCGCGGGGCATCGGGCTCGCCCGTCAGCGCGTTGCCCCGATGACCGCGAGATCTTCGCCCCATGCGCTGCTGCTGCCCTGTACGCCCGCGACGCCTATCGCACGAGGCGAGAGCGTTTCCGCGTTGCCTTATGGGCGGCCGGGCTCGCATTTGACTGCGCATCCATCACTGCCGTCTCAACCCACTCCCAGAAATCGCTACCGCTCATAAGCCGGAATCCAGAGTCTTGGCACCAGTCTAAACGGGTTTGTGGCGATAAGACCCGAAACCGCGAGGGATGGGCTTTAGGACGCCCCAGGCTTTGCCTTGTCGCTTTCGAGAACGGGACGGGTGGGCCGCTTGTCGCCGCCAGGTCCGCCGGCCACATGGTCGGCAACGAAGGCGCCACGCTCGCCGATCGGCCGCGGCGGCCCGGAGGTCGTGTCCATGGCCGTCTGCAGCTCGAGTTCGGCGTTGATCTCGGCGCCGAGCAGCACGATGTAGAAGGAGATGTAGAGCCAGAAGAGGAGGATGATCACCGCGCCGAGAGAGCCATAGAACCGGTCGTAATGGGCGAAGTTGGAAACGTAGTAGGAGAAGGCGGCCGAAGCGAGCAGCCAGACAGCGGTGGCGAACACGGAGCCTGCCGTGACCCAGTGCCACTTCGCGGCGCGGCGGCACGGCCCGTAACGATAGAGCAGTGAAAGCAGGCAGAGGACGAGAAGAGCAAGAAACGGCCAGCGGCCGATCTTGACGAAATGTTCAAAGGCGTCGGAGTAGCCGAACAGAGCAAACCAGATCGGCACATAGACGATGGCGAGCATCATCAGCACGCCGCCGAGAATGCCGGCAAGCGTGAAGGTAAAGGCGCTGAGGTAGAACTGAAAGATGGTCCGCCGCTCGGTCTCCTCATAGGCGATGTTGAGCGCGGCGAACAGCGCCTGGGTTCCGGCGGTGGCGCTCCAAAGGCAAGCAGAAGGCTGACCGCGAGGCTCCAGCCGAGGGTTTGGCCCGATGCTTGGACCAGCCTACGAACCTGCTCGATGACGATGTCGTAGGCCTGCGCCGGCAAAACGTCGGAGAGCATGCCGAATTGTTGTTCCACCGTAATGGGATCGGCGGTGAGGCCATAAGGGGCGATCAGCGCCGAGAGCGCCGGGAAGATGGCGAACAGGGCGAAGAAGGCGCAGCCGGCGGAGACCACCGAAAGGTTGTCGCGGCCGCTCTCCGTCCATACCCTCTGGGCGACCTGCCACCAGCCGCGCAAGGGAATGTGGTAAGGGCGCCTGGCATCGCGGCCATAGGGGTCTGGCTTGCGGCTCATGTCGGGAGAAAATCGCGGAAGCGGCCAAGGACGTGCATAATGCTGCCTCGCCGCTTCTATTTCCAGCCTTAACGGCTGAAAAGCAGCGGCTAAAGGATGGGTGGCCGAGTGGTTGAAGGCACCGGTCTTGAGAAAGAGCTACACCGTCAATCTGGCAGTTTCCCGTCCGATCCCATAGTCCGCTGTTGTTGCTTTTCCGAGGCTTTCCCAAGAAAGCCGCGAGTATCGCTCGAAAATTTGGGCGACAAATCGGGCGACATCACCACGCCATGATTTGTGCAAGCGCTTGGCGTAAATCAACCTCCGCCGCAGGCACTAGGCGTGTCCTCTGACTTGGATGTGCCGCCCAACGTCCGTTGTTGGGGGGACGGACAAGGCGCGACTTGACATGTCCGCTTATGACCCATAGCGGACATCTCTGCTCTCAATCCGTAGGCCGCGAATTGCCGAGCCCACCAACTGGTTAGCCCCTGAATTGAGAATTTTGTTCAACTATCGCGGGTAACTGGAGGTGTCGTCGCGCGGAGCTTGCACAGTCACCCACGAAAGTCTTACTCTTAGTCAACGGCAGCCAGAGCTGGGCGCACAAGAGTAAAGGTGTCGGCTCGGTCTTCCAGCCTCGCTAACAGCCGCCTGCGTAACACCAAGAGGCAGTACCATGACCAAGTCCTCCGCTCGCAAAGCTGCCGCCGAGAAGGCGAGAAGTACGTATCGCAAGACCGCTCGCAAAGTTGGCGCCAGGAAGGCGCACAGTGGCGATCGCAAGACAGCTTCTAAGGTCGCCGCCGAGAAAGCGCGCGGTACATATCGCAAGACCGCCGCTCGCTTCGAGGAATTCGCTTACGATGCGCAAATGCCAGAGTCGATGCGCGCCCTCGCCGAGAAGAGCGTGGCTCAGACGCGGGAGCTTTATGTGCACTCTCTCGAAGCTGTACTAGAGAGTTGGGAGAGATTCGTCGTCGCGGCTGGTCAGGGCACCGTAGCGCTCAACCGTAAGGCTATCGACATCGCTCGGCGCAATATCAATACCGGCTTCGGTCTTGCGGAGAGGTTGGCAGGGGCGAAGAACGCTTGCCGAGGCCATGGAATTGCAGACAACCTATTGGCGCAAGCAGGTCGGCGAACTGGCGTCTCAAGCCGGAGAAATGCGCACGCTATCTACTAAAGTGACTGCTGATGTGGCAGCGCCGATCAAGGCGCAGGTGACGCGCCGCATGAGAGGTCTCCACAAGGCGACCTGAAAGCTGCCGCCCTTAACCGAAAAGGCCGGCAGCTCTGCCGGTCCTTTTTGCTCCGATTGTCCTTTGCGTGGACTGGCACACGAGCCTCGTCGTAGCCGGCGCCTTTCTCGAACTCTCCTGATGATCTCCATGCTCGATAGGAGCGTTGAGCAACTATCAGGGCCGAGGACCTGGATGTCCAAAACCCTTTGACGGCCTCCCATACATTGCGATGTTGCCTTAGCAGATCACTTGGCATGCGTCTCGCCGGTTGCTGGTCACAACCGAGCTGAACTAAACGATCAACTCACTCACTTAACCCACTGATCTCCGCCACGCATTTCACCGAACTATCGCGCGCGAAGCCTATTCGGTTAACATTTTATCGCTTCCGAATAGCACGAGGGGTCTCCAATGCGCAGCGCCCTTCACAACAGATTCCCGACCTATGACGTAAGGGGATCATATCCAGATGTCTATTTTGCCGATCTTGAACCGTCTGATTCTCAGAATTGTGCGGCCCAGGCGGCCCGCCCACACACCACGTTAAGCGCTTCCCAGAGTGTGTTTGAAGTCGCAATTCACAGTGCCCAGTTTTTGAACCACGAAGCGCTAACCATCACACAGCGCAACGTGAATCGCACCTTTAGTCTCTTACACAGGCTAGCCGCGATAAGAAATTTCGGAACAATAGTTGATTTGGAGGCTGCCTATTGGCCAGATCGGTTCATGGCTCTCGCAGGACAGATCGAAGAGCTTACCGCCCTGTCGGCGGAAGCAGTCTTTGAGATGTTCGACGCGATGAAAATGGGTCTCGGGTCTAGCACTGAAACGTCTGAGTGCTGCCCGTCGCGCTCGCCAATTCAAGCCGCGATAGTAACGGTTGTTCCTAACCTCGGCTTTGGCTTGGACGTCGCGTGATGTAGCGGCGTCGACGACCCTCGCGCCCGCCTCGCCGTCAAAGGTTTCTCGATCTCGCCTGTCGGTAGTCAAATCGAGCCGATGTCCGCTATTGGCACAAAGCAGACATCGATTTCGACGCTGAACATGTCCGCTTTCGGGGGCAAAGCGGACATCTCTGATCGGCTGGCCGATGTCCGCTAATGACCCAAAGCGGACATAGGATTCTTCTGCAGCTCACGTCATTTGCTTGACTTTTGCGCGTTGTCCCAAGCAGTTGTCGCATCATCCATCATGCGATCGAAACTGCCATCCGTCGTCAGCTCCGTGATCCCCTGTCCGAATTTTTCGATCAAGGAGTGGCACGGCGACTTCTTGGAAAAGGCGACGAACATCTCTTGGGTGATCAGCGCCTGTTTCAGCGCCACGACTTTGTCTTTGGCTCCTCCCTGGCGGCCTCGGCGAGCCCCGGATAGTAGCCAGCAATCAGGTAGTCGGCCTTTCCGTCGATGAGATCCTTGAACGCCGCGTCGATACCGTTGGCGCGCGCGACATCGAGCTTTTCCTTCATGAAGGCATCAAACTCGTTGCCGTAGCTCTCCCCCGGTTGGTGACGCCCTTCTTGCCGATCAACTCGTTCTTGTCGGTAAAGGGGAACTCTTTGCCCTTGACGACGAAGATGGCCACGTCGTCAAAGGTGAAGGCCGGCTGCACATAATCCAGATAGGTCGCACGCTCATCGTTGTAGTAGATGCCGAAAATCATGTCGGCCTTACCGTCGCGCGCTGCAGCCTGGGCCTCCTCCCAAGTCCCCATATATTTCTGACTCGAGAGGCACGTTGAGTTGCTTGGCGATGGTCTCGACCCAGAGTCGGCGCCGCTCCAACGATATTGTCGCCGTCTTTATAAGCGATCACCGGATAGTAGCGGTGGCCCGTCGCCGTGATCTTGGTGCACTCGTCTGCGGCGAAGGTGGCATTGCTCATCAGCGTCAACGCCACGAACATGCTCAAGCAGAGAAATCTTTTCATGATCAAGGATCCTTGTTCTTTAGCGGAGTGAGGTGCGGGTGGAGGAGCGTCTCGTCATCGCGACGGAGGCTCGGGTTGCTCTCTACCGCCCTTTCATCTTCGCCTTGACGCGATCGACCTCGGCCTGCGAGACCTTTCCAGCCTGAACCAACGCTTTGACGCAGGCTGGCGACAAGCTCGACCCGCTTTTCTCATGCAGAGATTCAGGGCTGAGGATTGCAAGCCGTAGTCGCCGCAGAACTTCTTGTAGTCGTTCACGCAATTGTTCTGCATTGCCGGGGTGATGGTCCCTGCTTGCGCCCAAACCGTTTGAGACGCCGAGCAGATGCAACAAAAGATCGAAACCAAGACGATGGCGCGATAACAGGTCATCGGCAAATTCCTCCCAAGTAACCCCGAGCTCTTCACGTCTTATCAACGCCCCGCGGTCGCTCGACGCAACTCATGGCGCTCGCTGGGGTGCGTGCGGCAGTTCTGTAGTGGCCATAGTCGGCCCGCGACCCTGTCAATCCCAAAGGCGTGACCTGCTCACCTTATTTGATCTGTTTTGACCGAGCCCCGCCGTATCATTTGATTGGGTTTCCAAAGCCTTGGCCGCCTGGCGCATCGGCTGTGGCGAGATATGGATCAGTCCTCCGAATCCCTTCTCCAATTCGAGGATCATTCCAACGGCGCCGGCTACAGCTAGTGCGCATAGCGTCAGGGTCACCACTGATATTAAGTTACGCGGCGCGAACAGACCAAAACTGGCGAACAGTAAGGTCAGCCAGAAGATCAAGAGAGCGAGGAATGCTTTTGGCGTTCCCTGCCCAAGCTGCTGGACCAGCAGCCAGCGTGTGTCGCCAATCTTGCCGGCAAGCGTCATAGCCTGACCCAGCCACCATTGGTCGCGGGGATTTGAAGGTTTCAATTCAAGCATCGAATCTTCGAGCCGCTGGAGCAGTGCGTATGTCGACGGGTTGTCGAGGCGAACGTCTGCCCCTTCGTCGGGAAACAGATCGGCAGTTTTCTGTTCGGCATACTGTCGCAGCGTCTCCCGAGCTGGATATGTGTCCGGCCCGTATCGGCGCAGTATGTTGTCGAGTCGGAGGATTTGCGCCGATAGCGTGGTTACGTCGCCCCCGAGCGCACGGAACGAGGTGTTGGCGTTCGAGATCAGCAGCCCAAGCACCAGCGCCGAAACCGTGGCAACCACCGCCATGGATACCGAGACAAGGCTTTTGGTGTCGTCTGTCAGGTGATGCTCTGGCAGGCGTTGTCTGATCGTCCAGCTGGCGAATGCGCCTGCCAACAGTATCAGGAAGACGATACATCCGATGATTAGCGGATTTTGCATGATCGGGATTTCGCCACAGAGCCCTCAAGTTGTCTGCTCTGACAATGGGGCAGTGATAGAGCCATAGCGAGGCGCGATCATCCAATATGCGGCGAGAATGGGGGCGTCGGCCTCGGCCGGACGATGTCAGGTTCGGCTGCCAGCGACCCACGTCCGTTTTTGGCACGACTCGGAAGTGACGTCCGTCGAGATTGATGACCGCTGGTCGCCCAGAAGCGACTCTGACGACGCGCTACCAGCGGCGCTTTGTGAGTACACGGCCTAGGTTGAGAACTCATACAGCACATTGAATCTTTTCGGCGAATCGCGGCTTCTTTGAGTCTCACTGATGAGGAGGCCGCTATGACGCATTTGTTGTGGTTGTCGGATGACGCCTGGGCAGCGATTGAGCCCCATCTTCCGCGCGGCAAACCTGGCAAGCCGCGCGTAGACGATCGCCGGGTGATCAGTGGCATCTTGCACGTCCTTAAGACCGGATGCCGCTGGCGCGATTGCCCCGCGAAGTATGGACCGCATACAACGATCTATAACCGCTACAACAGGTGGTCGAAGCGCCGCATCTGGCAGCGGATCTTCGAGAAGATGGCGGCGGCAGGACCGGTGCCTGAAGAGCTCTGCATCGATACCAGTCATGTCAAAGCGCACCGCTCGGCCGCTGGCTCAAAAGGGGGAGTTCGCGGAAGCGATTGGCGCTCGCGCGGCGGAAGAACGAGCAAAATCCATGCTTTGGCCGATGATCGTGGCCGACCGGTCGCCTTCGCCCTGACGCCCGGCAACGTCGCCGACATCACCATGGCCATTCCGCTCCTGGCCGCCGTGGACAAGCCCAAACGCTTGCTCGCCGATAAGGCCTATGATGCCGACAGTTTTCGGAACTGGCTCAAGCGACGAAAGATCAAGGCTGTTATCCCATCAACCGCTACCCGACGGACCCCATACCCGATCGATCAAAAGACCTATCGGCGCCGCAATGTCATCGAGCGCATGTTCTGCAAGTTGAAAAACTGGCGACGCATCGCAACCCGATATGATCGCCATGCCCAAAACTATCTCTCAGGACTCGCACTCGCCGCCATCGTGTGTCAGTGGATTTGAATGAGTCCCCAACCTAGTTGCCACACTGCCTGGTGAGATATCAGGCTGGGACGGCCGGCCCCGCCTTGACAAAGACGAGCGAAAGATTGTTCACAGGCATCTCCACGACCTCGCGCAGTTCAAGCCCGTGGGTCGCGGCCTCGCCGACGAGGTCGTCTACGTCGCGCACGCCCCAGCGCGGGTCCCGTCTCTTTAAGTCTGCGTCGAAGGCGGCATTGGACGCCGCCGTATGTGTCCCGCCCAGCATGAAGGGCCCGTAGAAGAAGAGGACCCCGTCCGGCCTCAAGAGGCGCCCCGCCCCGGCAAGGAGCCCGAGCGCCGCCTCCCAAGGCGCGATGTGGACCATATTCAAGGAGATCATCGCGTCAAATGGTGCGTCGTCCTCCACGCCCCATACCCCTCCGCGCACGTCGATGGCGACCGGCGCACGCACATTGGCGAGCCCTTCGGTGGCACTCCACGCCTTGATGCTGGCGCGCGAGGCCGAGTCGGGATCGCTCGGCAGCCAGACGAGCCCGGGCAGCGCCTTCGCAAAGCAGATGACGTGCTCCCCGGTACCGGATCCAATTTCGAGCGCGATGCCCTTAGCAATACGTAACTGGAACGAAGTGGCTAC